>SDBU01009393.1_pt1 | contig 10960 bp, 12 predicted proteins | sample 2277071 | NCBI WGS metagenome assembly SDBU01 (sample SAMN10397929, study PRJNA504765) | marine sediment metagenome | isolation source: marine sediment core GS08_GC12, 126 cmbsf | place: Arctic Ocean: Gakkel Ridge, Loki's castle | collected 2008
TTCGTACACTCCGCCGGAGCCGGTTACATCAGGATATGAGCCGCCAAGAGGTGCGCAACATACGTTCTGAACACGTGCACTGGTCCACGGCATCCTCATGAGGATACGCGGCTTGGTCAGTATACGTGCGTCGAAACAGAACCCGCCTGCAACTGTAGGCGCTATCGCGAATCGACCACCATCTGTGATCGCGATGATCGTCGATCCGAACATCTGACGGAACCATGCAATGACGTTACCCGCGGTCTTGTTGAAGTCCTGATACTCACCGTAGGTAACCTCACGTCCACCAACATGTGTGGTGATGATGTAGATGTCGCTGCAGAAGCTCGTCACGTTGCCGTAAGGCGTCAGTGTCTGGCTGATCTGCGTATCCAAAACTACTGGATAGTCTTTCCCATCAACACGCAACACCATGTTGTTCTTGAACATGTCGCGCCACTCAGCGAGAGCCAACGCGTCGTTGTTCATTGTGGTCGTAGTCGACGTTGACTGACATGTGAGTCCATACTCACATGCCCATGCATCTGCTACACAATCCCAGAGGTTGGGATGCATGACGATGTACATCTTTGCGGACGATCGATCGAGGCCAGCACCACCGATGCGATACAAGATCTGACGAATCGCCCGTGTAACATACTGCACGATGCTTGGACTGCCGTCTGCGCCAACCACTTTGCTGCTGTAGTTGAGCCGGAAGCTGGCCATCGCGTCACACGCGATGCCAGTTTCGATGTCAAACTTCCCAGTGTTGATCTGTAGATCGAAGCCGGGAGCTTCTTGATGACCACCAGCGTTGTTTGCCGGGTTGCCTGTCCACATGTACCCTGATACCAGGTTACGTAGGTTGTACGCAACCGCACCAAGCTCCAACGTGAACATATCGGTGATCTGAGAGCCCATAGGGATGAGAACGTTACCGGCAGCATCCGTGATGTTACCGAACAACGCCATTGTGGGAACATTCTCGTTGGCGCGAAGCCCCAGTGTATCAAACTGAGCCTCGTTTGTCTGTTGACAAACTCGACCGAAGCACGCTGACTGTGCACATCGCCTAATTACAGGCTTACCACAATCTGCGCAAGCGGACTCCTGCGAGTACCCTGTGGAGCCCATATACGTCAGGGCCTGATAGATCGGGTTCTCGATGGCGGTTCCCTTCCAGTTCAATATAGACTCGAATCCTTGAGGGCCTACCATAGCATTGATCAGGACGGGGTTCTGCTTGGCGGTCCCGAACAGACCACCTTCAGCATATACCTGTCCCATGGTGGGGGTTCCAGTTGCCTTGTGCGGAAACAATCCGGGTGGCGCTTTCAAGGCCAGAACGCCATCAGGTCTTACTGTGATCTCCATCGTATTCCTCCTAACTCAGTATGGGCTATGCCGCTTCAGCAATGCGACTGAATACCGACTCGCCCGGCTTTAACCCGCCACCACCACTTGCCTGTTGACGAAGTTGATCTGCCTCTTCGCCTTCAACAGGCTCGTTCTTCTTGCTCGCCACGTAGAGCTTCTTGAACCAGTCATCATCGTCGATAAGGGACTTCATTCTCTCGAGCTCATCCCCTGCCAAACCCTTGACAACTACATCAACGGCGTGGAGTTCGGTATCCATCGCCTTGATGCGAGCGTCAAGCATTTTGATCCCCTCGATCAGGTCGTTGACCCGAAGCGCCTTCGCCAGACCGACAACGAACTCGTCACTTTGCTCGTTGAGAGCCTTGATCACTTCGGCAACGATTACTTTCGTGTCCGGCGCTGACTTCGTGTCGGGCGTTGTGACCTTAGGGTCACTGACGTCCGCTTTGACTTCTGGCGGCGTCTCTTCTGGTGATGCGGATGGGGGTGCATCGCCTACTCCTGTAATGTCGCGGAACAATCCTTTGATTCTCATCGAATTCCCTCCCAGTTCCAGAGTCTTGATAGCGGCTCGTGCCGCTGGCGTAATTGCCTGCATGCGATGCTCCGCAGGCGCAACAGTCGAAGATACTTCCACAATGGGCCAATCTACTATATGACCGTCATCTTCTACTCTAGTCATGTAGTTCAACGTACCCGATGATGGAAATAGTACCTCTTCCGCTAGAAGCGTCTGCACAGCCTCGACGTATCGATGCCGCATGTCCAATTCGCCTTCTACGAATACACCCACATCGTCCTGCCCAGTCTTAGTCCATACTCCAATCCTTTGCTCCTTATTCGCACGTAACACTGGATGCAATCCATGATGATACAACCACGGCCGCGTCTTGAACCAATCCAAGTAGAAGTTCGTCTTCGCGTCGAAGTAGGTCTTCTCGAGATCCTTGTTGTTGATATCTCCAAACACTACAGCATACGCTTTGTATGTGTTCGGAGCATCCTCCACAGCCCTAATAGGCTGCAACGCGGCAAAGGTGTTCTTTGCTGGTGTAAACTCGTGTTCAACCTCTTCCCAAGTTTCAGGATCAGCAAAGGTGACCACACCCTTACGTACCTTGTAGCCGATCTTGACGTGCTTACTACGCCAATTCACTACAATGTAATCGTCGAACACGTATCGTGGATACGTATACGGCATCAAACCATTTTGACCACCAAATTGCGTATCCCACACCTCACCTACCAACATCTCACGATCGGTAAGTGTAAGATCCCTCTTCTCAGGCATTTCAACCCCCCTAGACAATTACAGCAGCAGGACTACCTTCTACTTGCGCAGCACGTGCACCACGTCGAACGGCATTATACATTATACGTTGATACTCCGGACGGAATATGTCTGCGATGGTAGTCGTAAATCCTCGGGGGGCTATACCCGGCCACGGAACACTACTCCTAACAAAGCGATTTCCACTTCTATTGCTAGTCCCACCACGTAATCGACCTGGCCGTGTAGATGGTCGATATCCTCCATAGAAAGCCAAAGCAGTCCGTCGCCCCTTTGCACGCTTAGGCTTGCACTCCTTGGCTATACTACAATGCGTACCCTTCCTACCAGTATCACGGGTAGCACGTCCTGTTTCACGCTTCACACGCCCTGCATTCTTTGTGACAGGCTCCCGAGCCCCCCGCTTCCTTGCTTCCTTCTTCTTCGGGCGTATCTTTCTATTCGGCGACGGTGTAATCGTACGACCGGGAACACCAAAGTTCAATATGTACCAAATGCTTGCGGGTCGACCTTCTGCGGTTACTTGAGTACTGATCCCCCTTGTAGTAGTTGCAGTCGTTGCAACAAACGTAGGCTTCTCACGCCAACCACGTACAGTTGTGTTATGCAACTTCACCAATGGAGGCACAACTTCGTCCTTCGCTGCTTTTGCAACCACACGTCGAAAAGCCTTGAAGTTAGCGTAGTATCCCTTCGTTCTCCAAACACGTGTCATCAATGTCATGACTTACGACCTGAGCCACAAAACAAAGGCTGCACACCCCCATCACGATACATTCTTACCATGGGTCCGTAGCGCCTAATGTCATACACCCGCTCTTGAGCTACTGAGAAGTCAGGCACCCACTCCTTGGGGATAACGCCTTCACGAGCCAACATCCAACGAGCCTCTTCTGTCGTAATCATTCCCGACATGTCTATCTCTTCCGCTTGCTCGAATTGGTCGTCGGGCGCGGAACTGTCCTCTTGTCGCCTGGAATCCTCTTTATCCCGTTGACCGTCCTCAGCCTCACCCGCATCTTCGGTGACTGCTTTGAACTCAGTAGGTAGGTTGGGGCTCCTGTCAAGTGGCTTAACCTGTTCGCCCATAGGGTTACCTGCACCCTTTGCGGGTTGCCACAATCGTCGGATGTTGGCGATCTTAACGGAGTCGATCTTCGCCGTCGCCAAATCTTCCTCGTCATCCTTGTAGTCAAACCTAAACTTGACGCTTCGTGGTAAGCCGAATGGACCGTTCAGTCCCCTTTCGATGGCCGTGAAGATGATACCTACACCTTTGCCCTTCGCCTTCTTAGCCTGAAGTTCTGCCTCTGTCGCAGTTCCAAGTGCCCCACCTGAGATGGGCCAGAACTCACTTGGATCAACCCTAAACGCCAATGCGAACGTGTACACCGCCATTTCGATGGCGGTCTTCTCATCGTAACCGTCAATCAATGTAGAGAACTCAAACATTTCAGCTGATGTCGGAAACTCTGGGTCAATACCCAAAGCAACCATTACATCGCGCCAAACCATGTTGCCCTGATTTCGTTGGCGTGCATCGTACTTCTGCTGGAGATCTTCCCATTGCTCTTCTGACATGTTGTTGATGAACATGATCCCCGCAGGTGGTAGATCACTCAATCGTTCACGTTTGTACTTCACAACATCCATCAAGATCGATGCAGTAGTCAACGTTCTAGACACACTACAGAACCCAACGCTCCGCAATGAGTCTTTTGTGCTCGGCATGTCAAGGATCTGTACTACTTGTGACCTATGCATCTTACGCAACACATCTGTCGCTTGATACACAAACGGAAACTCTGGATCGCCCGTTGGAAACAACTTTGACTCATCTAAGTGCGCGAATCCGAGTGCTGCACCTATGTGATCATCCGCAGAGGCTCTGTGGTACTCTACAACGCCTCCACCATCACGTGATAGATATGACTGTACCCACTTACCAATCATATCACCCCAACCAGCTCCAAACTCACTTTGGTACAGTAACAACTTGCGGTACAGTTGCACCAATCGTAGAGGCCCTTCTAGGTACCACTCTGCGGTTGTGATCTTTGCTACAAGAGTTGCGACTGCTCCAGCAAGTAGATCGTTTCCCTCCAACTTCCAAAAGTCGTACAACCAATTGTCTCGTGCGACGCTCCAATACCGAGGAGCAGTTGTCATCGTCGAACCAACGGTCATTAAGAACATCCGAGACAGTGCTTGTGTGTCACTTCCTGACTCGGCTTTTGGTTTCTGTACCGAAAACAGTTTCTTGGCCTTAGTCATGGTCATGTGTCAATATAACCTCAACGACTCAAGTTCAAACGTAGACATTCGTAGTTAGCCATCGATAATGCAACCAATGCATCGATTGGCTTCGCCGTTGCCTGTGTCTGTTTGTTAATGGTTGTCTCAGGTTTGATGAACCGGTATCGTTCACTTGACATCTTCGCAGCTGCATTGTCAACATGTTTCCTCAAGACTGCGTTTCCGTCGTGCGTAATCTCTTGGTGTACAATTTGACTGTACAACTGCCTATCTGCAATCGCTCTAGTGCTTGCCTGACTGAATCGCCTGAATCGAGCCAAGCCACGCTTACGTAAATCAGTTGCCATCTTATGCAGCTGATACTCGTCGTATGTCACCAATACCACATTGAAGGCCCGACAGAACTCCACTGTCGCCTTTTCGATCGTGGCGGTTAAATCCATCCGACCGCCCTTAGGTGGTGTCCAAACCCTCACCGCCCGTATTGCCGTCTGCTTCTTAAAATGTGGGTGCCTAGATACTGCAACCAGTGCACAACAGTCACTACTAACTGCTGCATCGAGTCCCAACACTAATGGCGTCTTCTTCTCGAGTGGTGGTAAAGGCCTACCATCCTTTACCTCTGACTCACACGCGTCCCACCATTCAATCGGAATTGCCTTGTCGAGCGGGTTCACCCATTTGTTCTCGTGAATCCGTTCAAACTCCTGTGGGAGTAGTATTTGAGCTTCCTGCGTGTAGTACTCTGGCGTCTGCCAAGGCATCCGCCGTGCGAACTGCCCATCATCCCAATAACAGAACAACTTAGCTGGGTTGTTGTAGTATACTGGGATGTCGGTCGGGAGCTGACCATCACTATCCGCATTGGCCCAAAATGACGGATGCTTTGCTCCCTCAATCACTCCTCTGTTGTAAAGGTCCTCCAACACTATCGATTCTGTCGAGTACCCTGCGTACGATTCCACCCACCTGAACGCTCTGCCGAAGCGAGTCGGTGGAACTGTCATCTCTGACCACAGCCTCGCCTTCTGGTCGTGACGGTATCCCCACATCTCTGACCATACTGTCAAGCCAGGATTCGCACCTGCCTGACCTGAAGGGTCACATGGAATCGCTTCAATGAACGTTCCATTCGGTAAGTCGATTCGCGTCTTCGTAACTCGCCAATTGACGTTAGGATTCAGTTGCACAAACTGTTTGATCGCCGACAGGATTCGGTCTGACGATTGTTTCCCATCATTCGCCAAACAGTAAATTTCGTTGTACGGTCCTTGCGTCGCCGCAAACCATGCTGCTATTCCTGCACCTACACGTGTCTTCCCTGACTTCTTGATTGTCGAGAAAACTATTGTAGCGTATGGGAACTTACCGTCTATCTTTGTTAATGCGTACCGCAGGATCTTCTTTTGGTGATCCGCCAACTGGATCGGACCTGGACTAAACTCCTCACCCGTTACTGGATCTCTTGGATCTGGAATGTAGAAGTTACGTTCCATCCAATCCACTGGGTCTGAGTCTAGTAGTGCTTGTAATGTTCGACGATCCTGCGTCACTAATGGCATTGCACACACCCCCCTCAAGGGCGATTGTTAGTTGATACGACCGTGGGGTTGAGGGTTAGGGATCAGGGATTATGTCGATGAACTGTACAGTCTCTATTTGGATGCGTTTGCTGGCTTCGAGTATTTCGGTTGCACGTTCGAGTATCTCACGATCACTAGTGGGTCCTGCGATGCCGCCGACGTTTACACCGACTTGCACACCCACCATTGCTCTATTGGACTGGGACTCAATACCGTACAAGCCAATCGTTTCAATCTTGGCGCCAACTTCCGCAAGTTTCACAATTGCTGTCGCTGATAGCCCACTGCGGAGGGTTTTACGTTCGACTTCGAACTCTTCACCAGTCTCAGGATCTACCTCAACGACTGTCTCGTACTCGTAGATCACGGCTTCAAGCTCCGCGACTGCCTCACCAGCCTTCCGTCGCATGCTTCGTCCGAGGTTCGCAAGCTCTTTACGGGCTTGGAGTCGACGATTCAGGAGTTCGACAGTGATTAGGTGATCAGTGTACTTGTCGAATGCGATCGATCGAGCAACCCAATGATTTGACGATGAGACGTTCTGAATGTAGTTTGTAGCGCGCTTGGCTTTGGGCTTAGGTTCTTTACCCCCCGTTCTGTACGTGTTCGTGGTGGATCGTACTTCTGGATCAGAATCTCGATAGTGCTGGAACCATGCCCAGTCGATCGGTGATTCCCAAGGCTGCCGTTCCCACATCTCACAATCTTGTGCGAAGTCCCTGTTTACCTCTTCGATGACTAGAGCCCCAGGCGATTGGATAACGTCTGTGACTGTAGGGGGCGTCATCGTTGGATTACCTTACCAGAGTCTGTGACGGCATTGATGGTGATACCGTCGTCACTGATCTGTTGATTGGGTTGAGTGGGGTGACCGCGTGGTAGAACTGGTTTGTGGTCGTCGACGACGTCGACGAGGGCGACTACGACCGCGCCGACTGCGGTATCGTCGCTGGCCTGTTGAGTAGGACGCATACGGACACCAACCACCGTTGTGGTTATGATGACATCTTCGAGTATGATGGTCATGCGTGAACCGGTTTTGATGTTCATATGATTATGTGAACATGTAGTGTGATAATAGCAGTCAGTTGTGAGCTTATAGATATATTATAACATAGAACCTAGTAGAAAGCAAGAGGCGAACCTATAGCAAAACGCTTTGGCCTTGGCCGGTATACTTCCAGACATGGTTTTTTTGCTTTGTGGTATGGGTAGCGTAACCCCCTGGTAAACTCGCGTTTTTTATATAAATATTTATAACCTATTTGCTGTTATATTGAGGGGTTTTTGCATGAAAATATGTTAAGGGTATTTTAGTAGTATTGAAATGAAGTTGAAATTATTGGAGGGGTATTGTGTGGTATAATGGGTATAGTTGAAGAGAAGAGAGAGAGTAGAGGGAGAGGGAGGTTATGATGGGTATAGGGGTAGGGTTGAGTGGAGTTGAAAGGGTGGAGTTGAAAGTAAAAGAGATGATGTTGAGTGGAAAAAATTGGAAAAAACCTAAAGGTTTTTTGGGGAAAGAAAGAATGGGTATAGAGAGATGGGGAAGTGATAGAGAGGAGTGTGAATGGATAGAGATGAAGGAAGAAGTAGAAGGTATAGTTGAGGGTAAGGTTGATGAAGTGTTGAGAAGTGAGGAGTGGAAAGAAGTAGGAAGTGATAAGGTAGAGGAAGTTATAGTTGATAGTATAAATAGAGGTATATATGAGTTTGATAAGTTAATGAATGAGGTTGAGATGTATAAGTATGAAGAGAGAATGAAAGAAGGTAAGTTTAGTAGAGAGGATAGATGGATTAGATTGAATGAGTATAAGGAAGGAGATAATTGGATTAGTATGATATAGAGAATTTTTTTAATACCTAAAGGTATTAAAAAGTAAGGAAGAGGATAGAGGTGTATAGATTGTTGGGAGTGTATGGTAGTCGTAGAGACTATCATAGAGTCTTAATGATGGAGCACGAGTATTCCGAATAAGGAGATAGCGATGCCTGAGGTTAAGATGGTGAGATACGCTGTGGTGGAGAGAGAGAATGGTCAGTTGGATGTGATAGAGTCCAAGGATGTCGAGAAAGGCGATATCGTTGTGACGGATTTCGTAGCTGATGCTAACGCTGATTACAAGGAAGGTGCCTGGTGGTCGTCGTATACGAAGGACAAAGGAGAGTGACATGAAAGAGTTTCTGTTGGCTGTGTTGTTTGTCGCAGGGGTAGGCGTTGTGTTCTATCTCGCAGTATACGTAAGGCTATAAGGAGAGTACAATGTTGGTAACGAACAGTATCATGAGAGCGAAGAGTGAGACGAAGTTCCAGTCAGAGTACGAGGCGAAGGTCCTGAAGAGTGATTTCGTGTCGATCAATGACGCGAAGGACGTATTGGGCGTAGGATACGTCGTGTACGTGCGTCGTTTGCTGTTGGAAGGCAGGCTCGAAGGCGTAAAGATCCAGTACAAGGGTTACGCGAAGTGGTGGATCAGTCGGGCGAGCATCGCGTGGTACAGAGAACACGTGTTGCGGACGCGATCAGGACGTAGATGGATCATGAAGTTCGAGATGTCAGATGAGACGAAGGTCCGTGCAGCATTGGACGCACTCGGTATCGACTACGAGTTGAAGCTGAACTATGTGAAGAAGCAGAAGTAGCACGAGTATTCCGAATTTAAGGAGATGTTGAGATGGTTGAGATCAAGGGAGTCAAGGGCGATCCGAACTACATATCGGAGTTGGATCCGGAGTGGTACTTCGATTGTGTCGTCTTGCACGAGAAGGACGACGTGGTAGTGACGTATACGAGCGAAGAGTGTGTCATGTGCATCATGGTTGACGACACCACGCATACGCTTGGCGAGATCGTTGACGTCATTCGAGGTGATCGTAAGTCGCAGATGTCGCTCGAAGAGCATGATCGGATCGTTGACGACATTGGCGACAGGCATGAGAAGGCGTTTCAGGTCATGAGAGGAGCGTATGAGCATCTATTCACGTATTTTCCGTCGGCGGTCGCGCAGAACTATATCAGTGACGCAGAGGATCAGGAGAGTTTCTGGTATTGGTCGTTCTTCGATCGTGGAGATGGCCGTATCGACTGTACGAAGTTGACGGCGGATGTCAAGTTGTATATGGCGAACATGCATCAGGAAGATCTCGTTGATCAGGTCATGGCTGATGTCAACATGGAGATGGAGAGGAGAGCAGCGCGCAAGAAGCTGTATGAAATAGTAGAGAAGTAGTCGTAGAGACTGTCACGGCGATCGAGAGGTCGTCGTGACAGTATGTATTCGAGCACGAGTATTCCGAAAGGGGATGTTGAGATGCCAGCATTAACGCCTGAGCCTGTTCTCGGTACAGAGATGACTGAGGAGCAGATGGTCGAGTGGTTGAAAGAGGTGGTAGTCGAGACGCTGTTTACGGACTGTTGTGTCGAGCTGGGCCATTTGGCTATCGAGAGGATCAAACATCTCGGACCGGTTCATACAGCTCTAGTCCGTCGGTATCACGAAGACGATCCTCAGGATCCGAATGTCGTTACGAAGTTCGAAACGCTTCATTGTGAGCAACGACATCAGGTGGCGGCCGATATTCTGACGGAGTTAGCAGCTAAGCTACGAAAGGGGATGTGCAATGGATAAGCAACAGAAGACAATGAGTCAAGAGGAGTTCGCGAAGATCGCAGAGGACGAGACGAAGAACGTCGAGTACATCGTGGAGCATCTCGATCCGGCGGTGTTGCATCATGCGTCGGAGCCGAAGGCTGTCTGTATGTCGTTCTTGCATCGATGGTTTCCGAGTACTATCGTTGGAGAGTACGAATGCGACACTGAGGATGTAATAGGTATCGAGGGGTGGAACCGTTGGGTCAACATAGAGGGTCGCATCGAGAAGGAGTGGCTGTTCAATGACTTCAAGACGTACATGTTGTCGATCGATACAGGCATTCTCGTGAACCTGATCATATGTCCGTACAGCGAGTATGTCAAGGTACGTCTGGAACGCGATCATTACTTCTCGTTGTGTGTCGATAGCGGCCTGATTCCTGAGGACGAGTAGTCGAGAGGAACCATAGTTGAGAGGGCGACCGTCGTATGGAGAGCGACGGTCGCTTTTTTAGTTTCCGTAATGGGTCAACTAGGGTTTGAAACAAACCAAAGTTGAATGTTTTTAGACCACTCCAAGCGAAGGTATTGTATAGCGGGACGCCCCCGACCCTCTGGTGGGCCAACAAGGTTGGACTAAGATTCTTAGACCACTCCGTACCCACCTTAACGTCTAGCGGTCGTCGCATCCTCCCCCTGAAGACAGGGTAAGTTGAGCGCCGCCTTGCGCGCGAAAAAAAATTTTTCTGGGTCCCCAACTAGGGTCCTGACCCCGTTACTACGATTCACCCTCACACTTCCAGGTCGACCGTGGATCTGTCCATGCGACTTTCAAAACCATCATGGCTGACGTCGGGCGACCCTAAAAACG
>SDBU01009394.1_pt1 | contig 10960 bp, 12 predicted proteins | sample 2277071 | NCBI WGS metagenome assembly SDBU01 (sample SAMN10397929, study PRJNA504765) | marine sediment metagenome | isolation source: marine sediment core GS08_GC12, 126 cmbsf | place: Arctic Ocean: Gakkel Ridge, Loki's castle | collected 2008
GCCTTTGACAGTCTCTTGCCATTGACCCTGACCTCACCGGCCAAGATAAGCCCCTTGGCACGATGACGGCTTTTGACAAGGCCTCTTTGAGTCAATAGCACGTCCAAACGTGCCTTGCGGGCCTTAGCCTTAGCATCGCCATCGCTCATGCCAAAGTTCCGGTTGAAGGTGAGCTATTTTGTCTAGTGCCTGATAGCGGCTGTGGGTTGGTGCACAGCCATGGGGTATGAAACATCACTGCGGCCTTTTACCATGTCGGTTATGGCCTTTTCGATGCCGGGGGCGTCAATGCCGTACTTTGCCCGCAAGACCCTCTGCGAGCCGTGTTCCACAAAGGTATCAGGGATACCCAGCCGCAGAACACGGTTTCCAGTAAGGCCCTCATCTGCCAGACACTCAAGGACTGCAGTGCCAAAGCCGCCCTGAAGGACATTTTCCTCCACCGTGACGATGCAAGAGATCTTGCTTGCCAAAGAGATGACGAGATCCTTATCAAGGGGCTTAACAAACCTGGTGTTGACGACCGTGGCTGATATATTATGAGCCTCAAGGTGCTTTCTTGCCTGAAGGGCTGAGGGGACAGTTGCGCCAAGGGCAAAGATTACGACATCGTCACCTTCGGACAGGACCTCTGCCTTGCCTATGGCCAGGCTAGAAATCTCGTTTTCTATGGGCACTCCTTCACCATATCCCCTCGGATATCTGAATGCGGCGGGACCAGGGTGTTCGATGGCAGTCCTCAGCATCTTTCGCAGTTCATTTTCATCCTTTGGTGCCATGACCACCATGTTGGGCAAACTCCGCAAATAGCTGATATCAAACAGCCCCTGATGTGTGGGGCCGTCCTCGCCGACGATGCCCCCGCGGTCCAAGGCAAAGACCACAGGATGAGATTCAAGACACACGTCATGCAGTATCTGGTCATAGGCCCGCTGCAGGAAGGTGGAATATATGGCCACTACCGGACGAAATCCCTCCGTGGCCATGCCTGCTGCAAAAGTCACGGCATGCTGTTCGGCAATACCTACATCAAAAAAACGTTCAGGAAAGGTCTCGGAAAAGGCGTTGAGGCCGGTTCCCTCGGGCATGGCAGCCGTCACCGCTACGATCTTATCGTCTTCGCGGGCCAAGTCGACCAAGGTCTCGCCGAAAGTCTCAGTGTAGGAGGGAGGCTTTTTCTTTTTCGAGATACCGTTACCCGTCTCTATTTCAAAGGATCCAACGCCGTGGAAATAGGTAGGGTTGCCCTCTGCTGGTGCATAGCCTTTGCCTTTTGTTGTTGTAACGTGAAAAAGCACTGGTCTGTGCATTTCTCTAACATTTTGCAGCGTGTCAATAAGGTGATCCAGCCTATGGCCTTTTATGGGGCCGAAATAATTGAAGTTGAATGCTTCAAAGAGCATTCCAGGCGTAACAAATGCCTTGAATGATTCCTCGGTTCGCTTGGCCAGGTTGTAGACATCATCTCCGAACTTGGGAAGCGATTTGAGGAATTCCTTTAGTTCTTCTCTGAGCGACATGAAATGTCTGGCAGACAGCTTTCGGCTCAAGAAGGAGGAAAGCACCCCCACATTGCGCGCGATAGACATTTCGTTGTCGTTTAGGATGACAATAAGATCCTTTCGATGGTCACCCGCCTGGTTGAGCCCCTCATAGGCAAGGCCGCCGGTCATGGAACCATCGCCAATTACGGAAATAATCTTGCCATTGTCCTTATTCAGGCATTTGGCACACGAAATTCCAAGCCCGGCAGAAATCGAAGTGCTGGCATGGCCTGTGGAAAAGGCATCATAGGGGCTTTCGCTCATGCGACTGAACCCACTGAGACCTCCGTGCTGGCGCAGCGTGTGAAACCTGTCTCTTCGCCCGGTGAGGAGTTTGTACGTATAAGCCTGGTGACCTACATCCCATATGATTTTGTCGTTGGGCGGATCAAACACGTATAGCAAGGCGATGGTCAGCTCCACAACACCTAGGCTGGGAGCCAGGTGTCCACCCGTCCTAGACACTGTGTCAATGATTACCTCACGGATTTCTTTGGCCAGTTCGGGCAACTCTGAACGTTTCAGGCCTTTGACGTCTTGCGGGGAATCAATTTTGTCCAAGTAGTTCACTACAACCTCTTATCTCAAGTCGAGACCTTTGAAAAACACCCTCTTTTGCCCAATCTCTGCGTCAGGCTCAGATTTCAATCCTCAAAATACTCTATGTATTCCTGCGGTTAAAATCTTTACCTTTCTTGACCTTGAACAAAATTGGACATTTTTGAAAGGTCTCAAGTCCTGTGTTGTCCCAAACAGCCCCACCGGTGTCTTGTTGCTTCCCGCGAGCAGTACGGGCGGGGTTTGTGGTCTTTTCGTCAGATGTCTCTTTCAATAACATAACGCGCCAGAGCGTTGAGTGCTTGCCCCTTTATACCAAAAATAGCAAGTTCGTTCAAGGCGCTTTCTACAAATTCACCGGCACGGGCCTTAGCTTTGTCCATTCCCATGACAGAAGGACCCGTGGCTTTCTGAAGGGCCTTGTCGCTGCCTACAGGTTTTCCGAGCATTTCAGGCTTTCCCTCAACATTTAGTACGTCGTCAGCCACCTGAAAGGCAATGCCTACAAATCGCCCGTAAGCGGCCAGGGCGGCTATTTGTTGAGAGTTGGCCCCGCCAAGAACCGCACCAGTTTTCACCGAAGCCTCAATAAGTGCCCCGGTCTTCAAGCGCTGCATTGTCTCAAGGTCTTGTGGGGAAACTGCCTTTGCTTGTAAAGACAGATCCATCATTTGCCCTTGTACCATACCTGAGCACCCTGAAGCTCGGGTTATGAGATGGACCACCTCGAGCCATTTCAAGGAATCGGTGCCCGCAGAGCATCCTGCGGCTGCCAGGGTCTCAAAGGCCCCAGTGAGCAATGCGTCGCCAGCCAATATGGCAGTAGCCTCATCAAAGGCCTTGTGACAGGTGGGTTTTCCACGACGAAGATCATCGTCATCCATGGCCGGCAGATCGTCATGGATCAAAGAGTATGTATGAATGAGTTCCAAAGCACATGCGGCAGGCATCACATCATCTTCAGAGCCCTCAACAGCCTCGGAGGCTGCGATACACAATATGGGACGCAGCCGCTTGCCGCCAGCCTCCACAGAGTAACGCATGGCTTGAACCAAGGGGGTAGGGTAGGGGTCATAATCATCCCACAGCCTTTCGAGGGCGGCATTGACGGCTTGGCGCTTTGTTTCCAGGTAGGCCCTTAGGTCAAACATGAACAAAATCCGTGTTCCTCACTCCGAATCCTCGGGAGAAAAAGGCCTGGGGCTAACGTTTCCTTCCTCGTCCTTAAGCAGCATGGAGACTTTCTTTTCGGTTTCATCCAACTTGTTTGCGCAAAGCCTTGATAGCTTAATGCCCTCCTGAAATTTCTTTAAGGCCGCATCCAGGGTCAAATCTCCGCTTTCCAGCTCCTGGACGATGCCTTCCAGCTTTCTAACGGCATTTTCAAATGTCTGTTTGGCCATCTTCTCGTTTCCTCTCAACACGGCATACCATTTGTCCCTTTGAGACAGTCACCTCAACATCCTGTCCAACACGTACCTGTTGGACATCTTTCACAATGGCGTAGCCCGGCAGAATTCGTGTCACACTGTAGCCCCGCTCAAGGACCGCCAAAGGGCTTAACGCGTCAAGTCTTGCCACATTGGTACCCAACGCGCTTTTGTTTGATTCAAGTTGAAAGTGTATTGCAGAACAAAGACTTTTGCGACACTGTTCGACTAATACATGAAGTTGTTGAACCATAGATTGAGGGCTGCACCGAACGAGTCGCTCCTGGATTACGGCCAGGCTGCGCCTTGTCTCCTGCAATTTGCCTGAAAAACCCCGCAGGAGCCTGCTCAAGGTCTCGTCAAGGCGTAATCGACAATCGGCAATTTGCCTTCGGGGATGCACCAGGCGGCCTGAAAGCTGTGCTACCCGTTGTTTCAGTAGCTGAAGTCTGTGAAACATGCCGCGCCCCAGGGCCGCCCTGAGGTCTGCCAGCTGTCTCAGCAAATCTGTTCTAACCGGTACTATGAGCTCAGCCGCAGACGAGGGGGTTGGAGCACGAACGTCTGCGGTAAAATCAGCGATCGTAAAATCTGTCTCGTGTCCGACTGCGGAAACGACCGGCGTAGCAGACGAAAAGATGGCGCGAGCCACAATCTCCGAGTTAAACGCCTGCAGATCTTCCAGGGACCCACCACCACGTGCCACCACTATGACATCAGAGTCATTGCGCTCATTTATCAGCCTCAACGCTTCGACGATCTCTTCTGCAGCACCTTGTCCCTGAACCCTTACAGGTGCAATTTCAAGTTGTACGTTTGGAAACCTCCGATTGATCACATGCAAGATGTCACGAATTACGGCACCTGTGGGCGACGTGACGACTGCAATCTTTCGAGGTATGAAAGGAAGGCTGCGTTTGCGTTCTTCATCAAACAGGCCCTCTGTTGCCAACTTGGCCTTGAGCTGTTCGAAGGCTAACTGTAGGATGCCTACGCCTTCGGGCTCCAAATACTCTATGATAATCTGATAGACCCCTCTGGGTTCGTAGACATTAAGTCGCCCCATGGCAATGACGGCCAGGCCGTCTTCAGGCCGAAATTTCAGGCTGCGGTTTTGGCCCCTGAACATAACGGCACTGATCTGAGCCCCGGGGTCTTTTAGTGTGAAATAGAAATGTCCGGAGGCTGGTTTCCGAAAGTTGGAGATCTCACCTGAGACCCAAACAAACGGATAAGCCTCTTCAAGAAGTCCTTTGATGTTGCGCGTCAGGTCGGTTATCGAGAAGATGCGGCGGTTCGAGGCCGAAAGCTCTGAATCCATACCGGATTAATAGCATAAGTCAAAATCACACTCAATGCATTTTTCGAGTGACTTACAGTCGCAATGTGTGCTATATCATTAAGAAACTCAAACATTGATCAAGGCGTCATACGAATAGGCAGTGCAAGGAGTTTGTTTCTTTTCATTAAGGGGAGAAAGGCCATGCTGAAGGACCAGCTAAAGAAACAAGTAAAAAAAGAGTTGGAATCCCTGGGCGAACGCGTGGGAAAAAGCGTGCACAAGGGGCTGTCAAAGTCGGGTGACGACAAGGGCGCTCGAGTTGGGAAGAAAGTTGGAAAGGCAGTAGGCGAACAGGTCGAGCGTTTACACGGAACCCTTGAAAAGGAGACCGTGACAAAGCAAGATGAGTTGGGCATAGGAGGCAAGATCGGCACCGGAATCGGGATCATTGGAAAGCATCTTGTCGAAAAGCGATACGGCTTGTTGGGAAAGCTAATGGGGAGCACCGATTTGATCTCAAACGGTCGCACCATGGGTGCCAAGACAGAAAAGATTGTCAAGCGGGCTGTAAAAAAGGGAGTTGAGCGCGTTGCCAGCAGAAAGGGCCGTTCCAGCAAGCCCAAGGACAAAAATGACAAGGGTTAGCGTTGCAGCGGCCCCCGGGCATATTTCTTATAGGTCTGATAATATGTATTATGTCAACTTTCGGCCATACAGAAAAATACCACCGCCGCAATGACGAAAGATGAAGCACAACACCGCAGATGGACTTTTTACGAGGCCGTCAACTTTAGGCACTTTCTTTATTGCTGGACACTTGTCCTTGCAGGAACTCTCTAATGGCAGGCACCACGTAAACACCCTCAAGATCCATCCGGCCAATGCATTGACTCAACAGCCGGATTCTTTCAGAGATGTCCTTTGAGCTGTCCATCAAGTAAAAATGGCAACCCTTCAGCTTACAGAGTCCACTTTTTACCGGTGTTTCAGAGTAGCGCAGGTCCTCATGTCGCATTGAAATGCCCAATTGTTCTGCAAGATCTTCAAGGTGCTGATATACAAGCTCAGGATGCATTTTCAGACGTGTCCCGCATGGTGGTCAAAAACGTCCGGTAATTCTTTGTGGCCGAAGCTCCGGGGGGCACTGGCTCAAGAAATACGCATCGGTCATCCCGGCAATAAAGTCCCGCACGATCTCTGCGGGTCTGGAATTATTTTTGTACTCATCTGACATATCGCCGAGATATTCGGTGAAGATGATTGACTGGTGGTTGCCCTCATTGAGATCATTCAGAAAACGTTCAAACAAGAGGTGAAAGAGGTGTTTGATAGTGCCTGCAGCTGGTTTTATCTTTGGATTCAAATATATGTGGTTAATGTTGAATTCTCTGAGTTTTTTCAGGGCATCTGAGACCTGGCGACTGAAGGCGATGGCCGGCTTTTGCCAGCTGTTGGTGATTACGTCGGTGACCAGGTTGTATACAATTGTCCCGTTTGTGTCTCCCAGTTGTGCGACCGAGTCTTTGGGCAGCTCATCCCTTTGTATGAGGTTCAGGCGGATGGCATCTTCAATATCTCGTCCTATGTAGCTGATGGTGTCAGCCATTCTCACGACACATCCCTCCAAGGTCATCGGCGTGAGAGCAAAGTCAGGATCGGCAAGTTTGCCGGCTATTTGTTGGTCAAAGGTGTCAAAGTCCTTCTCCCGCTGTGGACGCAGCGCTTGGGTATGAATCTCGCCGTCGTGACACACTATACCGTCTAGTACCTGAAGGGTGAGGTTCCAGCCCCTACCCTTTCGTTCGATCTTGTCCAAGAACCTTACGCTTTGAATGTTGTGTTGAAACGCTCCGATGCCGCCGTCCTCACACAGCTCAGACAGGTATCGCTCCCCATCGTGCCCAAACGGGCAATGACCCAGATCGTGGCCGAGGGCAACAGCTTCAATAAGGTCTTCGTTTAGGCCTAGAAAGCGGCCAATGGTTCGTGAAATCTTTGACACCAGTTGAACGTGAAGCACCCTGTGGGTGATGTGGTCGTTATCGACCAGATAAAACACCTGTGTCTTGTCGATATATCGTGTGTAGGCCAACGAATGCAAGATTCGATCAGCATCAACCGCATAGCTCTGACGGTGTCCGAGGTCAAGGCGCTCTTCGGCAAAGCGCCGCATGGCATCCCTGCTCAGGGCAGCCATATCCGAAAGAAGCACTCCTTCGCGGTCGTTTAAAGACTCTTTGAGTTTCCTTAGGTGTGTTGAATCAGATCTGGCCATTTTCGATCATTTCGTCCATGAGCTGATAAAAATCGATTCCCGCCTGCCTGAATCCCTCTTTTCCGTATTTCATGTTGGCCTCCAGAACAAAGTACCGGCCATTGGAAAAACAGATATCAAGACCTACATCATCCAACTGACACAGACGAGCTGTATTGACAGCAAGGGCCACGCCTTGTTCGGCAATGTTGTCAAAGCTGATGGTGGCACCCCTTGACACATTTGTGCGAAACTCGCCTGGCTGTGCAATGCGCCAGTATGCGTGGACGGGCCGGCCACAGATCACCACGTCTCGAAGATCACGGTCCATTTCCAAGTATTCTTGAATGTAGGCGACACGGGCCAGACTGTTGTATTCAGCCAGCTCCTGCTCGCTGCGAATCAGGTAGACCCCTCTGCCAAGTGCTGACCCGCGTGGGATCTTGGCAATAAAGGGAAATTGAAAATGGTTAAGGATCTTTGATTTCTGATGGTTGCCATAGAAAACCCGGGTCCTGGGGTGTGGGATTTTAAGCAGATTGAAAAGCGCAGTCTGTTTTATCTTGTCCTGAGTATACTTGTAAGTATGATAGTTGGGAAAGGTCCTTTTTCCCATAGTGTCGAAGATGTCTGCGTAAAAGGTTGTTGGATAGCATATGACCTCTGCCTTGCGTATGAGTTCTTCCTGCCAGTCTTCATAGTCGGAAAGATTGGTGCGGACCCCTAAAGTGATCACGTTTTTGCATCGTCGCAACCTGCTTTCAAGGGCTATCCTTTTATTATAGAAGTCAGTACTCAACGAAATCTGTTCCTACAGCTGTGGGTTGGTGATTGGTGCTTTTCAAGGCGTAGGCCGCAAACTTGTGCTTTTCAAGGCGCAGGCCGCAAACTTGAGATTGACAACGCCGAAGGTGTTCACATTAACTTTAGGCATTTTAGGCACTTTCCTTATATTAGTGACGAAAGATGAAGCACGACACCGCAGATGGGCTTTTTGCGAAGCCGTCGATCGTGTCAACCGAAGAACCTGAATCGTACGATATGAAACAGGGCCGCGAAGCCGTCCTTCCAGGTGATCTTCTTGCCTTCCTCATAGCCTCTGCCGCTATAGGAAATGGGAAGTTCGTAGATACGACACTTGAGTCTGGCAAATTTTGCGGTGATTTCCGGTTCGAATCCAAAACGATTCGACTTGAGCACAAGATCTTTTAGAAGGGAAGCCCGGAAGGCCTTGTAGCAGGTCTCCATATCTGTAAGATTCAAATTGGTCAACATGTTGGAAAGAAGGGTCAAGAACCTGTTTCCAACGTAGTGCCAGAAAAAAAGGACGCGGTGCGGCCCGCCTAGGAATCTGGACCCATAGGTCACGTCTGCACGGCCATCCAGGATGGGTCCAATAAGGCGACCGTATTCCGAGGGCTCATATTCCAGGTCTGCATCCTGGATGATTACAATATCTCCGGTCACGTGTTCAAAACCAGTCCTCAGGGCTGCCCCCTTTCCCCTGTTTTTTGGATGAAAAAAGATCTTAACATCATCTACTACAGCCATTTGTTTCAGCCATTCAGTGGTCCCGTCCGTGGATGCGTCATCAACCACAATGATCTCTTTGTCCCCGGGCGCTGATCGTATGCGGTTCAAGATCTCTTCGATCGTGCCTACTTCGTTGTAAACAGGAATGACAATGGAAAGCTTCATGGCCTCAACAGCCTGTCTATCTCTTTGCGACTTTGTTTCAGGTGAGTACCGGGCCAATAGATCTTCCCACACCCCTTGCATCGGGAAAACCTTGTGTGCGACGTCCATACATGGTCGGGCACATGTCCAAGCACGTCTGCGGGTTCAACGGATTCAACTCCCCCGTTGCAAAGGGAACATCGGGTGAAAAACCTTTGTGGATCTGGTTTCAGACCAAGAACGCGCACCACGTCTTGAAGTTGTGCCTTGGGGTCATTGTCCCTTATGAACACAAATCCTTCCGGTGCCATTTTACTTTCAATCTTCGTATTTCGGGAAAGAAGAATCCGTCCTTCGTTAGCCAGGGCAAGGAATTGATCGTCCTTTTTGTTGTCGGAATAGAGCGTGTCATAGCCAAGAAAACGAAGCCATGTGGCAAGCTTTCCCAGCATGCGATCAGCAGCAAACTTCATGATAGCCGCCCTCCCTGACGGGGGCTCTGCCTTACGGCAGTGCTTCGCGTGGCGGCGGAGCAGGCCGGTCAAGTTCGACGATTTCAACATCAGAAAGCTCTAAAGAATAGGCTCCAGAAGGCACGGCAACGTTTCTCCAGAACCTTTCTACGCTGAGTGACAAAACCATTCCCTGGACATGTGAGATCACGATTTCGTGCGGAACACGAAAGCCTTCTGTATCTTCAAACTGGCTGAACTTAACGCTATATTCAACATTTCTCCAGGCATCAAAAAACTCTACTCGCTCAGGAGTTGTACCATCATCTGTGAGCCAAATTCTTTCAATGAGTCGTCTCCACTTCCCGTAAAGGCTAAGACGCCAGTTACCTTCGCCTTTCAAAGGTTGGGCCTTTGCACTGGTGAACGGCAGCAAAGGGGGTTGTCCTGCCAGAACGGAAAACAGAACCTCGGCCCTTACAGGTATTGACACAAAACGCGACATGTTCCGGGCTGTTGCTTTTCCCGTAAGGCAACGATTGTCCTGATGGGTTTGCAGATAAAAAGTGGATTCGTGGAGCAAGAAGGTGAGTATGGACTGTCCCATTGCTCCCAGTACCTCCACCCGCAACCTTTGTGGACGAGACCCGATCCACGCTACACGGTTTGTTTGCGGCCTGCCCTTTCCCCTTATCGTCACCTTGCCGATTCCCCTGAAACTTCCCAGTAGTTCCTCCTGCTGTGTCAGGGACGCTAAAAGACGACTCGCATGGGGACCGGCTGTGCCCAGAGGACTGGCTGTACCCGGAGCAGTCTTACTGACAGGGGCACAGGCAGCAAGCAACAATACCATAGCCGCAGCCACAACAAGAAGGCCGTGCCTATCCATCGTTGCTCAGTTGTTTCTGAATGGACTCTATCTTTTCTTCAAGGGGTGCCTTGTCGTTTTCTCTTTTCTCCAGAGCTTTCTTGTAATACATCAAGCCCTTCTTCAAATCCTTAACCTTCACGTAGGCGTCACCCAGGTGTTCAAGTATGGTAGTATCGTCAGGAACCAGCTTGGAGGCTTCCTTGAGATACTTAAGCGCCTCCTTGTAAAGCCCTTTCTTGTAATAGACCCATGCCAGGCTGTCGGTAATGTAGCCGTCGTTGGGCTTGTGCTGCAAGGCTCTTTTTATCAATTCCTCAGCTTCATCCAGGTTCCTACCCAGCTCAGCATAAGTGTATCCGAGGTAGTTGAGAGCTTCCGCATGGTTTGGATCAGCCTCAACCACAGTCTTCATCTCCTGTATGCATGCCTCCTTGTCACCAGCCTTATCGTAGACCACACCTAGCCGAAAACGCAGTCTAATGTGGCCGGGTTGTAGATCAATCCCCTTTTTCAGGGCGGTTATGGCTTTGTCGTAGGCCTTCGTCTCTTCATAGAGTGCCCCCATAAACAGATAAAGCTCGGGCTCGTTGGGTTCCTCGGAAATGGCCTTGTTCATGAGGCTCAGTGCCTTCTCGCCCTCGCCCTTGTCCTGGTAAAGAAAGCTAAGGCGAACCAGTGCACTCCTATAATAACTAGAAGTCCGGGGCACGTTTTCAAACGAGGCGATCGCCTCATCTGTTTTTTCGAGCCCCTCAAACGCCAATGCCAGGAAGTAGTGAAGCTGTGGTTTGTCCACGCCGTCCGTTAAAAGTGCTTGCAAATTGTCAACGGCTTCTTCGTATTTTTTTTCGTCCAGGTAAATCAGGGCAATCTGCTTGACAACCATGGGGTT
>SDBU01009395.1_pt1 | contig 10959 bp, 7 predicted proteins | sample 2277071 | NCBI WGS metagenome assembly SDBU01 (sample SAMN10397929, study PRJNA504765) | marine sediment metagenome | isolation source: marine sediment core GS08_GC12, 126 cmbsf | place: Arctic Ocean: Gakkel Ridge, Loki's castle | collected 2008
ATGTTTCAGTTGGCATGCCGTTTTCATATATTTTTCGAGGGCTATGGCTTTCAATGACAAGCAGCAAGAAAGTAATAGGTGGGACAGCTTTAAAGAATAAGCCTGAAGATCTAATCTTCCTCAAAGAGCTTATGGAGGCGGGAAATATAAAATCGGTCATAGATAGAACCTATCCGTTGGAACAAATTGCCGAGGCTCACCGGTATGTCGAAAAAGGACACAAAAAGGGAAATGTAGTGATAACTGTGGAGCACAGTAGCTAATCATGAAAGCGATTGTATTTACAAAATACGGGTCACCGGATGTTCTTCAGCTCAAAGAGATAGAAAAACCTACTCCCAGGGACAATGAAGTACTCATCAAAATATTTGCAACAACAGTATCAAATGGAGACACGAGACTTCGAAATGGCACCAGAAAGACAATGCCTCTCTGGCCCATCTCAAAAATAGCTGTGGGTCTCAGAAAACCAAAAAATACTATAATGGGGATGCAGCTAGCCGGGGAAATTGAATCAGTAGGCAAAGATGTAAAGCGATTTAAAGAAGGTGACCAGGTTTTTGGATCTACCGGTTTTGGATTAGGTGCTTATGCCGAGTACAAATGTCTGCCTGAAGAAGGGGCGCTGGCAATAAAACCGGCTAATATGACCTATGAGGAAGCCGCCGCCGTTCCTATTGTGGCATTAACCGCATTGTATTTTCTTAGAAAAGGAAATATCCAGGGCGGACAAAAAGTCCTTATCAATGGCGCTTCTGGAAGTGTAGGTACTTACGCGGTACAGCTTGCCAAGCACCTTGGGGCGGAAGTCACCGGGGTATGCAGTACCACGAATTTAGAAATGGTGAAATCTCTGGGAGCCGATAAGGTAATTGATTACACCAAAGGGGATTTTACCCAAAGCGGCCAGACCCATGACATTATTTTTGACACGGTAGGCAAGAGTTCATTTCCACGTTGTAAAAGCTTGCTCAAGCAAAGAGGGGTCTATCTTTCAACTGTCGCTGGGCTGACACTGTTTGTTCAAATGCTATGGACTTCAATGATAGGCAGCAAGAAAGCAATAGGTGGGCTATCAATCGATAAGGTTGAAAATCTAATTTTCCTCAAAGAGCTTATTGAGGCGGGAAAGATAAAATCGGTCATAGATAGACGCTATCCGTTGGAACAAATTGCCGAGGCTCACAGGTATGTTGAAAAGGGGCACAAGAAGGGAAATGTAGTAATAACTGTGTAGGGTCTAAACGGAAAAATATTATCCCCTGAGATAGGCATCTATATCGGCGGCGGCACGCTTGCCGGCGCCCATGGCGCTAATCACGGTGGCAGCACCGGTAACTATATCACCACCAGCCCAGACTTTGGGCTTTACCGCTTTACCAGTCTCCTCATCAGCCACCACCGTGCCCCACCTGGTGGTCTCTAGACCCTCGGTGGTAGAAGCAATAAGGGGGTTGGGGGTAGTGCCCAGGGCTACTATCACCACATCTACATCAATAACAAACTCGCTTTCTGGCTTAACAATAGGGCGGCGCCGACCGCTAGCATCAGGCTCACCCAGTTCCATCTCATAGCACTCCATACCAACCACCCAGTTCTGGTCATTGCCCAGCATCTGCTTGGGATTGGTCAGTAACTTAAACACGATGCCCTCCTCCTGAGCATTCTCCACCTCCTCACGGCGGGCTGGCATTTCCACCTCAGAGCGCCGGTAGACGATATAAACCTCCTCGGCGCCAAGCCTGAGGGCACACCGAGCTGAGTCCATAGCCACATTACCACCACCAATCACTGCCACCCTTTTGCCAACCTTCACCGGGGTATCATATTCGGGAAACTTGTATGCCTTCATCAGATTGACCCGGGTTAAGAATTCGTTTGCCGAATAGATGCCATTAAGGTTCTCACCGGGGATGCCCATAAACATAGGTAACCCGGCTCCAGTGCCCAGGAAAACAGCATCATAACCATTATTTAGTAACTCATCTATAGTTACCAATTTACCTATTACTGAGTCTAATTCAACCTCTACCCCCAGAGAAGCGACATAGTCAACCTCAGCCTGCACAATATCTTTAGGTAGTCTGAACTCAGGGATGCCATACATTAATACCCCACCAGGGGTATGCAGTGCCTCAAAAATGGCAACGCTATGTCCCAGCTTAGCCAAATCAGCCGCTGCGGTTAAGCCGGCTGGTCCTGAGCCGACCACCGCCACCCGTTTACCGGTTGGTGTAGGCTGTATTATTGGCGAGCTTGCTAATCCCATATTAGCCCGCTCCCAGTCGGCCACATATCGCTCCAAGCGACCAATGGCAATAGGCGCCTCCTTTTTAGCCAGAGAGCAGGTAGCCTCGCACTGTGTCTCTTGGGGACAGACCCGCCCGCAGATACCGGGCAGGCTATTCTTACTCTTAAGTATCCTTACTGCTTGGGGCATATCACCATCGCGTATAGCTTTGATAAAATCAGGAATATCTACCTCTACCGGGCAGCCATCAACACAGGAATGCTTGGGGCACTGGATGCAACGGCTTGCCTCGGCTTGAGCTTGCTCAGCACTATAGCCCAAGGCAACCTCACTAAAGTTTCTACCTCGCAACTTGGGGTCTTGCCTTGGCATCGGCTCCCGGTTCAGGTTAAGTTTTGGCATATACTTACTCCCGACGCCTATTCAAGAAAGGATACCATGTTGAGACTGCCATTGCTCAAAGGAAAGCTTCTCTTCGTCAAGGTAAATGCGTTGACGGGCAAAGAGTAAATCCCAGTCTACCTGATGTCCATCAAAATCAGGTCCATCCACGCAGGCAAATTTGGTTACGCCACCAACAGATACCCGACAGCAACCACACATTCCAGTGCCATCGACCATTATCGGATTCAGACTAACAATGGTTTTAACCCCAAAAGGCTGTGTGGTTTTGGCACAGAATTTCATCATAATGCTCGGACCAATAGCAATCACCCGGTCAATCCTCTCATTACCTTCAAGCAGCTCCTTCAATGGTTCGGTTACCAGCCCTTGGCGAGCATAAGAGCCATCGTCAGTAGTAACTATTAGCTGGTCGCTGACGCTGCGTAGCTCATCCTCCCAGAAGATGAGGTTTTTGTTCCGTGCCCCCATAATTGAAATAACCTTATTCCCTTTCTCCCTCATGGCTCTGGCAATAGGCATTATGGTGGCCACGGCAAATCCCCCGGCAACGCAGACTACAGTGCCAAATTTGTCAATATGGGTAGGTAAACCCAGCGGTCCGATAAAATCAGTGATAAAGTTACCAGCTTCCAGCAGGGCTAGCCTATGGGTGGTTGTTCCCGCTTCCATAAAGACGATGGTAATGCTACTCTCTTCCTCGTCCCAATCGGCAATGGTCAATGGAATACGCTCACCCTTTTCGTCAATCCTGATGACGACAAACTGCCCTGGCTGAGCCTTCCTAGCTACAGCAGGTGCCCAAACCTTGAACAGATGGATATTGGGCACCAGGTCTTGTCTCAGTAATATCTTATACACCTACTTGTAGTGACTCCTCTCGACCCTCACTGCGCATACTTTAAACTCAGGTATCTTGGCAACAGGGTCGAGAGCTGGGTTAGTCAGGAAATTAGTCGGGCTTTCAGCAAAATGAAAGGTCATGAAGACTACCCCTGCCGGTGACACCTCGGTGACCCTTGCTTTAGCCATTACCTCTGCCCTTCGAGAGATGACCTTTACCGTCTCACCATCAGCAATGCCTAAAGCTGAGGCATCCTCGGGGTTTATTTCTACGAACTCTTCACCCCTCAATATGTTGAGTCCCTTTACCTTCCGGGTCAGGGTGCCGGTGTGAAAGTGATACAGGCTGCGCCCGGTGGTTAAGATTAGGGGATACTCATCATCGGGAAGTTCCATAGCTGGCTTATACTCTAGCGGTATAAAGCGACCCTTGCCCCTGGTGAACTGCTCAGTATGAAGAATAGGAGTCCCTGGATGCTCTTGAGTAGGGCAGGGCCACTGCAGGCCACCATTCTCCAGACGCTCATAGGAAATGCCACCATAGCTAGGGGTGAGGCTAGCAATCTCGTCCATAATTTGAGACGGGTGCTTAAAATCAAAGCCCTTGGCACCCATCCTCAGGGCAATCTGGCAGGTAATCCACCAATCAGGCTTGGAGTTACCTATAGGCTCTATAGCCTTCCTCACCAGCTGCACCCTGCGCTCGGTATTGGTAAAGGTGCCATCCTTTTCGGCAAAGGTTGCCGTTGGCAGAACAACATGAGCCAGCCGAGCTGTCTCAGAAAGGAAAACATCCTGAACCACAAAAAATTCTAGCCTCTCAAGTGCCTCTCGGGCATGCCTGGCCTCAGGCTCACTCAGTGCTGGGTTCTCGCCTATAAGGTAGAGTGCCTTTATTTGTCCCTCATAGGCAGCGTCAAGAATCTCAGTGAGGGTCAGCCCTGACTCAGACGGCAAAGAGCCTCCCCATGCAGCCTCAAATTTTTCCCTGATAGCCGGGTCGCTGACAGCCTGGTAGCCAGGATAGACATTGGGTAAAGCACCAAGGTCACAGGCACCCTGCACATTGTTCTGACCCCGCAACGGATTAACCCCGGTTGACGGTTTACCAATATTTCCAGCGAGCATCGCCAGGTTAGCCGTAGCTATTACATTATCAGTACCGTGAGAGTGCTGAGTAATGCCCATAGCATAGAGGATGGTGGAAGGTTTATTAGTAGCATATATCCGGGCGGCTTCAACTACCTGATTCTTGGGCACCCCGGTAATCCGTTCCACAACATCCAGGTCAAAGCCTTTGAGCGACTCCTTGAAAGCGTCGAAGTTCTCACAGCGCTTCTCTATAAATGATGAGTCAAGTAGCCCCTCATCGACTATAACCCGCATCATCCCCATGAGTAAGGCAACATCGGTGCCAGGGTTATGCCGCAGCCATAGGTCAGCCCAGCGAACAAGGCCGATCTCACGGGGGTTAGCTACAATGAGCTTTGCCCCTTTATCCACTGCCCTCTTTATCTCCAGCCCGATAACTGGGTGAGCCTCGGTAGTGTTGGTGCCAATAGCCAGGACGCAGCCAGCATCACGGATTTCGTTGATGGAGTTGGTCATAGCCCCGCTGCCAAAGCTCTGGACGAGACCAACTACCGTAGGAGCATGACAAAGACGGGCACAGTGGTCGATATTGTTGGTACCCAATACCGCCCGGGCAAATTTCTGAATGACATAGTTATCCTCGTTAGTGCACTTGGCCGAGGAGATTACTGCTACCTCACCTTCTTTATAATTGGCGAGTTTACTGGCAACCAGGTCTAGTGTCTTCTCCCAGGTTGCCTCCTCAAAATTCCCATTTTGTCTAACCAGGGGAGTAGTTAAGCGCTCCGGGTGATGAACAAATTCAGCAATGCCAAAGCGACCTTTAACGCAGGTTTGCCCTTGATTTACTCCACGGCTAGGAGTAACCTCTATCACCCTTTCCTCTTTAATGTGTAGCTCTAGTTGACAGCCAACCCCACAGTAGGGACAGGTGGTAATTACCTGACGCTCAGCCAAGCCCTCCCATTTCCTACCTGCCTCCATTAGTGCCCCGGTGGGACAAATATCAACGCAAGCACCACAAAACTGACACCCCGATTCCTTTAGAGACCGCCCAAAGGCAGTCCCAATTAACGCTTGGCTGCCTCGGTAGGTAAAAGCTATTGCTCCTGCCCCCCTTACCTCCTGGCATACCCTGACACACCGCCCACACAGGATACATAAGTTGTAGTCACGCTCAAAGAAGGGTTCTCCTCTCTCTATCGGTAGCTCCTTATAAGTATAAGGTAGTGTTACCTCCTCTATCCCTATATAATCGACTACCTCCTGCAACTCGCATCGCCCATTCTTAGGGCAATTTACACAACGCTCGGTTACTGCCACACTGCGTAAACATATATCAAAAGGTTGGCATCGGTCTTTCCGGTCACAGATGAGACATGAGTTGGGATGTTCTGTCAGTATAAGCTCTAGAATATCCCGCCTTAACTCCTGAATCTGCGGCGTGTTCGTTCTTACTACCATCCCATCACTAGCTGGTGTAGTACATGAAGTGGGCAAACCACGCATCTTCTCAATCTCTACTATACATAGACGACAGCCACCATAGGGGGTTAAGCTAGGGTGATAGCACAGTGCAGGTATATATATGCCCGCTTCTTTAGTTGCTTCTAATACCGTCATACCTTCTTTTGCTTTAACTTCTTGACCATCAATGATTAAGGTAGTCTCATCCATATCCTTAGTGCTCCTCCAAATCACACCTCAGACAGCGTCTTGTTTCCTCAATTGCTTTTTCTTCATCAAAGCCAAGAACTACCTGAGCATAACCCCTAAGCCTTTCATTAAGTGGTAGCATCTCCATTGGAGGCCGATATTTCTCTCCTTCAACTTCCTTAGTATCCAGGGGAGCTATCTCACCTTCGGGTGGTGCTAGCACCTCATCTATCTTACCTTCGCCACCAAGATATTTATCAATAGATATAGCCGCCTGCCGACCAGCATTGATTGCTTCTATCACCGATGCCGGCCCACTTGCCGCATCACCCCCGGCATATACTCCTTCCCTTGATGTAGCCAGCGTATCCGGGTCTACTTTAATCCTCTCTCCCCTTTCTACCGATAATCCATACTTATCGGGTACCACAGACTCCTGCCCGACAGCTTTTACCATCAGGTCATACTCACCAGTAAACTCGCTGCCGGCTATTGGTATAGGTCTGCGCCTACCGCTTTCATCTACCTTACCTAATTCCATCCGTATGAACTCTGTCTTTACCCTACCGTCCATACTCATAGCCTTGGTAGGAGTAGCCAAATATTCAATTTTAACCTCTTCCTCGAGCGCCTCCTCTATTTCTTCCTCACTAGCTGGCATCTCAGCACGAGTCCGGCGATAGACAATGGTTACCTCTTTAGCCCCAAGACGAAGGGCAGTTCGTGAGGCATCTATGGCTACATTACCTCCGCCTACCACCAGTACCTTATCCCCTACATCTACCTTTTTGCCTAAGCTAACTTCCCTGAGGAAATCTACCCCATCGACTACGCCTTGAGTAGTTTCTCCTTCTATCCTCATGCTTGTGCCCCGATGAGCGCCCACACTAACAAAAATGGCATTATAACCCTGCTCAAATAGCTCATCTAAAGACTCTACCTTGCTATTTGTCTTTATCCCCACCCCAACATTCTCTATTTCTTTTATCTCACTATCTAACACTTCTACAGGTAGTCGGTATGATGGTATTCCCACCCGCATCATGCCACCGGCTACCGGTAAGGCTTCAAGAACCGTTACCTCGTGCCCAAGCATGGCTAAATAATAAGCTGCTGTTAGCCCGGCTGGTCCTGAACCTACTATGGCTACCCTCTTTCCTGTTGGAGGGGCTATCTTAGAGTTCTGTTTCCACAGTCCAGTATCATGGTCAGCGGCAAATCGCTTCAGTTCTTTTATGGCTATCGCCTCCTCTAATTCACCACGGCGGCATTTAGCTTCGCAAAAATGCACACAAACATAACCACACACTGCCGGGAACGGAATCTTCTCACGAATCACGGCTACTGCCTCACCGAAGTTACCCCTACCAATTGCCCGAATATAGCGAGGAACATCTATGCCGGCAGGACAGGCATTCTGGCATGGAGACTTGACCAGTTGTTTACATACCCCCGCTCGGCAGTAATGCTTTTTTATATGTTCCTCATATTCCTCACGGAAGTAACGAATTGTAGTCAGTACTGGATTAGGAGCAGTCCCACCGAGGGCACAAAGGGAACCGGACTTAACTACCTGGGCTAACCTCTCCAGATGCTCAATATCACCTGACTTCCCCTCGCCTTGGGTAATACGCTCCAGGATGTTAAGCATCTGTCTGGTGCCTACACGGCAGGGAACACACTTACCACAGCTCTCATCCTGAGTAAAGGACAAGAAGAACCTTGCCATATCAACCATACAGGTGTCTTCATCAACAACTACCATTCCCCCCGAACCCATTATTGAACCAGCTTGGGCTAAGGATTCATAATCTACCGACAGGTGCAACAAGCTAGCTGGCAAGCAACCACCCGACGGTCCCCCTGTTTGCACCGCCTTAAAACGCCTATCCCCAATAATCCCACCACCAATCTCATAGATAATGTCAGCCAATGAAATGCCCATAGGCACTTCAATTAGTCCAGAATTCTGCGTCTTACCAGTTAAGGCAAATACTACCGTCCCCCTACTTCCTTCAGTACCAATGCTGGCATACCACTCAGCTCCTTTGTCAATTATGCGCTGTACGGAGACCAGGCTTTTCACATTATTGATGTTGGTTGGCTTGCCCCATAAGCCAGATACTGCTGGAAAGGGAGGGCGAGGCCGGGGCATACCTCGCTTGCCCTCGATAGAGGCCATCAGGGCAGTCTCCTCACCACAGACGAATGCGCCGGCCCCTTCTTTTATGGTTAGTTGAAAGTTAAAGCCAAAATCAAGGATGTTATCTCCAAGTAAGCCGTGCTCTGTCATCTGGGCTAGTGCCATTTTTAGCCGCTCTATAGCTAGAGGGTACTCGGCGCGACAATAAATATAGCCCTGATTAGCCCCCATGGCATAGCCGGCAATAAGCATGCCTTCTAATAATGAGTGCGGGTCAGCTTCTAGAATGCTTCTATCCATAAATGCTCCCGGGTCACCCTCGTCAGCATTACAAATCAGGTACTTCTCATCGCCCGGTGAGCGTCGGCAAAATTCCCATTTCTGACCCGTAGGGAAACCAGCTCCTCCTCGACCCCTTAATCCTGATTTCTTTATCTCCTCAATTACTTGCTCAGGGGTCATCTCCAGGAGAGCCTTTTTTATCGCTTGGTAACCACCAACAGCCAAGTAATCTTCAATCCTCTCTGGATTGACATGGCCGCAATTACTGAGAATAAGGCGGTGTTGCTTCTCGTAGAAAGGAACATTGTGGTAGTGGGGTATCGGTTCACCTGTCATCAGGTCGTGGTAGAATAGCCGCTCTACCGGATGCCCATTAACCAAGTGCGAATGGACAATTTCGGATACATCCTCCACCTGTACTTCAGTATAAAAGAAACCCTCAGGTTCGATGTCAACAATGGGACCTCGCTGGCAAAAACCATGACAACCAGTAAAATCCACCTTTATACCATTAATCCCCAACGATTCAACTTCCCGCTTCAGGGCATCATAAATCTCCCCGGACCCTCCTGCCACGCATCCTGTCCCTTTACAAACAAGGACAGTCCGGACTCCATGATGAGTAAGAGCACCTTCTTTATCTACCATGTTTTTTACTCACTGACCGCTGTCTCCTGTAAATACTCAGCCAATATTTTCCTTGCTTTGGCTGTGGTCATTCTGCCATAGACAGTCTTATCCACCACTGTAACCGGGGCTAAAGCACACGAGCCAAAGCAGGCGACCCTCTCCAGGCTAAATTTGTAATCCTCGGTGGTTTCCCCAGGTTGAATACTGAGTTCCCGCTCCACTGCCTCTAAAATGCGTCGTCCACCCCGCACATGACAGGCGGTGCCTTGGCAAACCTTTATCCTGTGTTCCCCTTGCCGTTCAAATCGGAACTGGGCATAAAAGGTAGCTACTCCGTAGACCTCACTCTCAGATACACCTAAAAAATGGGCTATTTCTGAGATTGCCTCTTCAGGAAGGTAGCCCAATTCCTCTTGCACCTTCTGTAGAACAGGGATTAAAGCTCCACTCTGCCCACGGTATGGGGCAAGAATTTGTAGTAATTGCTTACGCATATCTAACTCCGAAACAAAATTTAACCGCCCAATTAATTTACCACCAAATAGTGTATAATTCAACCCCCTGGTAGTTGCTTAATTGCCATTAAGGGTATAAGATAATAAGTATCATATGGCATAATGAAGGTAGGTACCGACTATTTAGAAGGATATGAAAGGGGGCGATATGCATCACTAATTATCAGGTATCGGGCACTCAGATAATTTCTAGATTTGGCGACAAAGGCCTAATTTAATATAATAACTAAAAGTCATCTACCGAGGTGATAATAATGGGTATAGAACTGGTTCATGTCGGATTTAGTAACATTCTAGTAATGAATAGGGTTATTGCCATCGCTTCACCAAACTCAGCACCTACTAAACGTGTAATCCAAGAAGGGAGAAACAAAGGGCTGCTAATTGATATGACCAACGGCAGGAGAACTAAGGCTGTCATCTTTACTGATAGTGGGCACATTATTTTAGCTGCCCTTGCCCCAGAAACTATATCTGGCAGGTTACAAGCAAGTCGAGGAGGTTCAGTGCTAAGAGCAGAGCCAAGCGATGAGAAAGGCGAGCTATAAAAGCCAAGCCCCATTCCACTTGCCGACAAGGTCATTACTCATAGTCCTCTCCGGTCCTTCAGGAGCAGGCAAAGATGCAATTTTAACCAGGATGAAGGAACTAGGCTACCCTCTTGAATATATTATAACTGTAACCACACGACCTCAGCGAGCTAATGAGAGAGATAATGTGGACTATCACTTTATCTCAATGGAAAGGTTCCAGGAGATGATTTCTCGTAAGGAGTTATTAGAGAGGGCAAATGTCTATGGCAATTGGTATGGCGTGCCTAAGGAAGCAGTCAAACAGGCACTGGAGAAGAGGCAAGATGTAATAGTAAAGGTTGACGTTCAAGGAGCAGCTACTATTAGAAAAATCCTGCCCCAAGCGATATTTATTTTCCTAATGTCCCCATCAATGGAAGAACTTACCATAAGACTCAAGCAGCGCCATACTGAATCAGCCTTCGACCTAGCCTTACGCCTAAAAACTGCCGAGGAAGAAATAAAACAACTACCCCTATTTGACTATGTAGTGTTGAACAAGCGGGATGAAATTGACTGGGTGGTATCGGACATTAAGGCTATTATTACTGCCGAAAAGTGCCGGGTAACTCC
>SDBU01009396.1_pt1 | contig 10959 bp, 14 predicted proteins | sample 2277071 | NCBI WGS metagenome assembly SDBU01 (sample SAMN10397929, study PRJNA504765) | marine sediment metagenome | isolation source: marine sediment core GS08_GC12, 126 cmbsf | place: Arctic Ocean: Gakkel Ridge, Loki's castle | collected 2008
TCAATCAGTCAACAAGGGAGTTGGCTGCCTAATGAACAACCCGGCAGGATTGCATCTAAGAAATGCAAATGAGTGTCCAAACTGTGGGGTCCACTTCACAAGTCCCGAAAACAATCTCATACCAAGGAGTGTTAACTGATAATGCAGGCGCTATCGTAGCCGATGGCAGCTACAGCTTTGTCCTCAAGCTGTACGATGTCCAGACCGGAGGTACTGCTCTTTGGACAGAGACCAAATCAATCACGGTAGCAGACGGGCTTTTCACCACCGCGCTTGGTGATCAAACAGCATTTCCAGCGTCGCTTCTCTTCGACCGGCCCTATTGGTTGGATATTCAGGTCAGCGGCGAACAGCTGTCAGATCGGGTTGCACTCCTAAGCGTGGCATACAGCATCAGAGCAGCCCAATCGGACACTGCTTTATTTCTAATAAGTGAGAGTGCAGGTAATCCGACATTAGAACTATGGGCAAAGTTTATCGGGATAAATACACCTGATTATTCGGCTATGCGGCTCATCCAAACTGGGGGGACAATGCCTACTCTGGATGTAGATAACATGGGGAGTGGTATCTCAATTCGCATTGATCATTCAAATCACACCGACGACCCCGGTATTGAATTATCGTATTCAGGATCCGGGAATGGCATTTTCGTCGAATCAACTACTTCAAGTAATAATGAGGCAGGTATTAAAGTAAACTACGTGGGAACAGGCTATGCGGGCTATTTTAATGGAGATGTTTACACAACGGGGAGCTACCTGCCCTCCGATGCTAGGTGGAAACAAAACATCTTACCGATCGAGAATGCCCTTCGTACTGTATCTAGTCTTCGGGGGGTTCAGTTTGAATGGAACCGCGAGGAGCACACCGACCGCGGCTATAAGGCAGGGAACCAGTACGGTTTCATCGCTCAAGAAATGGAAGAGATATTGCCGGAGCTGGTCAGAGATGATCAGGACGGTTACAAGTCGGTTGACTATCAGAAGATAACTGCATTCCTGGTCGAAGCTGTGAAGGAGCAGCAGAAGCAGATCGAAGAGCTAAAAGCAAATATCGTTACCCTGCAAGCCCAATCGGATATGGCTTCAACAGATTAAATATGGGGAGGCTGATCATGAATAGGCAACTTGTCATAGCCCTGCTCGGGCTGATGATCTGTGCATTACCCGGTCTGTTGAAAGCACAAAATAAAGCGATTACCTGGTCAACGTTTAGCGGCGGATTCAACCTTTCAACATCCGCGACCAGGCAAGTTAAGTCGCAGGCCGGTACGGTGGTAGGCACGGCTGAAGGGTCAACGATCATGTTAGCCAGCGGTTTTCTGGCCGGTCTGCTGCCTGAAGGCATAGCATCGGTAGAGGATATCACGGGCTTGCCTGGGGCTTTCGCTCTTAAGCAGAACTATCCGAACCCGTTCAACCCCCATACTGTACTGACCGTCGAACTGCCGGAGGCCTCCGATGTGCTCCTAACCATCTACGACTTGCGCGGGCGTGAGGTTAGACGCCTGGTAAGTAATCGTTTGGACCCAGGTTTCCACCGATTCGTCTGGGATGGAACTTCGACTGTGGGTCGACCAGCGCCGGCTGGTGTTTATATTACCCATCTAATAGCCGGGAACTTCAGTAAATCCGTGAAGATGGTGCTTTTAAGGTAGTAGATTCCACGATGTAATTCCCCAAAAGGAATGTCGGGGGTGAGGTGCTCTCATCCCCTCAAAACAAAAACGGCACAAACATCCGAGTCGTCTTCATATAAGCCGCGTACTCAGGGCCAAACTTCTGTAGCAGCTCTTTTTCCTCCACTCTTGCCGTGGCCCACACGGTAGTCGTAACCACCAGGGCCAGCAGGCCGCCGATCGGGTCCGGGTGCTTGAAAAAGACGCCCCAACCGCCGACGAGCAATGAACTGTAGATGGGATGGCGGATATAGCGATCGGCTCCCAGCGTAACTATCACGGTGGTGTTCTCGATAGGGCCGTCCGGTTTACCTACAACCCGCAACAGGTAAAAGCCATGAATCGGCAGGTATAGGGAGCCGGCCAACAGCAGCCACGAGATTATCTGGTGGGCGGCGAATGGGTTCTGGAACCAATAGTCCACGTTAATCAGCACCAGGATCACGATGGACTCGAAGGCGAAGAAGCGGTAGAAGCCGTGGGAGCGACGGTCGGTGAATGAGGGCCAGGAGACCCAGACGATGGGCACGGAGACAAGCGCGAAGATAACCATTTTAAGCACTGCCACACCTCATTTGCTAAGCGCGGGCGATAATCTAAATAGTGGCGCTCTCCAAATTTAAGTGTCGTGCTGAGCTTGTCGAAGTACGAGTTGCCCTCATCCGTCGCTCTTCGACGAAGCTCAGGGCGACAGTCCGGTGACCTCAGTCCACTCCCCTACATCCCCCCCACCATCTCGCCTGCGAACTCGCTGGTCTTGAGTTTGGTGGCCCCCTCCATCAGGCGGTGGAAGTCGTAGGTCACGCGTTTGGCGGCGATGGCCTTCTCCAGTCCCTTGATGATCAGGTCGGCGGCCTCGCCCCAGCCCATATAGCGCAGCATGAGCTCGCCTGAGAGGATCAGCGAGCCGGGGTTGACCTGGTCCTTGCCGGCGTACTTGGGGGCGGTGCCGTGGGTAGCCTCGAAGATGGCCGCGCCGGTTTCGTAGTTGATGTTGGCCCCCGGGGCGATACCGATCCCCCCCACTTGGGCCGCTAGCGCGTCGGAAACATAGTCGCCATTGAGGTTCAGGGTAGCGATCACGTCGAACTCATTGGCCCTGGTAAGGATTTGCTGCAGGAAAGCATCGGCGATGGCGTCCTTGACCAGCAGCTTGCCACTGTCCAGGGCCGACTTTTGGGCGTTATTGGCCGCCATTTCACCCATAGTGGACTTTATCCGGTCGTACTCGGCCCAGGTGAACACCCGCTCGCCGAACTCCTCCTCGGCCACGTCGTAGCCCCACTGCTTGAAGGCCCCCTCGGTGTACTTCATGATGTTGCCCTTGTGCACCAGGGTGACGCTTTTACGGCCCTGGCCCAGGGCATAGCGCAGCGCCGCCCGCACCAGCCGCTCGGTGCCCTCCCGGGACACGGGCTTGATGCCGATGCCGGTGGTCTCGGGAAAGCGGATCTTGCCATAGCGCCGGGGAAAGCGCTTCTTGAACACCTTCAGGAAGGCGGCCACGTCGGCGGAACCCTCCTGGAACTCGATGCCAGCATAAATGTCCTCGGTGTTCTCCCGGAAGATCACCATGTCCACCCGTTCAGGATGCTTGACTGGCGACGGCACACCCTGGTACCACTTCACCGGGCGCAGGCAGACGTACAAGTCCAGTTTTTGCCGCAGGGCCACATTGATGGAGCGAATACCCCCACCGATGGGTGTCGTTAGGGGGCCTTTGATGGCGATCAGGTACTGGCGGACAGCCGCCAGGGTCTCCTCAGGCAGCCAGGTGTTGGGCCCGTAAACCTGGTTGGACTTGTCGCCGGCGAATATTTCCAGCCAGGCGATCTTGCGCTTGCCGCTGTAGGCCTTTTTCACCGCCGCGTCCAGTACCCGCACGGTGGCCCGCCAGATGTCCGGGCCGGTGCCGTCCCCCTCAATAAAGGGGATGATGGGCTGGTTGGGTACCTGCAGGCCCTCGGCGGACTTGCTGATCGGCTCCCCAAAATCCGGCTGGGCGATATGCTTAAAATCAGTCATGGTTTGGCCCCTGGATAGTTATAGGTTTTACTGCTTTTCGCCGCTGCTCTTGGTTTCCTTCTTATCCTTAACTGTCTCAGCGGTCTTTTTCTGGTCACCGTCTTTCGCTTTGGCTTCGCCGCCGCCGCCCTTTTTGCGGGCATAGTCGTTAATGTAGAAGCCCGAGCCCTTGAATATCAAACCGGCCCCGCCGACGATCAGGCGGCGCAGTTTATCCTGCCCGCAATCGGGGCAGGTGGTGAGCGCCGCAACGGTCATGCTGTGCATTTCGTCAAAGCGATGGCCGCAGGCGTCACATACGTAGCTGTAGGTAGGCATCTCCTCGATCCTTACATTTCCGGGGGAATGTTACCGCTGCCGACGCCGGGCGGGCTACAGGGAACTTTGCAGGGCGGCGATGGCCACCACCTGGATGATATCATCCACCGAACAGCCTCGCGACAGATCGTGCACCGGCCGGGCCAGCCCTTGCAGCATCGGACCCAGGGCAGTGAAGCCCCCCAGGCGTTCGGTGAGCTTATAGCCGATGTTCCCGGCGTTCAGGTCGGGGAAGATCAACACATTGGCCTGGCCCTCCAGCGGCGAATCGGGGGCCTTGCGGGCGCAGACCGCGGGCACCACCGCCGTGTCCAGCTGCAGCTCCCCGTCAGCCGGCACCTGCGGCCAACGCTCCCGGAATCGGGCTGTCGCCTCCCGTACCTTATCCACCGATTCATGCTTGGCACTGCCCTTGGTCGAGAACGACAGAAATGCCACCCGGGGTGCGTGGCCGGTAAGCGCCTGGTGCAAGCGGTGGGCATCACCGGCAATTGCGGCCAGTTGCTCGGCGTCCGGGTCGGGCACCACCGCGCAATCGGCGAAGGTCAGGGGTGTCTCGCCGTCAGGCGGGATCATCAGAAAAATGCTGGACACCAATGATGAGGTGGGCGCCACTCCCACTACTCGGATAGCGGTGCGTACTACCTCGCTGGTGGCGGTGGCGGCCCCGGCCACCATGGCGTTTGCTTCCCCGATAGCCACCAGTCCGGCCCCGTAATGGACCGGGTCGCTAAAATATTCATCCAGTTGGGCCGGATCCATCCCGGCGGCGAATTTCTTGCCCCCCACCAATGCTTTCATTCGATCTCTATCCGGTCCTTTAGCGGGGTCGACGATATGCACATTGGACAGATCGAGGTTGTGATCGTCAGCCAACCCGCGAATTGCCAACGGTTTCCCCAACAGCAACACCCGGGCCAGCCCTTCCCCTGCCACTCGGGCGGCCGCCTGCACCACTCGAACGTCGTGGCCCTCAGCCAGGACCACGGTTTTGTAGGCGCTGGCGGCTTTCCTGCGTATAGTGCTGATAACGTTAGCCATCGGAATACTTTTGCTTGAGGTAGGTGCTAACTATGGGCGGAACAAACTCCGATACGTCCCGGCCATAGCTGGCCACCTCCCGGATCATGGACGAATTTAGGTATGTATAACGATCGTGGGGCATCAGGAATACGGTGGTAATATCGGGCTCCATGTCCCGGTTCATCAGCGCCATCTGGAACTCCACCTCGAAATCGGACAGAGCCCGCAGGCCGCGGATGATACCGCAGGCCCCTTGCTCTCTGGCATAGTCCACCACCAGGCCCGAGAAGTGGTCCACTTCGACATTGCCCAGGCTACTCGTGGATTCCCGGATCATGCTGAGCCGCTCGTCTACGGTGAACAGCGGCTGCTTGGCGGGATTGACCGCGATCGTTACGATCACCCTTTCGAACAGTCCCAGGGCCCGCACCAGGACATCGACGTGACCGTTGGTGATGGGGTCAAACGATCCGGGATAAATCACTGTTTTCATGGCATCTTCCGTTCGATGCAGACTTTGGTCTTACCATAGCGCCGGGTATCGACTTCCGGCGGAGTCACCGCCCCGCTCGACAGCTCCATCACGAAACGGCCCCCCGGCGCCAGGGCGGGTTGCACTTCGGTCGCCAGCTGCTCCCAGGAAATGCTGCCGTAGGGCGGGTCGGCCAGCACTATGTCGAACAGCCGCCGATTGCCGGCCAGGAAGGCCAGAGCATCGTCCTGGATCACTTCGAACCGATCCTCGACTTCAAAGCGGTCCAGGTTGGCCGCCACCAGCGCTACCGCCCGGGAATCATCGTCCACGAACGTGATATGGGCCGCGCCACGGGACAGGGCCTCGATTCCCAGGGAGCCAATACCGGCGTACAGGTCACAAACCGCCAGGCCATCCCACGGCTCCAGACGCTGAAAGATCGATTTGCGCACCCGCGCCTTGGTGGGGCGAATCCGGGGATCGGGGCTCTCCCGCAATTTTACGCCTCGAAACCGGCCTGCAATGATAATAGTGGCGATTCCGGTTCCCCCAGGCTGAACAGCACCCTTAAAAGATAGGTCTCAGTGGGAGCATTGCTCTGGCGCAGCAGGCTCATACGGTGATAGCGGGCCGGTGGCCGGTGGGCACTCAGCGTGTTCAGGTGGCCGTGGATATCCCGCAGTGTGCCGCGGATAACATATTCGCCGCTGGCGTTATTGCCGGGGATCATCTCCACGATGTCCCCGCCGGTGGCCGTTATCTGGGCCTGCAGCGAATCGAAAAATCCGACGTAGCCATACTCGGCCGGCCGCAGTATGCCCAAGGTGTCCTCGGCTTCATAGATCACCGACCCCAGCCAGTAGCCCGGTGCCTCCGCTCCCCCGGGGGCCAGCAGGTCATCCTGCCGATACCCCTCAACCATGGCATTCATCTGGGGCAGATACTGGGACAGTTCCCAACCCCAGATACGGTAGATCAGTACGCCCGCACCGGCATCCATGAAGTCGATTGTGGCCTGGGAAGGCAGTTGTTCGATGAAAGCCGCCATGATGGCCGCAGAGGAACCCGGAGCGGCGGCCGGTGGCGGCGGGATTACCTTCCGGGGGGCGGGAGGTGTTACGGAAATTACCCTCACTCGCCCGGTCCGGTACTGCCCCCACGCCTGGTAAGCCCAATAGGCCGCCACACCGATCACAGCCAGAATGGCCAGGTGCCACAACCAGCGGGCAAATGATTTCCGGCGCTTCATCGGAACCGGCGGCGCTGAGGTCTTTTGGATCCGCCCCCGCAGATGACTGATGATGGCCTCTTCCGTCCCCACCGGCTCCGGCTTGGAAATCGGGGCTACCGCGGCCTGCAATCCCGGCGGTCTTAAAAGATTTATCTCAAACACGTTTCACCGCCCACACAGCGTGGGCCAACTCGGCGAAAGCAGACTGGTTAAAGCGATTATCCGCTTCCGGCGTCTCCGGCCAGTTCCAGCGCCAGAAGGGGTTAAGTAGCGAGACACTGCTCTGCTCCCGCTCCAGGATTCGCTCCAGAAAATCCTCTGTACCGGACCCCTGGTAAACGAATACATTCTCGACTTCCGGGAACAGGGCGTCCTGCCCTTCAGCCAACTGCTCAACGAAGGTGGCGATGGGGTTACGCAAACTGCTCTGTCCGGTGGTGGCAATGTGATGTACCTGGCCGCCATTGCGATCCACCATATGCAAGGCCTGAAACTGGCCTTCCAGGATCTCAAGGAATTGATCCCTACCATCTTCCGACACCCGCCAGAACATCCGCCGGCCCTGCTCCAGCCCCGGGACCACCTTCCGGGCGTAATTCATGGCCGAGAAAACCCCTATTGAAAGCAGCTGCTCCTGGGTGCCCACAGTGGGCAGGCCGGCACTTATCGCCCGGCGCAGTACCACCGGAAAATCGATATTGAAATACAACCCCTGGACGGGATCCACCGGGTATTGGAAGCTCTCGTAGAAGGGTGTGCTGCCGAACCGGCACTTCAGTATAAAGTCCAGCTGCTCCCCCACGTCCCAGGACGGATCCACTTCCAGCACCGAGTACTTACAGAATGAGGCGTCGATGGTAATATAGAGCAGCGGCAGCCCTTCAGCCGCGTTCTGAGCGGCAATCTGCTTGATCAGTTCGCGGACATTAGCGATATTATGGAAGCCGTCCACCGTCTGCTCCCAGGGAATTACCTGGCAGGCCAGCAGACGGACCTCTTCACCGCGGCTCTCCCAGCTCAGGTATTTGATCTCGTGTTCTGAAACAGCAATGGCTAACATTGCGGAACCGCTATCCGGCCGGGAAGGTCATTCACCACTGCGCCACGACGGCTCGCCAGCGACAATCTCCCCATGATCTAGAGCTTTGAACTTGAAAAACAGAAACCGGCGTTGCTCATTCAGGGCGGATTCCGGGAACGAAATAGTCAACACCGTGCCGGTACTATCCAGTGTGATGTCATACGGCAGCCCGGATACCGGATTTTTTAGCAGCCCCTCTGTCAGGCGATAGCGAAACCAGGCGTAATCATTAAGAAGCTCGGTATGGCTGCCATAGGTTGTATCGGCCGTGTGTCGATACGCCGGGTCATCGGTCAGCACCCTCAAGCCCTTGATACCATTGATATAAATTGTATCCTCCACCGAGCGCTCTTCATTCCACAACAAGACACTATAAGTGGTATCCAGCATGGTGTCCCGCACCGACCGGGATACGGTAAAAGTAGTGTCCAGTTGGATCAGCAGTATTTCCGGAATGTCCACCGAATAGGGTAACCCGTCCACGTGAACTATCTGCTCCCCGATAAAGGTAGTATCGCCGATCAGGGAATCGTGGGTCTGGCTGATCAGTTTGAAGAGAAACCGGCCGTCGGTGGTATAGTTATCGGTGATGGTCTGGTAGAAGTCCTCGGCGTTCTGGATAATGGTCATCCGGCGGCGGCTTTCATCGCGGGCCCGGTCCTCATCGGCCCAGATCGCCTTGGGAACGTAGATCACCACGCACAGCAGCGCCACTGCCGACACAACTCCCCAGTCGAGAATTACGCTGACGAGATCATGGGGCAGACTGTGCCACCATCGTAAGAAATCACTTTCCTCCCGGCCCTGATTATCCTGCCTCTGTCCGATTTGGTCGCTATTCACCTTTTGAGTCCTTTTCTATAGTGCTGTCCGGTTCAACGATCAGCTGCTTTTCCCATCGTGCGATCAGCTTGGCACCGATTCCATCGACTTTTGCTAAGTCTTGGATGGTCTGAAAGTATCCGTTTTTAGAACGAAAGTCGATAATTTTTTTTGCCAGCACCGGCCCGATTCCCTTGACAGTTTGAAATTCGGCGCTACCGGCCCGGTTGATATCCACCGGGCGGGCCGGTAAAGTCCACCCGCTGCCGTCGCTGCCGGCCGAAGCCAGATAGCGCTGTGCCCCGGCCTGGAAAGATTCCAGGTACTGCCGCCGCTGTTCACGCTCAGCTTCCCCGGGCAGCTCCCAATAATTACGGACCAGCTTGGTGAGCAATCCAAGGAGAAAAAGCGCCGTCAACAGCTGCAGGATGCGTCTCTCTTCGGTAGTGAATAATCTCACTATCCTTCGAACTTCCTGAACCGCTTCGCCTCGGGAATTTGCGTTTCCCTGCTTTGCAGATCTTCATAGGCTTTTCGCTGCTCGCGCGTAATCTGCCGCGGCGTAGTTACCTGTATGCGTACCAACTGATCTCCGCGACCGCGACCCCGCAGCTCCGGGAAACCCTTGCCCCGCATACGGAGCAGATGCCCGGATTGGATGCCTTCGGGAAATTTTAAATTGGCGGTCCCTTCGAGGGTGGGCACCTTGACGGTGGTCCCCAAGGCCGCCTCCGCAAAGGAAATAGAAACATCCAGCAATACATCACTGCCGTGCCGTGTGAGAATAGGATGGCGCTGCTCATCAAACATCACAATCAGGTCGCCGGGGGGTGCACCACGCCGGCCGTGGTTACCTTCGTCTGAAAGCGTCATATAATTTCCGGCGGCCACACCGGAGGGCACATCAATCTTGATCTCTTTGGCCAGCTTGGTGCGGCCCTCGCCATGGCAAGTGCTGCAGGGCCGTTCAACCACTCGGCCGGTGCCACCACAATTACGGCAGGGTTGCACATTTATTATCTGCCCCAGCAGGCTACGCTGCACCTGCCTGATCTCACCTGTTCCCCGGCACTGTGAACAGGTGATCATTCCACCACCGCCGGCCGCGCCGGAACCGTCACAAGTGTGGCAAGATTCAAACCGTTTGACGCGGATGGTCTTTTCTATCCCGGTGGCGATTTCCTCATAAGTGAGGGGGATCGTCACCCGCAGATCGCTGCCGAGGGTTGTCCGCTGACGGCTGCGGCCGCCGAAAAACTCGTCGAATCCGCCAAAACCGCTAAAACTCCCAAAACCGGACATGAAGGTGCGCAGGGCGTCGGACAGGTCGAAATCGAACCCGCCGGGCTGCCCGCCGTTACCTCGGACCTGGCCGTACTGATCGTATTGCGCCCGCTTCTGGGGATCGTTGAGCACTTCATAGGCTTCGGCTGCTTCTTTGAATTTCTGTTCCGCCTGGCTGTTCCCAGGATTCCGGTCGGGATGATACTTCAGGGCCATTTGACGGTATGACTTCTTGATCTCCTCCTGGCTGGATGCTCGGTCAACACCAAGGACCTGGTAGTAATCGGGCATGTGGCTACTCGCTTACTATCACTTTAGAATGCCGGATGACACGACCCCGGTATTTATAGCCCGGTTCGAACTGCTCCACCACCGTACCGTTGGAAAATTCCTTAGATTTACGGGTCATCAGGGCCTCATGCAATTCCGGGTCGAACGTTTGCCCCACGGCGACGATTTCCAGAACCCCCTCGGATTCCAAGGCCTTCATGAACTTCTCCAGAATCAGCACCACCCCCTGCAAGACCGGGTCGTCCTCGGGTATGCCGTTCTGGCGGGCGTGCTCCACGGTGCGCCGGAGATCATCCAGGATGGGCAGCATCCGCTGGACTATATTGCTGCCGCCAAATTCGAAAAGTTGGCTTTTTTCGCGATTAGTGCGCTTGATGTAATTGTCGAATTCGGCTCGCAGGCGCAGGTATTTCTCCCCGAGGTTTTCCTGCCCCGCTAGCTCCTCCCGCTCGGAGGCCGGGCTTTCCTCAGTCGTGACGGCTTCGACCGTTTCGCTGGCGGCTTTACCCGCGTCTCCCGCTTCCTTGCCGCCGGCTGGCGGTGATGCCGTTTTGCGCCCCCCCTTGCGAGTAGCGCCGGCTACCGCTTCGCCGCGGTCCGACCCACGCGGGGCCCGGTTGGATTTACTTGGCATGCAGCAGGTAATCTCCCGTAACTAATAAAATTCGGCCACCGTATCAGCCAGGAAATCCAGAACTGCCAGTGACTGGGCGTAGTCCACCCGCTTG
>SDBU01009397.1_pt1 | contig 10959 bp, 9 predicted proteins | sample 2277071 | NCBI WGS metagenome assembly SDBU01 (sample SAMN10397929, study PRJNA504765) | marine sediment metagenome | isolation source: marine sediment core GS08_GC12, 126 cmbsf | place: Arctic Ocean: Gakkel Ridge, Loki's castle | collected 2008
GCTCGGGACTCAAACAGCTTCAATTTTTACGCTCCGCTTTGCCGAGAACGCTGAATCAAATGTCCCCAAATGGATTCGCTCGGAAGCCCAGACGCTGCAGACAGTCTTTGTAACGGAATGTTATTTTGATAATTACTCTAACTCTTGCTAAGGAGTATTAGCGTGAAAGAAACGGTAATAGTTATTGGAGGATGCAGGAGCGGTAAAAGCCGCCATGCACTTGAAATGGCAGAGAAGATTTCCGGGAAGAAAAAAATCTTTATCGCAACATGCGTGCCCAATGATGATGAAATGAAGCAAAGGGTTACACGCCATCAAAAGGATAGAGGCCACAGTTGGACAACTGTTGAAATTCCGGTCTTGGTTCCTGAAGCAATTGTTGAATACAGCCAAAAAGCGGATGTAATCCTTGTGGACTGTCTTACCCTCTGGATAAACAACCTTCTTATAGAAATAAATGATCAGGGAAAAATTGTCGAACACATCCAAGAGCTTACACAATCACTTAATAAAGCTCAATGCCCGGTTATCTTGGTTTCAAATGAAGTTGGAACAGGCATTGTACCTGATAACAAACTTGCAAGATTGTTTAGAGATACTGCTGGGTTTGTTAACCAGAATGTTGCAAAATGCGCGGACAGGGTGATATGGATGGTTGCCGGTATCCCGGTACAGATAAAATAATAACGCTAAATCATAGCAATGACACAAGATTGTGAAAACACGAAAATGAAAAGTCTTATATCTGCTATACAATTTATAACAATCCTACCTTTAGGTAAACCGGGAACATTTGATTCCAAAGGGATGGTCCCATTCTTCCCGGTTGTGGGTATTGTTTTGGGTGCGCTGGTTGCAGCCTTAGATTATGCTGTTTTGCGATTGTGGACCGAACCTGTTGCAGCCGTCTTGGATGTAATTTTTCTTGTTGTTTTAACCGGTGCTTTTCATCTGGATGGTTTAGGAGACACGGCAGATGGCCTTTTAGGGCATAGGACAAAGGAAAAAGCACTTGCCGTCATGAAAGACAGCAGAATCGGTGTGATGGGACTCATTGCCATTGTAACAGGATTATCAATCAAATGGGGCGGTATCATGAGTTTAGCTGCCCACCATCGGAGTCTGTTACTTGTTATTATTCCAGCCTATGCACGGGGGGGAATGATTTTCGGTATAAAGTTTCTCAAGTACGGAAGGTCTTCAAACGGCATTGGACACCCCCTTTTTTCTAATGCCCTAAAGCTTTCAGCCTTTTGGGGATTGCTTATCCCTATACTTCTATCATTTTTTCTGGGGTGGAGAGGAATCTGGCTAAACTTAATTTTTGTTATTATAACAGCATCTATCCTGTTATACTACAAAAAGCGGATTGGATGTATTACCGGCGACATGTTGGGAGCAATGACCGAAATTACAGAACCAGTGCTTTTTTTACTGGTCTCAATAGGAATGAATCCATAAACAGACGTAACTATTCAGCCACTAAGACACCAAGGCACAAAGAGATTATAAATATATCTTTATACTGAGAAAGAAAAATAAATGATTCTGTATTCTTGGTGCCTTAGTGCCTTTGTGGCTACACTCGGAGCGTAGTAACAAGCAGATAAATCTATGTATCCTTCTCTTCCAAAATCATATAAAGGCCTATATCCATTTAAGCTCGGCACCACATCTTATATATATCCAGACTACATTATTCCCAACGTAAAAATGCTGGCACCTTATCTGGATGAGATCGAACTTGTGCTCTTTGAAAGTTCATCTGATAGTCTGCCATCAAAAGAGGAAATAAAAGGTCTTTCCCTGATGGCAAATGAATTCGACATTTCCTATAATATTCATTTGCCAACAGATATTTTATTAAGTGATCCTGATCCATTAATACGACGTAATGTGTTGGAAACAATAAAAAATGTAATAGACCTTACCTCCCCCCTGTCGCCCACCACTTATACATTACACCTTTCCTACAATGAAACTTTATTTAAAAAAGAAAATGTTAAAAATTGGCAGGAGATCGTCTACAAAAGCATGAGGCAATTACTTGCCTCGGGAATAAAGAGCAAAATCATTTCAATTGAAACCCTTCCATATCCCTTTGAATGGGTAGAGAAAATTATAACTGATTTAAATCTTTCAGTTTGTATTGATATAGGCCACCTTATCAAACATGGATTTGAGCTTGAAACGGTTTTCAACAAATTTTTCAAAGCAACCCCGATTATCCATCTTCATGGAGTTGAAAACCATCATGATCACTTGTCATTAGACCGACTACCAAAAAAGAAGATAGAACCCGTTATCAGGATACTAAAAAGGTTTACCGGAGTTGTATCGTTGGAAGTCTTTTCATATGATCATTTAAACGCGTCACTACTATTTCTGGAAAAATGCTGGCAAAAACACAACAAATCAGTTGATCATATATAAGGAGAAGTGTAATAGTTCAGCCACAAAGACACGAAGACACAAAGATTATAATTTAATTCTTTTAATACCGTTTTTTAATAATAGGTATGTTAAAATTGATGGTCTAGTAAAAAGTCAGAAAAGTGACCTTTTTACGAGAGTGTTTTGTATAGCGCCTCTTAATCATAATCTTAAACTTAAACATTAGAACCTATTAGATTACGATTATGAGTAAGATTATGATTACGAAAAAATACCCTATCAATTTAAAGGCAACTTAAATTGTCTGTTTTAAGGAAATAACTTTCAGAACAGAAAACTAGTATATCAGCATATATTTCAAACAAAACACAAAATACTAAACACCAAACACTTTTAGATTCTTCACTTTTTGATAAAGGTTAAATTCATATCTCTTCTTTGTGCCTTAGTGCCTTGGTGGCTGAACTTTTACGGAGAAGTCAATTTCTTGTTTGACTCACGATTCTCTTTTTGCCATATTCTAGAATCGTTGATGCAAAATGGACCAGAAAGAAAAAAATGAAGGGAATCACGAATATGACTGTGACCGATTCTACCCCCGCACCTAACTTTATTCGCAATATCATTGCGGAAGATTTGAAAACAAACAAATACGGAGGTCGAGTTCATACACGATTTCCGCCTGAACCTAACGGCTATTTACATATTGGGCACGCTAAGTCCATCTGTCTTAACTTCGGTCTCGCCGCCGAAAATAAAGGCCTTTGCAATGTACGATTTGATGACACCGATCCAAGTAAGGAAGAGATTGAATATGTGGAATCGATAAAATCAGACGTTAGATGGCTTGGATTCGATTGGGAGGATCGTCTGTTTTTCGCATCAGACTACTTTGAGCAATTATATCAATATGCCATACAATTAATTCAAGCCGGCAAGGCCTATGTTGACAGTTTAAGTGCAGATGAAATTCGAGAGTACCGCGGCACCTTAACTGAATCGGGCAGGGAGAGCCCCTATCGCAATCGTTCGATAGAAGAGAACCTGAACTTATTTGGGCGAATGCGGGCCGGAGAATTCGAGGGCGGCGCTCACGTGCTTCGAGCAAAAATTGACATGGCATCGCCAAATCTACTCATGAGAGATCCTACGCTTTATCGCATAAAAAAGGTGCCTCATTACAGAACAGGCAACAAATGGTGCATTTATCCCATGTACGATTTTACTCACTGCCTTTCGGATTCCATTGAAGGGATTACACATTCCATTTGTACACTGGAATTTGAAAATAATCGCCCTTTGTACGATTGGGTACTTGATGAATTAAAGGTTTATCATCCCCAGCAGATCGAATTTGCCCGCCTTAATCTCACTTATACTGTGTTGAGTAAACGCAAGCTTGTGGAACTGGTGGAACACGGGTATGTGTCCGGATGGAACGATCCGAGGATGCCTACTATTTCAGGCCTGCGTAGACGAGGGTATACACCCGAGTCAATCCGTAATTTTTGTGAACGCATCGGTTTGGGTAAGCGGGATAGCATTGTCGATATGGCTTTGCTCGAATACAGTGTCCGGGAAGATTTAAATAAACGCGCGCCGCGTGTTATGGGTGTGCTGCGACCCCTCCGGGTGGTTATTGACAACTACCCGGAAGGCCAGGTGGAAGAATTGGATGCCTTGAACAATCCTGAGGACCCCGGCATGGGAACAAGGAAAGTTCCGTTTTCACGTGTACTATACATCGAACAAGAGGATTTTCAGGAAGACCCGCCTAAAAAATTCTTCCGTTTAGCTCCGGGCCGCGAGGTACGGCTGCGATATGCGTATTTTATCAAATGCGAAAAGGTTGTTAAGGATGAAAAAACAGGCGAAGTTGTCGAGCTTCACTGCACCTATGATCCTGAGACACGAGGTGGTGACTCCCCGGATGGACGCAAGGTCAAAGCAACCTTACACTGGGTTTCTGCTGCTCACGCCCTGGAAGCCAAAGTCCGCTTGTATGACCATCTCTTTTTAAAAGCAAACCCAAGTGATGTAAAAGATGATGATGATTTTAAAAATCATTTGAATCCGAATTCCCTGGAGACCTTAACGACTTGCCGCGTTGAACCGAGTCTTAAATGCGCAGCTGCCGGTAACAGATACCAGTTTGAGCGCTTGGGCTATTTTTGTGTAGATTCTGTTGATTCTTCCGAAGAAAAACTTGTGTTTAATAGGACGGTAACGTTGCGTGATCAATGGGCCAGGATACAGAAAGCGCAGGCTAAGAAAAGGTGAGACCATTTAAAAGCGCAGAGGTGGACGTTTACAGTATAATTTTGTAATACAGATCAATTAAATCGAGATAGTCTCAATTCATCAAGAGGGATGGAAGTTATACCTTCACATATTAGTTCCTGAATCAGTTTTCCTGATCCTGGCCCCAAACCAATCCCATGTCCGTTATGACCACACGCCATAATGAATCCCTCGACCCCGTCAACTTTACCCAATATTGGCAGGTCATCATCCGTATGGGGAAAGAAATTCGCATAGGAACGAACTACACGGACGTCCTTTAGAGAAGGCATGGCTTCGACATTTACCCTTGCCATGAGTTCTATCTCCTCTTGATTGATCCTTTTATCGTATCCTGCATCCCGCCAACTGGCTCCAATTAGCAGATTCCCTGCGGCCTGTTGACTTATGATAAGACCACATCCTAATCCTCCCTCTTTTTCTGTATCTTCTTCCATCATATAAGAAGCACCCATTATTGGATGAGATACGCATGGAGGTAACTGTTCCGTGACCAACATAGCCATTTGAAAGGGAGTGATCGGCACTTTAAGTCCCACCATTTCCCCGATGAAACACCCCCAGCACCCGGCAGCATTCACCACAGTGTTTGTTTTGATAGTGCCCTTATCGGTAATAACTCCTTTGATCTTTCCACCCATGACTTCAATTTCCCGGGCCTCCGTATGGTGAAAAATCTTTGCACCAAGCTTCTGGGCTTGTAAATTCAATGATATAACAAGAAAAATAGGATTGGTGGTTCCATCGATAGGGCTAAAGACAGCCCCTATGATTTTTTCCTCCGAAAGAAGAGGCTCTAATTCGAATACCTGTTTTGCATCAATCATTTCCAGGGGGTACCCGTCTTCAGCTCTCGCTTTAACATGAGCCTCAACAAAAGGAAGCTGCTCTTCGTCTTCAATGACTAGCAGTCCTCCGTTGTACACATATTCAAAGTCCCTATCCAGTTCTTTTTGAAGCTGCCTATGTATATTAATACTGTGCATAGCCAGCCGAATATCAATTCCAGGCTTTCTCGTTATTGACCAAACAAAGGCGGCATTGGCTCCTGAAGCTTCCCCCGCTTTATAACCCTTTTCAACTAGGACAACTTTTTTCCCGGCCCGAGCCAAAAAATAGGCAGTAGAAGAACCTACCACACCGCCCCCGATAACGACTACTTCAGCTTCCCCAGGAAACATTTAAAGTCCTCCCTGCTATCCGGCACTTTTAGCCCGAAGCACTCGGCTCTTTTTTAGGGCATAAGCGCAAAGTTGTTTTGTAAACATTCACAGGCTACATTTATGCCGTACTGGTTGTTTTGAAAGATGAACGTCCAACATCGAACATTGAACATTGAACGTCGAATAATGATGTCGCTCCGCTCCTCAAATCCGCCTGCCAACGCCTGTCACAGTATACTGCCTGAATGTCGGCATGCATGGCAATGGCGGGCAGGTTATTTTAAATTCGAATAAAAAACCGATACGAACATTCAACGACTATTTATTTTTTTTCAGCCCTTCGACTCCGCTCAGGGCCGTGAGCTTGTCGAACGGCCGTTTTGATACTTGTAACAAAAATCTTAATTAATTCTTTTGTTTCCTCTAAAATATGATTTAGTAGTTCAGGTTTTCCCATTCAACATTCGATGTTGGACGTTCGATGTTCATCTTTTTCAGTAAACCTTCCACAGTCTATCCGGCGCAAAAATACAGGTATTTATTCTTCCGACCTGGATGCAGCAAGTACACCTAGGGCAATCGGCTTGATGGATGGCCTTGGCAGCAAACATCCAGGCCCTTCAGGAGAAGCATTGGGTTGATGCCTCATAATCTCAATTAGAGCAGGCCCACACATTCGACCTTCGCAGGCCCCCATGCCAATTCGTGTCATGCGCTTGAGGTCCTTGGCTTGAATGGTACCATCTGCCAATGCCTTTTTGATTTCCTTGAGAGTGATTTCCTCACATCGGCATAGGACGGTGTCATCCTTTGCCAGTTCGTAAAGGCCTTGCCTCGGCACACTCATTTCGTCAAGCACCCTTCGAAGTCTGTTAAATTTATTCAGGTGTTTTTCAAAAATTCTGATACGTGTGCCGGCGTCAGCATCCGAAATATAACCCAAAGAACGTGCTATAGAGACCCCGGCAATACGACCCTCCTCTATTGCAACCTTGCTTCCGGCCACTCCGGCTCCGTCACCCACTGCATAGATATCCGGCACAGTGGTTTCCATGCTCTCACTACGCACTGGAATGTAACCGCCAAGGCATAGCTCATATTTATGTTCACATTCTGCCAACAGAGTTAACTCTGTTGAAGATACAAGGCCGTATCCCAAACAGACGGTGTCCACTTTAACGGTGCGCTCAGTATCAGGCTTGGGCCTCCAACTTTTGTCCACCTCTGCAATCACTGCTTCTTCTACCTGGTCGTCGCCATGAACCTCAAGGATAATATGATTACGCAACAAAGGAACACCGGCCTTTTGGATGTGACGCAAGTATCTCCAGCCTTCTTTTAAATAATCCCAATTGCCCCATATCCCTGTTATTATCCGGAGCCAATTTTTACTGATATTTCCAGCTTCCAGAATAGCCTCGATCTTGCCTCCAGCGTTGAGGATCTGGTGTGCCAATACAAGTTGTAGTGGGCCTGTGCCGGCCAGCAGAATCTTTTCCCCAGGGAGTATACGTTCCGTCTTGACTAATCTTTGAGCCCCGCCTGCGGTGAAAACGCCGGGCAGCGTCCATCCAGGGAAGGGAACTGGTCGGTCGTAAGCCCCCGTTGCCACGAGGAGGTTTTTAAAGCCAAGGCTTGAGGAAGCTCCATTGCGCGCGAAAACCAACGTGCGGCTCTTGAATATACCCCAAACTGTGGCCTTGTTCAAATACCGGATCTTATCACTCAGGGAACTGAATTGACTTAATAATTCCAAGCCTTTCTCGTAATCTCGTACCAATACTTTAGAATCGGTTACTTTAAAGCATTTTTCGAACTGACGGTAGATTTGCCCTCCAAGTCTTTCATTTTCATCCAGCAGCGTTACTTTGACCCCAGCTCCTGCAGCTACAATGGCAGCAGCAATACCTCCCGGACCTCCACCGATAATTGCGAATTCCGATTCTTTCAATTTTTATATTTCTCTTTTCTTATTACCTTGCTGGGTTTCAACTTGGCATCCTGGAGTAGCAAGGGTTTGGCAGGCTTGGGTATTGGGTACACCATTTATCACCATCCTACACTCTTGACACAGACCAATACCACAATACAGGCCCCGAGGGTGCTTGTATTTATTTGTATAGCGAAACGTCTGCCGACCAGCGGCCATTAGAGCGGCTCCGATAGTTTCCCCTTCGTAAGCAAGGATTTTTTCCCCATCTACAAATATTTCAAACTGTTGTCCTCTTTCCACACCTTTCTGCACTCTTTTTTCTACCATACTCTTTAGTAAGCTCCTTTGCATTTATGCTTAAGACGGTCTTATTTTGAGCTTTTCTAATTCAGTGCCAGAATCATTCAGTAGAAATTCAATAGAAATTCAATACAAAAAACTAAGGAATCGCTTTGCTCAGTCTTTTTCAATTAGGGTTAAAATAAAGTTTCCTCTAATGCCTGAACGACAGCATTAACAATAATATCCATATCATTTGCTTCTATGATAAAGGACGGACCGATCAACAAGGCATCACCATCTATTCCGGCAAGGCCGGTTGAATTATACGTCACCACACCTTTCTGAAAAATACTTTGCCATACGCGCTCCGCGACTTTTTCGCGGCGTGGAAAGGGTTCCAACGTTTTTTTGTCCTTTACAAGTTCTACACCCCAGAAAAAGCCCAAACCGCGAATATCGGCAACGTTGGGATGATCCGACAGCTTATTTTTAAGTTTTTCTTTGAAAATTTCTCCGTAATGGGCTACTCGCTCAATGAGATTTTCCCTTTCAAGGATACGAATCACCGCTAAACCGGCTGCCGCCGCTGGGCTATGGTGGGTAAAAGTGCCCCCATGAACGAAGGAGCCACTTCCCTGAAAAATGACATCATAATGCTTGGATTGAACTCCCACAGCAGAGATGGCGATCGCCCCGCCTCCCAAGCCTTTGCCCATGGTCACGATGTCCGGAATCACTTCGAAGTGCTCGGAGGCAAACCAACGCCCCGTTCTACCCAATCCACACATGATCTCATCCAGAATAAGCAGCACTTGGTATTGATCACAGATCTGTCTGATGATTTTATAGTAGCCATGAGGTGGTGGTAGCGCCGCCAGAGTCCCTCCGCTCACCGTTTCAGCCAGAAAAGCGGAAACAGTTTCAGGCCCTGTATTTTGAATCACTTCTTCAAGAGCCAGAGCACAACGGCAATCACACTCAGGGTATGTCATCCCATAGGAACACCTTAGGCAATATGGCGCTGGAATATGGATAACCTCGGTCAAAAGCGGAGCATAGGGGACCCGGAAGGATGTACGACCCATTGCTGATAATGCTCCCATGGTTAGTCCATGGTAAGATTTCCAGCGGGATATGAGCCGAATTCGATGAGGCCGGTCTGATTCCAGGTGGATTTGCCGGGCCAGTTTGATTGCGGTCTCTATCGCCTCACTACCACTAGAGAGAAAATAAAAACGTTCAATGCCCGGAGGTGCATGCCTGGCAAGGGCCTTTGCCAGTTGCTCTACAGGGAAAGTTGTAAACATTGTAGGATGTACATAATCGCTTCGAATGATCTGTTCATAGACTGCTCGAGCGATTTCCTCTCTGCCATGTCCAATGTTCAAAACAATGGCGCCCCCACTGGCATCGAGGTAGCGGTGGCCTTCGGTATCAACAATCCACATACCTTCAGCATTTGCGGCTATCGGCAGCGGTCTGTCCAGCCGGCGCGAAAAAACATGACCTGGATGATCTCTCATGGTTTTTTCTTACTTTTTTGAAACGCTTAATTCCTTTTCCGTTTCATCAATTATCGACCGAATTTCGGAAAGAACGCTGTCCGGCAACGGCGGTGGTTCGTAAGTCTCCAGAATATTCCTCGCCTTCTCACACGCTCTTTGGTAAAGATCGGTTCCACCTGATTTCTCCCATTGATCGCGCATTTGCCTGTCTATCAATGTAGCTTCAGATTGTGATCTCATATGTTCGTACGTGGTATCATGGTCAAGGTAGTCTTTGAATATACCTACCTCTTTAATGACATCAACCGCCAGTGTTTCGTCATTGACGGGGATTCCGTTTACGACGAATTTAATCATCCCGGCGATTTCATTATCCAGAACCAGTTGACCCAAATCAAAGGTGATTCCCATCTCAAGCATTCCCAAACCATAAATTACGTTGGACCCTGCCAACGCTGGAAGGATGCCCGTGATGGTCTTTTCATGGCCGGACTGGACATCAACGACTTTGCTGTCGCCCTACCCACCGGCGGTAAAGCAAGGCAGGCTATAATAACGAGCCAGCCGTGCCACAGCTGCACTTATCATACCGGTTTCAGGTGATCCTACCGATGCAGTGGCCATCTTCATATCCAGCGGACACGTGGAACTCCCATAAACAAAAGGTGATCCTTTACATGTTAACTGGTTAAGTACGAGGCTTGCAAGAACTTCGCAATTTTGCAAAACCAATGTTCCCGCGAGATGAATAGGCGCTGATGCACCGGCCATGGCCATTCCTACAATGTTTACCCCCAGGCCGTTTTTGGCGCCTTCCATGATAATTTCACAGTGATTCCTACACAGTTTGAGAGGACTAATCGGGCAGGTGGTAAAGGTTAATAATGGACGTTCTCTCAGTTTATCCTTACCTCCGACAATAACGGCACAGATATCCACGATTTTTCTCGCGAGAAAACCGTTCACCGGTCCCAACCAATGGTGTTTGGTCGTGTTCGTTAGAGAAGCTTCGGCATTATGAAGTGCCTGCACAGAAGGAGCCTTATCATGTGAGAGCATGGCCCTTTCATATGTTTCCACATGCTCCAGGTAGTCGATGATTTTCGCGGCCATTTCGATATCTGCTTTAGTGCTTTGCCTATGTTCCCCGGTGTATGGATCAACAAACATGATCCCTTCACCGAAATTGGTAAACGAAACCCGGTTGTCTTCCAACGCGATATCGCTTTCCGGGGTTCGACCACAGGCAAGAAAAGTTGCCGGAGCCGAATTGATAGCATCCTCCACCACATGGGGGGGGATTTTTACTACTTTCTTTTTAGCGTCGATGACAGCCCCGCTACCGGCGAATAGCTCTATTGCTTCTTCATCTTCAACAAAA
>SDBU01009398.1_pt1 | contig 10958 bp, 26 predicted proteins | sample 2277071 | NCBI WGS metagenome assembly SDBU01 (sample SAMN10397929, study PRJNA504765) | marine sediment metagenome | isolation source: marine sediment core GS08_GC12, 126 cmbsf | place: Arctic Ocean: Gakkel Ridge, Loki's castle | collected 2008
AAGCGGCCCAAGAGGTGGATGGCGGGGATGCCCCTCTTGAGCCGCAATAGCGAGCGCTGCCTGCTCACACCCAAGCGCGCTTCAGCCTTCTCTAGTATAGCACGTGTAGCAAGTCAGGACAAGGTCTACTTCTTTAGAGGTAGAGAGGTAGATGGCCCGAGAGCAGGCTGGTGGGATAGAGGTTGCTCTCGGGCCTTGGCCTATGGCAGACCATTACAAGTATAGCATACCTAGCGCTACTCGTCAAGGTATGCCTCTTTAGAGGCGTACAGCTACTCGTCAAGCTGCGCTCCTTCAGGTGTGCAGAGTCACTCGTCAAACACACTAAACTCGCCTTCTACTGCGTCCTCGTCCCCAGCCTTGGGAGGAGGCGGATCTCCCTGAGTCAAGGCAGGCTTCTCACCCGGGAAGATTAGCTGTATGGACGCTCCTCCTGGGACCCCCCCAGACTCCCCACCCCCCTTCTTACTCCTCTCAGGCGACGCAATACCCGCCTTGTCGGCTACCGACAGCATCTCCCGGAACGTCTCAAACAACTCCTCATTAGAAGCCTCCTTGAGCCTATGCCTTATCTCCTGAGCCGTCTCATCAATCAGATTGTAGAAACTTACCTCTGCCTTCGAAGCGACGAACTCACGTACCCGATCTATGCCTCCTACCTGTCTGAACCACCCATACAACGTATTCTCGGGTATCTGCTCTTGCTGGGATACAGTCTTGACGTTAGACCTGATACACAAATACATCAAGGCGAACTTCTCATCGTCGGTATATGTCGGAGCGAGAGACGTATCGACCTCGCGTACACCAGAACGAGCGGCCCGGGCTTGTAGATTCTTTTTCCTGTTGCGCGGAGATAATCTGCCCGACAGCTTTGGCGTCTCGACGCTAGAACTGCTCAAGAGGCGCTTCTTCTTCTTATGCCCTGAGCGGCCTCTGTACCGTGCTGGGTCAACATAGTTACCCGGTTGGCTGCGGATGGCTCTGTCCCTCTTGTCAGTTCCGGCTGACATTAGCTGGCCTCCTATCTATGAGGCGTCGCGCTCCTTCTCTTGAGACGCTACGCCTCACCATCGCCATAATCCTTTGCGCTCGTAGTACATTCGCCAGGTAAGAGACAGGGCTTCCGTGTCATATCTTCCTTGAACAGCTCCCCAGTCATCTGTACTCTTGATGCTCGCCCTAAGCTGATCGTCGCGGCCTACATCCCCTTGTGTCATCGGTTCCTCCCTCGCTACTCACCCTGCTCTCGCGGCTGCCGAGCGGCGCACCCCCGACGACACGCCACCCGGACAGTCGCTCACGTAGAATACCACACTCCACAGCTACGGCGCAAGGCCTGTGAAAGTCCACACTAGGTAGCTTGCGTGCTACAACGCTACAATGCTACAATGAGACAGTACACGAGCGGCGCAGAACCGCATGGACCTTAACAAACACATACCGGACGGCATGAGAATGGTGGGCTGAGGTAAACTGGTAGGCTTGCGCCGATGGGTGACTCAGCAATGCGGCATAACTCAAGCCCGAACGTACGTCATAGTGAATGCAAGCGCACGAGGACTTTGGCAACTGTACAGGGCACTGGCAAACAGTGACGGAGCGGCCAGCAGGCCGGGAGACTGGCACTGGGATGCTCTGTACGGGGTACCAACAATCCACAGACAAACGTGGACTCCTATGGACTGAGACGCTGCTAATGGCGACCGCGTTAAGGAAGCGTCAATGAGGTTACCGTGCGTAGAGCCGTGTTGACAGGACGGTTCTATCGACAGACGGCGCTGTGAAGTGCTGGATTGCAGAAACGAGGTAATTTTCCACATTATTATGCGTACACGCGAGACGATAGCCAGACAGAGAAAGGAACGTAACATGCCAATCAAGGCAGTCCTAGTTATCACCGGAGCGACAGACAAGGAACTAAGCCAGATCGTCAAAGCGGCAGAGAGGGTAGCAAAGAAAACCTCGAAGGCGCGCATCACCGAGTTCAGCTAAGGAGGCACAGCATGACCCAGATCATCCTAGCGTTCACGGCAACAATCACGGGGCGCTGCGTGCTGGACGAGGAAGCACTGCACGAGGTGGCAATGGCGGAGAAGAAGTCCCTGATACAAGCAGGCGCCGAGCGCATCGACAATATCATCGGCGACAACACTCAGTTCCATGGGCGACTACGCCTCACACAGGTTCGGGTTCCGGTGTCGAAGGTGAAAGTGCTGCCGCCACGTAGACCCAGCTACGACGAGGACATTGGCGACAGCCCGCCAGACAGCGAGGAACTGGAGGCTGCTGGAGAGATATGGGACAGAGAGAGCAAGAAGGAGAGCTAACATGGTATCCCTCCACGACAGAATCGAGGCGCTGCGCTGCAAGGCGTGTGGTGGACTCACTGACACGCCACTAAACGAGGACGAAGAGGCGCGGGTAGATGCGCTGCTGAATGCGATCAAAGAGGCAATCAACGCTGCCCCCCCAGAGTACGTAGATCGCATCAACGAAGCCGGAAAGAAGGTGCGAAGGTACAGAGACATCCTGTTTATCGACAGGGCAACCACCGAGACGTTCATCGCAGAGGTCTGCGATCAGATGTAGAGAACGCTATCGCTAGGTCATTTTCTACATTATTATGTGTACGCGCACGAGACAGACAGCGGAAGGAGAATCAACATGGCAGGAGCAATTAAGTCGGTCATCATCATCTCCGGCGGGACAGACGCAGACAGGAAGACAATCGAGCAAGCGGCAGAGGAGACGGCGCGGCGGATAAAGAACCTGAAACCACGCAAAGAAGTAGGCCAGGTAACCGTCACGATACTCAGCTAGGAGGCAAACTCGTGATAGCACTGACGCTAAACACGAAACAGGCACAGGAGCTAGTACGCTCCATCGAGAAGGCGCTAGAGTCTCTGCCGTACGAAGTTCTCGCCGCAACGGTCTGGGTCGGTAGAGACAAGGCGCATAAGCTGGCGTTCGGACGCGGCTGGGCCCGAGACTGGGCGGTCGTCGAGAACGACGAGTGGATGCTCAAGTACGAGGCGAAATGCGGACGCTTAGAGGTACGCACGCAATGACCTGGCTAGCAGGAGAACATCGTAGGGTAGACGCCAGCGAGATCGGCCTCGCTCCTGGAAGCTGGCCGCCCGGCGTCGAGTACGAGGGCTTCACGTTCTACCGGCAGGAGATCATCCACGAGGCCGACGACAGCAAGGAGGTACTCTGGGGCGAATACAAAGAGAAGTCCCACGCCTTCAATACAAAAGGTAGGGACATGCACGGCGGGGGAGGACGGCGGCTAATAATCTTCAACGACTGACACGTTCCCCACAGACCGGCACCCTCAGAGAAAGGAGTCAGACATGGAGTGTACTTGCGCAACGGGGCCTTGCTTCGCTTGCGATGAAACGCTGTTTCCGATAGAGCGGCCCCGTCCTGATCCACGTCGCTATTTCGGAATCCCGAAAACCGAACCGGGTCAGACGAACATGCTATGTCCCACAGAGAATACGCTGATGACGTGGGACTTCATGCCAAACGAAATGCTCCGCTGTACGGGATGCGGACGCACCATCAGCAGAAAGGAAGCGACGACGTGACACACCGAGGCATCAAACCGTGTCGGTGCTGCGGAGAGGACTTCGATTGCGGCGGGAACCGAGTACGTTGTCCCAACTGCATCGCTAACTGCCAACAGCGACTCAAGCTGACATACCTGCATAAGAAGGAGGACTAACATGGCACTAACAGACAAGGAACGCACGAAGCTCGCCAACAAGGCGTGGAGCGCGATGCAGGCGGCGAAGACGCGCAAGGAAGTCCGCAAGGTCTTCGAGAACAGCGAGTACGGCTACCTGGTACTCGGACTCAAGGTGCTTGGTCGGCTGGTCGTCGGCAAGACGGTCGAGGAAGCGACGGCGAGACGCGGAAAGAAGGACGAATAGTGTGCGAGAACTGCCGCCGTCCTTGGAATGAACACCACGAAACCACAAAGCAGGATACAGCCCTACCACTACTACTATGTCCTGCGAGACGCGGAAAGAAGGAGGACTAGATGGATAGCGTAGAGGAACACCAAAAGAAAGCGCGGCGGGGCGTTCCAGCAGACGGCCCCGCCGGGCCAGTACGCATTGGGTACTTCAGCGACGAGGTAGTCCACTACGAGGACTACTGTGGCGAGGACGAGAATGGAGAGGACTGCGGCAGCGAGACAGACGGGCCTCTAACTGGGAACTTCGCTCTCGTTACGTGCCCACAGTGCATCACGAAGAAGGAGGACTAACGTGAGTACCATCCCAACACACAAACACGGCATGAAGGCGCATCCGGTGACGGTCAAGCATCGGGGTATGACAACGCAGCAGAAACGCGACCACAAGACCCATGCGAGGACTGTGGTACAGCGAGAGCTACAACGCCGCTTGAGCTAGAAAGGAGGAGACTGATGGCGATAACAAGTAGGGGAGGCTACACAGAGATCGCGAAGGTTCTGCGCGAAGCGCGAGAGGAAGCAATCGAAGTTGCGCCCAATGCTCGTCTTGGTGTAGACCTAGTTCACAGGAAGCTGGCTGAGTTGTTCAAGAAAGACAACCCGCGCTTCGACACGCAACGGTTCTACGAAGGCTCCGTTGGCACAATCATCCCAAATGAGGAGAGCAGAGACGATGGCACGATCAAGCATTCTTGACGGAGAACGAAACGGTAACCTACATAGTCACAGAGGGAATCCGTGGCACGAGGATGACGCCCCGGAGCCACATAACCCGCATCCGATCTCGCGGACACATAGGCGGGGATTAACTACAGAAGGCTCTAATCTACACCTTAAGCACAAACAGGAACTAGCCGCGGAGGGAAGTACCACGTGGGTTGCGATGGACGCAAAGTTCTCGGGAGCGTGCAAGTGGTGTAATTACACAATCCGTCCTGGAGACCCCATCTGGTATCATCCCACGTTCAAGCCTGGACGGAATCTCAAGTGTCGCGGGAACGATTGCGACGCTGCCAAACGAGACGAGGATGCGTGGGACGGAGACGAGAAGGATAAAGAGTCGCCGCCACCCAAATCCACGAAAGCCAGCAAAGAGGACTTCGAGAACTTCGACATCCAAATAAAGCAGATGGGTGTGGCAGTCAACGAGGCCAAAGAACGCTCTGCCAAAGCAGAGGAACGCGCTGACGATGCCGAGAACGCCACGCGAGACGCAATAGACCTGATAGAGAAGGCTCGCCGCATCGAGATAGTGAGGACACTGCCGAGCGGTGCAAAGAAGGTACGTAAGCTAGGGCCGCAGCACCACCAATTTGAGAAGCTGCTAAACAAGGTGCGGCACGGCATTAACGTAGCGATGGTGGGCGATGCTGGCTCTGGCAAGACTCGTGCTCCTCGTGAAGTTGCAAAAGCACTCAAGTTACCCTTCTACCTGGTGCCGCTGGGGCCCATGACCAGTAAGAGCGACCTGCTCGGATTCATTAACGGCGCGGGGAAATACGTGTACTCCCTACTATGCCAGGCATACGAGCATGGAGGTGTGGTACTGATGGACGAAATGGATGCAGCCAATCCCGCCGGACTTACCATCTGCCATGGCATACTCGACTCGATGGAAACGGGCTTCGCAGACAAGATGCGCACGAAGCACCCAGACTGCCATTTCCTCGCGGCCATGAACACATGGGGCAGAGGTGCAGATGCGCAGTTCGTGGGGCGTGCGCAACTAGACGCAGCTACCCTGAACCGCTGGTACTACCTGGAATGGGACACGGACTGGGATCTAACACACGCCATCGTCAAGAATAAGAAGTGGGTTGATCGAGTGCAGGCGCTCTCCGAATCAGCAGCGCGGCAGAAGGTACGTGTGCAGATCGGGATGCGTACGGCGATCATGGGGAACGAAGCTCTCAAAAGCGGCGACACGCAGGAAGAAGCGGAACATGCCATGATATGGGCGCCGACGAAGCCCGACGACAAGCAGAAGATTCTCGCAGGACTTGAGAAGGAGGATTCCGATGTCGTATCGGAGCAGGCGTAGCCGAATCGGAGGCTCCTCCGAAGAGATAAGGCAGCAGTTCGATACCGTCGAGCAGTGGATAGAGTTCCTGAAGTCCGATCTCCCAGAGGAGAACTCGAAGCTGCGTAACGCAAGCGAAGAACAGGACGCAGCATCCAGGACGTTCACGAAGACGGGTTCTCTCGAGGAAGCAATCAAGCTGGCAGAAGAGGGCTGGCCAGAAGGTATCGAGCGCGTTGAGCAGCTATCAGTCAGTCTGTCCGAAGACCTCGTAAAGATCCTTCACGTACCGGAGGTGACGTACGACGTAACCGGCGACCAGCTTGACGTGGGGCGTTTCGTCAACGACGAGCCAGAGGACTTCATGCGACTTACCTCCGCAGAGATAGACCTGGAGCCAAAGATACTACACCTGATATTCAACTGCTGCGCGTCAGGGAGCGTCGGCACAGGGACGATGATGCGGAAGGGCGCCGCTGTCGTTTCTCTCGTTGACGCATTGGAGCAGCATGGGAAGCGGGTGATCGTGGACTGCATCGCCTACAACGACGTGATGAAGGGCATCGAAACATTAGTCCGAGTGAAGGAGTCCGACGCGCCCGTGCAGCTAGCCAACCTAGTCTTTACGCTAGCACACCCGTCAACGTTGCGGCGGCTGATGTTCCGGTGCTGGGAGCATCTGGATGAGAGCGTACGCCACAGGCACGGCTTCTATGTAGGCGGGGGCTATGGCTGGGTCGGAGAAGCCCCACGCGACAGAAGAGGAGACATCTACATAGAGGGCATGGACGGACGGCGCAGCAGTTGGTACTCGGACGAGACGATACCCTGGCTACTAAGCGAACTCAGCAAACAAGGTATCCATGTAGAAAGAGAGGAATCGTGATGGCAAGGTTTAGATGTTGCGGCAACTACAACACGGACGGACACGCAGAGGACTGTTCGCTCAAACCCTCAACGACAGAGGCACCAACAAAGCCCCCAAAGGCAGACGACGAAGAAGGCTGCCGGTTCGACATCCTCCACTTCGAGCACATAGGCGAGTGCAAGGGGACGTGCGACGGAGAGGACGATACCCACGTACAGTTCGCCACGCAAGCACATCCCGGCAAGGTCAACGTTATTCTCGTGGACTTGAGCGACGCCACCGAGGAAGACCTGAAAGATTTAGAGGAGCGGGGATTCAAGCGTCTCACCGAGCAGGAACTGATCGACCTTCTCTCCGAATACGACGCTGGCGAGATCGAGGTTGAGGTCACGACAATGACGCTCAGCGAAATGAAGGAGCGGTATCCAAAGCGAACCGCCAAAGGCCCCAACCCCTTCTTGTCCGTCAAGGAAGCAGCCAAAGAGTTGCAGTTCTCGGAGAGTTGGGTGCGTAAGCTCTGCGCTAAGGGACGACTAGCGGGCGCGATGAAACTCGGCATCCGATGGGCAATACCGCACGACGCGATCTACATGAAGGAGGACTAACATGGACACCATGACCCCGAAAGAAATCGGGAAGCTCGTACTCGCAGCGGTGGATATAGAGGCCATCGAGGAGGTACTAGCCGACAAAGGCATTCAAGCGGAGGTGACCATCACGCCAGACCAGAACGTTCGCATACGCAGGAACAACCCGTTGCAGGAGTTCATCGTGGAGGTGAATGTACGTTGAAAGAAAAGGAAGTAGGAAACGCTTATGGGAAACAAGATCACAACCGCACTCGCCAAGTTCCTCGCGACGATAGAGGCGTTCGACAAGTTACCCTGTCGCGGAGAAACCACATGCCCGAAAGCCGTCGTCGCTATCGTTATCACGCTCACCACCAAAGAGGACGAGTATGCAATAGGCGCATACTGCATCGCCCACATCGCATTGCTCTCAGTATATGGGAGCGCAGCAGAAGAAGAGGAGGACTCCACATGATGCGCATAACCCAGATGCCAACGACCGTCACGCTCAAGAAAAAAGAAGGGTGGAAACCATACCCAACTCCAGGACAGAATCCGCCATTCGACGTAAAAGACATTCCTACCGATGTCCCGGTGCAGGTCTTTGGCTGGATGGAGTATATCACATCGAGCGGCACAGTATATCCCTGCTGGCTGCTACTCGGACACACCGGCGTATACCCAGTACACATGAGCCTCGTTGGTATGCCAATGACGTGGGATGAGGAGGTAATAGAATGACCAAGAAGAAGGGACAATTCATTGTCGGTCGAGTAGACGGCGAGAAGCTCCCGTCGGGCTTCCGACGCAAGCGGTTCCATAAGGAGCACGATGCGCAGGTATACGTCACGCTGCTCACCGCACAACAGGGCGCGAAAGGGAAGTATCCAGAAGGGGGCTACTACGTTGACGGCCCCAACGCGCCACCAAGAGCAGCCAGAGCAAAAGCGGGAAAGCCCACCAAGCCGCCGAAGCGCATCACGGAGACCTGCCAGTACATCGACGTGCGCAGCGCGTCACGACCCGAGATCGTACACCACGTCTACACAGGAGACACGGTGAACAGTCCACACTGCACCTGCGAAGCGTTCCACCATGGGACTCGTGAGTGCGACGTGCTGTTCACCTGCAAGCACATCGACGAGGTAGTATTCGGAGGTAAAGCATGACCAACATCGGCGTACCAATTATCAGAGGCAAGCCGTTGATGTTTCGCCTCGGAGATGCAGTGACCATCATCAGCTGGGCACCCAATAAGAAGCTCACACTCATGGAGCCGAGGAAGTTCCCTGCTCACGTCGTCCGGGTCTTCACGTGGACGTACAAGAAGGACGGGAAGGGCAAAGAGATCACGGACACGATGTACGACGTGAGGTTCGACAGCGACACTGAGCCTGACCCGGTGCCTCCCCGTGTAGCACAGCCGCACATGTACGGGGCGGACTGGACGAACATCGTTGCGAGGCCAGAGGCAAAGCTGCCAAAGGCCGTAAAGATACCGAAGGCTGCGCGGCCAAAGGAGGAAAAGAAAGCCACACCGAAAAAGAAGACCCGAAGGAGCTTGGAAGGAGGAGAGTAAATGCCGAATAGCATTCGGATCAGCGCAAAGGTATACAAACGTATGCAGGCAATCAAGCATGAATTGGAACGTGAGAGGAGCGGGCCAGTCTCAATGAGTACCGTCGTCGAATATCTGTTAGACAGCATACGATAAGGAGGACTAACTATGGGCTACTACATTCAGTGCAACGAGCCGACGAACAAGGCGCAACAACTCATGGAGATACCCGGTACGGAGATTATCCAGAGCGGAGTCCCAGCATGGTCAGAGATACCCAACCACAAAGCCCTAGTCTGTGTGGTACAGAACGGGCTATTCGATGCGGCGGGGCTTATCCATAGCGAGGGTGAACTAGAAGCATTTTCCCTACCCCATGATGTACGATTCAAGACGTGGCTACTCATGGACAAGGAGAACGCACACGAACTAGCTGGCTACAAGGGAGGATAGGTATATGGCAGCAAGACTTCCTAAGATCATAACAGCAGAATGGGCTCTCAGTCAGGGAGCGTGCCACGGTATAGTACGGGAATTCATGGAGAAGTGGCCCGACGGGCTTGAAGTCACACGCAAAAACATCCACCTAGTACGGCTCTACTTCGCTCGCATACACAAGGAGGTTGCGGTTGGGTATGAAACAATCGAATGGCTTCTATCCTTCATACCACAGGCGAAGAAAGCGTCGTACTACAAGGCCGAAGATGACGTTTACTCCAAAATGGAACGCAGCAAATCCAAAACAGCCTGGCAAGACTACTCTCAGCTAGTGGGAAACACTCTGGCCGACGCGCTGGGTCTTCCATAATGGGCTCCTCGAAAGAACGTTGTCGTGAGTGCAGGCAATTCGACTGGCTAGACCTCGACGGACTATGTTCTATTTGTGCCACAGCTAGCAGATCGAACACGCCAGCAGACGCTAGCAGACACGCGCCAGCATACACGCGCTGCGCTAGCGGTGGCCGGATGGCCATGCATGATACACGCTCAGAATCACACCACAGAGCCGCTAAACAGACTCGAAATAGACGTGCTAGACGTGCCGGAAGGGCACGACAGAGAACGGAGGACCCAATGAGAGTAGTTTACAAGTACCCACTGGACATAGCCTCGACAGTAACCCGCAAAATGCCGGAGGGCGCGGAGGTGCTGCATGTCGGTATGCAAGATGAAGGACTGATGTTATGGGCACTAGCGAAAGCGCCCTCTGAGCACGCATGGGCAAACGAGACGCGAACGTTTCGTGTCTACGGCACCGGGCATCCCATCCCAGACGACGTGCTAGCGCAGTATCTAGGGAGTGTCAAAGACGGGCCGTTTATCTGGCATGTATTCGAGATCAAGTAGGAGGTGACCACATGCCGAACGTTGGCAAGGACGCACGTGGTCGGAAGGTGTCTATTGGCGACCACGTGATCACCAAGAAAGGTGATGTCTATAGGATTATACAAACAGAAGGATCCTACCGTTCGCACGGAATCATTCGCGGCATAGAGATAAACGGCGAGGGGGGAGCAAAATACCTCAAGACAGACCGCATCTTCCGCGTCAGACGTTCCTCTATGACTAGCACCCGCGCTCGGTGGAGGAAACTATACGATAAGTATGCCAAGCCTGCCAAGCGCAAGGCCGCCCGTACTCGTCGTAAAGTCATGGCATCCACAACGATGTGGCAGTGCCCCGTATGTATAAATGGAAAGGCACCAGTGCGATTCAAAATCGGTGTGCAAGTATGGAAGGGCAAGCGTCTGCGGGTTTGCTCAAGTCCATGCAGGCGCCGAGTATTAAGGGAGGTGAGAGAGACAGATAGCCGGGCTAGAGTAGCATACAAGTACATGAAGAGAGGGGGCCAGATGTGCCAGACGACTACACGGAACAAGTCCTAGGATGGCTCATGGAAGAACACGGATTAGATCCTCCGACCGCACGAGTGCTGACGGCGGGGGTGTGTTTTGGTC
>SDBU01009399.1_pt1 | contig 10958 bp, 8 predicted proteins | sample 2277071 | NCBI WGS metagenome assembly SDBU01 (sample SAMN10397929, study PRJNA504765) | marine sediment metagenome | isolation source: marine sediment core GS08_GC12, 126 cmbsf | place: Arctic Ocean: Gakkel Ridge, Loki's castle | collected 2008
TCTGCATCACTAAGCGCGTCCACTATCGGGGGAACAGCTCTGGCGTCACCAATTTCTCCCAGTGCATCTGCAGTTCCTACACGCAGCTTTTTGTCCTCTCGTTCCTTCTCCAGTATCTTTATCAACGGCTCAACCGCTGCCACACCAATGTGTCCAAGAGTCATTGCCGCTGATCTCCGTACCTTTATGTCCTCATCACTCAGTATCTCTATCAGCGGTTGGATGACTATTGCACCGATCTGGCCCAGTGCTGCCACAGCTTCTAGCCTTACTTTCTCTATCTCATCTTTGAACACCCCTATCAGTGGTTGGATACTTTCTGAGTGTCCGATCATGCCCAGGGCTTCTGCTGCTGCCTTACGAACGTCTATATCCACATCTTTGCTCACAGCGACGGCCAGCGCTTCTATGGCCCGCTTATCCTTGATTCTCCCCAGAATCCGCGCGGATATTATTCGAACGTCCTTGTGCTGGTCCTGGCTGCAAAGTATTTCTGTCAGCGGTTCTACTGCTGTTTCCCCGATCTTCTCTAACGTCTCAGCCACCAGCTTACGGGCGCTTCTGTCCTCATCTCCGAACGTTTCTATCAATGGCACGACTGATGGTTCCCCAATCTCAATCAGCGCCTCCGATGCCGCGTATCGCACCTCATGCTGGGAATCGATCCTTCCCTTATCATTAAGGGCTTTCACTAATGGCTGCACAGCGCGTTCATTCCCTGATTTACCAAGCTTTACAGCGGCCTGTCCTCTTACTTCAGGTTTCCGCGACTCAAGCTGTCTCAACGGTCCCCACAACATATATTTGCCCCTCGCCTTTGTTTAATACGACTTTGCTATTAGTCTACAAGATGGATAAAAACACAACGCTAACACAGAATTAGAGATGCAGACTGAAGCCTGCTACTCCAGTTGACAAAGTTGCATTAAGAGATTAGCTTTCTAACTACTCTCTGGAATGGATTTTACTGCGATGTCAGCGTATTTATAATCTCCACCAGCTTTTCTGTCCTCACTGGTTTTGAGATGAAGAAACTCTCTCCGATGAGGCCTGCGCCCTTCCTTGTATCTTCCTCTGAGACTAGAGCGGTTAAGAATACGACCGGGATATCTTGAGTATCCTCGTCCGCTCTAAGTTCAGCAGCTACCCCCGGGCCATCCCTTCCTGGCATCATTATGTCCAGCAAGATCAAGTCTGGGCGCTGCATTCTTACTTCCCGAACGGCGAGCCTGCTATTGCTGCATGTTGATACCTCAAAGCCACCCACTGCCTCCAGGTTCATCTTGACGAAGTCGCAGAGGTCCTCTTCATCGTCAATGATCAGTATCTTTTTCTTTCCTGTCATGCTCTTCCCCTTGAATAACTGGCGAAATGACCATAGTAATGCCGCTGAACAACTTTTCCGCTCTCGCGAAACACCACCGTATTGGCTTCCTATGGCAGCGGTCTATAGCGGCAGACATTTCATAGCTCGACTTATTTGTCGTCTCTCTAGACAATACAAGGTCATCTTTTTGACGTAATTTGTCAGTATTTTATCAGTAATCTGTCGTTGTTGGTGGATTACGCCGCCGCTGGTGAGGAAACTTCAGGCGGCACTTTGATCTTGGCAAGGGGAACTCATAGGCGCGCGGATTACAACAGCCTGTAGGCGAGAGAGCCAGAGGAGTCAGACCCCTTTGCTCTCTCAATACCGGTAATGAATCGCTTCAGGCTCTTTCTGCGTCAACTCATTTATCATATTTATAAGCTCTTGTGTCTTAACTGGTTTTGGGAGAAAAAAGCGCCCTCCGATAACGCCACTCTCTCGCCTTGTCTCTTTTCCTGAGACTAGAGCGGTCAGGAAAACGACCGGGATGCTTTGGGTATCCGTACTTTCCTCAAGCTGTGCTGCTATTTCTGGACCATCAATCCCTGGCATCATTACATCCAGCAGGATCAAGTCCGGCCTCTGCTCTCTCACCTGCCCAATTGCCATTTTGCTATCACTGCACGTTGACACTTCAAAGGCCCCGGTCATCTCCAAAGACATCTTGATGAGATCACACAGATCCTCTTCATCATCAACGATCAATATTCTTTTCTTTTCTTCCATGTTGACCTCCTTAAGCGTCAGTAGAACAACCTTAACGATGATTTCTCCCGATTTATCCAGTGGAGGCGTCACCTATCTTTTTTAGCGCCTTTTTTGCCTGTCTGTTAAGCACTTTGACCTCCAAGGTCCGTTTGAGTATAGGAACAGCAGATGAGTTACCCATCTTAGCAAGCGCTCTAATTGCCGGTTCTCCGGTGTTACGGATTACTCTCTTTTTCAGTTCTCTGCTGGTATTTGGCTGTGTGGGATTATCACACAATATGATCAAACGCGCGACGTGCTCTCTTAGACACTCCACAGCGCCGGCGCTTTCGGTCATACTCAGCGCTCTGATGGTAGCATTTGTTATCTTCCCATCCTCCGCTACTGCCCTGGGCCTGAAAAATGTGAGGAGTTCTTCGACCGCACTGGGAGTTCTCATCACACCCAGGGATCTAGCAGCCATCTTACGCTTCCAGAAAGGGGCGCCAGAATTTCTAAGCACCGCACCAAAAGCGCGTGCAGGTTGTGCGGCAAGAAGTGTCCTCCGTCGAAATCTTGACATAAGTAGAAGGCGAGTGCCAAACACTAAGAAGATGAACAGGACACAAAGAACAGTAAACAAACCGGGGATCGTATTCATATCCAGATATTCCCCGTATTTCATGATAGCCTCTCCTTCCTTATTGGTGGTCTGAAAACACTACACTGCCACTTAGATCGCTAATTCATTCAATATATGGCTGCTTTGGCTCCAGCAGACTCTACAGCAGATTGGTTAACAGGATTCTCTATACCCGTTATTGAGACATCAGCAAGCGGCAGAATGATCTTAGCATCAGTTCCCTTTCCCAGCTCGCTATTTATTAACAACTCACCGTCGTGATTGTCTACCACCATTCTTGATACAGATAATCCGAGACCTGTTCCCTTGCTGTCCCGCTTCGTTGTGAAAAATGGCTCAAACAGGTTCGGTAAGTTGTCCTTCTTTATTCCCTCTCCTGAATCCACAACTTCGATCACACAGCATGGCCGTCCCTCGGACGATCCTGATTTATAGGTTTTCACCTTGATCTCCCCACCCTTTGGCATCGCTTCTACCGAATTCATGAGAAGATTGAGGAGAACCTGCTGAATCTGAAGGCTGTCCACTTCTATATAAATGTCCTCTTCCGAAAATTGAGTTTCAATCTCTATATTCTGCAGCGGAGCCTTATATGTAAAGAAAGATAGGGCATCGTTCACCAAATCTCTGGGTCTCAGCCGCTCCAGTTCGAGTTCGGATGGCCTGGCGAATTTCAGAAGCTTCATCAGAACATCGTTTGCTCGCAATGTTGCCTTTTTGATCTTCCCCATGACTGTTATGGTGACTTCATCAGCATCAGGCGATCGCATTTCCAGTACCTCTATGCCGCTCAAAACAATTGCCAGTGGATTCTTCACCTCGTGCGTGATGCCTGCTGAGAACCTCCCCAGAGCGGCGAGTTTCTCAGACTGTATTAGCTTCTGCTGCATCTCTTCCAACTCTGTATATGCCTTTCTCAATGCTTTCTCCGCCTTCTTGCGCTCGGATATATCGCGGAAGGCCAGGACCACCCCTGTATCCCCTTTATCATCCATGATAGGCGCAACACTATAGCAAACAGGTATTTCCATGCCCTGTTTAGTGACGAGTACGTGGTCCATCTGACTAACAGCGTCCGCCTCTCGGAGCGACTCCTCTATGGCTCGTTTTGTGGAGGGATTATTCCCCTCGTCCATGGCGTTGAATGCCATTGCTAAATCTTTGCCCAGGGCTTCTTCCTGAGTCCATCCAGTCGTCGCTTCAGCCACAGGATTCATGAATCTTATGCCGCCGTCAGCATCGGTGGCAATTACCCCGTCGCCTATACTTTTCAGCGTGGCAGCAAGCCATCGCTCGCGTTCTTTCAATTCCTTCTCCATTCCATGTTTGTAAAGAGCTATCTCAACCGCAGTGCGCAGCTCCTCTCTTCCGCGGAATGGTTTGAGGAGATAACCGTAAGGTCCTGTTAACTTTACACGCCTCAATGTATCCTCGTCATCATTTGCAGTAAGATATACCACTGGAATATCAAGGCGGGCACGTATCTGTCCAGCGGCTTCCACACCGTCCATTTCTCCTCTTAACATAATATCCATCAACACCATATCCGGTTGTATTTCTGATGCTTTCTGGATAGCTTCGGCGCCTGAAGAAGCCACAGCAGGGACATTATACCCCAGGCGCTTTAAAGCTCTGCTTATGTCCATGGCAACGATGCCTTCATCTTCAACGACCAATATACTTACTTCTGCCATCGTATTAACCGCCCCCCGCAAATGTGATTCTGAACGCTGTCCCATCGCTTTGACTAAGCTCAATATCCCCGCCAAGCTGTCCTGCTAAGGTGTTCACTAATTGGAGACCCAGTGACTCTGTGTTTCGGAAATCCAGATCTTCTGGGAAACCAATACCGTTATCGCTGACAAGCAGTACTGTCTCACCATTACTGTCCAGGCGAAACTCAATACGCACTTCATGGCCGGACTCACCTGAGTCACCATTGTTACGGTCTGCTGGGAAGCCATATTTCAGAGAATTTGAGACCAGCTCGTTGATGATCAAACCACATGGAACTGCCGTATCTATATCCAGCGAAACATCCTCAACCTGCACTTGCAGTTTGATGTTACGTGACCTATTCCCGTATATATAGAACAGGTGATCCGCCAGGTCCTGAATATACTCAGCGAAATCGATCTTCGCCAGATCGTCGGATTCATATAGCTTTTCATGGATAAGCGCCATTGACTTAATGCGGCTTTGGCTCTCCATAAACATCTGAGCTGATTGTTCGTCCTCGATGTATTCAGACTGGAGATTCAGCAAGCTGGAAATAATCTGTAGATTGTTCTTGACCCGATGATGCACCTCTTTCAGAAGTACCACCTTTTCTGCAAGCGAAGCTCTGATCTGATCCTCAACCCGGTGTCGCTCGATAGCGTAGCGTATGCAGCGCGCTAATAGATTACTGCCTACCTCTCCTTTGACCAAATAATCCTGTGCGCCTTCCTGCAGTGCTTTGACTCCCACCATTTCATCGTCGAGTCCAGTCATGACCAGGATCGGCGTTTTTCCTCCTTCTTGAGAACGCAGTTCCCTGAGCGTATCGAGTCCAGTACTGTCGGGCAAGTTCAGGTCCAGGAGAATCACATCTACATCTCCTTCAGTGAGACACTCTATGCCTGCCTGTAATCGGTCAGCGTTCACTACACTAAACCGAGTGCTCCATACTTCAGCCAGCATTTCACGCAGAATAAGAAAGTCTTCATAGTCGTCTTCTATCAACAAGACCTTTATGGTATCGGAGTCCGGATCGTAATTTTCGAGTTGCTCATTCATTTCATGTCTCCGATTCTTGCCCTGGTCAGATCAACCTTTAATCAGGATTTCAGGTTCAAGCTGTTTGATAGGCAGTTCGACGATCTCGAACCAGTATTTGCCTAGAATTCTCACCATCTCCACCAGCGATTCAAATGTCACCGGCTTAATAATGAATGAATTGGTGCCTAAGTCATAACTGCGAATGATATCTTCCTCCGCCGCCGAAGTGGTCAGCACTATTACGGGGATCCGCCGTAGATCCTTGTCAGATTTAATCTCTATCAGCGCCTCGCGCCCATCCTTTTTAGGCATGTTCAGATCAAGCAGTATTAGTCCTGGGAGCGGATGTCCACTCAAATCAGTATACTTACCCCGGCGCTTCAGATAGTCCATGAGTTCTTCACCATCTGAAACGAAGTCCATCTTGTTCGCCAGCCGACTCTCCTCTAGCGCATCCCTCACTAACATCTGGTCTTCTGGATCATCTTCAGCATACAGGATTGTGATCGGATTCCCAGGACTACTCGTTGTTCTCATTGTGACTGTCTCCTTTGGGTTGGTGGGTGGGAAGCGTGGCAATGAACGTTGCTCCATGCCCAGGAGCGCCTTTCGCCGTAATGCTACCGCCATGACGCTCTACAATCTTGCGACAGACAGCCAGGCCAATACCCGTCCCTTCGTACTCAAGACGACCATGCAAACGTTGGAATATGGTAAAGATACGGTCCAGGTATTTCTCGTCAAAGCCGATCCCATCATCCTGAACAAAGATCTGACAAGTCCCATTAACCGATTTCGCATACAGCTTCACAACTGGTGATTCGTCCTCTTTATGGAACTTCAATCCATTGGCTATCAGGTTCTGTAGCAACTGACGCATCTGAAGTGGATCAGCGTTGATAGTCGGCAGGTCCCCCACTTCTACACGTCCATTTGTTCGCTCGATGCGTACTTCTAAGTCACTCACTACACCTTGTGCCACTTTAGCGAGATCCACCGAAATAAATGGCTGCGCTTTTGTTGTAACTCGAGAAAATGTCAGCAGATCATTGATCAGTGTCTGCATCCGGTGTGCCGCGTTCTGTACTCGATCGAGGTAGTCATTCCCCTGCTCGTCCAGAGCTTGCTTATGTTTCGATACCAACCGATTGGTGAACGCCTGAATCTTTCGCAACGGCTCTTGCAGGTCGTGCGAAGCCACGTAGGCAAACTGCTCTAGTTCAGCGTTGGAACGAGCCAAAGCCTCTGCTTTTTGCGCCAGTCCTCCCGTCAACTTACCAACATTCGTATCTGCGATCGATCTGCCGCTATGGCGTGGTGTTGAGCCCATGATGAAAGAATGATATTGCCCAGTGGCATCACACCAGATTTGTCCCACTGGCTCGTCCACTTCCCGATCTATATCCGCCTGCGTCCAGATCTCCATCACTTTTTCGCGGTCCTCCGGATGAATTGCCTGCAACCAGCCCCAATCTGATTGGTCCTCACCAGTCTGTCCTGTATATACATCCCAGGGCACCCGCAAGGCCACCAGCCGTTCCTCAGCATCAGTTGACCACACTACTGGCGTAGTCGCCTCTATAAGAGAGCTATATCTCAACCCCTTCTCCATTATTGACGTTTCAGCATGTTTGCGGATCAATATTTCCACAAAATCCGCAGACAGGGCTTCTATGGCCACCTGATGGGACAAGTCATAACCTGGTTCTTCGTTAGCCAAACCGATCATCCCAATGATTTTGCCCTCGTGCTCCAGGGGAACACCCAGGAAGGAAGTAATTGCGGAACGGCTTGCAGAAGCGCCAGCGTTATCAGAATTTGATAGGGAAAGATCGATTATCAGTGATTTTCCGTCGTTGAGCAATCCGTTCTGAGCAATACAAACCGGAACATGTGTAAGATTACCAAATCGAAAGCAGTGAGGACGATGAGTGACGCCGAGCTGCAAGTTATCACAGCCAACAACGCCAAAATCCCCTGCATCATTTACTTCGATGACAAAACCAAACTTGCTGTTGGTCAACTCCTCCGCCATGCCAAGAAAGATATGAACCAGTTCTTCATCAGTTTCACACGTCCATATCTTCTGAAGCGCCTTATTCATTTCCTCGGATGCGTCTTTTTGCTCCTGAAGCTTATTCTCCCGCTGCTCGGAAATGTAGAGTTCCTGCCCCAATTTACTAGCATTTTCCCTCGCTTTCTGTTGGTATGTTGCCAGATCCTCAATCATACAAGTGAAAGAAGCTACCAGATCGCCTATCTCTCCTCTTGCCCGCCTCAGGCTGGCATCAATGTCAAGGCTAGGTTTCTCAATATTTATGTTTTGTACACTCTTTGACAGTTTTCTGATCGGGCTTAGAATGTAACGTGAGATCACAAATGCCAGGGCAATAATAATCGAGATCAGAGCGATGCAGATAATTACTAGACTTCTCAACACCTCCGCGCTTATGAACATGGAATTCCCACTGGTCGAGAACAGTGTATGGGCAACTGTAAGGATCAGTAGTGCAGCCAGTAGAGAACCGGCGATTATTTCCATGCCCGTTTGTAGCCTCATCTTCGCACCTTTTCGCTGAGAAATACTACTAATATTACTTTGTCAACATTTAGCGTTAATCTAGTTAGTCATCAGCTAATGAACATTCATAGATTAGTCGGGTAAGAGAGCAAGAGTAGGTTGAGTCGTGACCCAACCTACAGCACATTCCCCGATTATTTTCTGAAACTCCATAAACTGGGCGTCCGGACGCCCGACCTATGGGGATTCATAAATAAATCGGGTAATACCAAGTCCGCACAAAAAAGGGCGTCCCGATCCATGTCATTCTGAGCGCAGCGAAGAATCTCTCAAGAAAGACACCGTCCTCGCGGAGATTCTTCGCTTCGCTCAGAATGACAAAAATGTTACCCGATTAAATATAGTGTTAGGCTCTGGATTAAATTGAGGGATAAAAATGCAGAAACGGGGAGTTCTCAGACGAACCTTCCTTGATAAGTTTACTGCCCAAATGGCTTAATGATAGTTCTGGGAATCCACTTGTCCAGAGTTTCGTCTGGGAAGCAATCAGCAATAACAAGCATCTACTTACTGGATACCGCCGCATACACTTAATAAACCCCATAGTTCTCTCGCAATCCATACAGCAACTAAAAAGCATAAAGCTAGATCTAATGACGGTATTTGGCAAAATTCATGCCAACATAAATAGAGTAATAGCTAACGTCCGCAGCAATTACAGGATTCTGCAAAGCAAACAAGATCATGGAGGCCCGACTTCAGTTGAGATATTCTCGTTAAAGCAAGACCTACAGGCATTTGAGCGCCCTTCTCAAAAACTTAGCTCTCTTGTGAAAATTCTATAAAATACACACATATCTGTATGTAGCGCCAGATTGATATCACACTCATAGGGGATCAGAAAATGATCGGTATATGACAACATATATAACCAATTCTGCTATTCATTTGCCGCGTTTATGGAACTGGAGCGTACCGTCTTTTCAAGACTAATGATTAACGCTTCAGATACGGAAATGTCAATGACGAATATGAATACCAGGATAATCTGCCGAAGCCAGGGGATAAGCTTCGCAGTTTAGCAGCCATAATTTTCTACTTTACGAGTTGTCCAAAAAGAGGTATATTATGGCAGTTGGCTTTTTATTTTTCGATTTCTCATTAGTGAGTTTTTCTCTGACCCATAGACCTATTGACCCACAAATAACAGGAGATTTCAATGTCTTATCCCAAAATGATAAAGATAAAGCAAAACTTCAAAGCGCCTCCGGCTATAACGGATATAGGACAGGAAGTCCACGATCAGCTTTCAAAGCCAGATCTGATGTCCGCAATAAAGCCGGGCGACAGCGTGGTGCTCACTGCCGGCAGCAGAGGGATCGCCAATATGCACCTGATCCTGAAAGCCGCTGTGAAAGAACTGAAAGCTATCGGGGCGTCGCCATTCATCATACCCGCTATGGGGAGTCACGGCACGGCCACCGCCAAAGGGCAGGCGGAAGTTCTGGAACACTACAAGATCACTGAGGAAGTGACTGGCGCTCCCATCGTATCATCTATGGAGACTGTGCAGATCGGGCGCAGCCGTGACGATGTGCCGGTATACATGGACAGGAACGCATACGAAGCGGATCATATCGTGGTGGTCAACAGGATCAAGCGACATACGGACTTCCTGGGCAAAATCGAAAGCGGACTTGTGAAAATGATGGGCATAGGCCTGGGAAAGCGCGACGGGGCCTCCACGTATCACAAAGCCTCGATGCATTACGGGTTTGAGAGGACTCTGCGGGGAGTGGCGGAGGTCGTTCTGGGCACTGGAAAGATCGTATTCGGGCTGGGCGTTATAGAAAACCAGTACGACCAGACGGCTATCATCGCTTCTGTTTATGCCAAAACACTGGTAGAGGAGGAAGAGAAGCTTCAGGCAAGGGCGAAGGAACTGTCGGCTCATCTGCCTTTCGATGAACTGGACGTTCTGATCGTTGATGAAATAGGCAAGGATATAAGCGGCCTGGGGATGGACACTACCATCATAGGTAGAATGATGCACACTGGCGAAGCGGAACCAGAATCGCCAAAGATCACCAGGATATTCGTGCGCGATATCACACCTAACAGCATGGGCAACGCCGCCGGGATCGGACTTGCGGATTTCACCACAACGCGCCTCGTGGATAAGATGGATAAGGCAGCGACCTATATGAACTTCATCACAGCTATGGGGCCTCAGAAGGTTCGAATACCTGTGCATTTCGATACAGATCGGGAGGTGCTGGACGCGGTTTTTCAGACCATAGGACTGGTGGAATCAGAAGAGAGCAAAGTTGTGAGGATAAAGAATACCCTCGTATTGGACAACGTGGGAATTTCAGAGAGCTTGCTGGATGCTGCGAAAGAACGCGACGAATTGGAGGTAACGGGTGAACTCAAGGAGATGGAGTTCGATTCTGAAGGTAACCTGGTACCGCTGGATCACGCATAGCAAATTTTTGAGGTTCTCTCGTGTCATTTGTGATTTCTCTTTCTGTAGCAGACACCATGAGCTTCGCTCACACACAATGATGAAAACGTCGTTGCAGGAGCGGAATTGCCTGGGAGCGCGGACATCTTGTCCGCAAAGAATGCGGACAAGATGTCCGCGCTCCCAGGGTCGCTCTGAATATCGCCAAACCATTCGTGTCATTCGTGATTTCTCTTTCTATAACAGATTAACAGGAGATGTAATATGATTACAATGCTCATGACTTCAATTATACTGGCGATACCATCTCAAGCGGGCGAGGTCGTAGGCGAGCGGCCGTATGAGATGGTATGGGCGAACCGTAACGAGGATGACCATCCACCCCTGATCGACTTTGAAGATTTGGCCGGGTGGCGCGTGGAAGTGAAAAACGCGGAAGCGAATTTCCAGCAGACGAGAGAGCAGCAGATCTGGGGTAAGCATGTAGGCAAACTCACCTATCGCGCTATTGGAG
>SDBU01009400.1_pt1 | contig 10958 bp, 12 predicted proteins | sample 2277071 | NCBI WGS metagenome assembly SDBU01 (sample SAMN10397929, study PRJNA504765) | marine sediment metagenome | isolation source: marine sediment core GS08_GC12, 126 cmbsf | place: Arctic Ocean: Gakkel Ridge, Loki's castle | collected 2008
AGCCGAAGCCGACGCCGAAGCCGAAGACGAAGCCGAAGCCGAAGCCGAAGCCGAAGCCGAAGCCGAAGCCGAAGCCTGAGCCGAAGCCGAAGCCTGAGCCGAAGCCTGAGCCGGGAATACCTGGAGCGCCTGATTGGTATAAAACTCCCCGGGAAATTGAACGGATGGGGAATGAATGAGTAGTGAACTTCTACTGGAACTCCGTGAATCGATTTCGGAAGGGTTGAGGAGCCGCACGCTAAGCCAATGCTCTCGATGGGCATCTCATCGTCGTGTAATGGGTGGGGATTTTGCAGGCGCTTATGGGTATAAATACCACCCCTGGGTCAGGGAGATTCATGATTCACAGGCCGGGTTTAATACAGCTATGAAAGCTGCTCAAATGGGCATCACGGAAGTTGCTATTAATATTGCATTTTATATGATTGATGTTCGTAAGAAAGATGTTTTATATGTACTTCCAACTGAAAAGAACGCGAGTGACTTTGCAAAGGGCCGATTTAATGTGGCTTTGCTTTACAGTCCATACTTGAAACAAATTTTTACAGATACGAATACAATCGCTTTGAAGCAAGCGGGCGGGGTAACTTTATATATCCGAGGAAGTCGCGGTGATTCAAATCTAAAATCTGTGCCAGTTTCAACTTTGATTTTAGATGAGTTAGACGAAATGGACCAGAAGCAAATTTGGTTGGCTCTAGAGCGTTTATCTGGTCATTTAGAAAAGTCTGTCTGGGCAATTTCAACACCAACTGTACCAAAGTATGGGATTCATAAGCTCTATTTGCAAGGATCACAAGAGCATTATATGTTTCAGTGTCCTCACTGTAGTAAGTGGACGGAGTTAACTTGGCCTGATTGTATGGAAATTTGCGGCGAAACTGTAACTGACCCTAGGATAAAAGAGAGTTACCTAAAGTGCAAGGAGTGTCAACATAAGCTGGAGCAGGAGAATAAGCCCGATTGGTTAGCTCAAGGAAAGTGGGATGCAACTGTCGACAATGATGGGGACCATCGTTCCTGGTATATTAATCAATTATACTCATATACTGTAACACCTAGAGAGATTGTGCTAGCACATTTTCGCGGATTTGGGGATGAAGCGGCCCTATGTGAATTCCATAATTCTAAACTTGGTGAGCCCTTTATTCCTGATGGGGGCCAAGTAACTGAGATAGAACTTGATTCCTCGATAGCTAATTACTCAAAGAAAGATCCAAATATACAGCCAATCACCGGTGGTGATCGGGTTATTACAATGGGAGTGGACCAAGGTAAACTAAATCATGTTGTTATAGTTGAATATTTTTTCAATGACTACGGGTTTGACATTAATGCAGCCGCATTTGCTAAGGTATTATGGGAAGGAAAAGTTCCTGGCGAGAAATTTGAAGAACTTGACAGATTGATGCGGACGTGGCAAGTAATTGGATGTGTGATAGATGCTGATCCTCAAATAAATGATGCACGAAGATTTGCGAGACGTTTTCCTGGTTATGTGCATCTTTGTCGATACCGCAGAGGACAAACAGGTAAAGAGGTTGCAGTAACTGAAGAGGACGGCGGGTCACCAATCGCCACAGTAGATCGAACTAACTGGTTAGATTGTACGTTAGGCAGGTATCATAGTGACAGAATTCAATTACCTATAGATGTTAGTCTGGAATATCGGGAGCACATGAAAAATCTTATTCGTACATACGATAAAGATGAGAATAACAATCCTAGAGCTACATATATTACAACTGGTTCCGATCACTTTGCTCACGCCTTAAATTATGCGGAAATAGCCTTACCCTTTGCTGCCTCAATTGTAACTAATCGAGATGTGGGCAGGTTTCTATAAGATAGTTGGAGTCATATAATGGCCAATGATAAGTTTAGAATTATAAATGTTCGTCACCCGTCTATTGCCTATGACTCTGGCTATTGGGGTGAGTGGAGAGAATGTTATGAAGCTGGGTATCTTTTTGTTCAAAATAATTTGAAGAAATTCACAGCGCGCGAGACTACTGAGGATTTTAATGAGCGGGTTGAACTTACTCCGACCCCGACATATGCTAAAGCCGCTGTAAATGATATCCGAAACTCTATTTTTCAGCGGATGCGGGATATTGTCCGTAGAGGTGGTAGTGACTCCTATGTAAAAGCCATTTCTGGTGAATCGGGCGGAGTTGATATGCGTGGCACAAGTATGAATGCTTTTATCGGTATTGATGTGTTAACAGAGTTGCTAGTAATGGGGAGAGTTGGCGTATATATTGATGCGCCACGAGCACAAGGAGAGACATTAGCAGATGTGGGTGGTGCTCGTCCTTATTTATACCGATATAAAATTGAAGATGTTCTTTCATGGGCGGTTACTAAGCCTGAGGAACCAGCGGAGCTTCAAGCATTGCTCTTGCGTGATAAGGGTTTAGATTATACAAGTCATGAGATAGAGGCTATTGAATTACCAAGTGGGGAATATGAACGATATCGATTATTGTGGATTGATAAAGAGAGTGGATTTGTTAATGTTCAGTTTTACGACCACAGAGGAACTCCAATTGATGCTACAGGTGTTGAACAAGAAATTGAGACACCGGAAGTTCTTGGATTACGGCGAATTCCCTTTGTTTTATTGGACATTGGGGATAGTCTTTTGAAAGATGTTGTAAAGCATCAAGCAGCATTACTAAATTTAACATCAAGTGATGTCGCCTACGCTTTGAAAGCTAATTTCCCTTTCTATACAGAACAGCGAGATATGCGAGCCGTTGGTGATCACTTGAAGCATGGAGCAAATCCTGACGGAACAGCTACTACAGGCGGGCAGGGAGCGACCAGCCGCGAAGCAAATGTGGGACCAACACACGGACGTATTTATGATTTAAGGGTCGATCGTCCTGGATTTATTCACCCATCTTCTGAACCTTTGGAGGCGTCACTGAAGCTGCAAGAGAAACTTGAAGATGATATTCGTAAACTTGTAAACTTAGCAGTACAGAATAAAATGGGTCGGCGCGCCTCTTCTGCTGAGGCTCTGAAGATGCGCGATCAAGGGCTTGAAGCTGGGCTGTCATATATGGGATTAGTTTTAGAGAGTGGGGAGCGGAAAATTGCTGGTCACTGGGCCGCTTATGAAGAGCGTGAAGTAGATAAGCGACGAGTTTCAACAGTTAAATATCCGGACCGTTACAGCCTGAAAACTGATCAAGATCGTATTGTAGAGGCTTCAAAGCTTTCTGAGTTAATGTTTACCGTTCCAGGTATCACTGTTAAGAAAGAACTTTCTAAAGATATTGTAACATCGCTATTGGGTGGCAAAATTGATATTACGACTATGGAGAAAATTTTCAATGAAATCGATAAGGCTGAGTATACGACCAGTGACCCAGATGTTATTATTAGGTCTAAAGAGGCGGGGCTTGTTGGTGAGCAAGTTGCTTCAATGGCTCTCGGGTTCCCAGAAGACGAGTATTTACAAGCACGTAAAGATCATGCTGATAGAGCGGCGCGAATTCTGTTAGCACAGACATCGGCGGGTGAAAAACCTGAGGGGAATGCGGCTGCTCGGGGTGTAGATGATCTTGCGGACGCACCTGAGCGGGGTGGAAAAGAGGAACGAGAACAGGCTACAGATACTACGTTGAGCGATACAACAAAGAAACCTCAACGTGGAGAAGGAAAAGAATAATGTCACTTCCAATAAAACAGAGTAAAGAAAACTTTATCGTAGGAGTTGGTACTGTTGGGGCGGCAGCATCCCAACGACTTACAGCAGTACCATTTGAAGCGAAGAAAGGTGTGTACATAAAATGCACTGCTGGAACTATTTACGTGGGAACCAACACGAATGTTGTATCAGGACTTGGTTACCCATTAATAGCGGCGGGCGATAATACTGTTGAAATTGCTGTTGATGATCCAAATAAAATTTGGGTGATTGGGGCCGCACCTGGACAAACTTACAAATGGCTCGCTAGTTAAGGAATGTTGCCATGTATAGTCATTACGGGCTATTAGCAGATGCTAATGAATATTTTGATAACCGGCTTCATGAAGAGGCTTGGTATGATGCTGCTGCAAATGAGCGTCCGAAAGCTTTGATAAAGGCGACACAGATTATTGATGCTTTGAATTTCAAAGGATTCAAAGCTACAGTCTTTGACATTATGTTTGATGAAAATTATGAGTTAACTGATGTCACAGAAGATGAGATCCGCGAAGCAGAGGCGGCACAGGAACTGGAATTCCCGCGCGGCGAGGATATTGAAGTACCAATACAGATTCAAGTAGCGTGTTGGGAAATTGCCCACGCCCTTTTAGATGGAGTCGATCCTGACCTAGATATAGAAAATCTTGGAGTGGTCAGCCAGGGGTATGCGTCCATCCGGACTACTTACGCCCGGAGTCAAGCGCACGTTGAGCACCTTATGCACGGGGTCCCAAGCGCGACAGCGTGGCGGTATCTCAAACCATTTTTGCGTGACGCTGACGAAATTAAATTAAGTAGAGTTGATTAGTTTGTTTAACCTCAGATGAGGGTGTTACTAACCTATGTTAGGAGTGTGTAATGATTAGAGAATTATTGTTGTATGGCTTACCTGTTATCGCTTGTTTTGACGGTGAAGAGGGTGATGGCGAGGATGGTAATGATGGTGATAGTGATGGCAGCGATAGCCTTGGAGCGCGTTTGAAGCAGGCTGAGGAGGAGGCTGAACATGCACGAGCTGAAGCGGATCGAACAGCCGCAGGAGTAAGGCAGGCTGCTGCTGAAGCCGCACAGGCAACGGAGCGAGCTTTTAGTCAAGACGATGTTAATAAATTCCTTGCTGAAGACCGACGGAGGCATCAAGAAAAGCTTTCAAAATTAGAAAATTCGTACAAGGATCTACTCGCCGATAAAACTTTGGCAACTGAACAGCGTGAGAAACTTGAAGGCGAGTTACAGGATTTGCAAGCATCACAAAGAACAAAAGGGCAGCAAGAGGCCTATGAACGGAAGCAGGAAAAAGAACTGTTTCAGAGTGAGGTTTCAGGCTACAAAGAGTCAGCCACCCGGTGGGAACGAATGTATAAAGACTCAGTTATTCTACGTTCGCTGCAAGATGCTGCTATTGATGCGGAATCTTTTAATCCGGCGCAAATTGTCGGATTGCTTCGCTCAGTAACGGAGATGCGCGCGACTATGGATAACGATGGTAATGAAGTTGAAGAGCAAATGGTTCCAAAAGTCGACTTCCCAGATATTGATGAGCAAACTGGTGAGCGAATTGTAACCCTGTGCACTCCTCAAGAAGCTGTGCAACGAATGAAGCAATTACCGAAAATTTATGGTAATCTTTTCCGTGCAAACGTTGTCAGTGGTATTGGGTCTGGTGCCGCTACTGGTGGTGTAACATCAGGTGAAGGTGGACGAATTGACGTTGCGAAGCTCTCTCCAGAGCAGTATCGTAAGATGCGTAAGGATAACCCGGAAGCCTTGGGTCTACGACGTTAGTCGTTGGTACGTTAATTCAAAAACGGGGTGTGAGTTTATACCCGTATTTGCCCACTGTAGGGCAGCACGGAGCCGCCCTTATAAGGGCAAAACAATTTCATAGGAGAATAAAACTATGAACTTTCTGTATGCGAATCCTGTCATTGCATGTTTTGCAAATGATAATGACGCGCTGGGCTATCGGCCTTTTATAGGGTGACCTATAACTAGCACCTGGCTATATGCTGGAACAACCTGTTAGGCGAAGAGTACGATGATGCAAGTTTGTTCAAAATGTAACATAGAAAAATCTTTGGATGCATTTTGTTATCGAAAAGATAAAAAAAAATACCTCAGTGAGTGTAAAGTTTGTCAGAAATACAGTCAAGCTGCACGACGTTACGGTATTACATTTGAACAAGCTGTAGAATATTATAAGCAACCTTCCTGCTTGTGTTGTGGTTATATTTTTTCAACGATGAAAGATCGAAATCTTCATCATGTCAACCACATTGTAAAAGGAATTGTTTGCAAGGATTGTAATATTCTACTGAGTCAAGAAACTCCAGAAGATTTGCACCGTTTGCAATCGTGTTTATTATTTATGCAAAAGTCACGTAAAAATCTCTTTGATAAGGTCAATCAGCAGGGAAGCCGAAGCTCAGATGAGCGATGTGGCCCCTCAACGACTGATACGCCGGGCCTCTTACGTACTTGTAAGTGCTGTAAACAACAACTGTCTTTGAAACATTTTTACAAACAAAAATATGCAAGTGGTAAATATGGCCGCTATGCAGCTTGTAAAACTTGTTACAAAATTCTTGTTAAGACTTATAGGTATGGATTAACATTTGAGCAAGTAAGTTTTTTACGGTCAAAACATCAGTGTGATTGTTGTGGGAAACCTTTTAAGGGTAAACCACCTTATATTCACCATGTTGGCGACACTATTCTTGGTACTGTTTGCAGACTTTGCAACTTGTATCTTGAACAAGAAACAGACCAAACAAAACGGCGTTTACTTGCCTGTGTTAATTGGTTAAAGGGTGATGATACAGTCTGAACTGCGTAGAAATGCGCAGAGGTAAGCAGAAATGATTTACCCCACTTAAATTGAGTGAGTAACAAAATTGGATTCCCGAATTGTGGGCACAAGAGGGTTTAGCCATCCTTGAAGAAAACATGGTTTAGGGTAAAGACCCCTATAGTAGCAATACTATTTGAATAACGCAGCCATATGCTGGAAACTCTCGCTAGGCAAAAAGTACGATGATGAAGTGTCGCAGATGTAATCAAGAAAAAGATTTGAGCCACTTTTACAAAAGTAAAAGGAATAAATTTGGCTTTGAACATATCTGCAAGCCGTGTAAAAGTATAGACGTAAATGCTCGAAGATATGGAATTTTTGAAAGCTTTTTAGAGTATCTCTACACACACGAGAAATGTATGTGTTGTGATGAACAGTTTGTTAATACTAAGAGCAGACATATTCATCACACTGAGCAAGGTGTTCGGGGGCTTGTTTGTATTCACTGTAATTTTATTCTTAGTCAAGAGACTGAAGAAGATTTACAACGAATTGAACAAGCTTTGCTATACATGAAAACGTCACGTGAAAATCTTTTTGATAGAGACAATCAGCAGGAAAGGTTTCGCAAGTTTGGGCGGATTTCTAAACTTGTTGAAGAATCCTCAGAGACTCTACGCTGCGAGTCCCGAGTATGCTTCCAATGCAAAAGAATCTTAACGAAAAAATCTTTTGATATTTCCTATGGTCGTAAAGCACGAAAAATATGCTTTGACTGTCGGAGGAGCAACGTCAGACTATCACATTCAAAACAAGTAATAGAAGCAAGAAATAGTGCGGTACAATGTGCTTGTTGTGCTTGTGATTTGATAACTAAGAAATGTGTGCACCATATAAACGACACAGTATTAGGCGTTGTTTGTAATAGATGTAATCAAGTTCTTGGTAATGAATCAAAACAACACAGGATGCGTTTGTTAGCCTGCAATTTGTGGATTGAAGATTCACAACGGGATTATGATATAGTCCGGTCTGCATGGAGACATGCAGAGGTTGGCAGAAATGATCAACCCCACATAATGATGTGTGAGTAACAAAAACGATGGCCCGTCTCGTTCACCGAGATTTTAGCGATGAAGTCGCCAATTTTGGCGATATTGTAAACACTCGACGTCCTTCTGAGTTCACGACACGACGTAAAACTGATGCCGATGACGTTGAAAATCAGGATGCCGTCAGCACGAATGTGCCGGTTGCTTTAGATCAGCATATTTACATCTCGTTTACCATTAAGGATGGTGAGGCTTCAAAGTCTTTCCAAGACTTAGTGGATATCTATCTGACGCCTGCGGCGATGCAAATTGCTCGGTCGGTTGATAGGGTGCTAGTTGGTCAGGCGCCCCAGTTTTTGACCAACACCGTCGGCCGGCTGATGGAGATGACTGGCGATAATGCTAAAGATTTCATACTGCTAGCTCGTGAGAAGTTGAATGTCAATAAGGCTTACGCAGCTGGTCGTAACTTGGTTCTTTCGCCTCAGTCTGAAACTGACATGCTGCAAACTGAGTTATTTATCAGCGCTGAGAAGCGTGGTGATGATGGCACAGCGCTCCGTGAGGCGAGTTTAGGTCGTATTTTAGGTCTTGATACTTATATGGATCAAAATACGCCTACGCTGGTGAAGTCTGGTACAGTAGATTATTCTGATGGCGTGCTTGATGAAGCTGAGCCTCTGGGCGAAACGACTATGAACGTAACGATTGCTGGTTATGCCGCAGTTGTAGGCGAGTATGTTTGGGTCGCAGGTGAGGGTTATCCGCACGTTGTCTCAGCTTCGACAGGTACTGGTCAAACAACTAGTTTGAATATTTCGTCTGGTTTAACTGTTGCTGGTGCGAACGCGGCAGTTGTCACACTGTTCCAAGCGTGCGACTTGGCTAATAACTATGCCGCTGGTTACTCTAAGGGCATTGTCCTGGAGAACTACACAGCGTTGAAGCCGCCTGTTACTGGCCAGCTAGTTGCTTTCAGTACTGGTACTACACGGCGTGTATATACCATTATTGAGGCGTATACGGACAGTGGCGATTACACGGTCTACTTGGATCGTCCGTTAGAACTCTCAGTAACAGCCGGTGCTGATACTGCTTTCCCCGGACCGTCTGGTTCATTCAACCTGGCGTTCCACCGAAATGCTCTTGCTCTCGTGTCCCGACCGTTAGCACTTCCGAACACCTCTCTCGGTGTCCGTTCTAGTGTTGGTATGTACAACGATGTTGCAATGCGTGTTTCAATGCAATACGATATCACTAGTCAGGGTACAATTGTGACTCTGGATCTTCTGTGTGGTGTTGCAGTGTTAGACACGAATCTGGGCTGCGTTCTGCTCGGTTAAGTGAAAACTTTCTTCGGGGCTCGTAAAGAGCCCCGGAGATTTTACATACAGGTGAAAGAATGTTTGCACAATTTAGTCCAGACATGTGGTCAGAGTTAATCTCTAATTTTGGTCCGTTAATTGGAGTAGTTCTTTTCTTCATCTGGAGAGATTGGAAACGTGAGGAGAGGTTAAATCAGCGAGTCGAAAGACTTGAAGATTACCAAAAAAATATTCTAATGGATTTGATAGAAAAATCAACAACAGTATTGGCTCAAAATACTGAATGTTTGAAATGGGTGGGGCAGATTGTTCAACGGATGAACGTAAGCTGCATGGCATTAAAAAATGTTGAAATAACGAGTCCACCAGAGTTTAATGATGAGCAATAAAAATCTAAATCGATTTATTCGTAGAACTATCTACTCGTTGAAAAGACAGTATGGTAATCGTGTAGATGTCTATAAATTACTTGATGCAGCAACCGATTATCAAACAGGGGATAAAACAGTTACCAAGTCAGTAACTATTGTACGAAAGTGTATTGTACTACCAGTGAAAATAGCTAGGGAGGTTGTACAAACCATCACCCAAATTTCAGCAAATAAGTTGTTTGTCTATGGTGGCTCCTATGATGCAGGAACTCGCATGTTTATCATTGATGCCAGAGATATGGCCGATGATTATGAGTTTACAAATGATGATTGGATTGTGTATGATGGGCGACGGTATGAGATTAAAAATGTCGAGGAGTTTGAGCAACATGCAGCTTGGACTATTATTGGTAAAGAGGTAAGGGGTGTAAGACCGGAACAGGTTTTCTTTGCTCATATTACCGAACAATTGACATTAGAACATACAGTTTAACCGGAGTGATGTATAATGGCAACAACATTGAACGAAAACCTGGCGCGGTGGGTTTTTGCTTCAATCTCGGTGTACTTCAAAAGCATCGCAGACGGGCTCAATTTACCGTTTCTGGTAGAAGGCGTCGACGAGCGTGAACCAGAGAAAACGCGGGAGGATCATGTTGAACTTCGTGTCAACGGTCCATTCGTCCGAGAAGTCAGTAATGGATGCTGGCGAACGTGGACTGATATTAATATTCTACTGACCAATAAAATGATGATGAGTCAGGAAGATGCCTATGGTATAGCACGCTGGGGCGGGAGATTTGAGCAGGCGATGACAAATCGCATCCCTGTATACAAATATGGTTCTGACCCTGACGATGATTCTTCACTAATTGGTTGTTTAACCCAACGGAAGGGTGTAAGTGAGTCAGTTAGATTAGTTCACTTTGGTCAGATCAGTCGTGAAGATCGTATACGACAATCTATGGTGGATGGCCGTTATGAAATGTATCTGAGAGTATAATGTGGTATCTTTACACAATTACCAACCAATTGAACGGAAAGCAATACATTGGGATTTCAAATAATCCTGCTCGTAGATGGATTGAGCACAAGTGTAATCACGGATCAAAAATAGTTTATCAAGCAATCAAAAAGTACGGAATAGGAAATATAAAGTTTGATATTCTTTACGAGGGTTGTGAGGAGGACATCAAACAACTTGAAATTGATCTGATAAATAAGCGCAATACTCTTGCACCAAAAGGTTATAATTTAACTGAAGGTGGTGAAGGCACTGTAGGTTGGATGCATAGTATTAAAACTCGTCAAAAGATGAGTAAATCACGGAAGGGTAAGAAAAATGGAATGTATGGTAAGAAGCATAGTAAGGAAACTAAAGAAAAGATGCGTGTCAAGGCTAAAGCAAGAAAATGGTCAGAGGAATCTTGCAAAAGGAACTCAAGACCAGGAAGTAAAAATCCTAGAGCTAGAAAAGTTCTTGTAAATAACAAGGAATATGGCTGCATCAAAGATGCGGCAGAAGCTTTAGGGATAAAATCCAGCGCTTTACGCCAAAGACTTAGTTACTATAATAAAACTAAATGGCCGCCAGGGTGCTGTTACTTAGATTAAACTTTTTATAAAGGAGATTTACTGTGGCCAGAGTAGAATTAAGAGATACAACCATTTTTATTCAAGATGGTTTGAGTGGCTCCGCAACAATTGAGGAGTCTACAC
>SDBU01009401.1_pt1 | contig 10958 bp, 10 predicted proteins | sample 2277071 | NCBI WGS metagenome assembly SDBU01 (sample SAMN10397929, study PRJNA504765) | marine sediment metagenome | isolation source: marine sediment core GS08_GC12, 126 cmbsf | place: Arctic Ocean: Gakkel Ridge, Loki's castle | collected 2008
AGTCCATGTCGGGGTCGAATACAGTTATATCAGCCGTTTCCCCGATATTCAGCGTCCCCAGCTTGCCGAATTTATCACCGATAATCTTCGCCGGCTCACAGGTAAGCTTTGATATAAGGGTGGTCAGTGTAAGTTCTCCGTTATGCACCAGGCTCATGAGACTGCCCAGGGCTGTTTCAAAGACACTGATGCCGAAGGGGGCCAGGGCGAACTCGCACTGCTTTTCTGCCCCGGTGTGGGGGGCATGGTCTGTGGCTATAGCGTCGATTACGCCCTCCTCGACACCCCGGATGAGGGCATGAATATCCTTTATGGTTCTGAGGGGTGGGTTTACCTTGGCATTGGTGTCATAGCCGATAACTCTTTCTTCGGTCAGGGTCAGGTGGTGTGGGGTAACCTCTGCTGTAACCCTGATGCCTTTGTTTTTGGCGCGGCGAATAAGGTCGACAGAGCCTTCGGTGCTGACGTGAGCAATGTGGAGTCGGCCCCCGGTCAGCCGGGCAAGAGCCAGGTCACGGGCAACGATTATCTCCTCAGCAGCGGCGGGCATTCCACGAAGCCCGAGCCTGGTGGATACTATGCCTTCGTTCATAACGCCGCCCTCGGTAAGAGTCGTATCCTCGCAGTGGTCGATGATTGGTAAGCCAAGGGTACGGCTGGATTCTAATGCCTCCCGCATGACTTGCGGATGCTTAACCTGCTGCCCGTCATCGCTGTAGCCGACCGCTCCGGCCGAAGCCATCTCGCCAAGCTCAGCCAGTTCTTCCCCATTCCTGCCCCTGGAGACACAGCCTATTGGCAGGACGGAAACAACCCCTTCCGTGGCAGCAACAGACTTTACATAATCTATGGCGGCTTGGTTATCCAGGGGTGGGTTGGTGTTGGGCATGCAGCAGATAGTGGTGAAACCGCCCCTGGCGGCGGCTCTGGTTCCACTGGCAATGGTCTCCTTGTCCTCAAAACCCGGCTGCCTGAGATGGCAGTGGAGGTCGACAAATCCGGGGCAGACGATTAATCCATGCGCGGGAAGGACATCATAATCAGGGTGGGGTGAGGTTTTTTCTCCCATGCCCAGCCACGAGATTTTACCGTCGGAAACGAGCAAACCGCCAATTTGGTCTATCCCCTGGCCGGGGTCAATAATACGGCCACCCTGAACGAATAAGGACTTCATAAGTTTTTGCTCGTTTTTCTTTTCTCCTTCTCCTCATGTGATTTGGCAAAATGGCCGGGCTTGAAACCATAAGCCTCGGCTTCACTTGCCGATTCGAAGAGAATCAGGTTCTCCGGTTTGATTTTTTTAATCAAATAGCTGTCGGCGCTATGGTATTTTTTGCTTTCTAATTTGCCTTCATGCCAATCTGTACTGGCCACATATTCGGGTTCAAACCCGTGCTCACAATAGATACACCTGAGGGTCAAAGGCTTGAGACTTACGATTTTGAACTCTGGCTTTATATACTTCTTTTCGGTTTCCTGTACCGACACACATTTTGGATTGGAGCATTTGACTCCGGAATCGCGCCTGTATACCGGGTAGCCTATGTCCTGGACGAATGAATCTTCTTCGGGAATAGAGACTTCCTCCGCTCCCAATAAAAGTGCTAAGAGTGCCATTCTGACCTGAACTCCCCAGGCTGCCTGTTTAAAGTACATACTCCGCGGGTCAGCATCCAGTTCGTAGGCTAACTCATCGACGCGTGGCAACGGATGCATAATAATCGTTTTCTTAAATTCTTTCTCTTTAAGCAGTTTCTTATTTACCACCGGGTAGGGTTTCTTTATGTCCTGTCCTCCTTCAGCGGCGGTAAACCTCTCTTTCTGAGGTCGGGTAACATAGAGAGCGTCAACGCCTGCCTCCAGTTCGACCTGCATGCTGATGTCCGGTAGCAGTGCCAGTTGATGCGGACTACTTGGCGTTATGTATATTGCATCCAGGGGGAAAGCTCCTCCTTCAGCAGTTTGGTTCAGAGACTCAAACCTTTTTACTTCACCACCATACTCTGTGATTAGTTTCTCTATAACATGCTCTGGCACCTCAAGACCCGGTGCAGGACGAAAGAGTATGGTTGCACCGAACCGGGCCAGGGCAAAGATCAGGGAATGTATCGTTCGCCCGTATTTCAGGTCTCCCCATAGTGCGATTTTTAATCCTTCGAGTGTCTTCCTCTCCTTTTTAATGGTGTACAGGTCCAGCAGAGTCTGGGTCGGATGCTGATGGCCTCCGTCACCGGCATTTATTACAGGGATGCCGGAGTAGTCAGCGACTACCTTGGCGGCTCCTTCCCACGGGTGCCTGATGACAATTATGTCTGCGTAACTGCCGAGCACTCTTGCCATATCAGCGATACTTTCGCCCTTCGCAAGTGAAGTTGCCTGTACGTCAACCGCACTTATGACACTGCCCCCAAGCCTGTGCATTGCGGCCTCAAACGAGAGCCTTGTTCTGGTACTGGGTTCAAAAAACAGACTTGCCATAATCTTTCCCCGGCATGAACCAAGCTGCTCGTTCATGGAGTCGCCCATCTTGTCAGCCAGAGAGAATATTGCCTCTATTTCGCTGTTAGAAAAATCATCTATGGTCACTAAATTTCTATTTATCATGGCCATCATAACTCCTTTTGAATCGACCTACTTTTTCAGTTTCATTTCTGAATGGCTTGTTATCGGCTGTGCTTATAATGGCTACTTCATCTACTCCGTCTGTTTCTTCCAGTCCGACCTGAATCTCCTCGTGTCTGGCGCTTGGTACATTCTTGCCAACGTAGTCGGCTCGTATGGGCATCTCACGGTGTCCCCGGTCTACGAGAATAGCCAATTGGATTGCCCTGGGACGCCCCAGTTTAATAAGAGCATCCATAGCGGCTCTGATGCTGCGCCCGGTATACAGGACGTCGTCAATTAATACTATGGTTTTACCATTTATATCAACAGGGATATCAGTGTTGTGAACGATGGGTTGCGGGTTTGACGTGGAGAGGTCATCCCGGTGGAAGCTGATGTCTAAAGCACCGACAGGTATCTTTGAATTATTGAAGTCTCTGGCGTTCCTGGCCAGCCGATTGGCCAGAGGCACGCCTCGGGTGTGTATGCCAACCAGAATCAGGTGTTCTGCGGTCTTATTTTGCTCAATAATTTCATGAGCGATTCGGGCGAGAGCTCGCCCGATATCCTCCGAAGTCATTATAATTTTTCTCGGCATAAAATAATCTCTTGCCTTTGCTGGCAAGAGATTATATAAACTTCTCTTGATACCCTTGCCAGCCTCTCTGGACTAACTTAAAGGTTCGACTTCTTGTCTGAACAAATATTATACCACTTGAATCCCATTATTTCAATCGTGCACTTTCGCTCCGAGGTACGTTACTGGTACATGAACTCCTTTCTGTGGTCACCCTTTGTAAAATTGCTGAAACATTGGAACACGTCCTAGAAATTCTAGCTAGAATTTCTAGCCGCATTAAGCTATAATAACCACTATATCGACCTGCCAAATTTGACGATTAAAATGCCGTCCTCAGAGTAGGGGGAGAGCTTGGATATTGAGAACTTAAGGACTTCAATCAAAGGTAAAATAGATGACCATCGTCACCTGCTCAGTGAGTTAAGCCTTAAAATCCACTCAAATCCGGAGACGGCTTTCCAGGAGGTTAAAGCAGCAGGCTGGCTGACCCAATATCTGGAGGATAATGGCTTCACCATAGAACGCTGCATCTGCGAGCTTCAAACTGCATTCAGAGGGAGTTATGGGCAGGGAGAACCAGCTATCGCTCTTCTGGCTGAATATGATGCGCTGCCTGGCATCGGTCATGCCTGTGGTCATAATCTAATAGCTGCCTCTTCTGTTGGCGCCGGGGTAGCGTCAAAATTGGCCATTGACCAGTACGGGGGCAGCATAGTGGTTATCGGCACGCCGGCTGAGGAGCTTTTTGGAGGCAAAGCGATAATGGCAGAGAGGGGTGCTTTTGATAAAGTAGACATTGCTATGATGGTACACCCCGGAGCACATAGCGCCGCCACTACTCAGAGCCTTGCCTGCGTAGCTCTGAACGTAGAATTCTTTGGTAAGGCAGCTCACGCTGCTACGCGGCCGGAGGCTGGTATCAATGCACTGGAGGCAATGATTCAATCATTCAATGCTATTAATTCACTCAGGCAGCATATCAAGGATAAGGCTCTTATTCATGGTATTATTACCAGCGGCGGGGAAGCAGCTAATGTTGTGCCAGCTTACACAGCCGGGAACTTCCTGGTGCGTGCCGAGGATGACGTCTATCTCAGTGAACTGAAACAGAAGGTTTTAAACTGTTTTATTGGAGCTGCTACTGTTACTGGAGCTCGACTGGAATACAAGTGGGGAGACATACATTATGCTCCCATGCGTAATAACCTGACTCTTGCCCGGCTATTTAAGCAAAACATAGAATCCCTGGGTCGCGGGATGCAACTCGTTGCCTCCAACAGGGGGATTGGCAGCACCGATATGGGCAATGTCAGTCAGCTGGTGCCCGGTATTCATCCGTCCGTGTCCATAACCTCGCCGGACGTAGTAGTTCATTCTCCCCAGTTTGCCTCAGCTGCCGTCTCGGAGGCAGGTATTCAGGGTCTCCTTGATGCCGCCAAGGCCCTGGCTTTGACCGTTACTGACCTGGTGGCAAATCCTGAAATGGTCGCCAGGGTTAAAGAAGAGTTTCAGCAGCAAAATGATTAAGATAGGGATTCCCAGGGCATTACTCTACTATCAATACTATCCTATGTGGAAGACCTTTTTTGAGGAACTGGGGGCAGACGTAGTGGTTTCACCTCCGACGACCCCAGTTATAAAGGCATCAGGTTCGTCCAGGGTAGTATCTGATACCTGCTTACCGGTAAAAGTTTTTTGCGGGCATGTTCTTTCTCTTGTGGAGGAGTGCGACTATATTTTTATTCCTGCTATTCGCAGCGTAAAAAACAGGGTCTACAACTGCGCCAAGTTTCTTGGCTTACCGGATATGGTTAAAGCAGTCATCCCTGAATGCCCCCCTATTCTTGATATAGATATTGATGTCAGCAAGGGTAAGCGTGAGCTGTATCTTGCTATTTACAGGCTGGGACGGCATTTTACGTGGAACCCGTCCAGGGTCAGGCGAGCTGCATTAGCTGCTTTCAGAGCTTATACTGATTATCAAAATATAATGTCCGACTGCGGGCTAATGCCACCACGGGCAATAGAAAGAATCACGGGCGATGTGGAGCCAAAACCATTCTCCGGCCAGCAAGCTTCAGTACAGGATACCATTGCTACCATTGCTGTCATTGGTCATCCTTATCTGCTCTGTGATGAAGGTATAAATCATCGCCTCGTTTATCGATTGGAGAAAGCGGGGAACAAGGTGCTAACGCCGGAAATGCTCTCTGCGGAGACACTGGAAGCAGCTACTGCCGAATTAGTCGGCAGAGCCTACTGGACATATGAACATGAGGTAGTAGGAGCCGGGCAGCACTATTTAGAAAGCGGGGTGGATGGTATTATTGGTATAATGACATTTGGGTGCGGGCCTGATTCGCTAATGATGGAAATGGTACGCAGACAGGCAAACCGGATGAGGGCTACTCCATTTATGACCCTAACCCTGGAAGAGCATGCTGCTGAGGGGGGAGTTGTTACCCGGTTGGAAGCCTTCCTTGATATGATACATAGAAAGAAGAGGAGTCAGGTAGGAATATGCGCGTAGGTATGCCACATATGGGTAATGTATATATACCCTTTAAGGCGCTGTTTCAACGGCTCGATGTTGATTTCGTGATACCACCGATTAATAATCAGCATACCCTGTCCCTGGGGGTCAAGCACTCCCCGGAAGGATTGTGTATACCATTCAAGTTGACACTGGGCAACCTTATTGAAGCTGCTGAGATGGGAGCAGATACCCTGCTGATGCCAGGCGGCTACGGTATCTGTCGCCTGGGTTACTATGCCAAAGTCCAGGAACAGGTTCTTCGCGACCTGGGATATCATGTTCAGATAGTTCAACTGGGAGTTGCGGAACGCAAGTTTTTTGGTTTACTAGAGATGATTAAGCACTTGTCAAACAATGCTCCCTGGCTCAGAATTATATCAGCCCTCCGATTCGGTCTGGCCAAGCTGAACACTATGGACAAAATAGAGCGAGTGGTGCAAAAAATTCGTGCCGTAGAGAAAATAAAGGGAACGGCCAATCGGCTATTTATCGAAGCAATCGATGCTATTGATGAAGCAGATGACCATAATAGCCTGAAGGCAGTGCAAAAGGAATACATTAACCATCTCGATCAGGTAACAAGAGAGCCGGATTTTCAACCTTTAATAGTGGGCATTACAGGGGAATTTTATGTGGTTCTGGAACCTTTCTCCAATATGGATGTAGAGATTGAATTGGGTAAACTTGGGGTAGAAGTAAGACGGTCGACTTTTGTTTCGGAGTGGACTAAATTCAGCTGGTTCTTAAATCCCCTTGGAGTAGATGAAAAAGAGAGGATTCACAAGGCAGCTCGGCCCTACCTCAAGCGTGATGTTGGCGGCGATGGCTGGGAATCAGTGGGAGAGAAAGTTTTGCATGCCGGAGAGTATGACGGCCTGGTTCACCTTGCTCCATTCACCTGTATGCCTGAAATAATGGCTCAAAATATCATGCCGGCGACCAGGGAGAATCTCCCCGTGCTGACTATACTATGTGATGAGCAGATGGCTAAGCCCGGCATGTTGACCAGACTGGAAGCATTCGTTGACCTGCTGGAGCAGAAGCGACGGGTGCAGAATAGAAAATTGCAGAAAGTAACAACATAGAGGGATTTCATGGACGCCTATTTGGGCATTGATGTCGGCTCAGTTACTACCAAGTTTGCCGTGTTGGACAGGAATAATGAGCTTATTGCCCATCTATATCTCCTGACACAGGGCAAGCCCATTGAGATGGTAAAGCAAGGGCTGAAACAAATCAAGCAACAATATCCCGGAGATGTTGAGATTTGTGGTGTGGCTACCACTGGAAGTGCCCGCTATCTGGTGGGGGTTATTGTTGGCGCTGATTTGGTAAAGAACGAGATTACCAGTCATGCTGTTGCGGCCCTTATGTATGTCCCTCAAGCACGGACTGTTATTGAGATTGGGGGGCAGGATAGCAAAATAATCATGCTTAGAGACGGGATAGTAATCGACTTCGGTATGAATACCGTATGCGCTGCCGGTACGGGAGGGTTCCTTGACCATCAGGCGCTGCGCCTCGATATGAGCATAGAGGAGTTCGGCCACCGCGCACTGGACAGCAAATCGCCGGTGCGTATCGCCGGACGATGTACCGTTTTCGCTGAATCAGACATGATACATAAACAACAAATGGGGCATAAAACCGAAGATATTATCTACGGCCTGTGCCAGGCATTAGTTCGCAATTACCTCAACAATGTCGGGCTGGGGAAGAATATTGAGCCACCGATAGTATTTCAGGGTGGGGTAGCCTTTAATCAGGGTATTGTCAAAGCATTTCAGGAAGAGCTCGATATTGAAATCATTATCCCACCCCACCACGAGGTCATGGGAGCAATAGGCGCTGCCTTGCTGGTGCATGAGAAGATGACGGATAGTAATAACGGGAGCAATTTCAAGGGGTTCGGCGTAAGTGAAATAGAGCATCATACCTCGTCATTCGAATGTAAGGCCTGTCCTACCTTATGCGAGATAGCTCAGCTTTCGCTCAATGGGCATGTACTTGCTCGTTGGGGAGGGCGGTGTGATTTGTGGGAGAGAAGCCCGAGCGGTTAAAATAATTAGTTAAGAGAAGAAGATGATAATTGCTGTTGATGCCACTGGTGGAGAATATGCTCCTCATGAGATAGTCAAAGGAGCAATAAAAGCAGCCAACGAGTACAAAGTGGAAATTGCTCTGGTGGGTAGCAAGACTATACTCCATGTGCTGGCAGGCCGTCATTTGAAGAAACCTGGCATCAGTATAGTTGAAGCCAGCCAGACTATTGGACCTCGTGAGCAACCAATGAAAGCGGTGCGTAGTAAACCAGACTCATCGATAGTGGTCGGGGTCAACCTGGTAAGAGATGGCGCCGTTTCTGCCTTTGTCTCTGCCGGCAATACCGGTGCCGTAGTGTGTGCTGCCCTTCTTAACCTGGAGAAGATAAAGAGCATCGGGCGGCCGGCTCTGGGTTGTGTTCTCAGGCTGACCCCCGGTTCTCCTGTTTTCCTTATCGACGCCGGTGCTAATGTCGATTCCAGACCAAGCCACCTGGTTCAGTTTGCTAAATTGGGTACTCTCTACGCCAGAGAGATTCTTGACATCGATTCACCCCGCGTTGGCTTACTCAGCAATGGCGAAGAGGCAATGAAGGGTAACCGATTAACTCAGGAAAGCTACGGGCTACTCTCAAAAAGTAATCTAAATTTTATAGGCAATGTTGAGGGTCAGGATATGACGAAAAGAACTGTTGATGTCATCGTTACCGATGGCTTCGTTGGGAACATAGTAATCAAGACTATTGAAGGGTTAAGTGAAACATTCCTGACTTCCCTGCGACAAGTTGGAAAAACATTCTCCGGTGCTCTGCTCCGTGATATAGGGCTGGGTTCATGGGCAGGAAGGATAGATTACCGGGAATATGGTGGCGCATGTCTTCTGGGTGTTAAGGGGAATGTCATTATAGCTCATGGTCGCAGTCAGGCGAGGGCTATAAAGAATGCCATTGGTTTAGCCAAACAGACTGCAGAACGTGATATCGCACAGCTAATTGAAGGGGGAAACTATGAGTGAACCGATTACAGTGGATGACAGTAACTTTGAGCAAGTCGTATTGCAATCAGATAAGCCGGTATTAGTGGACTTCTGGGCGCCGTGGTGTCGACCCTGTCTTATGGTCGCCCCGATACTGGATGAGCTGGCGGAGGAGTATAGCGGCAGGGTGAGCGTTGCCAGGATGGATATCGACCAGAATCCGAAGACCCCTGCGAAATACAGTATAATGTCTATTCCTACTCTACTTCTTTTTAAGAAAGGCGAACCTATCTCTCACATCGTTGGTTTCAGGCCCAAAGAAGAGCTGAAGCAAAACATGGATGATGCCCTTGGATGAGACTGTTGTTCAAATTACCATCGTCGATGATAGCTGCCGTGAAAAGTGTGATTTTCGCTGTGGTATAGACTGGTCTTCAGACGAGGTTATTACCCGGGCCAGTGACCGAATTAAGGACAGGTTCGGCAGTAAAATAAAGCTGGATTACCTTGACATGGCCGAGCCTGTGACCAATCGCTATGCCCTTGAATTGAGCCGCAGGGCCAGGAAGGAAAATTTGCCTTTACCACTGTTGCTTATTGACGGTCAACCCAGAATATCGGGGGAGTTTGATATTCGCTTGCTACTGGATGCTATTGAAACGGAACTGGAAATTAAACAATGAGTGAAGAATATGATGTGATTATCATCGGTGGAGGCCCGGCCGGACTTACCGCTGGACTCTACGCCTCAAGAGCCAGGCTCAACAGCTTACTCTTGGAAAAGGGACTGGCGGGCGGTCAGATAACAGAGGCCGAGCTGGTAGAGAACTATCCTGGTTTCGCTGAAGGTATTTCGGGCATTGAGCTAGGTCAACTGATGCACCGGCAGGCGACGAAACACGGACTGAAAATGGTCATTGCCGAGGCCACCGGTATTGAACTTCACGGGGAATATAAGGTGATAAAGACCACCGAAGGAGACTTCCTTGGCAAAGCTGTAATCATAGCTGGTGGTTCGGAACGGCGCAAACTGGGCGTACCCGGGGAAAAGGAGTATTCGGGCAAGGGTGTCTCCTACTGCGCTACCTGTGATGCCCCTTTCTTTCAGGAAAGGCAAATAGCCATTGTTGGTGGTGGCGACGCTGCTATTACCGAAGCCCTTTATCTTACCAAGTTCGCTTCTAAAGTTGTAGTGATACACCGCCGTGACCAGCTCCGAGCTACTCGTATTCTACAGGAGAGGGCCTTCTCTGAACCTAAAATAGAGTTTCTGTGGAACAGCGTAGTTGAGGAAATTGAAGGCGGGGACATGGTTGAAAGGCTGAAGCTCCATAACGTGATAACTGGAGAAAAATCCACTATGGATGTAGCTGGAATATTTATCTCCGTCGGGTTCAATCCCTCAACAGACTATCTCAGGGACGTTTTGCCATTAGATGAAATGAGACATATCATAACCAATGAGAATATGGAGACCCGGATACCCGGTATTTTTGCCGCTGGTGATATACGCCATAACTCAGCCCGGCAGGCGATATGCGCTGCTGGTGATGGTGCCACTGCTGCTTTATATGCTGAAAAATTTATCAGCGAATAGCTTTTACTCAACCGCCGGGTAAAGTATAATTAAGGAAAGGAGAAATTATGAAGGTTATTTTTCTTCAAGATGTAGCGAATGTGGCTAACGCCGGTGAAATAAAAGAGGTGGCCGATGGGTATGGGAGGAATTTTCTTATTCCCAAAAAGCTGGCAACATTACTGAGGAATTCCCTCGTTGTCAGTAACATAGAGTCACAACTCAAAGCAAAGGCTAAGAATGAAGAACAATTAAGGGGAGAATTAACTGTTCTGGCCGAGCAGTTAGATGGAAAAGAAGTTAGTCTGAAAGCCCAGGTCGGTGCCAAAGACCGATTGTACGGTTCAATTACCAGTGCGGATATCGCTGCTGAGCTGGAGAGCACGGCAGGGGTAACCATCGATAAGAAAAAGATAGAGCTGGCCGAACCTATTCGTCAGCTTGGCACCCATGAGGTAATAATCAGACTGGCACAGGATATAGTGCCAAAGATAAAGGTTATAGTTATCGCAGAGCAGACAGATTTAGCAGAGCAGATGGATACCGCAGAGAAGAAAGTTAAAGCAGAGAAGAAAGTTAAAGCAGAGAAGAAAGTTAAAGCAGAGAAGAAAGTTAAAGCAGAGAAGAAAGTTAAAGCAGAGAAG
>SDBU01009402.1_pt1 | contig 10957 bp, 6 predicted proteins | sample 2277071 | NCBI WGS metagenome assembly SDBU01 (sample SAMN10397929, study PRJNA504765) | marine sediment metagenome | isolation source: marine sediment core GS08_GC12, 126 cmbsf | place: Arctic Ocean: Gakkel Ridge, Loki's castle | collected 2008
TGGATCCCATCCGTTGTCCTTAAGAAGCTTATTGCCGAAGTCAGTGGGGACAAGAATACGCCCATTCCCCTTTTCCTGGATCTCTTCAAGAACCTTATACGCAAAACACCAATACTTAATAGCCTTAACCATGTTTTTTCCAACGCCGAGAATAGCAGGGGCTAAATCATCAGTAAATAAATCAGACTGTTCAGAAGCCTTATCAAATCCCTTCTTGAGCCATCCGAATCGGGGATGGAAGGTCTCATGCCTAGCAAAGACAGGATAAAGTCTGAGGCCTTTCTTTTTTGTTACCACAGTTACCATATTATTTCCCATTATTGGAGAGGGCTAGGGTTTGCTGAACAAGCTCTTCTGGATTCGAGAGGCTAACTTTGTAATCATGAATGCCCATAGACTTCAGCCACTTCACGAGCTTGTTGAAGTCGCTCCATTCACGTGGGCCACCCCTTGATGCCTCTAAAATGGATTCATTATCCCCGATGCTAATCTTAATAATAAAAACTGTAGTTGAGCCAGGTTCTTTTTGGGCAGGTTTCCCCTTACTGGGAATTACTTCTTCAACCCGCATAACAGGCTTTATTCCTTGATTTATCAATTCTTTTAGTACATTTACAATCATATTGAACCGCAACATTATGTATGTTGATTATCATTTTAATATAAATCGTTCTGAATTGCAATAGATTTATAAGACAATAAACTGACAAAGGTAGGCGAAAAAATGCTTATCCACCCAGATAGGACTGCTCAACATCCCTACTAGTTAGAAGATCACTAGCAGCATTATCAAGATAAATTCCTCCGACTTTGAATACATACCCTCTATCCGAAATCTCAAGAGCCATACGGGGATAGTACCCCCAAGACACGCTGCTCTAGGGAATATGACGCCTGCCCAATACATGGAGAACTATGCCGAAACTCATCCATTTGAACTGCCTACTTGACAGGGAAGCTTACGCATGCTGTTGACTGAAACACAGGAAAGCTTGATTCCTGAAGTTGAGGAGGGGGGAGTGTGGTTCTGAACATTAAGCACTTCATTCTGACCCTACCCCGAATTGATGGACACGCATGATAGTTTGTAATTTAGAAGAGGAGGCGTGTCTATGGGAAAAATAAACCGACATTTCAGCCGTGAGTTCAAGTTGCATGCAGTGCAGTTAGTTACGGAGAAGGGGATGGCTGTACGCAAGATCGCCAGAGAGCTCGATATACATCCAAATCTATTGCATATATGGAGGAGGAAGTTTCTGTCGGAAGGGGATAAGGCGTTTATAGGAAAGGGCCGTGCAAAACCGGATGAAGCGAAAGTAAAGCGGCTGCGGATGGAGTTAAAGAGGGTAAGGGAGGAGAGGGATATTTTAAAAAAAGCCTTGGCTTCGTTTTCCAAACAAAAAAGATGAAGTACCGCTTCATGGAAGATAACAAGGGGCGATACGGCGTAAGGAGCATGAGCAAAGTGCTGCGGGTCTCCAGAAGAGGATATTATGCATGGAGGAGCCGTCAGCCTAGCAAAAGCCAGAGGGACAACGAGGCGCTACTGGTGCAGATAAAGGAAGTTCATGCTAAGAGCAGAAGGCTTTATGGAAGCCCGAGGATAACAGCAGAATTGCAGGAACAGGGACTAAAGTGCAGCAAGAACCGGATAGCTAGGATCATGAGAGATAATTTTATACGTGCTGAGGTTAGGAAGAGGCGATTTAAGCGAACAACTGATTCCAAACATGAGTATTCACTGGCTGCAAACCTGCTGATAGGCAAAAGTCAGACAGAAGGAGTATGGGTATCTGATATTACGTTTGTTCCAACGTCCGAGGGATGGCTTTACGTTGCAGCAGTGATGGATGTGAAGCACAGGAGGATTATAGGTTTGTCCATGGGAGACAGGCTTGCACAGGAACTGACCTCTAATACTCTCAGGGATGCCCTTGGCCGACAGAGCCCGACAGAAGGATTGATTCATCATTCTGACCGTGGGAGGCAGTATGCAAGCTATGTTTACCAGGGGCTGTTGAAAGAGCATGGCATTACTCCCAGCATGAGCAGGGCTGGTAACTGCTATGATAATGCATACATGGAGTCATTCTTTGGTACACTGAAGACCGAGTTGGTACATGGACAGAGATACCGTTCAAGACTTGAGGCGAGGTTAAGCATCTTTGAGTATATTGAAGTATTTTATAATCGCCAGAGAAGGCATTCAGCCTTAGGGTACAGGAGCCCGGAGCAGCACCAGAAGCTCCTGAGTGTAATTAACCCATATGTCCATTAAATCTGGTAAAGGTCATTCTGAAATCCTCTAATTCAGACATGCCTAGTTCTGAGACTTACTACATATAATCCTCGGAATGGCTGTCCTTCATGATATGCGGCTTCCTGACTGCTATTCGCATTGATCAAATAACATTAATTATGAAAGTTTTACGCATAAACCCTCAACATTATTAGGGTTCAAGGATAACTTTGAAAGTGGTATGATAATTGGGGTGCAGGTCAAGGCCGGGAATGATACTTTTTATAATTTTGATAGGGCAAAGTATAATTATTGATGGTAGCACTAATTTTTTCCTGTACTCTTGATATTTATGCATAAAAATGGTATTGTGATGTCCATATATGCAAATAGAGTTGTGTAGGTGGAAGGTAACATCAGCATTAAATTGTCGTTGGATGTTCGTTGAGCTAGATATTGAAAAAGTGTAACCACCATGGAGAATACATGGGACACAATTTACTCAGTCAGTTTTTGACGTCTCTTGGGGCAAGCCGCAAATACCGGCTTGCCCTTATGCTTCCCATAGCAATCCTATTGTTTCTTGCATCTTCTCCTGCCGGGGCTGAAGTCTCCGCTAAAGCGACTGGTGAAGTTGTTGAACCAGAAGTCGGAGAAAGCATATTGGTCTTAGAAGTAAAAAATAATCTTATTGATCTGCAAGCAGAGGAAGCCAGCTTTAAAGAAATTCTGCGTGAATTAGAGAAAAAGTCGGGAATTAAGGTTCATATACTTGAAGGCCTGGACGACCATAAAATCTCCTTGAACATCAAAGCACTTCCGATTTACGCGGTAGATACTCTCCTTGAGAAAATGTCACTAAGAAACTATGCCGTAGTCTACGATAAGGACTCTGCGCTTGAGATATATATCCACCCGGAGGGAAAAGACATTGCAGACCTTATATCAGGAAAATCGGTAATAAGGCGTGCAGATTTCAGAATCGGTAAATATGCTAATACTATAAAAAACAAGAATATTGCGGCAATCGACAGGGGACAGGATCGTCCACAGATCAGATATGTGGAGGATGAGATCCTTTTAAAGTTCCACCTCGGAGTGACCGACAAAGAGATCGACAATGTATTAAGTAAATATGGGCTTGAAAAACTTGATGATGAATCGCTCTTGAAAATCGGATATATAAAGGTTAGGCCTCCGGCTGGTAAAGATTTAATTAGCACGATAAAGGAGATCAGAAATGATTACAAAATCAAAATTTCTGATCTCAACTATGTGCTTGATACATTGTCCATTCAAGATCCTCTTTATAATGACCAATGGTATATCCCGGAGACGAAATTTGATGAGGCATGGAAGCAGGCTGATAGCAAGAGTATTGTAAAAGTAGCAGTAATAGATTCAGGCGTTGACCATACGCATTTTGACCTCAATAATAAAATAACACAGGGTTTTGATTTTGTGAACAATGATACGGATACCTCCGACGACCATGGGCACGGGACTTTTGTGTCAGGGATCATCGCTGCCTCCTCAAACAAGATTGGTATTAAAGGGCTCTATGATAATGCGCGCATTATTCCTGTAAAAGTTATTGATAGTAACGGTCTTGGCACATATGAAGATACAGCAAAAGGAATAATCTATGCCGCAGACAATGGTGCAAAAGTTATAAACCTTAGCATAGGCGGTTATGGCTATTCCTTCATGTTGAAGGATGCAGTGGATTATGCCCTTGAACAAGGCTGCATTGTTGTTGCCGCTGGAGGAAATGACGGCATTGAGCAGGAGATTTATCCTGCAGCTTATCCTGATGTGATAGGAGTATCCGCACTTGGATACAATGGACAGATATGGAGTGGTTCGAATAGCGGCAGGCATATAGACGTTTCCGCCCCTGGAGTGGATATTATCTCTACAGGAATCAGCAATAGCTATGTTTACGCTTCAGGCACGTCCGCCTCTGCCCCTATGGTCTCAGCCCTGACAGCAATGCTTGTTTCTGAAAAGTCAGACCTTTCCAGTTCGTTTGTCGCCAGACTGATTAGTCAGACAGCAAAAGACCTTGGCGAAAAGGGAAGGGATAAAATTTATGGCAGTGGCAAGATCGATGCTTTAAAGGCGCTCAAGAAAAAGATTAAGCCTTTCCATGATGTGGCGGTAAGAAGTGTAAGCGTAGAGCCGAAGATATTTGAAAAGGGAAAACCGACTTATATCATTGCGGAGGTTGAGAATACCGGTACTTATGTGTCTGAAAAATGTGATGTAGTCCTTTATAGGATTGTCGGGGAGGAAAAGAAAGAGATAGGGAGGAAAGATGCAGTTACTGCAATTGATAAATTAGAGGTGATTTTTGAGTGGAAGCCGGAGAAGATAGAAGAAAATATCAAGTTTGAAGTTTCAATTTTTTCAGAGAATGACACAGACAGCTCTAATAATACGAAAGCATCACATATATTTTACCTTGAGGAAAGTGATGGCCTTTATTTACTACACAAGGTTGACCCACCTGTCCATCAATGGATTGCTTATCAGGCAAAAGATATTTGGGTGACATCTGAAATTGTTTCGTATATTGAAAAAAATGATTATTCGAATGTTTGGAGTTCTCAGACTGATTCTTATTGTGATACCTCTGGCTATTTGAGCTCTGAAGGAATATTGGTAGGTGCCTGTGAAGAAGATAAAGATACATTTGAAGCTCTTTGTTTGCCATTAGGCAATCCATTCTGTTGGCATTTTTGGGAGCCCGATTCACCCCAGAATGGCGATTACAATGACGGTATTGCTGGTTATAGTAGCGCATATACGAGGGCTCAGAACTTATGGGATAATTATGTTATTCCTAATTACCCATCCGATAAAAACAAAGCATATTATTGGCTAGGTAGAGTAGCGCATCTTATTGTTGATATGACAACACCTGCGCATGTACATAAAGACCAGCATTTAACAAATGATGACGAATATGAAGAATTTGTATCAGGCAACCAACATGATAATGCATGGGGAGATGGAATAAATTATCAACATTTTTCAGGGGCGAATTATCAGGGGCAACAATATGATTACAAATCTGTTTTTGATGGGTCTGTTTCTTGTCCATCATGTGTGAAAACGAATCCATCAAATTTATTTAAGTTATTCTGGTACACCGCTCAAAAAACTCAATACTTTGCAAGTGATGATTGGGATGCTATTTCAGATGATGGGTATACTGGTGATTATAATAATTATTTCTCTTATGAGAGTGGCACTACATATTACTTTTCAGGAGGTTCTTCTAATACATATTTATGGGATGCAGAAGGTGGAGCTAACATAATAGTTAACAATAAAAGTTATATTGAGGATTTTTGGGGAGATGGGAATGTTGCAAACTTAAAGAAAATAGCAGAAGCTAATATCCCCCATGCAATGAAAGCTGTAGCTGGATTATACAAGCTCTTTTGGGAAGAAACTCACCCAGACGATTCATATGAAGAAAATGACACTCAAAATGACGCAAAAACCATATCAGCACCTTTTAATAATTCTTCGTTGATGTTGTACGATCTTGACTGGTACAAAATTTATGTAAGTTCTGGAAATACACTTACAGCTTCGATTGATTTTACTCATTCAAACGGTGATTTGGACCTGAAACTTTACGATAGTTCTGGTAATCAGTTGGACATATCAGATGAAACCTTAAACCAGGAAACTGTTTCACACCCAGTAACTGCTACCGGATACTATTATATATATGTATATGGTTTTAACGATGCAGAAAATACATACAGTATGAATGTTTCAGTTACGGCAAATCCTGTGAACGGTTCATGTGGCTCATCAGACGGGCAGACGTTTACGTCTAAACCGACATCCGGACTTTGCAGTTCAGGATCGTCGGGCACAGTAAGCGGATCCGGGCCTTGGAGTTGGAGCTGTTCAGGGAGCAATGGTGGGTCAACAGCCAACTGTTCTGCCAGCATCAGAACCTGGACCGTGACCCCTTCAGCAGGGGCAGGGGGCAGTATAAGCCCGTCATCGGCTCAGTCAGTAACTAATGGCTCCACCAAATCATTCACAGTATCACCTTACAGTGGCTATTCAATATCATCGGTTGGAGGCACCTGTGGCGGGTCATTAAGCGGAAGCACATACACGACTAACGCGATTACTTCGAACTGTTCTGTGTCAGCAATGTTTACTGCAAATCCGGTCAATTACACGCTGAGTGTAATCAGGAGTGGAAGTGGGACGGTTAGCAGTTCGCCCTCAGGCATTAGCTGCGGAAGCGATTGTTTGCAAAGTTACACCAGCGGCACAACTGTGACCTTGACTGCCTTGGCTTCAAATGGATACAGTTTCAGTAGCTGGAGCGGATGCTCAAGCACTTTAGGCAACACATGTTACGTGATCATGAACTCCGCAAAGAGCGTCACCGCTAACTTCTCACAAGACAGTACACCATCATTAGATGTTACATATCCCAATGGTGGGGAGTCATTAACCAAGGAAACGAATTATACGATAACCTGGACGAGCAGCAATGTGACAGGAAATGTTCAGATAGATCTGTACAAAGGAAGCTCGAACTACTTGCAATTGGCCGCAAGCGACTCCAATGACGGCAGTTACCCGTTCACACCCTTAAACAGTTTTCCGGACGGGATCGATTACAGGGTTTGCATGAGCGCTATGAGCGGAACGGTTTTTAATTGTAGCGGATACTTTACCATTAGTGGCGAAAGCAGTGATTTAATAGTGTCAGCAGATGGGTTATGGTATGAAGTTTTAGACACTGATGCGCCGACAGGAAGGACGGTTGCAAGTCTTTCTGCTAAATCATGGTGGTATGGGCAGGATGCAACAGGAAATTATGATACTGGCGCAGCAAATAATGGTTCAATAATTACTTCCCCAATAGTTATTGGAACTAGTTCGCAGTTGCAATTCTCAAGTTGGGAACACACTGAAGATACAGGTGTAGATTGGGACCAGCGTTTAGTATATATTTCGGTAGATAGTGGAAATACATGGACTTTATTGAAACAACTTACCACACCACAACAGCAATGGTATCAAGTCTCAATTGATTTGAGTAGTTATGCAGGGCAAACAGCAATATTCAAATTTACATTTGATACTGTTGACGATTTTAACAATGCTAATCAGGGCTGGTATGTTGATGATATTGAAGTGGTTGGGCCGGGGGCAAGCAAAGCTTTAACAGGTCTAACAATAAGTGGATCTTCTTCGGTGGATGAGAGCAGCGCTGCGACCTATACGGCAACGGCGAGCTGGAGTGACGTGACGACATCAACGGTTACGCCAACCTGGAGCGAGAACTCCGCTTACGCATCCATAAGCACCGGCGGCGTTCTGACGACGGATCCTGTAACGAGCGACCAGAGTTTGACGATAACGGCGAGCTACACGTCGGGTGGAGTAACGAAGACTGCAACGAAGACAGTGTCCATAACGAATGTTGTGACTCTTCCTGATGTTTCCAACCCTGACCCAGCGGATGGTGCGACGGTCACTGCTGGCGCATCTGGGCAGTTGTTGCGGGTGAAGGCACTTGGTGCTACCAGCGGAGTAATTTACTATGATGATGATTCGGCTATTTCCTTTTCCATCAGCGCAACCATAAACGGGGATTATTTAGAGGCGACCATTCCATATGCAAGTGGGAAGATGAAGAATATTGGGACGAACTACTGGTATGTGGAGGCCACCAATTCTGGGGGAACTACGAGATATCCAGCTAGTGGGAACCTGTCGTTTACTGTTATAAAAATAACTTGCCCTGATACCGGGACAATCCAGTGCCTTGAGAGAGCCGATGGCGGTGACGACAGTAATAACCTTGATACCTCGACGGGTAATCCAAAGGCAGATATAGAATATCGCTTTGAGCTAAATGTAAAAGATACGACAGGCAACCCGCCACAGTATATAAAACTTTACATGTCTCAGAGATATGCCCCCGCGTTTGGTGATTTCTATACCTATGATATGACCTGTAGCGGGGACTATGCCATTGGAGCTACCTGCACATACACAACAAAACTCGGCCCGGCAGCAGTCCACAAGTTCTACTTTGAGGCGAAGATGTTTGATAGTACGGTACTCAAATATCCAGAGAGCGGATATATCACAGGCCCGACAGTCCAGCTCGTTACAGGCAATAACACCGTGGGGACTCCAAGAGATATAAACAGTGCCAATCTTGACGGTCTCACGGCCTTTGGCAGTGAGTGGTCCTATAGGTGGGATTCGGCTCTGGGTTATTACACAAAAGTAACATTAGCAGAGCCTGCTCTAATCGGCGAGGGGTACTTTGTCCTCAACGAGACTACTACGCTGCCTGAGCACGGCACTCTGGGCGAGGTACAGGCTCCTTCGTTCACGTATCAGCTTCAGACAGGCTGGAACATCATAAGCAACCCGTATGCGGGCAATGTAAAGCTTTCGGATATTATGGTCCAGAAGGGGCTCAATGCGCCGGTGACATGGCTGGATGCTATAACGAATAGTTGGCTTACTGACGCCATCTACTACTACAACGGCTCAGATTGGGGCAAGACGTATTCGTTTGAGACCAAGGACGACGGGGCGGTGCTTGTGCCGTGGATAGGCTACTGGATAGAGCTTAAAGTGTCTGATGACACATACTCGATAGTGATACCGAAGCCGTAGGGGATTATGATGACTAAGATGATGAACAGGGCTTGTTTGGTGATTACAGGCTTAATATTGATTCTGGCGGCCCCTGGCGCTGTTTTTGCCGAGGATGGCTGGCAGGCGGATATCCATGTCCGGGTGCTGAATGCTGAAAACAGGGTTGTGATCGGTCAGATGCCTGATGCGACGGACGGGATTGACGGCAAGTATGAAGTGCCTGCTATTCTTGCCGGGGACATCAAGGCGTTTACATGGACAGATGATAAAACGATGTGGAAGGACATAAAGGGGACATGCGACTCATCATGTGTGAAGACGTGGGATCTGATGGTCGACTCTGCACTTGAAGGCGAGACGATAGAGGTTACATGGGATAGCAGGGATTTTCCGGCAGATGCGAGTGTTACCCTTGTGGATACGGAGACTGGCACATCAGTAAATATGTTGGAAAACAGCGGGTACAGGTACACGAACCAGGGTGCCAGGCAGTTCAGGATAGAGGTCAGGATATGGTGAGGGGAGTCATGAGAGGCCTGATAATCGCAATTATATCAACTGGTAGCCTGTGCCTTGGCGGTCTTGCCTCAGCGATTCCTCCCCCAGAGCCTACAGCTAATATCTCAGTGGATGCAGGCAGTGTGGCTTTTGGCAATGTAGTGGTGCATTCCTCGTCAGGCGCAGTGACGCTTACAGTGACAAACAATGGCAATGTGGGTCTTGAAATAGATATAGTGGTCATAAACGGGACAGACGCTTCGGAGTTTATAAAGTCAGTAGATAACTGCTCAAGTCAGACGGTACTGCCTGCAAGCACCTGTACGGTGGATGTATCTTTCGATCCGGTGGTGTCACTGGCAAAAACAGCGGTGTTAAGCATACCCTCTAATGACCCCGAGACGCCTGTATTTGATGTTTCACTCAGCGGTATTGGCGAGGGCTCCGACATTACAGTATTAGACGCTGTGGGAGGCTCAGGGGACCTGACGATGGACTTTGGTGACCTGATGGTGGGGTTGGATCTTCAGAGGGCGGTAGAGATAACCAATGACGGCAATGTGGACCTGAACATAACGAACATAACTCCTTCCGGTGCACCGTTCAGTCTTGTGGACACTAACGGATGTTCAAACATTACGCTTGCACCTTCAGAAAGCTGTGTGGTCTATATAACGTATGTGCCAGACAATAACGTGACATCTTCTGATTCGATAATAATCTGGTCGGACGACCCTGATGCTGGCGAGACGTCGGTTACGGTAAGTCTGGCCGGCATGGGTTGGCCGGATACAAATAGTGTTCCAACGGCTCCGGTGCTTGAGAATCCTGGTGATGGTCAGACTGGCGTGTCCTTAACGGTTGATTTCAAGTGGAAAGAGTCCACAGACAATGATAATGATACGTTGACCTATTATCTCCATTATTCGGATAACCAGGAGTTTATAGGCGGTACGGTAGATCAGGTGGCATTTCTTGGTAATAAGGGCATATACTTTTCATATTCAGGCTTGGGCTTTTTAATGATGGGTCTGGTATTTGCCGCAGGTGAAAAAAGAAAGAGGATAATACCTCTTCTGATATTTATGGCGATATTGACCGGAATGCTGATGGTCTCGTGTGGTTATAGCGAGGAATCATCCTCGTCGACGCCTTCAGATTCTATTACTCAGCAGGTCTCGGGACTTAGTGCCAGTACTACCTATTACTGGAAGGTCGTGGCTGATGATGGTAAGGGCGGAATGGCTGAAAGCTCTGTCAGAAGCTTTACCACGCAATAGTACTAAGGTTTCCTGCCATCAGAGATCGATAAAGTTACAGTAGTAAAAAATGTTTATTATCAAATTATCTGTATATAAATCTTAAAATGGACGTCCAGTTACAACAGTTGCGGCGAAAATCTGCGCTGAGAATGAACAGTCTATAAAAACAAAGCAAGAGAAGTACTACGGTGCATCCTTGGCACGCTTCCCCTTGTCAGACGCGTTGTCAGGCCTTTTCATTTGGAGGGAGCCTGCTTTTTCTTTAAGTTCAATTAGTCGAGGGATTTGT
>SDBU01009403.1_pt1 | contig 10957 bp, 7 predicted proteins | sample 2277071 | NCBI WGS metagenome assembly SDBU01 (sample SAMN10397929, study PRJNA504765) | marine sediment metagenome | isolation source: marine sediment core GS08_GC12, 126 cmbsf | place: Arctic Ocean: Gakkel Ridge, Loki's castle | collected 2008
CTCAGAAAGCGCGTTGACAACCGAAGCGCCGACGCCATGTAACCCACCAGCAGTCTTGTATCCGACATTTCCGCGCCCATTAAATTTTCCGCCGGCATGCAATTTGGTATGAATGACTTCGACGGCGGACACACCGCTTTCATGTATACCCACCGGCATTCCGCGCGCATCATCGGCGATGGTCGCGCTGCCATCCGAGTGGATGGTGACGTCGATTTCTATATTGTATTCAACAGCACCGGCTTCGTCTATGGAATTGTCCACTATCTCTGTAACCAGTTGATGCAATCCCGATGGACCTGTGCTTCCTATGTACATGCTGGGGCGCATGCGCACGCCTTCTAAATCTTCGAGAAGCTGGATATCTTTGGCTGTATATTCAGATTGTGCCATGATGTTTAACGCGGTAGTTATTCTCAACCTTTCCGCGTTTGTAACCTCCTTTTTCTAAATGGCAAAGGGCTAGATGGCAAGGTGGCAAGAGGGCTAAAGGGCAAAACCCCTGAAAGCCGGAAAGCCGGATGATTGCTTCGCTTGCGCTCGCAATAAAACCGACAAAAGACATACTGCACGCGTGAATTAGCTGTACAGCGTACTCCATTTCGCCTTCTTACTGGTTCTTGTATCTTGCGCCTAACATTTTAGCTTAAACTTTCCTTTTCTGACTTTCTGGTTGTCTGGTTGTCTGGCTTTCTGGAGTTTATCCCCTAACCCTCTAGCCCCCTTGCCCTTTTGCCCTCTTGCCATTTGTCCCTCTTACTCTGATTCGTGAAAATGCCCCGTAAAATCTCTTGCAGTTCCGCATCGTCAACATCTGCAACAGCTTGGCTTATGCGAGCTTGTTCTTCATCAGTGAGTTCAATTTCGTCTATTGTTGGAGTCTGTTTATCCGTTGTTTTTTTCTTCATGTGCGGTGATTGCACATGCTGTTCCACCTCGCCAATTTTAAATTCGATATCTGTGATGACTTCCGCGCCTAATGTTTCGTTTATTTTCTCTATATATTCTCGGCGAAGAAAGTTCAGTTCCGTCAGCCAAATTGTATCGTTTACAATAACAGACATTTTACCATTTACAACTTGGGTCGGCTGCGCATTCCGCGCGACATGCTCTCCGACAACATCATTCCACAGAAACAAAGCATACTGTTCGCGCATTTTTTTGTCGTAGCCGAACCTGCGAAGTAAGTTATCTAATATCTCTTTGAGAGGCTGTGTTTGAGTTTGTGATGATTCCATTGTTTATCTCGAAAATAGTATGACCTTTCGTGGCAATCTGTTTTTTATTTATACGGAGATTATTCAATTGAGTTGCCGTAACAAACGCCTGAACATTCAGTTCATCCAGAAGATGAAACAGAAAAACAATGCGATGTGTGTCGAGTTCCGAAGCAACATCATCAAGGAGAACAATTGGTAATTCTCCTCTCTCCGCGTAAATCAATTCTATTTCAGCGAGTTTAAGAGATAGTGCGATAGTACGATGTTGCCCCTGTGAACCAAAACGCCGCGCATCAAAATTATTGATAGATAGTGTCAAATCATCGCGATGCGGACCTATACTGGTCGCGCCACGCCGAATGTCCATGTTCATCGTTCTGTTCAGTGCATTGTGATAATAACCACTCAACTTTGACTTACGCAAAGGCTTTGACTCATGCAAGAGCTTCGAATTGGAATTTGGAGTACAACTTTTCTGGTAGACGATGTCTAATATCTCTGATGATTGCGTTAATTCATTGTGTTTCTCGCGTGCAAGCCGCGATAGCTTCGCCACAATATCTGCCCGCATGGTCATCAGTTCGATGCCGGTTTCCACTAATTGTTCGTCCCACGAAGCCAATAATTCTATGGATGCGCTATCTTCCCGAATTTGCCTCAATAATTCATTCCGCTGTTTTAATACCCTTCGGTAATCCTGTAGATGACGTAAATAGGTGGGATTGATTTGTGATATGAGAATATCTAGAAATCTACGTCGGTATTCTGGGCTGCCCTTCACCAGAGCTAATGATTCAGGAGAAAATATTACGACGTTAGCATGTCCGATGAGATGTGAGCTTTTAGTCTGTAGCTTGCCATTGATATTCACACGCTTCTTACCCGCCACTGTATTCGAAATTTCAACAACTGTAGAGGACAATCGGGATTCGAGATGCCCCTTGACATATAATCCCTCCGCGCCATGTCGAATCAATTCATCATCTAAATGTGTTCGATGCGATTTTGCCGTACTGAGAAAGTAAATAGCTTCTAACAGATTAGTCTTCCCTTGAGCATTATCGCCAATGATAAGATTTATCGCTTCAGGAAATTCCAATGTGACATCTGAATAATTTCGAAAATTGCGCAAAACTAAACTTTTGAGAAACATGGTTTGGGAATTGGGTATTATACTCAGCACATCTGAGAATTGTGAAAAAGCGTCACATACATGGCGTGAAACGTGAAACGTGAAACGTAATTCGTTCACAAAAAACAGACAAGGAGGCTCCCGCTGAGGATTTCGTATTGCGGAATTGTTTCTTTTATTCCGAACTCCGAATTCCGGTGTGGAGTCAATCTTCAATTGTCAATATTCAATCCATTCACTCCAACCGCATAGGCATAATTAAGTACCGATAACCAATGTAGATTGATTATCATCTAACCAAACATTGGGTAAATTGTTAATTACTTTATCTCCAATTAAAAAATTTAAAAATCTTTTTCTATTCTAGTATATATAAATAAACGATATTCCCCAAATGCCTATTTCTCTTATAAATATTAATATACTAGTAGTAGTAGTAATAGTAACTGTGGATAAGTGGATAAGTCACTCAAAACCGCGTCATGACAAAACGAAACACTGTGGATAACCTGTGTATAACTATCCACAAGTTATCCACATATCCACAATCCCCAAAGTTATCCACAGTTATCCACAAGTTATCCACGACTTATTCACATACTTATCCACGACTTATCCACATTAATGATTTCACTTTTTCCTTACTATTTTTTAATATATTCTATCAATTGTTTAATTCTTTGATTAAAGTCCGAGTCCGGGTTATTATTAATATCTTCTTCGATTTTGTTACATGCATAAATAACGGTTGTATGGTCTCTACCACCAAAGCTATTCCCAATATCATCAAACGACATGCTAGTCAATTGTCTACACAAATACATAGCAACCTGTCTGGGAATGACAACCAATTTTGTGCGTCGCGGCGACTTCAGGTCAGACAACTTCACGGCAGGAAAATGTGCCACCACAGCTTTTTGAATATCCTCCGCAGTAATCATTTTATACGATTCTCTAGATGGTTGAAGTGGGGCATTCAATACTTCCTGTGCTAAATCAACTGTGACTTCGCGTTTATGTAATCCCGAATAACTGATAATTTTCGCTAAAGCGCCTTCTAAATCGCGGATGTGGGTCCGGATAACTTCGGCAATGTAAAAAGCAACTTCGTTGGGCAAGTCAAAATTTTGGTCGAGGCTTTTTTGCATTAGGATGGCTACACGCGTTTCCTTTTCAGGTGGTGCTAGATTAACCACTAAACCGGCTTCAAATCGAGAAACCAATCGTTCCTCTAACGACGGAAGTTCCTGTGGCGGACTGTCAGAAGTAATGACAATTTGCTTATTGGCTTGATACAGTTCATTAAAAGTATGAAAAAATTCCTCTTGCGTTTCTTTACCACGTTGGAGAAACTGTATGTCGTCAATCAAGAGTACATCCGTTGTACGATACTTGTTGCGTAAACTGGAGGTGTTACGGAAATTGGTCGAATTGTGGACATCATGAAGACGATTGCGGAAGAGTAACGCTTCTATCAAATCATTCATAAATGTTTCCGAGGTGACATACAGTACCTTCAACCCTTTATGATGCGCGTGGACATTATTTCCAATAGCGTGTAAGAGATGTGTTTTTCCTAACCCGACGCCACCATAAATAAACAATGGGTTATAAGCTATTCCATCTGGGGTGTCTGAAACAGATAACGCAGCGGCATGAGCCCACTGATTGCTGGGACCGACGACGAATTTGTCAAAAATGTATTTGGGGTTCAAATTCGCAGGTTCCGCAACATCATCTTTCGTCTCTGAAATATCAACAGAAACATCCTGTTCTGGAACATCTCTTGAACCCTGGGCGATGATATATTTCAATGCAAAATCATGATGGACTATATTTTTCACAATGGTATCAATACGCGCGCGGTATCGGTCTTCAATTTCTTCTAAAGTCCACTTATCCGGAACGGACACAGCCAACTCGTTCTCAGATAGTGTCATAGGTTTAACTAAGTGCAAATATAGGTCATTTTGAATCTCTTCACCCAATTCCGCTAAGACCTCCGACCATATTTCATCAGGTGTTTTTTCTGACATTATTAAATTCCTTTAAAACTGGTTGACTGCGGTTTTCAAACACAGGTTATGATGGCGATGTCATCGCTAATAGACATTTTATCAACGCGGAATATATACGCAACACAAAAAAAGTTATCCACAGGTTATCCACAGACTATCCACAAAATACTGTCGCCCAAGGTGTCCCATATTATATGCTCTGAGAGTGTATGAATGTTCAAAGAAAACGTATGAATGCGGAAAAGACATATTCCAAGATGCATCTCTATTACAGCGCAAAAAAAACTTGAGGATGTGCCGATTACAACGCAGGATCATGATTATAATATCACCGCGAATGGACTTATCCACAATTTATCCACAAAATATTCACAAAAATTTATCTGTAAATAACAAAAGTTTATGAATAGTGAGCATAGGTTAGTATATCATGAAATACATACTTTAGCAATGGAAAAAAACTTGACAAGAAGACTATAATATATTATAATTCAAAACTGATGTTTGCCTTGATAAATTCATTCTACGTATTTACCTTGGAGGAGATAATTGTGAAACGCACGTATCAACCCAGTCGCCGTCGTCGCAAAAATAGATTTGGTTTTCGAAAACGGATGTCAACGAAATCCGGCAGAAGAACCTTGAGCAGGCGTAGAGCGAAAAAGAGAGTTGTATTATCAGCGTAACATTTTCCCCATCCTAATTCTCGGGATGGGCTTTTCAAAACTAGATAATTATAACATAATTGAAAAGGAAAGTCAATAATTTTTTTTGGGAATTTTTTCCGCAATTCACTAATACTACTAACGAGACAATGGTCAATGGAAAGGTGAAACGTGTTGCGTGTCACGTGTATCGAAAAAACACGCAATACGCAACACGAACCCCCCTTTGATTTGCAAAAAAAAGGGGGGCAGGGGGGATTTTTCCCTTGTTCTATTCGAATCATGGTCCTAACAATTCCGCATTCCGAATTCCGATGAATAAATTTCTGCCCGTAGGTAAACTAAAAGCCGAATTTTTGAATTGTTTAATTACCAAAGTGGAACATGCTGACCCGCGTGTGATAGTTGGCCCTCAAATCGGCGAAGATGCAGCGGTCATCGACTTTGGAGACACCTATCTGGTCGCTAAAACTGACCCAATAACGTTTGCGACGGATGAAATCGGATGGTATTTAGTGTGTGTCAATAGCAATGATATTGCGACGATGGGCGCCGTCCCCAAATGGCTTCTGCTTACCATTTTGCTGCCGGAAGCGCAAACCACCGAACACCTCGTAGAACGAATATTTGAGCAAGTTTTGTCGGCGTGCCAAACATTTGGAATTACGCTTTGCGGCGGGCATACAGAAATTACTTATGGTTTAGACCGGCCGATTGTCGTCGGTCAGATGTTAGGTGAAGTTCAAAAAGACAAGTTGGTGAAGTCATCTGATGCATGCATAGGCGATGATATTCTGTTAACCAAAGGCATAGCAATCGAGGCGACATCGATAATCGCACGGGAGAAAGAGACTGAACTCCGCGGAAAATATTCTGAATCCTTTCTTAACCGCGCTAAACAATTCCTGACTAATCCAGGCATTTCCGTCCTCAGGGAAGCGCTTATTGCCGTTGAAGTTGGCGGTGTGCATGCCATGCATGACCCCACAGAGGGCGGCCTCGCTAGTGCTGTTAATGAACTGGCTATATGTGCCCACGTTGGAGCAATTCTGTGGGAAGAGCATATCCCTGTATTTCCTGAAACTCAACAACTCTGCGAACATTTTGGACTTGACCCTTTAGGCGTCATCGCGTCCGGTGCATTGCTCATTGCCGCGGACCCTTCTCATAGCTCTAAGATAATTGATGCTATCCAAAAACACGGAATTCCCTGCGAGCGCATTGGTACTATTCTCCCTTATGAAGAGGGCGTTTCCATCGAAAGCGGAGGTATACGGCGTTCACTGCCAATATTTGAAAGTGACGAAATCGCACGAATTTTTGGATAGGAGGGCAAAGGGGCTAGAGGGCAAGAGGGCTAGAGGGTAAGAGTGTAAAAGTGATTCTTACCATCGTACGTTTATGCTTCTCAATGCTAAACGTTGGAAAGATTAAAGCCATGATGGAAATATTGCTCATATCCCCTTTCACCCCTTAGCCCTCTTGCCCCTTCTGAGGAATAAACATGCAAGTTATTGTTGCTGAACATGCAGGTTTTTGCTGGGGGGTCAAACGTGCTATTGAGAGAGCGATTAATATCCGTGAAGAAGCCCAAGATACAGTTTACGTTCTGGGGCATTTGGTACATAATGAGAATGTTGTGCAGAAATTAGACGCGATGGACATCAAAGTCGTCGTAAATTTTACAGACGCTAAAAAAGGAAGCGTATTGCTTATCACAGCACATGGATTGGATTATAAGATCATTCAGCAGGCAAAAGACGCCGGCTTTCGCGTGGTCGATACAACCTGTCCCATTGTCCAGAAAGTTCATCGATTTACCCATCGGTTTGTAGATGAAGGACGGCAAATAATCATTATTGGACATCAAGACCATATTGAGGTGAAAGGCATCAACAGTGTCACCGATGGACGCGCGGAGATTATCAATAATATTCAGGAAATTAAAGACTTGCATCTTACGGCGCAAGGCAGAGTTGGCATCGTAGCGCAAACGACCTTCAATGTTATGGAGATGCAGGCAATTGTGGAGGCATTGAAGCAGCAATTCCCGAACACTGATTTCCAGATGAAAGATAGCATCTGCTATGATGTGAAGGATAAGCAAAGCGAAATTCGCATTCTGTCGGAGCGCGTAGATGCGGTTGTTGTGGTGGGTTCTCTGACAAGTAGCAATACCACACGTTTATACGAAATTGCCCGCGAGGTCTGTCCGAATACTTATTTCGTCAGCACAGCAAAGGAACTTAACGATATTGATTTTACGGGAATCAAAACCGTCGGCGTCGCGGCAGGAGCATCAACACCTGATTGGATTATTGAAGAAGTCATTGAAAAGATGGAAAACCGGTAAAGCCGGAAAGCCAGACGCTTCGCTTCCAGAAAGCCAGCCCCCAGAAAGCCAGAAAGCCTGAAAGCCGGCAAAAGATTAAAACTAAGATATTTTTTGTCTTTAGTCTTTTGCTGGTTGTCTGGCTTTCCGGTTGTCTGGCTTTCTGGATTACTTCGCCTCCAGCCAATTTGGTCCGGTGTTAATATCGACTTTAATGGGTACATCCATCGGCAATGCGCTCTCCATAAGGCGCCGCACTTCAGCGGTCACTTCTTCTAATTCATCCTTCGGCGTTTCGAATACTAATTCGTCATGCACTTGCAGCAACATTTTCGTCTGTTTGCCAGTTGATTTTAGATATTCATCTAATTTAATCATAGCAACTTTGATTAAATCCGCGGCTGAACCTTGCACAGGCGTGTTCACGGCAACTCTTTTGCCGAATTCCTGAATGTTTCTATGTCCGTCCTGGATTTCCGGAACATACCTGCGTCGTCCCATCAGTGTCGAGACATAGCCTTTCTTTATGGCGTCGTCGATTGTGCGGTCAAAGTAGGATTTCACACCGGCGTAAGTCTGGAAGTAATCATCAATGAACTTCTGCGCTTCGTTTCTATCGATTTTCAGTTCATTTGCCAATCGCATGGAGCCGATGCCGTAGATGATGCCGTAGTTCATTGTTTTGGCTCGGCCGCGCATGTCCGATGTTACTTCATCAAGAGGAACATCAAACACTAGTGCCGCGGCGGCGGAGTGGATATCCTCATCGTTGGTAAATGCCTCAACGAGCCGCGCATCTTTGGACAGATGTGCCAGGATGCGTAACTCTATCTGGGAATAATCCGCCACGAGCAAAACTTTGTCGTCGCCATCCGCTATAAATCCTCTTCGGATTTCTCTCCCTCTCTCTGTGCGAACAGGGATGTTTTGCAGATTTGGATTACTGGAAGACAATCGTCCCGTCGCAGCTACAGCCTGGTTGAACGAAGTGTGAACTCTGTTAGTGCGTTCGTTTATCAATCCAATCAAAGCATCCGTATATGTCGATTTCAGTTTCGCAAATTGCCGATATTCCAAAATTAACGCCGGTAACTCATGCCGAGTGGATAAAGTCTTCAGCACATTTTCATCGGTGGAATAGCCAGTCTTTGTTTTTTTTCTCTTGGGCAATTTTAGTTCATCAAACAGGATTTCACTAAGTTGTTTCGTTGAATTGATATTGAACGGCTTACCGGCGATTTGGTGAATTTGGTCGGTCAGTTCGTCCAACTGTTTTTCAAAATCCCCGCTCAATTGAGCTAGGTAATCCGCATCAATTTTTATGCCCGTCATCTCCATATCCGCCAGTATGGAAATTAACGGCAACTCCATTTCCCAAAAAATCTCTTCCTGGCTCTGTTCTGCCAATTGAGGCTCCAAGATATATTTCAAGTGCAGAGTTGTATCCGCGTCCTCACAAGCATAAGTGGCAACTTTATCGACAGGGACTTGACTCATGAGAATCTGCTTCTTGCCGCTGCCTATCAGTTCTTTGATGGGTGTCATCCGGCGTCCGAGATATCTGAATGCGGTATCATCAAGCGCGTGTCCAGACGCGGATGGATTCAACAGATATGATGCTATCATTGTATCGAAGCTGATGCCCACTATATCAAATCCATTCTGTTCCAACACTTCTGAGTCATATTTGATATTATGTCCGATTTTGCCTTTCTCAGCATCCAGCAGGAACGGCTTGAGCTTATCCAACACATATTTTTCTGATAGTAACTGCGGCGCGCCGAGGTAATCGTGGTAGACAGGGATATAGTATGCTTCATGCGGTTGCACACTGATGGCAATACCCACAATTTTTGCCTTCATCGGGTCAAGGCCAGTCGTCTCTAGGTCGATGGCGAATTCTGGCGCAGATTGCAATTTTCCGAGCAATTCATCCAATTCCACCTCCGTAAACACCGTATAATAATCGGATTCGCTACGGTCGATAATCACCTGAGCTTCGTCCATTAGGCTTTTAAATTCTAGTTCATGAAACAACTCCTTCAGTCGCTCATTATCTCGTTCTTGCAGTTTGCAGTATTCAAGCGTCACATCCATTTCCACATCGGTTATCAACACTGCTAACTCTTTGCTGAGCATCGCACTATCTGCGCCGTCACGCAATTTTTTTTGCCATTTTTTCTCCACCTCATCAATGTGTTCCAGCATGTTTTCGACGGTGCCGAATTGCTCCAGCAAAACCGGCACACTCTTTTTGCCCAAGCCTTTGACACCTGGAATGTTATCAATTTTGTCACCTATTAAAGCAAGATAGTCGGGCATCTGCTCTGCTTCAATGCCATAATGTTTTCGAAAGCTATCGACATCGTAGATAGTGACCCTCTGCCTGTCGCTTCGGTGTACCTTGACATTTGGCGAGAGCAATTGCAAGATGTCTTTGTCGTTGGTGAAAATGAGCACTTCAAAATTTTCCGCCTCGGCTTTTTTCGTTAAAGTGGCAATAATATCATCCGCTTCAACTCCTCGCATCTCCAAAATCGGAATGCCCAGAGCTTTGATAATCGACCTGATGTATGGATATTGTTGGGAGAAACTTTCATCAACTTCAGGGCGGCCTGCTTTGTATTCCTTATAGAGCCTATCCCGTTCTGTTTCCCCTCCTGCGTCGAAAGTCACAGCGAGATATTCTGGATTCTCTTCCTTCAGCAGTTTTAGAAGCATCTTTGTAAAACCAAAAACGGCATTGGTGGGCATTCCGCGTGAGGTGGTCAAACCTTCGACGGCGTGGAACGCTCTGAAGGCGTATACGGAACCGTCGATTAAAAGTAAAGTTTTTTTTGTTTCATTTGTGGACATATTTTAACCTTCTTTCTTTAATGGGCAAGCCGCTCTACTTTAAAAACGTGATGCGCGGAACGGAGAACGGAAAACGGAGAACGGAGAATGGAAAATGCGCAAAGCCATCTGTGCGAAGCCATCCCGAGAATCGGGAAAAACGAGAAAACAAAACGAAAAATCCTGTTTTCTTCTGTTTCACCTTCCGCCTTCCGTCTTCCGACTTCCGTTTTACGGAATCACTTTATTCAGCGGATATTCAATAATCCCTTCCGCGCCTACTCGTCGCAATTCGGGAATTAAATCTCTGACGATGTGTTTGTCAGTGATAGTTTCCACAGCAACCCAATCCAATCCATTGAGAGGAGATATTGTCGGTCTTTTCATCGCGGGCAGAATTGCCAATAATTTTGGTAAGTCGCTTTTGGAGACGTTCATTTTCAAACCGACTTTTCCTTCAGCGTCAAGCGCGCTTGAGAGCAAAATATACAGATTTTCCGCCTTCTCGCGTTTCCAATCGTCCTGCCAACTCGATTTATTGGCGATGAACAATATCACGGATTCCATCACCACATCTACGATACGCAACCTATTGGCTTTAAGAGAACTACCTGTTTCTGTTATCTCAACAATGGCTTCGCCGAGGAAAGGCACCTTCACCTCAGTGGCGCCGTGTGAAAATTTCACCTCCGCGGTGATGTCATGTTCGGCAAGGTAAGACTTTGTTATGTTAACGAGTTCTGTCCAGATGATTT
>SDBU01009404.1_pt1 | contig 10956 bp, 6 predicted proteins | sample 2277071 | NCBI WGS metagenome assembly SDBU01 (sample SAMN10397929, study PRJNA504765) | marine sediment metagenome | isolation source: marine sediment core GS08_GC12, 126 cmbsf | place: Arctic Ocean: Gakkel Ridge, Loki's castle | collected 2008
ATTAGGTGTAGGTTACCTCAAAAGGTACAAAGTCCTGCTGAGGTACCTTTTTATGGCAAAATGTCTCAGAAGGTAGCCTGATTATGGAAAACGTTGCTGAAACATCCCTGATCACCGCTCTGAACCGCCTTTTGACAACAGATTTACGCAAAAATGGGCTGTCTGATGCGATTCTATGCTGATTTGGTCGCTCAAAGGTCCTCTCGTCGTCTAGTAGACCTTTTGATAGCCATAGAGCATTGATATGACTGTTCCGCAATGCTTTTTGAGGAAGAATGGATTCCTCCTCTCATTGGACAAAATTTAGGTATAAATATAGATATTTCTTTTGACAAGTCTATGCAATGGTGATAGAATCTGTGGAATAATATAGAGTTGGCCAGATGTCCATTAAAATGATGAATAATGGTATTACATATAATATAGCTGCATGGAGGTCACGGGAAATGTTATCTATTACCGAAAGAATAGCGTGCCTGGAGAAAACGGAGTTATTCAGTGGTATGCCAGGAGACGCTCTGGAAAAAATCGCCGGAGTCGCTCAAGAAATATATCTCGCGAATGACGAAACGATTTTCAACGATGGCGACAAGGGTGATGCGGTGTACGTTGTCGTTGAGGGTGAAGTGAAAGCCCATAGGTTCGGCATAGAGATCACCCGGATTGGAAAAAATAACTGCGTTGGTGAAATGGGTGTTATAGACGAAGGACCACGAAGTGGGGCAGTGTCGTCTATAGGAGATACTCTACTTCTCAAGGTAAGTCGTGATGATTTCTACCATATTGCACAGAACGACCTGAAATCGCTCCAGAATGTCCTTAGAATAGTGCTGAGGAAGCTCAGGAGGGAAACCGACCGAGAGGTCGAAGCTATGCTGGCGCACGAGCGTATGACGCAAGACCTGCTCAGAGCGCGTGAAATGCAGATGAGTATGCTGCCAACGGAAGATCTCCACGTTGAGACTCCCAATCGCCTATGTCTCAGGGCATCGGGGAACTGCTATCCAGCGGAGAAAGTTGGCGGGGATTACTACGATTATTTCTGTCTGCCAAATGATCAGGTGGGCCTCGTCATAGGGGATGTGATGGGGCATGGGTTCCACACCGGGCTAATGGTGGCTATGGCCAAAAGCTGTCTGCAAGTACAGATGAAGACTGACTACTCCATACCCAGTGTCATGTCTGCCATAAATGACATGGTATGTGGATTTATGCACGGCGACCATCCGCTGTTCATGACTTTTTGCTACATATTAGTTGATTTACATGCTCATACTATATCATTCTCCAACGCCGGGCACTCCTATCCATATCATTACCGCGTAGCGGCAGGGCAAATGGATAGACTGGAATCAGATGCTTGCCCACTGGGCATACTGGCAGATCAAGATTTTGGTGTAAGCCAATCGAAATGGGAAGGGAATGATGTTTTCGTTCTATATAGCGATGGAATAATCGAAGCGGAAAATGAAGATGGCGAAGAGTTCGGAGAGGAAAGACTAGAGCGATTGATAACGAGAAATGCCCAGCTTCCGCCCGTCCAGCTTAAAGAAGCGGTCTTGCATGAGCTTGATGACTTCTGTCATGGCATGGTGCAAGCGGATGACGTAAGCCTGGTAGCCATCAAGATGGGAGCATAATCAGTGGAAGGGTCCGAAGATGCTATCGACAGGTTGGGCATGCCATCGCCTACAGCACGCGATTTCATCAGATCGCTGTGGGGGATATTCAGAAGTTCCCGACAACAGATCGGTTCCATAGACGAAGCCTATAGAACCTGGGAAGGTTTATACGGAGGCGCCACCAACCTCAATGCTGAGGCGGTGAACGGAGTAAAACGTACAGCGCGAAATGTGGGCATCAGTTTACGCAGCAATACACAGGTAAAACACTTCCTGTTTGCCCTGGAAACATACCTCGCCATACTTCTAAAACTCCTGGTCGCCAGAGTAGCAGTTCAGCAAAGACTCGTCCCATTCACCTCAACTCTATCCCTGCTGCGCCCTAGACTCAGTGAGCGTTTTTCTGAACTGGAATCTATAGTACCACAATTAGCAGGCGTCTTTGAACATGATTCTTTTTCATGGTTTTATGACGCAACCAGGGTAGATAGGGACACAGAAAGTCGGCTCGACGCGCTTCTTGCCAAAACGGCAAAAGCTGTGGATGATCTCGACCTTATAGGACTAAACAAAGACTTTCTCAGAGCTTTCTATCAAGGCTTCTTTGATCGATCAACCAGACGCGCCCTGGGTGAGTTCTATACATCCACTAAGATGATGAGCGAAACTCTGGATGCGGCGGGCTATGACGGCTCACTTGAGAAGCAGATCGCTGATATTTCTTGCGGGTCGGGAACTTTTGTGGTGGGTGCGATAAGACGCGCTATTGCAAAGAATTCGGACCTCACGCCGCACGAAATTCTTCAAGGCATAACAGGAAAGATAATCGGTATCGACATTCATCCGCTGGCAGTTGCTATGGCGCGAGTGAACTATATACTTGCGATCTCAGAGCTTCTGTCCCCCCAGACTCTCCAACTGCTTCCGCAGATCCGAATACCAATCTTTTGGGCAGATTCTTTGGCCAGGCTAACAACTGACAATCTTGCAGCGTTGGATGTTGCCATAGTAGCGCAATGTGATTACATCGTTGGCAATCCGCCCTGGGTGCGGATACACAACATTGAGAAAGGCTTCCGGGATCGCCTCTTTAGGGACTACCAGTTCTACCGCGACTCAGGTTGGAAGCTAGGATGTAAGCTTGCAGGTATTGGCAGAGGATTCGGTCGTCAGGCGGATTTGGCTATGGCTTTTGTCGAAAGAGGGCTGGAGCTACTGAAGCAGGGAGGTACACTGGCTTTTGTCATAACCTCCAAGATACAGCAAGCCTTATATGCCAATGCTTTGAGAAGTCATTTGGTGCGTCAGACCCAACTCAGAAAGCTGATCGACTATTCGCTATACGCGCAGCCTTTGTTTGAGGACACTACGACCTATTCGCTGATTATAGCGCTGGACAAAACGAAGCCGTCCACAGAACATAAGTTAGATGTTACTGTTTACAACATACGTGGAGATAAGATTGACTACTCCACAAGCCAGAAGGAACTGAGTCTCCTGAAAGGTGATACTGAGTCGCCCTGGATAATGGCGCCACCCAATGTAACGAAGGCTATCAGAGAAATGCAGAATCGCAATATTGTTCTTCTTGGGATGAAGAAGGATATAAGACCACGTATTGGTGTTCTGACAGCAGCAAATAGGATATTTATCGTTAGTCGAATAGAGGCTACAGACTCGCCGGGTGAAGTTCTAGCAGTTACCGAGAATGGCGAAACGATCCGGATCGAGAAATCCCTTCTCAGACCTCTTATAAGGGGGAAAAATATGAGTGAATGGGCATATAATACTGATCAATACATTATCTGGACACACGATGATGAGACAGGGGATGTGCATACGGAACTGCCACCAAGAGCAAAGGAATACTTCGAGAGCCATTCTGAAGTCCTCAGGAGTAGAAATGGATACAGGGATAGTATGCCGATCTGGACAATCTTTAGAGTAAGCCCTGAGAAATTGAAAGGGAAAGTTGCATGGCAGGAGCTTGCTAAAACAATGGGAGCCTCGTGTGTGCCTGCGGTACATACAGATGGGATTTTGGGAACTGTGAAGCTAATACCTCTCCAGACCACATATCTGATTTCCGCGGATACAGACCAGAAGGCCTATATATTGGCAGGAATTCTGAATGCTCTACCAGTTCGATCATATTTCACCGCCTTTGCACCGAAGGCCAGAGGCGCCTACTTTAGACACTTCGCATGGACAGTCTCGTTACTCCCACTTCCAAAGGCTCTGGACAAAATACTCGAAAAGCATTATAAGACAGGGCTGAATGAGCGCCAATCGCTCCTGGAGGATCTTAGTAAGATAAGTCAGGAACTTCATTCGGATCCCGATGAGCGTAAAAAACATCAATTAGAAGCTAAACTGAATGAGATTGTCGCCACGATTTACAATCTGAGCGAAAACGATGTGAACGCTCTGGAGAGTTACTATCACTTTGTTCATGGAACAAAGCAGTTGGAACTGGAGTTGGGTGGATAAGCCTTCGAATAAATTTGCCTGATACCCGATCAACAAACTGCCACGATTTTGTTCAAAGTCCCAAAAAAACTTGACAAGAGAACGTTTGCTATGGTATAATGTATGCACCCCCACCCAGTGTTGGTGTACAGCACTGGGTGGGCGGGGATAAGGAAAAGGAGTGACGTCCATGATAGACCAGGAAACTAAAGAAGCTACACGGAGGCGACTCTTGAGCATCAAGGGGCAGGTCCAGGGAGTTCAGCAGATGATAGAGGATGAAAAATACTGCGTGGACATCCTGATACAGCTTTCCGCTGCCAGAGCTGCTCTTGGCAAGGTGAGCGCGATTATACTGAAGAGGCACGTTGAAAGCTGTGTGGTGGGCGCTATCGAATCGGGTTCTGAAGAAGAGATGACTGAGAAAATTGAGGAACTCGTGCAGGTATTCTCTAGATATAATTAGTTTGACTTTGTCAACTGGAGTAGCCTAAATGACAAAGTAGTATTAGCTTGACTTTGTCACATTAGCTTTAGAATGCTCATCTTTGTCGGTTACCGGTAACGGGTAAGTCATTTGTCATTCCAGCGAAGGCTGGAATCCAGTGGTTACAGATATATGTATTACGCATATACATCTGTATTATGGATTGTTATGCTGGTAAAATGACTGGATTCCAGCCTTCGCTGGAATGACAGCGTAATGTGACAAAGTCAAATTAGTTATACCTTCTGGATGTTGGACGAGGGGAGGTGAGAAAAGATGGCGAAAACCCAAACGACCCTGAAAGTTAATGGCATGTCCTGTGAGCACTGTGCTGGAACCGTCACCAAGGCCCTTAAAGGGCTAAAGGGTGTCAAAAAAGCAAGCGTGGATTTGAAGGAAGGCCTGGCCGAAGTGACCTATAATCCAGATAAAATCAGTGTTGACGCCCTTACGAAGGCTGTGATAGACGCTGGCTATGAAGCATCAATAGCATAGCTTCGGAATCATTGGCCAGGTAAACTCGGGTGAGACTGAAGAGCGGACAAAGCAAATCACAGAGAATGGAAGTGACGAGCATGAGTGAGGATGTAAAGACCGAAAATGTCGAGGAAAAGGCAATTATAAGTATAGCGGGCATGCACTGCGCGTCGTGCGTCTCCACTGTGGAGAAATCTCTGAAAAAGGTGGAAGGTGTGTCGTCAGTAGTGGTCAATCTGGCATCCGAGAAGGCGTATGTGGATTTCGATCCTGAACGGACAACAACAGAGGACCTGAAGACGGCTATTGAGAAAAGCGGCTATGAAGCGGCTGGCATCGAAGTGGGAGATACACCTGCACAACCTCTGCCGACAGAAGGAAAGCAGGATATTGCACTGAACATAGGCGGAATGACCTGCGCTGCCTGCGCCCAAACTATCGAAAAGGCGCTGAACAAGACTGAAGGCATATCGAAAGCTAATGTGAATCTCGCCACGGAAAAGGCCAATATCACCTTTGATCCCGGGGTGATCGATCTGGATAAGATCGGTGTGGTGGTGGATAGCGCGGGATATGAGGTACTGGGCACGGAGGAAGTGGACAGGGAAGAGCAGAAGATGGGTGACGCCCGGAAGCGCATGTTCTGGGCATGGTGTCTCACCGCACCAATAATGTTGTGGATGCTGCCAGAGATGATATTTCATATAGCATGGCCCACGCCGCTGGTCTTCCACATAGGTATGCTCGTATTGGCCACGCCGGTATTATTCTGGCTTGGCTGGCCGACGCTGCGCTCCGCGGTGAAATCCGCTTCACACGGAAGTTCCAATATGGACGTCCTCATCACTCTGGGTGTATTCGCCGCGTATGCTACTGGAATAGCGAAGATCCTGGGATCTCCTATTGCCAGCTATGCCGGCATCTCCGCCATGATCATGTCATTTCATCTTACTGGCAGATACGTGGAAACGAAGGCAAAAGGCAAAGCCTCTCAGGCTATCAAGAAGCTGTTGGAGCTTGGCGCGAAGACCGCTCGTATTCTCGTGGACGGAACGGAGCGGGAGATCCCCGTTGAGGAAGTGCAACTGGGTAACGTCATGGTTGTGCGCCCGGGTGAGAAAATCCCAACTGACGGTGAGATTGTGGAAGGTGAAAGCTCCATAGATGAATCCATGGCAACTGGCGAATCCATGCCGGCAAGAAAGCAGGTCGGCGATGAAGTGATAGGCGCGACCGTGAACCAGCGGGGACTGCTAAAAGTAAAGGCCACCAAAGTGGGGAAGGATACATTTTTATCCCAGATAATCAAGATGGTGGAAGAATGCCAGGGGTCAAAGGTTCCTGTGCAGGAGTTTGCCGACAAAGTGACGGCGTACTTCGTCCCGGTTGTTCTGGGAATAGCCGCTCTGACATTCTTGCTCTGGTTTCTGTTACCTGGTCCCATGAAGGTGGTAGGCGATTGGGCGCAGAGCTTCATTCCGTGGATAAATCTGGCGCCAGGAGACCTCACGCTGGCCATATTTGCTACGGTGGCTGTGCTGGTTATAGCGTGTCCGTGCGCGCTGGGATTGGCTGTTCCCACAGCTTTAATGGTGGGGAGCGGCATGGGCGCTGAGAACGGCATCCTCATTCGCGATGGCGCCGCCATTCAGACTTTGAAGGACGTTCACATCATCGTCTTCGATAAAACCGGAACCATCACCAAGGGTCAGCCAGAGGTGACGGACATAGTGCCCGCTGAAGGACGCACAGAAGACGAGGTGCTGAGATTGGCCGCCAGTGTGGAAACCGGATCGGAACACCCACTAGGACAGGCTATCGTGAAAAAGGCTGCGGAAAAGGAAGTAGAACTGATGGCGTTAAGCGGTTTCCAGGCCATCGTCGGCAAGGGTGTGCAAGGCAATCTGGACGGCAAAATGGTAGCCGTTGGCAGCAGAAGAATACTTGAGGAAGCGGAGAACTCAGAATGGGTGGAAAGGGAACTGAGCAGGCTGGAAAACGAGGCTAAAACCGCTATGCTGGTGGCGGAGAGCGGTCAGCCAGCCGGCATAATAGCTGTTGCTGATACGCTGAAAGATGACTCTATTCAGGCCATCCGGGAGTTGGAAAGCATGGGGCTGGAAACAGCCATGATCACCGGAGATAATCGGCGTACTGCGGAGGCTATCGCCAAACAGGTGGGAATCTCCCGCGTTCTGGCGGAAGTTCTCCCTGACGGTAAAGTAGATGCTGTTAAGGAACTCCAAGAGAAGGTGGGTTTGGTAGCTATGGTGGGCGATGGGATAAACGACGCTCCTGCCCTTACACAGGCCAACGTGGGCATAGCCATCGGCACCGGCACCGACATCGCCATCGAAGCATCCGACGTGACGCTGGTGAGCGGAAATCTCTCCGCCGTGGTGAGCGCCATAAAGCTCTCGCGAGCTACGTTTAAAAAGATACGGCAGAATCTATATTGGGCCTTTGGATATAACGTTTTGGCCATCCCGTTGGCAGTCTTAGGTCTACTTCATCCTGTCATAGCGGAAGCAACTATGGCCAGCAGTTCAGTGAGCGTGGTCACCAACGCCAACCGACTGCGGAAAGTTGACATCAGGCCTGATTATTTGAAGGATGGATCGATAGGTCTATAGGCCTAATACCATTTCCATTATTTTATTGTGCATATGCACAATAAAATAATGGAAATGGTATTAGTAGAACATGCCGCTGGCTTGTTTCTGGCGCTTCGCCAGCGGTCTGAATCAGCGGATCGCACGTTTCATGGGCAGGCGCTCAGACCACTTCCTACCGCGAATATCATACACCTGTAATTATCCGGCTTTGCCAACATTTTCTGGGTGATTTTTCCTTGACAATCTTAACGTATGTGTAGTATACTATAACGAGAGAAAATACGATAGCGAAGGCATCATTTTTTTACAAACCTACCGGAGCAGGATCAGTGCAGGAAAGTAAAATAGTTATACGCGGCGCAAGGGAGCATAACCTCAGGAATGTCAATCTGGTGCTTCCGCGCAATAAGCTAATAGTCTTCACCGGTGTGAGCGGGTCCGGGAAGTCGTCGCTGGCGTTTGACACGCTCTATTCTGAAGGCCAGCGCAGATACGTGGAATCGCTTTCGGCATACGCCAGACAGTTCCTGGGACAGATGGAGCGGCCGGATGTGGATTTCATAGAAGGACTGTCGCCGGCTATATCCATCGAGCAGAAAACGGTGAGCAGAAACCCGCGCTCTACCGTTGCCACCATAACAGAAATATACGACTATATGCGCGTGCTCTTTGCCCGGGCTGGCATACCGCATTGCACCAAATGCGGACGCGAAATAGGGGCGCAGACAAGCGATGAGATTATAGACAGAATCCTGGAGCTGCCGGATGGGAAAAGGATACAGATACTATCTCCCATAGCGCGAGAGCAAAAGGGCGAATACAAGGACGATTTCGAGGCCGCTATGCGCGCCGGATATGCGCGCGCCAGAGTTGACGGCCAGATGTACGAACTGACCGACGAAATAGGCCTCGATAAGAATAGGCGGCACAATATTGAGATAGTCGTCGATAGAATAATCATAAAAGAAGGGGTAAGGGGAAGGCTGTCGGAGTCCGTGGAAGCTGCTCTGGAACTTGGCGAAGGTGCGATGATCGTCAATGTTCTGGATGATGCGGATAGGAATGCCACAGGAGAGGACATCCTTTTCAGCAGGAACTACGCGTGTCCCGACTGCGGTATAAGCTACGAAGAATTAACTCCGCAAATGTTTTCCTTCAACAGTCCACAGGGGATGTGCCCTTCGTGTAGAGGTCTGGGATCAAAGATGGAGATGGACCCCGATCTGGTAGTTCCTGATGAGAATAAATCCATCAACGAGGGAACGATAGTCCTCATCGGCGAGCCGAAAAATCTGTGGATCAAACACCTGATGCAGGGCCTGGCGGACCACTATGGCTTCACCCTGGACACGCCCTGGTCGAAGCTCACGAAAAAACAGCAGAACGCCGTACTATATGGCACCGGCGCCAAGCGTATCCAGTTTGTTCACATAAATAGCAATGGCCGCAAATGGCGTCGTAAACAGCGTTACGGTGGCATTATTCCGGATAACGAGCGCAAATACAGAGACACAAAGTCCGAAGGCGTGCGCGAGAATCTGGCGAAGTTCATGGCAAATACACACTGTCACGAATGTGAGGGCGGAAAACTTCGTCCGGAGAGCGTGGCCGTGACCGTTGCTGACAAATCCATCGTGGACATCGTGCGCATGTTCATTGACGAAGCCGCTGACTTTTTCGAGTCGCTGCTCCCAAAACTGAATGCCACGCAGGCCATTATAGGCGAGGAACTGATAAAAGAGATACATGGTCGGCTGGGATTTCTGCTGGATGTGGGGTTGAATTACCTCACACGATACAGGACAGCGCCCAACCTATCCGGAGGGGAGGCGCAGAGAATTCGCCTGGCGAGCCAGATAGGCAGCGGCCTGGTTGGAGTGCTTTACATTCTGGATGAGCCAACTATCGGCCTGCATAGCCGCGATAACAGACGTCTGTTGAGCGCGCTGAAAAAGCTCCGAGACCGGGGCAATACAGTAATAGTGGTGGAGCACGACGAGGAAACCATGTGCGCCGCCGATCTGATAGTGGACTTTGGCCCGGGGCCTGGAGTCAAAGGTGGCGAGATTGTCGCTGTGGGCACACCTTATGAGATCAGCAATAACGAAAACTCCATTACTGGCAAGTATCTCAGCGGCGAACTGATGATCCCCGTCCCGGAGAAACGGCGTCCGGAAAATGGTAAATGGATAAAGATCCTCGGCGCAAGACATAATAACCTCAAGAATATGGACGTGCCCATACCGCTGGGGCTCTTTACGTGCGTTACTGGAGTCTCTGGCTCAGGCAAAAGCTCGCTGATCAATGACATACTTCACAAATCATTGGCAAGGGATCTGATGCGCGCGTACGCGATCCCTGGCGATCACGATGGCATCGAGGGCATTGAGCATCTGAACAAGGTCATCGACATCAACCAGGCTCCAATTGGCCGCACACCCAGATCAAACCCGGCCACCTATGTGAAGGTACTGGACGTTATAAGGGGGATGTTCGCCCAGTTGCCGGAGTCACAGGTGCGGGGCTATAAGCCGGGCAGGTTCAGCTTCAACGTCAAAATCGGCAGATGCGAGGCGTGTCAGGGCAACGGTTTGAAAAAGATTGAGATGCACTTTCTGCCGGACGTTTGGGTGAAATGTGACGTATGCGGCGGCACAAGATTCAACGATGAGACGCTTCAGGTGCGGTACAAAGGCAGGAACATCGCCCAGGTGTTGGACATGGATGTGCAGCAGGCGTTGGAGCATTTTCAGAACGTTCCCAAAGTAGCGCGGATACTTCAGACGCTCCATGATGTGGGGCTGGACTACATCAAGCTGGGACAGCCTGCGCCTACGCTGTCCGGCGGTGAAGCGCAGAGAGTGAAGCTGGCCAAGGAGCTTTGCAGAATAGCCACTGGCCAGACCATATATATACTGGATGAACCCACCACAGGCATGCACTTCGCCGATACTCAGCGGCTTCTGGACGTGCTGAATCGACTGGTGGACGCCGGCAACAGCGTCGTAGTTATCGAGCACAACATGGAGGTAATAAAAACTGCGGATTACGTAATAGATTTGGGCCCAGAAGGCGGGGATGGTGGCGGGTACGTGGTAGCTGCCGGCACACCGGAAGAGATGGCCAGGGTCAAAGACTCATATACAGGGCAGGTCATCAAAGAAGTCTTGAGCAACGGTGGGCGGGCGAAACTGCCAGAGGTCTATGCTGAAGACCAGTCTCCAGGACTTACTACCACGCACCTAAAAATCAAGGGGGCGAAGGAGCATAACCTCAAAGGGGTGGA
>SDBU01009405.1_pt1 | contig 10956 bp, 10 predicted proteins | sample 2277071 | NCBI WGS metagenome assembly SDBU01 (sample SAMN10397929, study PRJNA504765) | marine sediment metagenome | isolation source: marine sediment core GS08_GC12, 126 cmbsf | place: Arctic Ocean: Gakkel Ridge, Loki's castle | collected 2008
AGAGTTGGACAAGATCAAGGCACCCACTCTCATTGTCTGGGGCGATCAGGATGCGGTGGTTCCCCGAAGCGATCAGGAGGCGCTCGCGGCGACGATCGCGGGCTCGCGGCTCGTTGTGTATCCCGGCGCCGGACACGGGTTCTACTGGGAGGAGCCCGACCGCTTTGCGTCTGATCTTGTGGCCTTCATCGAAGACCTCGTCAACTGAGGGTGTGGTAGTCGCCGTCCCGCCGGATGGGGGACGCCGCTTGGGTGATGAGAGCCGCATTTAACAAGTGCATGGAACCGACTGCGGTTACGCTAGCTCTCCACTGCAGCGGCTCATGCATCCCGTTAGGCCGCCGATCGCATATCCAGTGACACACGCTACATGGCCTATGTCGAACCGAGAGGAGGAGCACAAATGTCAGACCCAATCGTTTTCATCAGCCACAATAGAGTAAAGTAAGGTAAGACCGATGACTTCAGGCAGTTGGAAGCAGGAGGCATTGCGACGGTTATCATTGGAATCCGAGCGTTTCGTCCTCGCATGGAGGTGATGACTCTACCCCGTGTGTTGGTGACGCCACACCTAATGGAGAGACCGGTGGGGGCACCCGGTGATCTTGACAGGCAGCGGGCGGCAGTTGTAGCAGCGTTGAGGTTGCTTGAAGGAGCGGAGCGAGCTGGGACATTGGTGGAGTTACCGGGTGCATATAGTGGAATGTGGCAAGGAGGCAGTTGAAGCTTGCTGCATTAATTCACCGGTGACGCCAAACAGCCCTCCGTGCTCGCCGCTTATCCGCTAGGCCGTTAGGCAGACGAAGCCACTGCTAGGTCCACCCTGAAGGAGGAATCCATGTCAGTGAGAGTTCAGGTTTCAGAGGTAATCGACCGGCCAGTGGGCGATGTGTTCCACTTCTACGCTCATGAGCACGTCCGCAACCACCCTCGCTGGGATCCGGACATGCAACTCGAGCAGGTATCAGATGGCCCGATTGGCGTCGGGACAATCATCCGCAGACGCAACACCCACAGCGGTACTCCCGTTGAGGGGACGATGGAGGTCGTGGAGTTCGAGCCCGACCGGACTTTCGTAGTGGTGATCCATGAAGGCCACACCGAGACGCGCGGGTGGGTGACATTCAACGCTGAAGATCGAGAGCGAACCACAATCACGATCAGCGCAGAGTTCGCTGACATGGATGAGTCGATGGAGAGCATGCTTACCAGCCTAATGGAGCGAAGCTCCCGAAACATCAAGCATCTTATCGAATCTGAGGTCTAGGAGCAGTGTGCAGAATGGAGGCAGACGTGGTGCCACTTATACTGCTTAGGGCACCAACATGGCAAGGAGATTGAAGGTCCTGCTGCATAACGCAGCGTGCGGCGGACGGCGGGGATTCTGCGCGACTTAAGAGCGTTTTCGTACTCCCTTCGGATGGTTCAATACTTTGGAGAGCAAGGCCAAAGGATGTCGTTCGGTGAGCCTTGAAGACAGCGTCCAGGATTGGCGAGTAAGTTGGAACAAGATCTCCATCGTCGAAGAAGGCGAATCCTAGCGAAGGAACAGGCCATATGTCGATCCACTATCCAGTACCAATTCTCGATCACGATCCCAGTGAACCATCCGCGTTTCTGCCCGGAAATCTGATGGGGATATCGCGCAGGCAAAGGGGCTTGACGCTTCATCAAGCCCCTAAGGGATGTCTGCTAGACTTCGACGGAGAGCTCCTTGAGCACTTGGTCGCTGCCGACCGGGCACGGCCTGATCCCGATTGGCCTTGCTTTCATACGCAACTCTACCGTTGGACGAGTGGGCCAGAGGAATTCGGGATCATCGGAGGAACTATTGGGGCTCCGTTCGCAGTTTTAGTTGCTGAAGAACTGTTTGCATATGGCTGTGACGCCTTGGTGAGCATTGGCTCGGCAGGACTGGTGGGAGGGGACTTTCAACCACCCTTTTTCTTGATGGTTGAACGCTCTGTGCGCGACGAGGGCACTAGCTACCACTACTTGTCTCCAACTGCCTTTGTCGAAGCGGACCGAGAGTTGTTGAGGCAGGTTAAAGCTGCTCTCGACCGGGTGGGAATGGCCGTCCACCTAGCAGCTACCTGGACAACGGACGCACCGTTTCGTGAGACGTCAAGCCGCATTGCCACTTATCGGGATCAGGGGATCGTGGCAGTAGAAATGGAAGCGGCGGCGCTATTATCCTTTGCGGCAGCCCGAGGAAGGAAAATCGTGTGTTTCTCGCACGTCACCAACCAAATGGCAACGAGCCAGACCGATTTTAACAAAGGCGGCCAATCCGGCTACGAGTATGCCATCCGCCTTTGCGAGGATACGCTTCACAGCCTCCTTGCTTTGGATCCTGTAAATGGAAGTTGACATGTGGTTGACGAAATCTAAAAGATCGATTGGCGAAAGCCTATAGATACAACGTTTCTGGGGCAGTTTGACGAGAACAAAAACGGCGATCTTGTGGTTCTTTTTGATCTGTGACAGGAGCTTCGAATGAAAAGGATATATCTCGATTTCAATGCCAGCACCCCGATCGCACCGAAGGTGGCGGAGGCCATGCTGCCATTCTTGACCGACCACTATGGCAATCCCTCCAGCCGCCATTGGGCCGGGACTCCGGCCAGAGAGGCAGTTGAGTACGCTCGTTCTCAGGTCGCGGGCTTACTGGGTTGTAGGCCGGACGAGATAGTCTTCACGAGCGGAGGCACCGAGTCGAACAATTACGCTATCAAAGGGGTCTTCTTCGCTCTTCGCGACCGTGGGAACCACATCATCACTACACAGGTGGAACACCCTGCGACCATCCAGCCTTGCCAGTTCTTGGAAAAGCTGGGGGGAGAGGTGACATACTTGCCCGTCGACAGAACCGGTATGGTCGATCCCGATGACGTACGAAAGGCCATCACCGACCGGACGATCCTAGTAAGCGTTATGCACGCGAATAACGAGGTGGGGACTATCCAGCCCATTACAGACATCGGTCGGGTCACTCGCGAGCATGGCATTTTCTTTCATACTGACGCGGCCCAGTCAGTCGGCAAAATCCCGACGCAAGTTGGGGAGCTCGGGATGGATCTGTTGTCGGTGGCTGGACATAAGGTATATGCGCCGAAAGGGGTTGGTGCTTTGTATATCCGCCGAGGCATCCACCTTGAACCCTTTGTCCATGGGGCGAGTCACGAGTCGGGCCGAAGGGCCGGAACGGAGAACGTCCTTCTCGACGTGGGACTGGGGGCAGCCTGTGAGTTGGCGGCCGGGTGGATAGAAATGCCGCAGGTCCGCGAACTCCGCGATCTGTTCTGGGAGCTCTTGCGAGAAGCCTTCGGCAACCGAGTCGTCCTCAACGGTCATCCCACCAAGAGGTTGCCGAATACACTAAACGTATCTTTCATCGGCAAGAACGGCGCCGAGATCCTGTCGAAGCTGGAGGGCGTGGCAGCCTCGACCGGCTCGGCTTGCCATGAAGGTGCTATTGAGCTCTCGCCGGTTCTTCAAGCCATGAGAGTGCCGCCGAAGACGGGTGTAGGAGCTATACGTTTCAGCCTCGGAAGGACGACCGCTTCGGATGAAATCAAATACGTGTCAGATCGCCTAAAGAGCATCCTTGGGAGCCCCAAGAACTGAACCTTCCAGACTTCGATCGCTGGGCTCCGCATTCGCATGTTCTGCTTGCTGGAGACTGGACATCAACCATCGCGACTCGCCCATGCAGCGTATTGCGTAGCAGACGACAGCGCCTGCAATACAAGCGTCGGGCGGCCCATACTGGCCGTCTTGCTGTGAAGTAGGTCTTGCATGGCCCGGCGCCTGAGCTTCTTAAAGGGAGAGGCTCTCGAAGAACGACCGGCAAGCAAGGGTCTTACTGATTCAAGTCATGGGGGTTTGGGAATCAGCCTGGGAGGGCAGGCTTTTCCAAGTCCATAGTACTTTATGGCACGCCCGGAGGGATTCGAACCCACAGCCTTCTGATTCGAAGTCAGGCGCTCTATCCATTGAGCTACGGGCGCGCACTTTGGGGTGAGCGATGGGATTCGAACCCACGGTCTCCTGGGCCACAACCAGGTGCCTTAACCGCTAGGCTACGCTCACCACGCCCGTTCATTCTAGCATAAAGCTCTTCGATCAGCAAGGATTCGCGCTTCGGAAGGCGGACTCAAGGGAGGGTTACAATCTTCTCGTCGACGGCTATGTAGCGATAGAGCGTCCAGAAGAGGGCGTACCAGGTGACATAGCCCCAGAAAGCCACCAAGGGAATGCTGGCAACGCGCGGCTCCAGGAGAAACAACTTCACGATATCCTGGACATACTGCCTGGGGGGGCTGAGATGGGGCAACATCGTCGACCATTGCGATGCGGCCATTTGACAGTTGGAGATGCCACTTCTAGAATGGGAGCCGAGAGGATGGGAAGGTATTCAGCTTCCAACCACGTCGTGGCCGAGTGATGCATGTCGAGCGCGAAATCCCCGCTGTTCTGGCTCCCGCAGGTGCTCATCATGGCCAGCGTCCTGGCTGCTGGCGTCGGCTGGACGCTGGAAGCCGAGATGGGATCGAGCCTCCTCCGGCGCGGCGACCACCATCGACGGCATATGGAATACGCTGCAGCTTTGCGCGACTACGCCCAGGCTGCGAAGCTGGAGCCAACGGATGCCAGACCGCATCAGCGGACGGGCAGCATCTACCTGGCCCAGGGACGCCTCGAGGAAGCCGAGGATTCTTTGCGCCGAGCGCTGGCCCTGAACACGGCTGAAGTCGGGGCTCTCACCGATTTGGGACAGGTGATGTTTCGAACCGGGCGGAGAGAGGCGGCCATCGCCTTGTGGGAGAGGGCGGTCGCCTCCTCCGCGGGAGCAGCCGAGGCTCAGCATGCTCTGGGGATGGTTGCGTTGGAGGCGGGCGCCTTCGGCCAAGCGCGGGACAGACTGGTCCGGACTCTGGAGATAGCCCCGGCTCGAGTCGAGAGTCGGTATCGGCTGGCGCTCCTTGCGGCGCGGGAGAGGCCGGGCGAGGCGGAGGCCATCCTGCTGGAGTTGCTGCAGGATCCTCTATCGCCAGAACAGGAGAAGCGAGCGAGATCCTTCCTGGAAGCGCTGCGCGGCCTGGACGAGTTGCCGGATTCCATCTCGCGCTCCATGGCGCTGGGCGCGGCCTACTTGCGAGCGGATGCCCTTTCGCTGGCCCATGATCGATTTCGCTGGGCGCTGTCGCGGGATCCCAACAGTTTGGACGCACAGGCTCACGTCGGCTACGTTCTTTTTCGAGAGAGGAAGCGGGGCGAGGCCGTCAGAGACCTGAGGCATGTCCTAAGTTTGGATCCCGATCATGCGCTTGCCAACTACTACCTGGGGCTGGTGCTGCTTTCGTGGGGAAACACCGAAGGTGCCATGGCTCAGTTTCGAGCGGTGCTGAGGGCTGATCCGGACAACGCGGCGGCTTTCGTTGAGATGGGAAGGGCCTACTATCATCGGAGGAAGTACGCCGAGGCGGCGGAGATGTTTGAGAGGGGAGCTCGTCTGGCCTCGGGCGACGCCGGATTCCATCTCATCGTGGCTCGATTCTACGTGGATCACCTGTGGTTGGTGGAGGAAAAGGGGCTGCCGGAGGCGGCCTGGGCCGCGAACATCGCGCCGGAGAATGCGGAAGCTCAGGATGTGTTGGGGTGGGCCAACTACCTCACGGAGCGCTACCGGGAGGCCGAAGCCGCCCTCGAGAGGGCCGTCGACATCGATCCGAGCCTGGCCAGCGCTCACTATCACCGGGGAATGACCCTTCTGCAGATGGGCCGACGGGAGGAAGCCGCGAGTGCCTTTCGAAAGGCCGTGGACCTGGACGATGAGGGATTCTATCGCCATCGAGCCGCCAATGAGCTTGATGAGTTGGGGGAGGAGCCACTCTGATGGGTTTCCTCTATTATGAGAAGCCTATGTTCTCCCGTGAGAACGCTACCTTTCCTCCCACCATCGTCATCCAGGGCTGAAGGTCGCCGTCCAGGACCACCAGGTCCGCGTCGTAGCCCGGCAGCAAGTCCCCTTTCTTGAGCCCCAGAACCGCCGCCGGCGTCCGCGTCATCGAGGCCAAGGCCTGTTGGAAGGGAAGGCCGACTTCATTCACCAAGACGTGAAGCCCGACTATCAGCGGCTGCACGCTGCCCGCGATGGTCCCGTCGGCGAGATGGGACCCGGACGCGTCGACGATCACGTGTCCCGTTCCCCAGCGATGCTCCCCCAGGGGAAGGGTCGCGGCGGGGATGGCGTCGCTGATCAGCGCGACCCTGCTCGCGCCCTTGACCCGAAACAGAAGCCCCATCACGGCGGGGTGTACGTGCATCCCATCACCTATCAACTCGGCCACTACCTCATCTCGATGAAGCACCGTGCCCAGCACCCCCGGCTCCCTTTGCTGCAGGCCCCGCATGGCGTTGAAGACATGTGTGACATGACTCACCCCCGCGGCCACGGCCTCTTCGGCCTCGGCAAAAGTCGCATCGGTGTGGCCGATGGAGGCCACTATGCCTTTCTCCACCAGCGCAGGGATGGCTCTCATGTTCGCCTGAACCTCAGGGGCTATGGTCACCAGCCGTATGTGGCCCTTGCTTGCCTCCCAGAGGTCATCGAATGCAGCAGCGTTGAAGGGCCGGATATGGGCCGCATCCAATGCGCCGGGGTATTTGGGCGAGATGAAGGGCCCTTCCAGGTGAGCTCCCAGGATATGGGCTCCCGGGGTCTCCGTCTCGATACAACTGGCGAGGTCCTCCAAGGCCGTGGCGACGCGATCCAATGGTGCGGACACCGTGGTGGGAACGAAGGAGGTGACGCCGTACTGAGGCAACAGCTCCGCCATGCTTGCCGCCCCGCCTTCCATGGCGTCGAATCCGCCGATGCCGTGGATATGGAGATCGATCAAGCCTGGGATCACGCTCCGACCGGCAACATCCAGCAGTTGCGAAGCGGATGATTCCAGGCGGCACATGGGGCCAACTTCTCGGATTACCGGCCCATCCAGGCTCACGAAGCCATCCTCGATGAGCTCGTCCGGCACGTGAATAACTCCATGGGTCAGGTGACGTCTTGAGGCCTTCACTTGTCAGCACAGCCATCGCGTCGTGGACACAGCTTCTCCCGTCTTCCGCCGAGATGGTGAAGGCGCGCTCATCGTTCTTTTTCCATGGACTTCCGAGCTTTTCGAGAGATGCGGTTCCAGATCCGCGTCAATCCCATGGCTTTCTTCATGAGGCTGAGGGTCTCCTCCGCCTCCCGATCCGTGCGCAGGGTGCCCTCGTAGATGATCTGTTCCACCAGGCCCGACCGCTCCGCATATCGCTCCCGCCGTTCGCGCAACGGGTCCAGGAGGAGGTTCAGCGCATCGACCAGCTTCTCTTTTACCTCCACATCTCCCACTTTACCGGCGCGGTATCTCCGCTTCAGATCCTCCACCTGAGCCCTGTCGGTGTTGAAGGTATCGTGGTAGATGAAAACGGGGTTCCCCTCCACGGTGCCGGGTATATCGGCCCGGATGCGCTTGGGATCGGTGTACATGCTGAACACTTTCTTGCGAACGGTCTTCGCATCATCGCTGAGGAAGATGGCGTTTTCCAGGCTCTTGCTCATCTTTTCCTTGCCGTTCGTGCCCACCAGCGTCGGCACATCGCCTATCATGGATCGGGGGATTGGGAACACCTCACCATACAGGTTGTTGAAGCGCCTGGCGATCTCGGCGGAGATCTCCACGTGGGCCTTGTTATCCTTTCCCACCGGAACCAGATGGGACCTGGGCATCAGGATATCCGCAGCCTGGAGCACGGGATAGCCGATGAGGCCGAATGGAATCGCCTCATCATCGAATCGGGCGGCCCTGGCCATGTCCTTGATGCTGGGGAGCCGAGCCAGGCGCGGTAGGGTGACCAGCATCCCGAAGAACAGGTTCATCTCGTAGACGGCGTGAATCGCCGATTGCAGATAGATGGTGCTCTTCTGGGGGTCGATCCCCGCCGCCAGGTAATCCAGCACCATCTCCCGGACGTTATCGCTGATGGCCTCGATGGAGTCCTTATCCGGACGCGTGGTCAAGGTGTGCAGATCGGCTATGAGGAAGAAACACTCGTACTCGTCCTGTAGTCGCACTCGGTTCTTCAGGCTGCCCACATAGTGGCCCAGATGAAGTTTCCCCGTGGGTCGGTCGCCTGTCAGGATGCGCTTTCGATCCATTCTCCCTCCCATCAATATGGCTGCATCAAAGCTGTGACAACGGGCGAATCATAACATACCTTCATTGGAGCAACAAGGTGGGCACGGAGCTGGCCTTTCCGGGGTGCGGCGCGAGGGGAGAGCAGCCCAGGTTGACAAAGTTCTGGATGTGCGGTATAGTTACAAGCTGACGCGGGGTGGAGCAGCGGAAGCTCGTCGGGCTCATAACCCGAAGGTCGTTGGTTCGAATCCAACCCCCGCTACCAAAACAAAACCGGTCAGATTGGCGGCGTAGCTCAGTGGAAGAGCAGGGGACTCATAAGCCCTTGGTCATTGGTTCAAGTCCAATCGCCGCCACCAGACCGTGACATATAGCTCCTCAGTTTAGCGCCTCCACTGCTTGTAGCAGGCAGAAGGAGGCGTTTTTCATGTCCGCGCCAAGCAGCATCTCGTCGATAACGCTGCCTCAGATGCAGCCGCCGAGCGCCTCAGAGAAGCCCAGGTCTGGACTCACGGCAGTTCTTGACGCTCTGCCCATCTGATGATAGACTGACTACTAATCACTACACATGCTGAGGAGGACGATGGCCGATCTGCAGGCTCAGGCTGGCCAGACGGCCGCCGCCGTCCTTCGAGGCGAGTGGCCGGACAACATCGTGAACCCGCAGGTGCGTGCCAGGCTGCAAGCGGAGCGATGAATCCAACCAGAAATGGAGGAAACCGACCTCATGGATCTAACTTCGAAGCTGGCTAGACGGGCAAGCCTCGTCCAGATGGAAGCCATTCAGCAGATGATCAGGGCCGCCAGCGACCCCGGTATCATCTCGCTTGCGGGAGGGAGCCCTGCTCCCGAGGTCATTCCTGTAGACCTGGTTCGGAAGCTCGCCGACAAGGTCCTACGCGAGTACGGCGTGGAGGCCCTCTCCTATGGGAGTGCACTAGGATTCACTCCCCTCAGGGAGGCCTTGGCCGAGCACATGAGAACGCTCGGCGTCCAGGTCGAGGTGGAGAACGTCATGGTTTTCCACGGCTCCCAGCAGGCGATCGACCTCCTGGGAAGAGCCCTCTTCGAGCCAGGTGACGCCGTGGTCGTGGAGGATCCCACCTTCCTGGGGGCGATCCAGGCCTTCAACGGCTGTGAGGTCGAGTACATCACCGTACCCTGCGATGACGCTGGCCCTCTCCCCGACGAGCTGGACCGCGTTCTGGGCCAACATCCCGTCAAGCTCGTGTACCTGGTGCCGACCTTCCAGAATCCCTCGGGCTTCGTCGTGCCCCCCGAGAGACGCGAGCGCCTGGCCGAGATCACCGCCAGGCACGGGGTGCTGGTGATTGAGGACGACCCATACGGCCAGCTTCGCTATTCCGGCGAGCCGGTGCTCCCTCTCAAGGCCTACGACCTTGCAGGCAACATCATCTACATGGGCACTCTCAGCAAGCTCCTCTCACCTGGCCTACGGATCGGGTGGCTGGTCGCGGAGGAGCCTCTCGTGAAGGCCCTCATCAGCGTGAAGGAGGCCTGCGACCAGCACACCAACTTGCTAGGCCAGGCCATCGCCTACGAGTTCCTCGATGGGGGCCATCTGAAGGGGCATCTCGCCCGGATGATCGAGAACTACCGGGTCAAGCTGGAGGCGATGGACGGCGCGATGCACGAGCACTTCCCAGCCGGGATCGACTGGAGAAGGCCGGAGGGAGGGATGTTCATCTGGGCCAAGCTCCCAGATCGGCTCGACAGCCGCCAGCTTTATGAGACGGCCCTGGAACGAGGCGTGGCCTTCGTGCCCGGCGGCTACTTCTACGTCAGGGGCGGAGGAGTGAACACTCTGAGACTCAACTTCTCGTACCCGTCGGAGGAGAAGATCGTGGAGGGCATCAAGCGTCTTGGGATGGTGTTCGAGGAGGCGCTGGAGGGCTGAGTTGGCAAGGGCATCCGCCTGGCGGGTTGGCCGAACCGTCGTCACCGGCACTGGTCCAAGTTGACATAATGAGAAGGGGTGAACGCCTTTGACCTAAGTGACTGGAGCGGGGGAAGGGAATCCAGCAGCCTGATGCCCGATCCACAACTGAAAGATGAAGCACAGGGAGAAGAACGGGCAGATGTGGTACAGTCATAAGGTGGGCGACAAGTACTGCAAGGGTAGCGACAAGAAGTAGGGAGAGAGCAGGGGGTCTTGCCGGTGAGGCTCCTCTCGACAGAAGACGAAGGAGGAGGCCCCCTGCTCGACTTCATTCTAGCACAGGAAGTACCTGGAGATTGAGCAGGACCTGCATGGTGCTTAGTCTAATAGGGCGGTACTGAGGTTGAGCGAGTTATTGAACCGTGAGAACCACATATATTGAACATACTGATAGCTAGTAGCCCCCTCAGCACTGTTTGGGTCTAATTGACATCTAGTACTCATCTATGATATGTTTAGCTTTGGATTCTCTCGGAGTAAGGTGGGAAAACCTTAGAAAGAACCCAATGAATTAGGTTCTGCTAAATGGGAGGGTAACATCATGGGAATCAAGTTTGGTGAGATTGATGCGGGGCAAATCATTCAGAATGAGTATCGTATTGGAATACTCGAGAAGGTTACTGAGTGGATACTGACCAACTATCCAGACTTCACCAACGATCTCACACCCGACATGATGGCTCAATTCCGAAATGATGTTGTTATAAAGCTCAGAGATAAGTACCCCTCTTCAGAGATCGAACTAGTGGGACGGCCAGACCAGAATGAGTGACTTCACAGGATCTGTCAATGATGCTCAGGGTCATCCTC
>SDBU01009406.1_pt1 | contig 10955 bp, 5 predicted proteins | sample 2277071 | NCBI WGS metagenome assembly SDBU01 (sample SAMN10397929, study PRJNA504765) | marine sediment metagenome | isolation source: marine sediment core GS08_GC12, 126 cmbsf | place: Arctic Ocean: Gakkel Ridge, Loki's castle | collected 2008
AAGTCAGTTGAACTTCAACCAAAATGGACTATTTCCAACAACAACCTGGGGGCGGTTTACGAGAGCCTTGAAGAGTCGGGAAAGGCAGAAAATTACTATAAAAAATCTGTTGAACTGGGAGATTACTACTTGGCTTATGAGAATTATACTTCTTTATTAATTAAGCAAGAGAAGTACGATGATGCCAAAAGATTTTTAGAAGATGAAGCCTTGAAAAAATTTCCTAAAAATCAAAAACTTTTGCAAATCTATTACTTTCTTTTAAATAAAGAAAATCCCACTTCTTGACAATTGAAGATGAGTTGTTATAATCCACTCTAGGCGTACATAGCTACGTTGGTTTATTATGTCCAAGTAAAACTTGGGCTTTTTTCAATAGAAAAAATCCACCCATGGCCCAAAAACAAAGGCGTCGCAATTTTGGTAAAACCGAGAAAAATTTGCCCAAACTTGATCTCTCCAAGGTTCAAAAGGAATCTTGGGAGCGCTTTTTGTCAGAAGGTATTGGTCGAGAACTTTCCGAAATTTCTCCCATTGATGACTTTACTGGAAAAAACTGGCAGCTTGTTTTAGGCGAGCATACACTGAGCGCCCCCAATATTTCCTCAAGCAAGGCTTCTCAAAAAGGCCTCACCTACTCTTCTCCCCTTAATATTAAAGCAACTTTAATTAGCAAGAGAACAGGCAAAGAAACCAGTCAACAGGTTTTCTTAGGCGATCTTCCCCAAATGACATCTCGGGGAACTTTTATTATTAATGGGATTGAACGAACTGTAATTAATCAATTGGTAAGATCCCCGGGGGTTTATTTTTCTGGAGACTTAGATGTGTCTTCTGGACGAATGCTTTATCGAGCGGAAGTAAGACCTCTCCGCGGTTCATGGCTCGAACTAGAGGTGGGGAAAAATGATGTCATTTCTGCAAGGATTGATAGAAGAAGAAAAGTTGTGGTAACAGCCATTCTTCGGGCAATGGGCATTGAAAAGGATGAAGAAATACTTTCAACTTTTGCCGAGATTGATAAAGATGCTGACCATAAATATATTGCCGCTACTTTAGAAAAGGACCCAACCTCAGATTATGAGGAAGCACTTTTGGAAATTTACAGAAAATTAAGACCCGGCGAACCAGCGGTTTTGGAGAACGCAGAAAATTTATTTAAGAGCCTTTTCTTTGAACCAAGACGCTATAATTTAGGCCGCGTAGGACGATTTAAAGCCAATAAGAGGTTAGGATTAACTCTTCCCAATGAAAAATCAACTTGGACACTAACCCGCCAGGATATTCTGGGAACAATTTCTTACCTTATAGGTTTGCAAAATGGCGAAGGTCGGGTTGATGATATTGATCATTTGGCAAATAGGCGCTTAAGGCGAGTTGGCGAGTTGGTAGAAACAAATGCCTTTAGGGTTGGTCTTTTGAGGCTTGAGAGAAGTGTTAAGGAAAAGATGAGCCTCATTTCTCCAGACGATAAGCCATCGCCGGCGACTCTTGTAAACGCCAGACCCCTAATTGCTTCACTTAATGAGTTTTTTAGGAGCAACCAACTTTCAACAATTCTGGATAATACAAATCCTCTATCTGAGATTGATAATTTACGGCGTGTTTCTGTTTTGGGACAAGGTGGAATAAGTAGAGAACGAGCTTCTTTTTCAATTCGTGATGTTAACTCTTCTCAATACGGGAGGATTGATCCAGTGAGAACTCCAGAGGGGCCAAATATCGGTCTGGTTACTTATCTTGCCCTTTATGCAAGAGTTAATGAATACGGCTTTATGGAAACCCCTTATAGAAAGGTAGAAAAAATAAAGAAGGGAAAAAAAACAAAAATTAAAGTAACCGATGAAATTATTTATCTCACGGCTGATGATGAAGAAGAGAATCATATTACTCATTCAGGAGTTGAGGTTGATAGATATGGTTATATTCAAGACATTAGGGTGCCGTATAGATTTCAAGGCAGTGTCTCTGAGGGTCCGGTTGAAAATATTGACCTAATTGATGTAACGGCCAGGCAAATCATAGGAGCATCGGCTTCCCTTATTCCCTTCTTGGCTCATGACGAGGGTAATCGGGCTCTTATGGGCTCAAACATGCAATGTCAAGCTGTTCCCTTGGTTAATCCCGAGTCTCCTGTTGTTGGCACGGGTATGGAAACAAAAATTGCAGAGGGTATGAAAAGAGTAACAAGGGCGCGCCACGCAGGGGTGGTAGAGTACGTAGATGCCGAAAAAATAGTGATTAAACTTGAACAACAGACAAAAGAAGAGTCAGCAGAAGAAATTGAGGTAATCGATAATGGGAGACGTGAGGTTTATCATCTCATGAAGTTTAAAAAGACATCTCATTCAACTTGTTATAACCAAAGGGTGGTTGTCTCAGTTGGACAAAAAATTAGCCGTGGGGCTCTTTTGGCTGATGGTCCGGCAATTGATCAGGGAGAACTTTCCTTAGGTCGCAATCTGGTAATTGCTTATACAACTTTTGAAGGTTACGGTTTTGAGGATGCCATTTTGGTTTCAGAAAGGTTGGTAAAAGAAGATTTGCTAACTTCGATTCATATCGAAGAATATAATGCAGAGGTAGTTGATACAAAACTGGGACCTGAAGAGTTAACGCGCGATATTCCAAATGTAGCTGAGGCCGAACTGGCCAATCTTGCTGAAGATGGGATAGTGGTGATAGGTGCTGAGGTTGGTCCAAATGATATTTTAGTTGGCAAGATTGCCCCAAAAGGTGAAACTGAGTTAACAGCGGAAGAAAGATTACTACGGGCAATTTTTGGAGAGAAGGCAAGGGAAGTAAGAGATACCTCGTTGAGGGTTCCTCACGGAGAGAGAGGTATTATTGTCGATGTTTCTATTTTAGATAGAGAAAAAGGCGATGAACTAGGGCCGGGTGTTTTTAAGAAAGTAATTGTAAAGATAGCCCAAATTAGAAAAATCACTGTTGGAGACAAAATAGCCGGCCGTCATGGGAACAAGGGAGTTATTGCCAAAATAACGCCGGTCGCTGATATGCCCTATCTTGCAGATGGCACAATTATTGATATCATTATTTCTCCCTTGTCAGTTCTTTCTCGTATGAACTTAGGCCAGCTTTTGGAGACTCATTTAGGTTGGGCCTTGAGTAAGAGAGGTGAAAAAGCCGCTATTCCGGTTTTCGACAGAATAGGCGAGGAGACAATTATTAAAGAGCTAACTGCCAGCGGACTTCCAGCAAATGGTAAAGCAAGGCTTTTTGATGGGAGAACGGGTAAGCCTTTCAAGGAAGACACAGTTGTGGGTATTAGTTATATTTTGAAACTAATCCACATGGTTGAAGATAAAACTCATGCAAGAAGTACTGGTCCCTATTCTTTGGTTACCCAGCAACCATTAGGCGGAAAGGCTCAAATGGGAGGCCAGCGTTTAGGAGAAATGGAGGTTTGGGCTTTGGAGGCACATCGTGCTGCCTACACCCTGCAGGAAATGTTGACCATTAAGTCCGACGATGTCTTGGGTAGAGCTCGTGCTTTTGAGGCGATTGTTAAAGGTGTCGATATTCCCGAAGCGACGGTGCCGGAAAGCTTTAGGGTTTTGATAAGAGAACTAAATGCTTTAGGGCTTTCAATTGAAGCCAAAGGAAGTAAGTACATTGAGAGAGAAAATGGAGAAATAAGCAAGGAAGGAGAAGAGTTGGTTGCCACCAAAGAATTGACTAGCCCAAAAGGACTGATGGAAATAAAGGAGGTTAAAGGGATATAAACATGGAACCGTTAGCAAATTTGAGAGCATTAACTGATTTTCAGAGTTTAATAATTAAACTTGCCTCGCCTGAGGAGATAAGAAAGTGGTCTCGTGGGGAGATCACCAAACCCGAGACAATAAACTACAGAACTCTAAAACCTGAGAAGGATGGGCTTTTTGATGAAAGAATTTTTGGTCCAACTAAAGACTGGGAGTGTTATTGTGGAAAGTACAAGAGAATTAGGTATAAAGGAGTGATTTGTGATAAGTGTGGAGTTGAAGTGACTCAGAGTAGGGTTAGGCGTGAACGAATGGGTCATATTAGTCTGGCGACCCCAGCTGTTCACGTTTGGTTTTTTAAAGGAGCACCATCAAAAGTCTCTCTTCTTTTAAATGTTTCTCCCAGAGCCATTGAACAGGTAATTTATTTTGCCCGTTTCTTGGTGATTGATATCCAAGAGAGAGGAAGGAAAAAAGCGATTCGTAATCTTGAAAAAGCAAGAAGCGCCCGCGAAAAAGAGATTTCTCAAGTTTACAAAGAGAAAAGGGAGCTGAAAAAAGAAGAAACAAAAAAGGCCAAGGAAAAAGTTAAAGGAAAAGTTAGAGATAAAGAACAAGCCACCTTGGCCATTTCAGAAATAGATCTTGACTGGAGAAAAAAAGAGGCAGCGATCTTAGAAGAAGAGAAGACAGCGCTTGGAAAAATAAATGAACTTTTTAGCAATTTATTGTCTTTAATTAAAAATCTAAGTCCTCTATCTATTCTTTCCGAAGAGGAATATGATGAGCTGGCAAACCACGAGGCAGTAGATTTTTTTGAAGTAAAAATGGGGGCTGACGCCATACTGTCAGCCGTTGAGAAAATTAATTTGGAAGAACTGGCGGCAAACTTGCGCAAAGAGTTTGAAGAGACAAAAATACAAAGCTCTCGTTATGTAAAGTTGACCAAAAGACTAAAACTGGTTGATGGCATGAGGCGGGCAAAGGTTAATCCCTCTTGGATGGTTTTAAAAGTCGTGCCTGTTCTTCCCCCGGATCTAAGACCAATGGTTCAACTTTCTGGAGGCCGTTTCGCCACCAGCGATTTGAATGATCTTTATAGGAGAGTAATTAACAGAAACAACAGACTTAAGCATTTAATTGACCTTGGTGCGCCAGAAATAATCTTAAGAAATGAAAAAAGGATGCTTCAGGAAGCAGTAGATTCTTTGATCGATGCCTCGCAAAGAAAAGCCACCAGACGAGGTAGAGGGAGACAACCTCTTCGTTCTCTTTCGGACATGCTTAAAGGCAAACAAGGACGTTTTAGACAGAACCTCCTTGGTAAGCGGGTTGATTACTCTGGTCGTTCCGTGATTATCGTCGGTCCCGAACTTAAACTTTTTCAGTGTGGGTTGCCAAAAGACATGGCTCTTGAAATGTTTAAACCATTTGTTTTACGAGAAATGATTACTCGAGGAATTGCCCCCAATGTCAAAAGCGCCAAAAATATGTTGGAGCAAAGACCGCCCGAGATTTTTGATATTTTAGAAGAAATTACCCAAAATCATCCAGTGCTTCTTAACCGAGCACCAACCCTTCATAAGCTCAGCTTGCAAGCATTTTATCCGGTTCTTATTGAAGGAAGCGCTATCAGGATTCATCCGGCGATTTGTAAAGGTTTTAATGCAGATTTTGATGGAGACCAAATGGCAGTTCATGTTCCTCTTTCTAAAAAAGCAATAGATGAGGCAATCGAATTGATGCTTCCCGAGCATAACCTATTAAGGCCAGCTGATGGTTCGCCTATTTCAACCCCTGCTTCAAAAGAGATGGCTTTGGGCGTCTATTACTTAACCTGCAAAGACCCGAGAATAGAGGCAGGCAAAACGATTTATGAAAGTTCTCAAGAGGCGATTATGGCCCATCAGACAGGAAAAATAGAACTAAGGCAGGAAATCGCGGTTAGAATAGACAGAAAAATTATTGAGACAACTGTAGGAAGAATACTTTTCAACGAAGTGCTACCGGAAAATTTCAGTTTTGTTAATAAATCGATAACATCGTCTGTTATAGAAGAACTTTTTACTGAAGCCTATTCTCTTCTCAAGAAGAAGGAGATTGTTGCCATGACTGATGCCATAAAGACTCTTGGATTTTGGGGAGGGACAATTTCAGGCCTTTCTTTTGGAATAGCTGATGCTAAAGTTTCGCCAGAGAAGCCAAAAAAAATTCACGAGGCAGATGCTAAAATTACTGAGATTGAGAAAAACTTTGCTCAAGGTTTAATCACGGCCGGAGAGAAAAAGCGTTTGGCTCAAGAAGTCTGGATAGAAGTGACTGAGGATTTGGCTGACAAGACTTGGGAACAACTTGAGCCAACAAATCCGATAAGAGTGGTTATTGATGCGGAAGTCGGTCGTACATCGCGTGATCAAGTTAAACAACTGGCAGCCATTCGAGGGTTAGTCGTCGATCCTTTGGGTAAAATTGTTGAACTACCAATCAAATCCAACTTTAGGGAAGGACTCTCTGCCTTTGAATATGTCACTTCTTCTCGGGGTTCAAGAAAAGGATTGACTGATACCGCCCTAAAAACAGCTGACGCAGGCTATTTAACTCGTCGGCTCGTTGATGTTGCCCATGATGTTATTATTCGAGATAAAAATTGCGGCACGAAAGAGGGCCTTAGTATGAAAAGAACTATCCGACCTGAATCTTTTGCCAGAAGAATTGCTGGCAGAATAGCGGCCCAGGAAGTAAAACACCCAAAGACCAAAAAAACAATTGTTGCCAAGGGTGCCGTTATTGATGAGGAGAAAAAACAAGAGATTGAAAAGGCTAAAATTAGTGAGGTAATTGTTCGTTCACCTCTGACTTGTTCTACCAGATATGGGCTTTGTGCAAAATGTTACGGTTTGGACCTTTCAAATAAAAAGATGATTGAACTTGGTACCCCAGCTGGTGTGATAGCGGCTCAATCAATTGGTGAACCAGGAACACAGCTTACTATGCGGACAAAACACACAGGGGGGGTAGTTGGTGTTGATGTTACTCAAGGTCTACCACGGGCTGAAGAGCTTTTTGAATCAAGGACACCGAAGCTTCTTTCTCCCTTAGCTGAGATTTCCGGGAAGGTAAGAGTGGCTGAAACTGAAGGAGGTTGGAAAGTAACCATTGTTAGCATTAAGACAAAACCCAAAGAGGAAAGGGAGTACATTATTCCAAAGACAATTAAATTGGCAGTTAGCGATGGACAACTGGTTGATGCAGGAACTCAATTGGCATCGGGGGCATTAGATATTAAAGAAATTCTTTCAATAAGAGGATTGAGGGATGCCCAAGAATACCTAATTAATGAAATTCAAAGAGTTTATGAGTCTCAGGGAGTTCCTATAAATGATAAACACTTTGAAGTAATTATTAGAAAGATGAGTGATGAGGTGAGTATTATAACTTCTGGAGACACACCGTTGCTTCCGGGTGAAATTATTGATAAAGCCATGTTTGAAGAAGAGAATGAGAAAGTTTTGGCCGCAGGAGGTGAACCTGCCTCAGCCCAGCAGGTTATATTGGGTATAACCAAACGAGCCCTTGGTACTCAAAGCTGGTTGAGTGCCGCTTCATTTGAACAAACAACTGATGTATTAACAAACTCAGCCCTTTTTGGTAGGGAAGACAAACTTTTGGGACTTAAAGAGAACGTTATTATTGGAAGGCTCATCCCGACAACTCCTAAACGGGCTGCCTTGTCGAAAAATTAAGCCTCATGGTAAGCACAACTTGTCACTCGGCTTCGCCTTGTGATAAAATACCCACGTTATGCCAACAGCATCACAACTTGTAAGACATGGTAGAAAAAAGACCTCAAAGAAGAAGAAAAAAGCGGCTTTGAGGCGCTGGTTTAATGCCAAAGATAGAAAATTTGGTGAACACCCTTCACCTTTTAAGCGTGGAGTAGTCCTCCAGGTGCGGACAATGACGCCTAAAAAACCCAACTCGGCCCTTCGCAAAGTGGCAAGAGTTAGGCTTTCTAATAAACAAGAAGTTACTGTCTATATTCCTGGAGAAAGCCATGAATTGGCAGAGCACTCTATTGTTTTAGTTAGGGGCGGTAGAGTAAAAGATTTGCCTGGAGTCAAATATAAAATTGTTCGAGGGAAATATGATACCTCTGGAGTTTACGGAAGAAAAACATCACGAAGTCGATACGGTACAAAGAAAAAGGGGATGAAAGCCCCTGTTGCCGCTGCCGAGGAAACAAAGGAGCCTGAGGTTACCCCAAAAGAATAATATGCCGAGAAGAGGACCAGTAAGACAAAGAAAGATTAAGGAAGATCCAATTTACAAAAACCAATTGGTGACAAAACTTATAAACAGAAGCATGCGTGACGGTAAAAAAACCGTTGCTCAAAAACAGGTTTATGGTGCTTTTGATATTGTCAAAAAAGAGACAAAAGATGATCCGATAAAACTTTTCTCTCAAGCTTTAACAAACATTAAACCAACTATGGAAGTACGACCTAGGCGTATTGGCGGAGCTGCTTATCAAGTGCCTATACCGGTTAGGGGAAAAAGGCGTGAATCATTGGCCATTCGCTGGCTTATAGCCGCCGCAAGAGCTCTTCCTAATTCTGAATATCATACCTATGCAGAAAAGCTAGCAGTGGAAATTATGGATGCCGCCAAAAGTGAGGGCGGAGCCGTTAAAAAACGCCAAGATATAGAAAGAATGGCGGAAGCAAACCGTGCCTTCAGTCACTTCAGATGGTAACTTCAGTCAATTTATTGATTTAAGTTAAAAGGATTGATAAAATCGGGCAAGGAAGCAGAGGCTTCCGTGTTTTTTTGGTAGAATTTAAAGGTATATGCCGGGACAACAAATAAAAAGGAAAAGTGCCTTAGTGATGACGGTCACAAAAGACCGTGATGTTCCTTTGGAAAAAATCCGGAATATTGGAATTATTGCCCATATTGATGCAGGTAAGACGACAACGACTGAGCGAATGCTTTTTGAGACAGGGAAAACATACAAACTGGGCTCAGTTGATGAAGGAACGACAGTTACTGACTGGATGGCTCAGGAACGGGAACGTGGTATCACCATTGTTTCGGCGGCTATTACCACTTTTTGGGATTTGAAAGAAAAGGGTGCGGTTGATAAAGGTAACTATCGAGTAAATATTATTGATACTCCTGGCCATATTGACTTTACGGCTGAAGTTGAACGCTCTTTGCGTGTTTTGGATGGTGCCATTATGGTTTTTGACGGCAGAACCGGGGTTGAGAGCCAATCAGAAACTGTTTGGCGTCAGGCTGACCGTTATAGTGTTCCCCGAATTTGTGTCTTAAACAAATTAAATCTTATTGGTGCTGATTTTGAAGCAAGTCTCACTTCAATTCATGAGCGGCTTGGCGCTAATGCGGCGCCAATTCAAATTCCCATAGGTCTAGAACATGATCATCATGGAATAGTCGATTTGGTTTCCATGAAGGCATTTACCTATAAAGATATTAAAGACAATAAACTGACCGAAGCGGATATTCCTGGAGATCTCCAGGAGATGGCGAAAAAGTATAGGACTGAGCTTATAGAAAAGGTGGCGGAATATGATGATGAGGTATTGGCTAAATATCTTGAAGGAAAAGAACCAACGGAGACAGAACTTAAACGAGCCATCAGAGCTGGGGTCATTAACGGTAAATTCTTCCCGATTTTAGGTGGAGACAACAGAACGGCTGAAGTCCAACATCTTTTAAATGCAATAATTGAGTACCTGCCCTCTCCAATTGATCTTCCGCCAGTTGAGGGAGAAAATCCCAAAACAGGAGGGAAGGAAAAAAGACTTCCCAAAAACGAGGAGCCATTTTCCGCCTTGGCTTTTAAAGTAGTAACTGATCCCCATGTGGGCCGCCTGGTTTATCTTCGAATCTACTCAGGCAAAGTCAAGGCAGGTGAAAGAGTATATAACACTACTAGGCAAAAACAAGAGCGAATTGGAAAATTGGTTCTTCTTCACGCCGACCAGCGGGAATTGGTTGAAGAAGCGTTTGCAGGAGAAATTGTGGCTGCAGTTGGCATAAAAGATACGACTACCGGAGATACTTTGTGTGATGCCGACCACCCGATTCTTTTTGAATCAATTACTTTCCCTGATCCTGTTATTTCTTTAGCCATTGAGCCTAAAACCAAACAAGACCAGGAAAAATTAGGTCTGGCTCTACGAAAGCTTTCTGATGAAGATCCGACTTTCAAAATAAAGTCTGATTTTGAAACCGGTCAAACAATAATTTCCGGGATGGGCGAATTACAGCTTGAGATTTTGGTTGACAGAATGAAAAGAGAATTTGATGTCGGTGCTACCACGGGCATGCCCCAAGTTGCCTACAAAGAAACAATTGAGAAGGAAGCTGTTGGAGAAGGTAAATACATTAGACAAACCGGAGGTCGTGGTCAATACGGCCATTGTTTCTTGCGGGTTGAGCCTTTAGGTAGAGGTGGAGGGTATGAATTTAAGTCGGAAATTAAAGGTGGAGCTATTCCTTCTGAGTTTATTTCTGCGATTGAAAAAGGAGTGAAGGAGAAGGTGGAAAAAGGTATTTTGGCTGGATACCCAATCGTGGATATAAAAGTAATTGTTTACGACGGAACATTCCACGACGTTGATTCATCCGATATCGCTTTTAAAATTGCCGGTTCTTTGGCAGTGGAAGAAGCAGCTAAAAAAGCGGGCATTAATTTACTTGAGCCCATAATGAAGATTGAGGTGACAACTCCTGAAGAATTTATGGGGGATATAATCGGTGATTTATCGGCCAAACGTGCCCAGATCCAGGGGACCGAGAAAAGAGGGAATCTTGCCATTATTGTCGGTACGGCGCCCTTGGCCGAACTGGCAGGATATGCCACCAAACTTCGTTCAATTTCCCAAGGAAGAGCCTCTTTTTATATGGAGCCAAGTCATTACCAAAAGGTACCAAAAAATATTGCCGAAAATTTGATAACCAAGAAAACTGAGGAAGCAAAAACCTAAAAACTCTTGACAGGCTAATTTATGCCCATCTATAATACATTCTACAGGGCTTTAAATGGCCCTGTTTAATTTGTCAAAGAACTAAAAAAGATATAAAATACACATATGCCAGCTGAAAAGAAAAAGAAATTTGAAAGAACAAAGCCGCACGTAAACGTCGGTACTATTGGCCATGTTGATCATGGTAAAACCACTTTAACGGCGGCGATTACCA
>SDBU01009407.1_pt1 | contig 10955 bp, 10 predicted proteins | sample 2277071 | NCBI WGS metagenome assembly SDBU01 (sample SAMN10397929, study PRJNA504765) | marine sediment metagenome | isolation source: marine sediment core GS08_GC12, 126 cmbsf | place: Arctic Ocean: Gakkel Ridge, Loki's castle | collected 2008
CCAGAAAACCTAATATCCTGTCTTTAAAGCTATATTCCTCCTTGGCAGTTAGCCCATAACCAAAGCCAGCACGGGCAATCTTATTTAGTTGGCCATACATCAGTGCTCCCAATTGAATTAAAGTAACTCCCGCTTTATCCGAGTCTATAACAGATGCCAAACCCTCCCCTTGGGTAGTCCCAGGTCAGTGCTCCTTGGTCGCAGGCAATACGGCAGGTCCCGCATTCAAGACAACCCTCCCAGGAAAAAACTACTTTCCCATCTTCCAGCCGATAATTCTCCACCGGGCAAACATAAGTGCACCATTTATGCGGACACTTGCCGCATATTTCCTGATTTACCAGTATATGCGACTCTTGGTCAATATGAAATAAATCCAGGGCTAGCTTATCATCAATCGTCATATGAAAGATATTCCTCCTTTAAGACACTGCCAGAGAAATCTGGCGAGTGGAAATGTTCTATACAACCCCCTTACTAGCCGGTTATGGTGGTATGTTCCCCCAGACCCGCTGGCATGAAGGTCGCGCAATGTTGACCGGAACCTTTTAAGCATTCGAAGCTCCTGTTGCCTCTTGGGTAGCTCATTCTTGGTGAAATAGTCAACCGCCATCTGCGTTATAGCTTGAAAGTAACCATCAAAGAATTCGGGATTTGACTCAGCGAAGCGGTTCAGTTTCCGGTATCTTTTCAAGTCCTTCATTACAAAACTTTTATTTAGCAGCTTCTGATAACAGGACAGCCCCTTCGCTGAATAATCGCCTTTCTTTCTGGCTTCTAAAACCGCTTTTGCCGCGGCCTCTCCTGAAGCCATGGCAAAGTTTGTTCCCTCATAATGAATGGAGGCATTAAGGAAGCGGGCAGCGTCACCGGCTATTAAGAGACCGTGGGTATAATTCTGGGGAGTAAAATCATAACCACCGTCGGGAGCAAGGTGCGCCTGGTACTCTATAGTCTTCCCACCTCTAATATAATTCCTGACAAAAGGATGGTTTTTGAACCATTCCATCAACTCGGGTGCCTTTTCCCTGTGCGCTATGAGGGGCTCTAAGCTCAACCAGGTAACTAGCGAGAGACTTGCCAGATTGGTATAGATATTCCCCCCTCCCCAGATGCCTTTTGTGGCATCGCCGGCTATATACTTCAGCTCTACTCCTTCATTACCGCTAAGATGAAATCGTTCCTCAATTACTTCTCTGGGCAGTTCAATAACCTCTTTCATCCCTAGAGATACCTGGCGCGGCTTGAAATCATTCCTCAGCCCAGCTTTTTTGGCTAAGAGAGAATTTACACCATCAGCAATTATGACAACATCTGCGTAGACATCCCCTTCCTCCCCGCGAGCTTTCACCCCGACTACCTTATTATTCTCCCATAATAAGTCATCAATAACAGTATTGGTGATGAGAAAGGCTCCGGCCTCTTCCGCCTTCTGGGCATACCACTGGTCAAACTTGGCACGGGATACAGTGAAACTATTATTATACGGTGGTTTGTTATGCTCCTCGCTCTCCACCCCAATAGACACAGCATTATTTTTGGATATGAGAAATATCTGTATACCTTTAATGTGGCGTTCTACAGGCGCTTCTTCCCAGAACATGGGTATAAGCCTGTTCAATATAGTGGTATACATGACACCACCAAAAACGTTCTTAGCTCCCGGGTATGTCCCCCGCTCCACCAACAGGACTTCTACACCTGCTTTGGCCAGAACATAAGCGGCTGTAGTCCCGGCAGGACCAGCTCCAACAATAATGGCACCATATTTATGATTATTCCCCACTTTACCTCCAAACCATTTCTAGCCTACAGCTTTCGAGTGTCTTGCCCGAGCATATATGCCTGAGATATTAGAGCGCATTCACATTGCAATCAAAATGTCTTACCCCGATATTGGGCTATTACACCTGGCTCCCCGTAAGGCCTCTTCTTGTTGACTATCTAACTACCATCTTTGCCATATCCCTGAAGCCTGAATTCCCCCTTAGGAAGGTCCTTCATATCCTTCTTCTCCACTTTGTATACTTTGCAAAGTAAGCAGGTGAGGTCTGGGGAGCCAAACATGGGGTCAAAGTGCTCATTAGAAGTGAGCATGTTGGGGCTGGATATTAAAAGCCCATGAAGCGGAGCAGGTTCCTCAGGATAGAAGCAGTTAGCTGTAGCCATAACAATACGGGGGTCAATCCCGGGAAATAGTCTCGCCACCTGCCTTATTCTGCCCCTTGGTGACTCAATCCACATCCAATCGCCATCCTCTATCCCCAATTCCTTCGCTGTCTCAGGGTTGATTTGAGCCACCGGGTAAACTCCGAAGCTCCTTAGCCAGGGAATATTCCTCGGCCAGTTCCGGTGTGGAATAGGGGCTTTCACCCGGCTCCGTGAAGTAGGGTAGAGGGTCATATCCCAGCTCTTCCAGGACTGTTGAATATAATTCCAGCTTCCCCGTTGGGGTAGGGAACCCACCCCCTTTCCTCCAGTAATCCGTCTTATATTTATAGTAGAGTTGCTCCTTTCCCGTCCTGGCTACAACCAGCTTTTGGCTGAATTCCTTCCAGGTTATGTTCCCGTGTCTCAACTGATAATCCAGCATCCCTTCAATATCTTTCCAGGGCCAATACTCGGGAGCAACCCTTCTACCTACCTCCAGAGCTATCTTATTATCGGGCCAAGCTTCACCTGGAGGGTCCACTACCTTATTTATGGCTTCAATCATGAAGCGAGGATGCATGTCAAAAATATCGTCCTGCTCCAGCCAATGAGCGGCGGGCAACACTATATCGGCATATTCCGCCTGCGGTCCCATAAATTGGTCAAGCTGGACACGAAAAATGTCTTCCTTTTCAAACGCCTTAACCACATATTCTGTATTCGCCAGATGGACTATTTGTTGCCCGGCTATAGCAAACCACACCCTTATTCTCTCTGGGTGATCCTCGGCTATTTCCTTGATAACAGTGTCAGAATGGGCGGTGCGGGCTGCACCTAGTTTATATATATCACCCCCTCTTATTTTGCTCTTCATTTCATCAGTGATTGGAATTTCAAAGAAGAAGTCCTCTATCAATCCGGTATCTGGCAGAACCCAGCTCATCATGCTGCCCGGTCTTTCAATGTTACCGGTTATCCCCAGCAGGTCTACCACTGCCCTGATATTCTGTCCAGAGTTAGCTTGCCTCTCCAGAGAACTGCCGACTTGAATAGTCCCCGGGGTATCTATGGCAAACATCCGCGCAGCCTGGACAATCTTTTCTTCCGGAATCCAGGTAATTTCAGCTACCCTTTGCGGGGGGTATTCTTGCACCCTTTCCTTCAATTTATCGAAGCCATAGGTCCAATTCTCAACAAACTCTTTGTCATATAATCCATCGTTTATGATTACATTCATCATGCCCAGGAGCAAAGCAGCATCAGTCCCCGGTCTAATTTGCAGCCAGAGGCTTGCCCTTGAGGTAAAGGCAGTTGACCTGGGGTCTATCACAATTAGATTCTTTACATAGTCCAAGGACTTTAGGAAGTAATATGCCATTTCACCATCGGCACTGCTTATTTCCAGTTGCTTGGCTAAAACTATTTGTGTTTTGGGGAATTCCCCTCCCCAGCCATGATAGTCAGCATACAGCCTACCATAGCCGGTCACCAGCGAATATATTTGCATCCTCGGGCTATGGCAGACATAACCGGGGGTTATAGTATTGGCTGTTCCTATAGACCTGGCTAATCGGTGGACATATCTATTAGCTCCCCTGCCTGTTCCCTGAGATATAGCTATAGAGGTTGGCCCGTATTTCTCAATGGCTTCCTTCATCTTTTCAGCAATGGTATCAAGCGCCTCATCCCAGCTTATTCTCTGCCATTTCCCTTCCCCTCTCTTACCCATCCTCTTCAACGGATATTTAAGCCGATATGGATTGTCGATATGTTGTATACTGGATAATCCCTTGGAGCACATCGTGCCCTCGGTTGAAGTCTCCAAGTTTCCCTCAATATTGGTAATAACCCCATCTTCAACGGTAACCAGAACACCACAACCTCCGTGACAGCTCTTACAGGTGGTTTTTATGATTTTCTTCTCGCCCATCTTTTATCTCCTTAGACCAATTGAAATAGCTATACTGTCGTCCTATAAGTAGTTGCCGGGAGTATGGGATTATGTATACCAGCTTTCAGTAAGCAGTATTTAAGAGCAAAAGCGCCTATCGTGTGCAAAGCAATAGCGGCGATTAATAATGGAACAGAGAGCTCACCGACAAAATAGCTGGAGACCGATATAGCTAACGGTATAATTATGCCGAAGGCAACAACGCCTATCCAGAAGGTGGGTGCAATATTACCTCGGATTAGCTCTATCACCGATTGCTTTGCCGTTGACGACGTATAGGTTGCATTCCATAGATATATGGCTATGATTAAAGCATTGACGATTAATAGCACACGGCTGCCTGCCTCAGCCGCCATAATATTAACCCCGCCACCAGCTAAGGCAATAGCCATGATTAAAGCAAACCCATCGGCAATGCCGGCAAAAATAAACACTAAAGGCAATAAAGCCGAATTCCAAAATGGAACGCTCCTGCAATAGCTCATAATAAAACCGCTGTATATTCCGACTAGAAAGGCGGTTATTCCGGCTAAGACCTTAAACGCAACTAATGCACCCTCCCAACCTGTTCCCGGTAGTAGCCCCTTGGAAAGGGCAAACTGTATAACAAGCTGGACGAAAGCAAAACTGGTGAATAAAATTGTAAAAGTGATACCTCGGGTAAACCATGAAGTTCTCCAGGCATTGCTAAAGGGCGGTACTGTTCGCCAGAACCTTAGCGGTTTTCCAAAGTAGGCAATATGTAAGGGAATCTTTAATAATGCTATAATAAGCCAGGCTATGAGTATGCCCCAAAAGCTGTTAAAGTATAACGACACTAAAAACATACCAGCGCCAAGGGAAGTAAACACTTCGGCAATCCAGACCAGTATACCCCTTCGCTCTATCCATTCTGTCTGGGGTGTATACTTTATCATCCACTCATGCGTTATCATCCATTGACGTATCTGCATTTTATCCCCCTATCTGTCCATCAACATAATATATTGACGGGTCGGTGTCATACTCTGGGTGAAGCTGAAACGCTGCCCTTTCTCTTATCAACCTGCTCGCTTCACTATCAGGGTCATCTAAATCACCGAAAATTAATGCTCTAGCCTGGCAGGTATTAACGCAGGCAGGAGTGGCTTCACGATCTACTCCCGGTTTTAGTCCTTTTGCCAGACCAGCATCAATCCTTTCCATACAAAAATTGCACTTCTCCGTGGTTCCGATGGTATGAGGATATAATTTATTACCCGTTTTCTCGAAGCCGGTCAGCTCGTAACCGGAGAAATATCCCGTATCCTTATCCTTGGAAAGAAAGGTTCGATTTTGGTAGGGACAGGAGATTATACAATATCTACAACCAACGCATTTATCCTGGTCAACCCAAACTATCCCATCCTCACGCTGCTGGGTAGCTTCGGTAGGGCAGACCTTAACGCAGGGTGCTTCCTGACACTGGTTACACCGCAGCGGGTACGTTGTCAGCATCGCTGTATTGCCATTGCCTGTCTCCCAGGCAATCAATCTTGGCCAGGTTATGCCCATGGGGAGAAAGTGCTCGATTCTGCAAGCCGCTATACAGCCATGACATCTGGTGCATTTTGTTAAATCTACAATCATTCCCCATCTCATGGTTTTACTCCTCTCCAATATATTGCGTAGGGGGTCATAAATATGAGCCAATTTACCCATCATACTAGGATTGTAACAAAAATCACATTGTGATAATAGTCACAATTTAATACTTTTTTCTTACTTTGTCAAGCCCCTATTGGATAAGGTTCTTGATAAATGAATAGAAATTGCACATAAGGTACTCAAGAATTCATCCGAAGAAGCTTGAACCCTTAACTCGTGCCTAGAAACACTGAAGAAATCTTAATAGTGCCCTATTGACATTCGGCGTTTTTATGATTAATCACTTGCCAGTGAGTTTACATCAACGAATCTCAATATTCTTCGCTGGCTCGATGACTATTTGCCACATCTACCCCCCCCCTCCCATTGGTATTAATGTTCCAATATAATCACTTTATATGATTAGAAGATGTCGGGTTCCAAATAACAACGAAGCCAACAGCGGAGAAATCGGGGTGTTTTTCCGTTAAATAAATACCAGAATCAATCTTGACTGCCTCATTACCGCCAAATACCACTAAAAAGGTGCGATGAAATTCACGTTTGGATGTTAGGCGTGAGATCGTGAGATAAAAAAGGAACGGTTTTATCTTGAAGTAAAGCAATTCGGAGTAAAACGTCAAATATTAGCCTCGACGGGGAGAAATTGGTGGAATAATCGGGGCACGCGGGCGGAAATTTCCAGAAAAAATTCCAGCAAAAAGGTGCTTTTGGGCCCCTTTAAGTGTCGTTTTATATGTATATGTTCTAATAATGTACTAACCTCAATAATTTTCTGGGGCTTTGTTCTATTCAGGTTCTTCCTCACTGATGACGACGGGCATATATACATAGTGAAAGCGAGCCATTAGGACACACTATCCACCACCTAAACCCCATATAGCCAGTAGAAAAGGCGGAGGCCGCTTGCCTCCTTTTCAGACGATATTATAATTGTTTTTCTACTGTATAGCAATCAGCTTCGAAATGCTGAAAAAGCTTGCTCCAATCAGCAATAACCTTTGGTCATCAAAGCCCAATTATGGGCTCGGTTACTCAGTGGGAATTTGTATCGCTAAAGATTGTAATGTAAACGTTCGGGGCTTTCATTATCTAACCAATCCACTTTCACGGTAGAGTCAATCCCGCTCAAGCTAATCACCAGCTGTTTGACGGTATTCACGTGCTTCTCAGCAGCTTTCAGTGATGGCCCCCCGTAACGACCTTCGCTCAGCGGTGTAATATTTATCCCTGAATTGCTGCCAAGTTTTATTTTGTTTTCTGGTTTGGCATGGATAAACGAATTCCTGTCTGACACCAATTTATTGAGACTCTGAAGAGGCTCGGCATCGACCTGAAGGCTTTCACCCTGATTAAAAAACTTGGGAATGAAGAGCCATTTCTGTTCTGGTGTGAGGTTATCGAAGTATTTTTTATAGTGACTGCTACCAGATTTCCTCACAGCGTAATAATTTATGTAAGCCTCTACCGTAAGTGCAGCAAAAATCACGGATTCTACCAAATATTGGTCTTGACGCTCGAGCATTTCAACACTTCGCGCGACAGATATTGCCTTACCTTCTGGGTCTGGGCGTCCTGTCATAGTAATAGCTATGTTATCCAACTTGTCATCTATACTATTCAACTCGGATATCTGTTTCTGAAGCTCTTGTGCAGAAACCAAATTCCGTTTCGCAATAACGTAGTAAAGCTGATGATTAGAAGTCCAGACCAGTGTCCTATTCTGACTCATTGAAATCTCCTTTAATTTAATAAAAAGTTGGGAGAATACAACCTGCAAGAAGCTTAGGCTCTTTCTAAATTACATTCTGGAGCCTTAACCTCATGTAGCTGTTAGAAAAGGCGGAGACCGCTTGCTTCCTTTACGTTTGAACGATACCCTAGATTTCAATCATAGTCAATGATGGTTCTACTCAATCTTAGTTGTTCTACCGATTTACGTATAATTTGTATTTTCCTTATAATCCAGCCTGTAATATGATAAAATACTGATATGCCTATTGAGGTAAAGTACAATCATTTAGGCACTCTCATTAAGATACCATCCCTGTAAGTCCTGAGCCTCTACAAGGACGGATTCTTTCATTTGCTTTTAGGATTTTGCCATCTTGAGTATGCTTTGGGACTTTGTCAGTTGGGCTGTTAACAGGGAAAAGATTACCGCATACTTTACAACGCATCTGATAACTTGCCATACTAATCTCCTTCCTAATTATCCTCAAGGGGATTTCTTTTGCTCGTATAAATGTCATGAATTACTTCCGTCCTCTTCATATTTCACTGATATTCCTAGCTTATCAAAAAAGGCCGTATGCCTTTTATCAGAATCTGCCAAGACCTTTTCGTAAGACATTACTTCGACATATATTCCGAATTTGGACATATATCCAAAATATCCCAATCCATCGGCAGACTTTTGTAAGCCAGACATTCCAGCCCACCAATCAAGCTTCGGTGTTATGTCACAGATAATGTACGAATAGACGGGAATGTTAGGGCTTATTGGCATTGCTCGTCCATCGGCATATTTAGCTTTTCCACTTTTAATAATTTGCACATACTCCGCTACTTGATTAAATGGATTTTCCTTATCATCGTAGTCATCTCTTTGTGGCTTCTTGAATTCAATAATTGTGATTGCATTAAATGGAGCGCTTTGAGATTCTGTAAAGGCGAAAGCTTTGTCGAATATGATGATGTCTGGCTTTCTCTGGCTTTTATTCTCGTCAAGAAGTGGAATAGTCCTAATCTGCTTGTCCGAGGCGAGGAAAACATAATAAGCTAGCCGTTCATCTATTAACCAAAGATTATGACCTTCAAATAAAAGTTCGTTCGATGTAGTGAAGCGAGGACATATCAAAGTATGTATTTTATCTTCGAGCGAATATTTCCCGTCTTTTTGTTGTGATAATAACTTGCGTAAAAATTCGATGACCATTTTTCTCTGGACAACGTATCGGGCTAAATCCGATTGCCCCATTTCAGATATTTTGGCGAAGTGTTCTAAAAGCCTTTCCTGAAAAGTTTCATAGTCTGAAGAATCAGAAAATGCTGCTTGTAGAAGGTGCTGACCTTGTTTCCGCAATTCTAGTTGTATCTTTTGATATTCCTGATAAAGTCTAAGGTCTATCTCTGCATCACTAGCTTCTATTCCAATCTCATCAAACGCATTTTCTAGCCTTTTGAATATAGGCCGATACATTATCCCGTTTCCTTCTGTATACTTCTCTATTCGCTCCCTCTTCTTCTTTTTCAGAGGTTCTATGTAATGAAATAGGTATTGCTTGCTATGGTCTTTTACGGATGTTCTAATATCTGATAAAGATATTTCATTAACTAACAAAGGAACATTTTCTTCTGGTAGGTCAAACCCCATACGGTCAACATTGGCAACTCTATCCAATAGCGGGGAACTAACATATACCGAATATATGAATTCCTCTCCATCATCAGTTTGTAGCCTAGAAGGTAGATTGGGGATTCCAGTAAGTCTTTCTGGTTTGACAGCTCGGTTTTTAGCACAATAATAAATACGGTGTTCGGATATATGAGTAGAGTGTAGTTGTACATGAATAAGGTCAAAACTATGCCCTTTTATTTCTATATTTTCTTGATGACTTTTCAACATTACTGATTTAAAAAAGTCATCAAGGTCAATATTATCGCCTGTAAATGTATCATGGAGTAACATTTTAGGACATGAAGGACCCACAAATATGTCCAAAAATTCTTCCACAATATAAGCCGCAATTACCTCGACACGCTTAGGGCATCGTTTGCGATATGCTTCTTCATAATCAATCAGATGTATGATAGTCTCATTTTTTTCCCCAGGTTCATCATTACAATCATGTCTTTCTATGCCTGTTTCAGTTGGTTTAAATTCAAAATATCTCCGTTTATGTTGACAATTCTCAAAATAATGGCTTTCAATTTCAACTTGTTTAAATGCTTTTAACCATGTAAACCTACCTACACCTTTTCCACCACGGTCAGCTTTATACGTTGTATCAGCTATATTAAATTCATGATAGTTCCTTTCATTGAAACCGATGCCATTATCATGAATAATAAAGCTCTTAATCTCAGCAAGTTGTCTATCAGTACTAGATTCTGCTCCCGTAATTAGTGAATTCTCATCACGGATAATTTCAACATCAATGCGTCCATTGGATTCATTCGATTCTTGAATCGCATCGATTGAATTGCTTATTGCTTCAAATAACGGAATAAGAGGTTTACTTAGAGAAACTTGTATATTCTTCACTCTGCCAGCAATACTTGTTTCCATTTTAATCCCCCTTGCTTGCCTATTTATTAGAGTCATTATAGACCTCCTTTAGGCACTCTGCAAGAAGAGTGAACTTTGCCAAATTATTCACTTATTTAACCTTCTTACCTCGTTTTAGTTTGCCTTACCTCTGAAATAGTCGGCATTGGTGGCGTAATTCGTGGTCTTCGTGGTGATATTCTATACTTCTTAGGCGTTTTCCGCTTCTTTCGTGTTACTCTGATAGCTCTTTGTCTAGATAATTCAGGCGTTAAGACGGGTATTCTAGAGGTCTTTTCATATGAATGCAGCTAGCGATAATGGGATAACAGCCCATAATGGCATTTCTGTAAAATAAGTGACTATTGCTGTGATTATTGTTCCCATACCGCCACCCACTGAATATTGCCAAGTTTGAATACAGTCAAAAAAGAAGTTAGCCAATCTGAATATGAAAGCAATAATTTTAGCGATTCTAATAACCATAATCTCACTCCTGCCAGTGTTTTCTTTAACTGGCAGTATAACACCACACCCCTGTCAAAATCATTGGTGCACACTTTTCTTTGCTAACTCTGCCCTGATATCATGTCTTACTCTTCGTTCTCGTGACTTCTGCCTGTAGTTGCTCTTGTGCCATTTGTAATAAAGGATATATTGCCTGCCAGTTTACCCACATCTTAATATCTGAATAGCTATGCCTCCTGCCGACCATGTCTACGAAATCTTTTATAGGCGGTTTATACTGTAACTTCACGTATGGCCAATTCGCCCGCCAATCTCCTTTGGCTAACCCCTGGTGAAATCCTGTTGGCGATATCACCCCCAACTGCTGGAGGATAAGGATCGGGTCTTCTTTCGCCTCTGCGTTGAACCTCTTTCGGTGAAGATAGCGATCAATTTCCTTGAGCCTGAATTTCAGGTTAGCAAGGTCAGCCTGCCGCTGCTTTTCTTCCG
>SDBU01009408.1_pt1 | contig 10951 bp, 31 predicted proteins | sample 2277071 | NCBI WGS metagenome assembly SDBU01 (sample SAMN10397929, study PRJNA504765) | marine sediment metagenome | isolation source: marine sediment core GS08_GC12, 126 cmbsf | place: Arctic Ocean: Gakkel Ridge, Loki's castle | collected 2008
ACGGCATTAGTCTTTTGCGATACACATATACCATTCCAAGACCAAAGGGTTATACGGGAAGTTGAGCTTTTTATGGGTGAATTGCAACCAGGTTTAATCCTTTATCCAGGTGATATAGGGGACTGGTATGGTATATCTACCTTTGATAAGAACCCTAGCAGGGCGGATGATTTACAAAAGGACTTGTCTTCGGTGGGGGCTATGTTCAAACGGCAACGTGTTCTGTGTCCCAATGCCAGAATGATAGAAGAAGATGGGAATCACGAGGATAGGCTGAGAAGGCACTTATGGGGAAAGGACCCAGCACTTGCTTCTCTGGATTGCCTGACAGTAGAGCAACTCTATAAGCTCAAGGAATCCGAGGTGGAGCACGTTTCTTATAAAGAGGGCACACTGATAAATGGCATCTTCTTGGTTACTCATGGGGATTTGATAAGGGCACACTCTAGTTACACTGCTAAGGGAATGTCTGATAAATATGGTGGTTGCGGAATACACGGACACACTCACAGGCTGGGTAGTTATTACAGGAGAAATTACTTCGGTATATGTGGCTGGTGGGAAAACGGGTGTTTGTGCGACTTAAATCCTGACTACGTGACTAACCCTAACTGGCAGCAAGGCTTTTCGTTAGTCCACTTTGCCCGAGATAGATTTTGGGTTGAACAGATGCAGATAATCAATAGAAAATTTATATATGGCGGTAGAACATACGGCAGTGGGGGTAAAAAGAGGGTATGACAATTCACTGGCTCGGACAGAGCGAATTTGACAAAGCCATCGGGCAATGGCGATTACAAGCTGGGGAAATCTTGGCTATATTCAATATGTACGGACAAGGGGAGTATATAAAAGGTGCACTAGGGGAATTGGAAGAGATTACCATAGATTTTTCCAAGAGAGTAAGGGGGGAGAAAGACCAGCCTATTAGAGTAAAGGTAAGGAGGAATCCAAGATGAACAACCCAACACAGAAGCAGATTAAAGAGTTCTGGGAGTGGTGTGGGTTCACAGTGTTGCCTGCAAATATGTGGATTGAGCCTAAGTGGGTTTTAGAACACCAGATTGGTAACTACTATGGTGAAAAACCACCCCATATAGACCTCAACAACCTGTTCAAGTATGCTGTGCCAAAGGTAAAGTCTTTGCTTAGAATGACTATCCGCAAGATTCCAACTGGCTACCAATGGCAGATAGATAGAAAGCCTAGCTATGGCGGTGAGTTTGTGATTGGGGAAGGCGATACTGAAACCCTAGCTCTATTCTGGGCTTTGTGGCAGGTAAAGGAAGCCAAATGAAACCATTCTATCAAGGTGAATGGGTAACTATATATCACGGGGATTGCAGAGAGATTTTACCTACTTTAGAGAAGGTAGATTTGGTGCTGACTGACCCGCCGTATGGGAATAACACGGAATATGGGGTATACGAGGACACTGAGGAAAATCTGCGGCTGCTTATAAAAGATACTATGCCCCTAATAATAAGTAAGGCAGATAGAGCATTGATAACTTGTGGGGTCGCCAATATCGGATTATACCCCAAGCCTGAATGGATACTGTCGTGGGTTACTCCCGCCGGTAACGGTAGCGGTAAGTGGGGATTTTGCTGTTGGCAACCAATCCTTGCTTATGGGAAAGACCCCTATTTACAAGCTGGCAAAGGCAGACGCCCCGACATATTTATAAAGACTGAATTATCTGATAAAAGCAAGCACCCTTGTAGTAAGCCGATAGATATATGGCGAATGATATTACTGCGTGGCTCAATAAACACAGATGATATTATACTAGACCCATTTTTGGGAAGCGGGACAACGCTAAGGGCTTGCTTAGACACAAACCGTAAGTGTATCGGCATAGAGATAGAAGAGAAGTATTGTGAAATCGCTGCAAAGAGATGTTCGCAGGGAGTATTTGATTTAAGATGATAGGTTACATAGTAGGCTTAATAGGGATGTGGATACTATCTGATGGGGTGTTAAGCTGGACGCTGTATCTCAACGCACCAAGTTACGAAGGCAGTAAGAAGCAGAACTTCAAGCGTGACCACTGGGTACGCTGTGTCCGTATTATAGCTGGTGTAGTTCTAATGATACTAGGGAGGAGTAAATGATGGGTGCTAATGTTCTATATAGGGTTAAAGTTCTGCGGTTGGTGGAAGACATCGTTGAAGTCTGTGCACTTCACGAAGGCGATGCCCTAAAAGAGGCTGAAACAGTGCCGGGTGTAGCGAAGGCTTTAGAAGTTATTTATGGGGAGGAGGGTAAATGATAAGACTAGATGATGCGGAATTAGCAGGCATAAAAACAAGCGTAGGTTACTTTGATTATTCTTATCTTGAATACGAGCGCAAAATAGCTCAAACCCAACTCAAGAAGATGGTGGAGTGGCTCACGGAATGGATTAACGATGACCTTAAACGCTATGAAAATTGTGTCGCTTACCAATACCACAAGCAAGTAATAGAAGCCCTGCTCAAGGAGATAGAAGATGATAAGACTGACACCCTATGACTTATCCAAACTTCCAGGCAGTGAATGGAAAGATGGGCGCTGGTATTACGACCCCCATGAGGTAGCCCGTGCCCAGCTTAAGAAGGTGATAGACGAAGACGCTGATGGGTATTATGCGGTAGAAGGAATATCGGAAATGTTTTTAGCTAGTCCTGATACTAATACTTGTTACGTCTTGAGAAAGGACGACTTTAGTGAATTCAGGGACAGGATGTATAAGAAATGGCAAGCCCTACTCAAGGAGATAGATGATTGACCCCCAGTTAGCCGAGGCATTAGAGAACCTTGAAAGAGATGTAAGTTTCTTAATGGCACTCCACGAGCCGTCTAATAATCCCGTAGAAGAACCGGTGGTAGAGCAACGCCCTCAAGAGTATCGGAAAGACGGGTACGAGCAATTAAGGTCTCATCTCATTTGGCTTGAAGGAAAACTCAACGACCATATAGATAAATCTAAGAAGAAGAAAGATAAAGAAACTACCTATGAAGATGTATATAAATAACTCTCTTTTCTTATATATAGGGGTTGTTACGCCGTGCCTAGGTTGTAACAATTGTAACAATTTGAGGCTAACCCTGTAACAAGCGTAACAATATAACAGTTGTAACAGTTGTAACAAAATGATTAAGCCTACACAAGAAAATGTCAGCGATTGGATACGCTATCAAGCGACTGGTGCGTTCCATTATAAAGCAGTGCTTGATGGACAGGTTTTGCCAGAGCATTATCCGCAGCTACGGGTTTATTGTAAGCGAGCAGTAGAAGCAAATATAGCGTGCAGAATAGATGGGCGGGATGCTTGGTTTAGACCAGTCGACCAAACCTATGAAGAGATTATTCTTGATGGTCAAGATGTAAAAGAAGAACCCTTTAAGTTGCCGATGGGTATGCACGAATATGCCTTCATATTTACACCAGCCCTACTTACTGTGGGGGGAGAATGGAATAAGGGTAAAACTGCCTATTGTTTTGAGACTGCCTGTTTGAATTGTGAGCAATATAGAACGGTTATATATGTTAGTGAGGGTGCTGAACTTATGAAATTAAGGGTTAAGAATAAATACGGTTATGTCCCCAGTCCGATGCCCTTTACTATGAGAAGAAAAACGGGTAACTTTGCCGATGTTATCAACCCAGATGAGTTTGACCTATTCATCATTGATTATTTAAGACCTAATATGGAAAAACCCTATGCCGTAGCTAATGACCTCAAGGCAATATATGACAAACTAAGGGATAAAATTGCGATGGTGGCTATGCAGAAACCTACTGGGCGGGATATTCCCTATGGTGGAGAGCCGACACAGTGGGAAACGATGCTGGGTATAGCAATAGGAAGCGGTTACGCTAAATTCACTAAGATAAAAGTTCCCAAGATATTCGACCCCGACCCCTATAAGACAAAATGGGAATTCAGGATTACAAAAGGCGTGAACTTCGTGGATGTGCATAAGGTAATAGAGTGAAGAAGATAATATATGCTGAAAGGAGAGGGAATGATGGATATTCTATGCGGACACTGTATAAATAAAATGAGGGTGCCAGGTTCTGCTCATATTGAGTGTGCCTGGAGAAGGGGCAGCACAACCCACGTCTGGTTTTATGAGGGCTTTGACCCCGGCTTCCCACGTCCCATAACCGAGTGTGATGGTTTCAAGGAAGGCGGTGGTAAGTTCACAGAGGAGACTAAATAGACTAGGTTAGAATTTGGGGGCAATGAAGTAGAGAGTTAGTTGTGATGCCACCATTCAAGGATTTAATTAAAAAAGACCAGCAAGAGGCTTGGGAGAAAGAAGTAGAAAAGGCAAGGCTTGAGTTACAGAAGAAGGAGGAGAAAGATGTGGCGACCAGATAAATGGGACAATCCCTTTCACAAAACTGCGGACTATGGACACGGCAAGCAATCTTGGAACGAAGAACCTGAATTCACGGCTTTTGAAGCTGGGGCAGATGCGATGCTGGAAGCCCTGAAGAAAAAGAAAGATACAGTAAGGCTAAAATTTGATGGCACGTCACGAATTCCCGCACACGGTGATTATCCTGAAATTATAATTGAGGGCAAACCGTATGATAAGGGTTGGATGGTCTATGTCCCAGAGGAGGATTAAAGATGGAAGATATTAAGTGGTGTCCGCAACACGGCTACCCCTTACCCTGTGATAAATGCGGGATGCCGCTATCTCAACTCCAACAGAAAGAAATATATCAGTCTGGAATCAGGGAAGTGGTGGAGTGGTTTAGAGAAGAATTAGGCGGTGAATATCCCTTTGACACCCAGCTTTTAGATGACAAATTGCGAGAATGGGGAGTGGATAAGCCAAAGAAATGAGCACCTTTAACACAGAGTATTGGTGGGGCTATGGTCAGTTCCGCTTCTCCCGGGAGCAGAATATATTCGTTATCCAGAATTATTATCTGTTTCACGAGGGGATGTGGCCGCCAGAACCCTGTGAATATAGAACCGACGAATACAACAAGGAACTCAAAAAGTGGGTTTGGCTGTGGAGGGCTGGGGGTTCCATTGATGAAATGCCTCTTAAAAAGGGGTTTAGCTCTGACGCCTACTTTACCAAGCCCAAAGAAATTATTTCCGAAATTGAATTACGCCTAAAGCTCACCAAGACAGACGGCAAACTTTTGATGTCAAATATCTGGGGCGGGATAGGGGAATATGAGAACTTGGACAGTGAAGCAAAGGACGCCCTGAATTATATAAGTATTTCAGACTTTCGTAAGCGGGCACCTTATTATCAGTGGCTAAGGCAAAGAAGGTATCATCGCCGAAAGGTTACTACGGTTTCGTAGCACTACATATTGTGGTAAAACAGTTATTTTTTGAAAATAGATACTAAATGCAGGTAAAACACTTGACAAACCGTTTTTTAGGCTTTACAATGTATGATAGTGGCTGGAATTGTATCCAGCCTTTTTCATTTCCTGCTCTAGTAGAGGGGAAATCATGCCCTGTGAATAGCGGGGCTATGTTATTTAGAGGGGCAAAATGCTGTTGGTATCATTAAAAGATATAATCGGATTATTCCAGGCGGTTGCCCTCTTGGCTCTTATAGTTGTTTTGACTTACGCAACTTATAAATGGGGTAAGCGACAATGACGATTGTTGAAGTTATCTGGCTAGACGCTGGCTGCGAACACAACGACTTAACGCTTGAACAGGCGAAAGAGATAACGCCGATGAAGAGAAGTAATGTCGGCTATTTAATAGAAAGCAATGATGAAAAGGTAGTAGTCGCTTTCGGGATGATTGCTGACCAAGATAAAAACATGGAGACTACAAGCGATACACTTGTAATCCCCAAGAATGAAGTTGTTGAGATAAAGAACCTATAAAGCGTTAATCCTCGTTCTTCTTTACAAAGAGAACAAAGTCGTGGGCAAACTCATCGCTTTCTTCTATGCAACCGCTACAACAACAACACTCTTCAAGCACATTCTCCCAACCCTTGCGCTCATACCTGTCCTTGGCACGGTCAAGGTTATCCCACGATTTGTAGTTCTTCGCATATAGAATCTTCACTTTAACTGTAAACATTCTAACTCTCCTTTAGCGTTAATACTATTTACCCGCTAATTGCCTTACCACCCACAGCCAATCGTTCATATCTAGCCAGCCGATTACGCCATTATCTTTGTTAGTATGAAACTTCCTGAAAATCTTATTGTGTAGTTTAATGTCCTGCGTGTCTATCATAATCTCCACATTATTACTACCAGTTTCTATTGGGGTGCTATAATCAGCTACAATATCGCCACAAGTAAAGTCGTGGTTTTCAGAGTAGCTTCCCCTTCCCCAAATTGTAGATAAACTGTTGCCGTTGGGAAATTCGAGATAGACACCATTGATACGGTGATTTATAAAGCTTTTCCCTTTTTTCATTCTAAACCTCCTTATAAGCACCTTTATAGATATTTATGGCGATATTCCTCTTCGCTTATGGGCGAGTATCTAAATATTCCCCGCATATATTCTCGGCACGATTTACATAGCCATTTGGGGAATTGCCATTGTTTGTCTCTAGGGTGTGCGTGTAATTGGCATAGTTTTAAGTCTTCACTACTAGCATTACAATATCCACAAGTCATTTCTTACCTCCATAAGCACCTTCCTTTTCAGGTTCCCATTCTTTTCCACAATGCGTACACTTAAAAGATTTAGTTCTTCTAAGGTACTCTACCCTTGATGACCATCCGCAGTTAGGGCATATTGGTTTATCTGTCATTATTAAGACTCCTTTACTTGAATTTTATATCGATGCCCGTCACGAATATCAAAAGCGATAGAGTGCATAAGCTCCATAAGTTTTGCGTGTAAATCACAAGCCACGCAGTAAAAGCTAAAACGCTCACAAAAGTAAAACCCACTACAATATATGCCATTATCCTTTCTCCTTTACTATGTTATTGGTTAGCCCTCAAACTTCTTGCCACATTTATGACAATGAGTGGTGCTCGGAACGCACCAAATCCAATCCTTACAACGCTTACAATATTTATGATACATCTCTATATTCCTTTATTTACTTAACCTCTCAGCGTGGGATAATGCCTCCCGTTTAGTCTTAAAGTTGAAATTAACTATTACATCTGTAAATGTATTCTGGATAATCCAATTCCCCTTTCTATCTTGATATATCCTATATTCTTTTCCGTCCATCTCCTACTCCTTTATGGTTCTTACCTAAGACTCAGCGATAAATTCGCAATCGCAATCAGCACAATAACCAGAGCCTTCTTCAGACAGCCAAAACTTTAAGCTCTGACACTGGGGACAGCGGATAGAATCTAACTCTTCTGCTGTTACTGATTCTGTGCGAGATGGGTCTACTACGATTGTCATCTCCATTTCTTTCCCTCCTTATATTTGGTTCTTACCTATAATATAGATTGGTTACTTCTCCTCGTCATTAAATTCCCGGTTGTATGCCCTTATACTCTTAAATCCCTTAATAGTTTTTGCTAATTGGGTCCTTTGTTCAAATGCCACACACTCCTCGGTTTTTCCTTTGTCAATTTCCGCTTGGCAATACTGGCAAATCCCATTTTCCACTCTATACTCATCACCATAGAAGCACCTTGTGCAGACCCGGCAGGGTTTTCCTTGAATTTCCACCCATCTTACCTCCTTTTATCTTGATACCTTAACTCCGTCTATAATTAGCTATGAGTTTATCTAGCTGTTTCTCCATATCCCTGTTGAGTGGTAATCCAGGCTTGCCAAAGTCTACAAACTGTCGCCAATGCCCATCATGCCAATATAGATTACCGTTATCCGCATCCCTAACCGCTACTGCTACAAGGTCGGCTCTTAATATCTCTAGTTTCATTATCCTACTCCTTTTATCTTGATACCTAATACTACCCTTGGTTAATGCCCCATACGATTAAGATGCCTAAGAATGCAAGAATGATAATCAGCATCATAATACCATCAGGGCCAGTTTCTTCGTAAATAAATTCCCATAGCTTTTTCATATTATAGTTTCGCCTCAAGTGTTTTTAATAGTCCCCAAGGTGCGGTTGTGTCGATGCAGCCGTTACTCATGTGTGCATAATAACCCGCTTTTTCTATCCATCGCTTCATCTTTATTGCCCTACAACCACGGTGGTTTGCAAAATGAGTCCGACACAAACCAGTCACCCAGGTTCTTTCGTAGTTTTCATCGAGGTGCATTTTCAGTGGTTCCATCTTCATCTCCTTATTCAGTTATACCTAATACTACCACACACATACAATCTTGTCAAGTCTTTTGGGGGTGTTTGGGATATTTATTTTGAGGCTAATACGAATAACCCACTGCAAGAACCTAAGGGGCTATTACTGTAAGGAACTGGGTGACAGGAGAGCATCAAATATGCTTTTTGTGGACTTCGCCAGCAAAGGGGTAATGGATGCTTTTTTGCTTGTTTGGGGCAAGAATTTAGAAATAGTGAGCTGTTGTGGTGGGGGCTGGCTCTTGGTGTAACGTGGTGGCCACAAGAGACTAAGACTGAGTGGATGAACAAGCCGTGTGGAATTCCAAAGCAAACAGACTTTAATATAGAACATACTCTACTACTCAATTAAAGATTAAACCCTTAGATATTAATATAAGAGAGGGGAATCATGGAAGAAGATAACCTTGCAAAACAGGGATTGAATAAGGATTTCATAGACAATCAATGGAAGCCAGGCCAATCAGGCAATCCTTCAGGCAGGCCAGCCGGCAAATCAATCACAGCCGAGCTACGCAAATTGATAGACTCAGGCACAAACGCTGAAGACATGGCGAAGATACTCTGTGCCTTGTGTAAGAAGATGGGGCCAGACCAAATGCGAGCTTTAAGAGAGCTATTAGACAGGACAGACGGCAAGGTAGCCGAGACACACAAGATAGAAGGAGACATACCAGTCACAATCATATTCAAACCAGCGAGGGAGCCAGATGCCCCTGAGTAAAGCTAGGAATAGGGACCTAATGAGGAAACTTAGGTACAACAGGCGACACAATGCCGGGGTTGTTGTACCCAAATCAGAGGGTGGACCTAAGATACCATTATATAACCCCACTACTCATAGGGCTGGTGATGTAGTCAGCATTCAGAAGGGGAAGCGCCAGGTCGCTGTCACCATCCCGGAGTTAGACGCTGATGGTACCCCTATCCCAAACTACTAATACACTGTATACTCTCCCCTATGATGATATAAGAGCCTTACAGGGGCTTTTTTAGGGGGGGTATCTCGTGAGGGAGATAGGTACTATTATATTAATGTCCACGCATACAGAATTGCAACTTTTTAGTCACTAGACATAATGCTGGTGTAGCTCAAGTGGAAGAGCGACTGTTTTGTAAACAGTAGGTTGGGAGTTCGATTCTACCCCACTAGCTCCAATAAATAGGAAAGGAGGGAGGAGATGGAGAAGAAAGAAGCAGAAGTTCTAATTCAAATTCCTACCGCAGAAATGTCCGAGGAACAGCACAGCCATTTGCGTGAAGCCGAGAAGCATCTATCTGAGGCTGGCGTGTCCTTTGATACAGGAATGGATTTAGGTTCAAGGATACGGGATTGGGAATTTGATTGGAGCTTGAAGGGTGCTAAGGTTTTATTCAAAAAGTTTAGTGATGGCAAGCTTCCTTCGGGCAAGCCAATTAGTGAATAAAGGTTGGGTAACCTAGCAGACTTTCCCGTGACGGTGAGGTTGGGGTGGGACATTACCCCTAGGCTCGGCAGCCACCCACCCCAGCCAAAAGGAAATTAAATGGTTATAAATACTGATTTAACAAAACTGTTGGTTGGTCACGAGGGTAAGTGGGTCGCACTTTCTGCTGATAATAGAAAAATCGTAGGGGTGGCTGATAGCCCCAAGGGTGCACTCAAACAAGCCCACGCAAACAAAGAGAAAAATCCCGTTCTCACTAGAGTGCCTAAAACCTACGACTCATTAATACTTATACAGTAGCGTATTACGATGGAAGGGAGGGAATCCTATAGTTGTCCCTTCTCATGTATCACGAGGGGGGAGCATCTTGTGGGTCTAGAGTCCTACAGGGTTCTCCCTCACGGTAGATTGACATAATATATTTTGCTGGAAATTTTGAATGGTAACTAAAGAAGTAAGTTATACGACGATATTTGAAAGGAATATTAAGTCAAAGGCCAAGACGATAGTTAATGTAGGCGGGTCGGGGTCGTCAAAGTCTTTTTCGTTAGCTCAACTCTTGGCGAAGAAACTCTTAGAAGAGGATAACAAGCGGTTTGTTATTGCCCGTAAGACAATGCCTGCCTGCAAGAGAAGTTCCTATGATTTAATAATCTCTTTCTTGAAAGACTGGGGGATTTATCAGGAAGCCCGCCATAACAAGACCGACCATATATATCGCCACAAAAACAACGAGATGCTCTTTATGGGGTTGGACGAGCCGACTAAAATCAAGTCCGTTTCTACTGGCGTGAATTACGTTTGGATGGAAGAAGCCAACGAATTTACCAAAGAAGACTTCCAGATGTTTGCCCTTCAGGTAAGAAGACCCGCAGGGAAGGACTTGAATCATCTATATCTTTCCCTCAATCCCATAGATGCTGGGAATTGGATAGCGACTGATTTAGTTAAGAAACGTCCTGATGGTAGTTTTGTGAACGATGTTGAGGTTATCCATTCAACGTATGTAGATAACCCCTTTCTTGGCAAGGACTACATCCGATACATTGAAGAGCAAAGTACAGACGAAAACTTTTACCGAGTTTACGCATTGGGTGAGTGGGGGAGACTTGAGAACTTAATTTACAGGAATTACAAAGTCATACCTGAATTACCTGAAATGGACGGGGCAAAATGGTGTTATGGGTTGGACTTTGGGTTGATTAATCCATCAGCCATTATCAAGGTTTATCTTCTAAATGACAGGTTCTACCTTGAGGAAAAGCTCTACAAAACAGGG
>SDBU01009409.1_pt1 | contig 10951 bp, 19 predicted proteins | sample 2277071 | NCBI WGS metagenome assembly SDBU01 (sample SAMN10397929, study PRJNA504765) | marine sediment metagenome | isolation source: marine sediment core GS08_GC12, 126 cmbsf | place: Arctic Ocean: Gakkel Ridge, Loki's castle | collected 2008
CTTTGCCAAAACTACACAAAGTATACGATTGCATCTATTAAACCAATTCTGCTAGGAAAGAGATAATAGATTTGAAATAATTTAAAAAACATGGGAATATCAAAAAAAGGTGGCTATATTGAAAAATTTCTAAAAAAAGCCGACAAGGCACTACAAGAGGGGGTCAAAAAAGCAGACGAAGTGTTAGATGATGCAGTAGAGCTAGGAGCAATGACTGCTAAACAAGCTAGTAAGACAAGCAAAGAACTCCGCAATCAAGCAAAAAAAGAAAGAAAAGCATTACAGAAAAGAGGGATTGAGAAAATCAAAGAAGGAATTTCGTCTGCAAAAAATGTAACTTCTAATACTAATGAGGACTTGGAGACACTAAAAAAACTTGGTAAGCTAAGAACAAATGGAGTAATTACAGAAAAAGAATTCCAGGCAAAGAAAAAGAAGATTTTGGATAGAATCTAGTATGAAAAAATCAAATATTTTTGGAGTTGGAGATAAAAGAAAAGTAAATCCTGATTGGTTTACAAATAAAACATGGATGAAAGTTCTCTCAGAGAAAATAAAATCAAAGGAGCAAGACATCTATCATGTTCATTTTGAGAGAGGATCTAGAACAAAGATTCATTCACATAATGGAAACCAAGTTTTAATTGCAACAAAAGGCAGGGGAAGCCTTGAGATTTTTCGAAGATATGGTTCAAGTAAAACTAATTTTAAGATTAAAAGAACAGAGAAAATTAATCTCAATGAAGGAGATATAGTGCACATTCCAGTAAAGATACTTCACACCCATGGTTCAATTGACAAGAAAAAGACATTCTCCCATATTGCAATAAACATCTTGCCTAAAAAAAATGCAGTGTACAAAACAGTATGGTATGAATCAGATTTCAAAACAAAAGTTTCAGAAATTATTTAGACAATATGTCATTAAGAAAAAATTCTGAAATCGAATCTATCCATGGAGATGAAGGGGTCAAAATTAAACAATATTTTCACCCACACAACACACTAAACGGAATTAATTACAGTATGGCGCAATTTACGCTAGAACCAAGAAAAAAATCTAAACTTCACAAAATGAGTTCATCTGAGATCTACTATATTTTGGAAGGAAGTGGAAAACTAAAGATCAATGAAGATACATACCATCTTGAAAAAGATGATTCTGCATATGTTCCACCAAATTCTAAGCAGTTTATTGAAAATACAGGCTCGATAAATTTGAGATTTTTATGCATAGTAGAACCTGCGTGGAAAGAAGATGATGAAATTTTATTAGAATAAACAAGATTTGACACAAAATCATATGTAATTATTTTTAACATATGACGTGTCTCTAGAAGTAGTGAACACGTATCAAGCACTCAGAGCATTGAATATAAAACAAGACCCATCTCAAATTGAGATCAAAACAGCTTACCGAAAGCTGGCACTAGAATTACATCCTGATAAAAATAAAAACAAAAAAGAGGATGTGCAATTTAAGAAAATTACTGAAGCATATAATCTCCTTAAGAAAAATCACAATCAAAAGAGCAATTTGTCATATCAAAAATATACTGAAAGCAAATCAAATACCAAGACAGACTTTAAGAGAAGACCACAGTGGGGAGCTCCAGGAGATCAAAAAATTCCAGAACAAGACTGGAGTAAATTTACTCGCGAATTTGAAGAAGGAGATCCTGATTTTTGGAAAGAATATGAAAATAAATTCTGGAAAGAATACAATGCGCGTTTACGCCCAGATGGTAAAAATGGAGAGTATGATAAAGCAAAAGAACCAAAAAAACAACCAACCCTTTTCGTTGATGTAGACAAAAGTTTGTGCATTGGTTGTTGTAGTTGTGAAACTATAGCGCCGGGAGTTTTTGAAATAAATAAACAAAGCAGATTTAATCCTAAATCAACAGTAATCAATCAAAAGGGTGCGGGGATAAACAAGATAATGAATGCTGCAGAAACTTGTCCAACAAAAGCAATCAGAGTAGAGAATCTCGATACAAAAGAGAGATTATTTCCTTACTGAAATTAGATTTTTAATTTATTGTAAAGTTCTTCAATTTCAGATTCAGATAGTTTCAATGTAGAGTTAAACATACTGTGGATTGTACCTGCTGAATCATCTGTACTTCGTGGAACTAGATGTACATGAACATGAGGAACTTCTTGTCCAGCATCTTTTCCATTATGTACAGCAACTAAAGTTGCTCCAGTTAGAGCATCTACTTTAGAAATCATCAAATGAACTAGAGAGAACAAATCAGTATTTTCCTCAGGGCTCATATCTTGAATTTTTTGATGATGATTTTTTGGCATGACAAGCACATGCCCCTTTGCAAGAGGAAATGCATCTAAAAACGATATAGAGTTAGAGGTTTCTTTAAGAATTTTTGCTGGAATGTCACCTGAAATAATTTTACAAAAAATACAATCCATAGTATTTCATTAGAGTTTCATTTACCATAGACCGCCATCACCTGCATTTGGATCTAATTTCTTTTCAGGGACGTTTCCATGTGCTTTTTTCATATGTCTTTTCAAACGCTCAGGATCATGCAATTCAGTACCACATTTTTCACATTTTGTTTGGTTTTCCTTGTCTTTGTTACGTTTGAACAAGCCCATTAACTGATAGATTCTTGAAATACATTATAAAGGATGCTCAATTTTTGAAAAACTATGGCAGTAAAAAATATCACAGTTTTAGGTTCTGGGGTTATGGGACACGGAATTGCTCAGGTTTCAGCAACTGCAGGATACAATGTAGTGCTACGGGATATTGAGCAAGGATTCTTGGATAAAGCAATGGAGAAGGTAAAATGGAGTATAGATAAACTAGTTTCCAAAGAAAAAATTTCAAAAGAAGAAGGAGACGCAATTTTTGCAAGAATCAAACCGGTTGTAGATTTGAATGAAGCAGTAAAAGATGCAGAACTAGTCATTGAAGTAGTTCCAGAAATCATGGATTTAAAGAAAAAAGTTTATGCCGAATTAGACAAGGTAGCAGCACCAGAAGTAGTCTTTGCATCAAATACAAGTACATTGCCAATTACTGAAATAGCAAATACAACATCACGTCCTGAAAAATTCATAGGAATTCACTTTTTCAATCCACCGCAATTAATGAAACTAGTAGAAATAATTCCGGGAGAGAAAACATCACAAGAAGTAGTTGATTTGACACAAGAATATGTAAAATCTGTTAACAAGATTGCAGTGATATGCAGAAAAGATGTTCCAGGGTTCATAATTAACAGATTGTTTATTCCAATGGTACATGAAGCATGTTATCTAAAAGACAGAACTGGTGCAACACTTGAAGAAATTGATTCAGCTTTCAAATTCAAATTAGGATTTCCAATGGGTATCTTTGAGTTGGCAGATTTTACAGGAATGGATGTAATTCATAAAGCTACAGTAGAGATGCATTTACGAGACAAAAAAGTAATCAATCCCCACCCGTTAGTTAAGAAAATGTTTGATGAAAAAAAACTTGGACAAAAATCAGGAGAGGGATATTACAAGTATTCAGAGGATAAATATGAAAGAGTTGCACTATCTGAAGAATTAGCATCAAAATGTGATCCTATTCAGATTGTTGCTAACATACTAAACAATGCGGCATGGCTTGTTACAAATGGAGCAAGTGATATAGAAGAGATTGAGAAAGCAGCACAGTTAGGATTAGGACTAAAAAAACCATTATTTGAAACAGCAAAACAGATAGGTATCAAAAAAATTGTTGATGAATTAAACAAACTTGCTGAAGAACATGGAGAGTTTTACAAGCCAGATCCGTTACTTGTCTCCATGCAGTAGTCAATACAGTTTGACTAGTTATTGCGAACTAGGAAAATAGATTGAATCATCCTGAATTGAAAAATTAGCAAGTATTGTTTTTGGAGTAATAGAATTTAGAAAAAAAATCAGGACATTGGCCAGTTATTTTTACATAAAATGCAATGTCCTCTATATCCTGCATATCTGTCATCCCACATGATAACAGCTGACCTTTTATCACAAGAACCGCAGGATATTTGCAAATCCTTAACATATGTTTTGGATTCTAAAGGTCCACGTAATACCATTTGAGCCATGTAATTACTATGTATGAATATGATATTACTTGTCGTTATCAGAATTGATAAAAAATTAGCATGTCAGCTAAAAATAATCCTTAGATCCTAAACTATTCTTATTCTCATTCATATTTCATGTGAGTGTTAACCCGAACTCTTTTGAGCCATTCTTGAAGCCTCACCGCTCTTAATTTTATTAAAAGCATCAATAATTTCAGCATCTGTTGTCTCTGTGTCTCTGTTGTATGGTGCAGTAATTAATTCTAAAATTTTCTTTACTGCTTCCTGAGGAGTGTCAACTCCAATAATTTTGATATTTTCTCTATGATCAATAAATCCATCAATGTATGGTTCGATAGAACCTCCTGTGTTTCTGATTGCAACCATGGGTTTTTTGTACATGTATGCAGCGCATACTTCCGATAAAGTTCCAGAACCGCCACCTACAATAATTACTCCATCAGCAGTCAATGCATTTAGAAAATCACGAGTAAGACCCATTCCAGTTGGAATTACAATGTCACAGAATTCATTGGCCATTGTAGCATCATCTTGAGGTATTATTCCTACAGTCAAACCATTTGCATCATGAGCTCCATGTGATGCGGCAGTCATTACGCCTCCCAATCCACCAGTTATTAAAACAGAATCAGATTTTGCAATTTCTGATCCAACCTCGTATGCAATTTTTTCATGTTTTGGTGTACAACCATTTGTATTATTACCAACAACTAAGATCTGACGTTTCTTTGTCATACACTATGTAGAAAAATTGGTTTGAAATATCTTCCTCATCTGGATATGCCTGCAAGAATTAATTGGAGTTTTTTGGTAAGGAAACTTTGGAATGTAATTTCCATTGGGATTGATGAATGTGCAGTTATTTTCTGGCTTTGAATTATTTCGTTTTCCAATCTTTCCCGAATTTCCTGATCATCTAAGATTTGATGTTTTAATGAAATTGCTTGTTTCCGATTACTAGTGTATATTTGAATCCAACAATATCCTGTTTGGCTGTCATCAATTTCTATTTCAGTTATTTTCATATTAGAATTATCAGATATTTGCTTTTTAGGGTTTCAATTTTTTTCGGAAGACAAATCATGATTGTTTGATAAAATCACACATACAAAAATTCCCTTACCTGAAATTGCCTGTGCGCTATGTTTTATTCCCTTTGGAATGAATATGGTTGAAGGCGATGTTACTTCATAAGACTCATCTTCCAATTGGATCTCATATGTCAAGCTAGAATCTTCAGACAATATCAAATTAATTTCATCATGATTATGTTTGTGTAATTTACTATATTTTGGAAGATCTTTTGAGGCGTCAACAAAGTGAACTGCAATATGTGTATCTGATTGAGGAATCAAAGATTTGTTCAACATGGATAATCGTTTGATTGGAGCCTTCCCATGAAAGGGGACCTTGTCAAGTGATTCGATGACTCCTTTTTTGATAAATTTTTGATATTTGTTCACGAATCAATTAGTCATTCTATCAATTATATCAGTTGTCAATACTGTGATCATATAAGCAACAAAGTCCAAATAACATTATTGCAAGTCGATAGAACTTCAGAATGGTTTGTTCCAAAATTTGGCTCTAAAAAATTTCGAATCAGTATAGGAATTTTGTTTTTGCCATACACAAGTATTGTTACTTGCTTTGCTGCATTAGGGGCAATTTCGGGGCCACTGCAATTAGAGCGAGTAGTAGCAATTTGTGTGATTTACGTTTTAGCATTAGGAGTTGGGGCTCATCTACTTGATGCAGTAGGAGGTAAAACAAAACCTTGGGGCAATTTACCAAGAAGAAAGATTGGGGTTTTGGCATTAGTTGCTGTAGGCATTGCATTTTCTGTTGGCATTTATTTTGCATTTTTAGATTCTCCGTGGCTTTTTCCAATAGGAATTGTTGAAGGCTTTTTTCTATTTGCATATAGTCTAGAACTATTCGGGGGTAAATTTCACAATAATCCATCAACAATATTCTCGTGGGGGGTACTACCTGTTTTTGCAGGTTCTGTTATACAAACAAACTCCATAACCATTGAAACAATAGTTATTGCTGCAATTACTGCATTGGTTACATATGCACTGATTAAAACATCCAGACAATACAAACTACTCAAGAGAGATAATGGAGACGCCCACATCATCAAAAAGAAAGAGCGTATTTTAAAATTGATAACAATTGGAGTTATTGCATCAACTATTATTTTTTTCATTATAAGATATTATAATTTGATTTGAGAAATTCCAAAAATTCAGATGAATGTAAAATACAGCGAGGGTAAACTATACAAAAAAGACTATTTCTGAGAGTAAAGGATATTAGTTAATTATACAAACGATATCCATGGAAAGACGTTCAATGCCAGTATGTTTTACAGAAAAACAATACAAAATGATCGAAGAATTTGCCAAGAGAAATGGCATGCTCAATGCAAGTCAAGCTCTTGAAAAAATCTTAAACCATTAAGCGATTTTTGTTATTTCTATATCGCCAATCCAAACTTTCTAATAGATTAAATTATTTGAAATCTCATATAGATTATGGGATTATTTAGTGGAAAGCCATCATATTGTGCTGTTTGCAACAAAAAGTTAACTCACAAACACAAACCAAAAAGAGAATGGGGCATCAAAGGTCGACTTTGTGGGGATTGTCATTTTGAAAAATCAAAGGAATACTATGAAGGAACAATAAGGCAGCCATGTGTTAAATGTGGAACAACTAAAAAAATTACAGATTTGTGGGAACCTCGATGGCAATGGGACATGGAAGGTTTGTTGTGCAAAGAATGTTTTGACAAAAAAGAAGAAGATTATATTAAAAAGAAAAATTTTTGTTCATTATGTGGAGGAAAGATGGGATTGATTAGATTTAATCCAAAAGGAAATTGGAAGGTTGAAGGTCAGCTTTGCAGAACTTGCTGGGATGAGAAGAAAGCAGAGTTTGGATAAAAGTGGGTTTTTTTAAAAAAATTAGATGCGACATTTGTGACAAAAAATTTTCAAAAGAAGAAGATGTGATGAACCACAAACAGATTATTCATGGAAAAGATTTGCAATATGATTGTAAAGAATGCAACAAATATTTCTCAAACATGGAAGATATGAGAACGCATTTACAAAGAGAGCACAGTTACAAAAAAGATAGATAGTTAGACGGCCTTTATTGTTTTTACTACTGGAGGTCTTACTTTAGTAAAGACTCTAAATCCACAGATACATTTGATTTCAGGCAAGCGAGATAGTTCAGTGTTTGAAACATTAGTTGCACACCTAAGACAAGAGTAAATTACATCAAATGCCTCAGCAGGAGTTTCTTCAACAGAATCCAAGTTTTCTTCAACAGAATCCAAGTTTTCTTCAACCATGTTTATCATCAAAATTTCGATAATTTAAGGATACCAAATTATGTCAAAGATAATTCAATGTAGACATCATCAGGAATTTTAAGCCTCATTAGTTGTCTAATTGCCTTATCATCAGCATTAATGTTAATTATTCTTCTATGCATCTTCATTTCCCATTTCTCATAGGTTTCAGTGCCACTACCACATGGGGATTTTCTAGTAGCAACATGTAGTCTTTTAACAGGAAGTGGGGTTGGACCTTTTACTTTAACGCCAGTTTTTTTTCCAATTCCCATGATTTCTCCACAAACACCATCTAACTTTTTTAAATTGGTGGATGTGAGTTTTACACGGGCGGTTTGTGTCATGAAAATACGCCTATGGTTTGTACTCTTCAGTAATTTCCTTGACGATTCCTGCTGCGATAGTTGCACCCATATCTCTAAGGGCGAATCTACCCATTTCAGGGAAGTCTTGGAAAGTTTCGATACAAGTTGGTCTCACCGGTCTGATTTTTACAATTGCAGAATCACCAACTTTTAGGAACTTTGGATTTTCTTCCTCAACTGCACCAGTTGCTGGATTGATCTTTTGGAGGAACTCAGTAACAGTTGCTGCAACTTGTGTAGTGTGTGCATGCATAACTGGTGTATAACCAGGAGCAATTGCAGTTGGATGGTGAATAATTATAATTTGTGCTTTGAATTCTTTTGCAACCATTGGTGGGGCATTAGGAGTTCCAAGTACATCGCCTCTCTTGATATCTTTCTTCTCAATACCTCTAAGGTTAAAACCAATGTTATCACCTGCTTCTGCAGATGGCATTTCTGTGTGGTGAGTTTCAATGGATTTGATTTCACCTAGGGCACCAGAAGGCATTACAATGATTTTTTCGCCTGCTTTCATAGTTCCAGTTTCAACTCTACCGACAGGTACTGTACCTACACCAGTGATGGTGTAAACATCTTGAATTGGAACACGTAGTGGTTTACCAATTGGTTTTTCAGGTACTGTGAAATCATCAAATGCTTCAAGGAGTGTCTTACCAGTATACCATGACATATTCTCAGATTTTTTAACTAAATTATCGCCTTTCCATCCAGAGACTGGAATAATTGCTACATTTTCTAATTTGTAACCTACAGATTTTATTAATTTTTCACCTTTTTCTTTGGCGGATTTGAATGCGTCCTCTTTATAGTCGACTGTATCCATTTTGTTGATTGCAACAATTAGTTGGCTTACACCAAGTGTTTTTAGCAAGAATGCGTGTTCTCTTGCTTGCCCACCTGCTGCGATTGCAGTATCAGTTTCACCTTCTTTTGCTGAAAGTACTAAGATGGCTGCATCTGCTTCAGAAGCGCCAGTAATCATATTTTTAATAAAGTCCCTGTGACCAGGTGCATCAATTAACGTAAAGAAGTACTTTGCAGATTCAAACTTTTGAAAAGCAAGATCAATAGTAATTCCTCTTTCTCTTTCATCTTTAATATTATCCATAACCCATGCATACTTGAAAGTGTCACCTTTTCCGGTCTTTTCGGATTCAACTGCATGTGCTGCGATTGTTCTTTCATCTACAACGCCTAGATCCATCAAGAAATGACCCATGGTTGTTGATTTTCCATTATCAATGTGACCGGTTACAATCATGTTCAAGTGTGGTTTGTCTGCCATATGGAGTGCCTCTCTGAGGGCATTTATTACTGTTATGAATTTTTGAAAAAAACTTTACATTTTTACAATAAATTATGGATCAAAAGAGTTTGCTAAAAGCACATAAATCAAAGGTACAAAAATGGGAGTTATGAAAGTTACAGTATCAGTTATCAAAGCCGATGTCGGTGGAGTTGGAGGTCATACAAAACCAAGTGATGGTTTAATTGAAGCAGTAAGAAATACCATCAAAAATTCAGCAGATCTACTAATTGATTATTACATTGGATATTGTGGAGATGACGTCCACATTGTAATGTCTCACACACATGGAGTAGACAATCAACAAATTCACAAACTTGCTTGGGATTCATTCATGGCAGGAACACAAGTTGCCAAAGAAGAAGGACTTTACGGTGCAGGACAGGATTTGTTAAAAGATTCTTTTTCAGGAAATGTGAAAGGCATGGGCCCAGGTGTTGCGGAATTGGAATTTGAAGAAAGAGCAAATGAAGCATTTACAGTGTTTGCAGCAGATAAAACAGAGCCTGGAGCATTCAACTATCCAATTTACAGAATGTTTGTAGATGCATTAAGTAATACAGGTTTGATTGTGAACAAATCACTTGCTAGTGGTGTTAAGATAAACATAATGGATGTTGAAGAAGGGAAAATTGCCGAACTTGAATTGTGGCAAGATAAACCAACTATTGAAGCTGCACTGATGTATCCAGGAAGATACGTTGTTGATTCAGTCACTACTAAAGAGGGAGAGCCAATTCTTGCAGCATCAACGGATAGGCTACACAACATTGCAGGAACATATGTTGGAAAAGACGATCCAATATGTCTGGTTAGAACACAAAAAAATTTCCCAGCTACAGAAGAAGTTGGAAGTGTATTTAACAATCCACATTATGTGGCAGGAAATACGAGAGGCAGTCACAATATGCCACTAATGCCTGTAAAACTAAACTCTGCTGCAACTATCAATTTCTGTATTCCAATTGTTGAGGCACTAGTGTTTAGTATGCATAATGGAAAGTTTACGGGTCCATTTGATGGATTCTCAACTCCAGACTGGGACTATATCAGAGAAATTGCAACAAAGAAGGCAATGTCAATGAGAAGCCAAGGATTCATTCATCCAGCAACTCTTGTTCCATCAGAATTAGAATATGCTGAAGGATACAAAGCAAGAATGAGTGTTCTTGAGAGTAAGATGAAGCCGATGGAGGGATATACCTCCAAAGGTGAAAAGAAAGAAAATTATGAAGATCCAGATTAACAATTTCTTTTGTCATCAAAGTTATAGGAAATAGTTAATAGAAAAAAGGCTCTATGAAAATAGGTAATGAGTTGCTTTCAAAAAGTTTTTGATTGGAGAACTTACATCTTTACGGTAATAGCACTAGTTACATTTTCAAATTTTATGGTTGTTTTATTTGGGCAAACCATACCAGGAATATTTTTGACATTTTTCAAAATGGCTGGAGAGTATGTTATTTTAGGATCGGTCTTCATTTTTGCACTAATTTGGCTTGTTAAAGCAAGGCCTCATAATCGTCCAAAACAATATTCAGTGATAATATTTGATGTGTTTGGAAAAATGAGTCAAATTGATGGCATTAGAACTGAATTCAAAACACATGATGTTGCTTGGAGTTTTATGAAACAATACAAAAAAGAATATCCATTACACAACTTTGCTCTAGTGTCTGAACATCCAGAATCAGACAAACCAACAATTTTCAGATACATCTAGTTTCAAACTTTTATTCAGGATTACGTAGAGGATTAGAATGGAGTTTTCTATTTTAGCTGATTCTTTTAACAAAATGGAATCAACTAG
>SDBU01009410.1_pt1 | contig 10949 bp, 11 predicted proteins | sample 2277071 | NCBI WGS metagenome assembly SDBU01 (sample SAMN10397929, study PRJNA504765) | marine sediment metagenome | isolation source: marine sediment core GS08_GC12, 126 cmbsf | place: Arctic Ocean: Gakkel Ridge, Loki's castle | collected 2008
TTTGAATTCAGCGCCGGGGCGTGTTGCCTCCCGGGTCATCTGAGCCACACCGCCAAAGATAAAGAGGGTTATGCTTTTTATGGGGATGCCATTGGCTCTACCCACGAGGCTGTGAGCTAGCTCATGGGTAACTACTGAAGCAAAGAATAGCAGGCTGGTAGCTATACCGGTGGTCCAGTAAGTCCAAAGATTCCAGCCAGGGTAAGCAAAGGGTAGGTACTGCCATGATAGGGAAACACTTATTAAAACAAATATTATGAACCAGGTATAATGCAGCCTGAACTGTATGCCAAAGACCTTGCCTAAATTAAACGCACTACCCATTCAATTGTCTCAAAAGTTAGCACCTGGTGGCTTTGACGCCTAAATATTTCTCCACTAGCTCCATAGCGCAAAATTCGCCACACATACTACAAGCCGACCCAACCGAGGCATGCTTAGCGTGGACTTGGTAGGACCGTTCGGGATCCAGGGAGAGTCGGGCTTGCTCTTCCCAATCAAGTTTCTTTCGCGCCAGAGACATCTGCCTATCCCGCTGCTCAGCCCCTTTTACTCCTTTAGCTATATCACCAGCATGGGCGGCGATGCGTGAGGCTATCACTCCCTGCTTTACATCCTCAGGGTCAGGCAGGGAGAGATGCTCCGACGGCGTTACATAGCATAAGAAATCAGTACCGGCGGCAGCCGCGATAGCACCGCCGATAGCCCCGGTGATATGGTCATAGCCGGCGGCAATATCAGTTACCAGTGGTCCGAGAACATAGAAAGGGGCTCCTTTGCAGATAGCCTTCTGTAAACGAACGTTAGTCTCAATTTGATTCAGGGGTAAGTGTCCCGGGCCTTCGACCATTACCTGAACCCCGGCTTGCTGAGCCCGGGGTACCAGCTCGCCTAAAGTGAGCAACTCCTCAATTTGAGCCCGGTCGGTAGCATCGGCTAAACTGCCCGGGCGCATCCCATCACCAAGGCTAAGGGTTACATCAAACTCTCGGGCTATTTCTAATAAGCGGTCATAGTACTCATAAAGTGGATTTTCGCGTTCATTGTAGAGCATCCAGCCAATCAGAAAAGCCCCCCCTCGAGATACAATATCGGTTACTCTTCCCTGCTGCTTGAGCCGGCCAATAGCTGACTGGGTTACACCACAATGCACCGTTATGAAGTCAACACCATCCCGGGCATGTTCTTCAATCACACCGAATAAGTCGTCAATGGTCATTTTGACTATAGCCTCATATTTATCTACCGCCTCAATTCCTACCTGGTAGATGGGTACGGTGCCTATTGGTAAGGAGCTAGCGGCAATAATCGCCTGCCGAATAGCCGATATATCACCTCCAGTGGATAAATCCATAACGGTATCTGCCCCATAGTCAATAGCCACTCGTAGCTTTTCCATCTCGGTATCAATACCGCCGAAGTCAGAAGAGGTTCCGATATTGGCGTTAACCTTGGTGGATAGCCCCTGACCGATACCGCAAGGAACAAGATTGGTGTGCTGAATATTAGCCGGAATTACAATTGTCCCTCCAGCCACACCTTGCCGAATAAATTCAGCTTCTACGCCTTCACGTTGTGCCACCAGTCTCATTTGTGGCGAAATAATATCTTTTCTTGCCAATTCCAGCTGAGTCATACTTGCCTCCACAAAAGCAAAAACCAAGGGCTTCGGCGGTCAATCTAAGACCCTTGGTCTGAGTTGCGGCCGCTTCCCTACGCTCGTATTACCGAGGTCAGGTTCATAGGGTTGGCATCAAATCACCTCTCAGCCTTTGAGCACCCCTAGCGGTTAAATTTATTAAACTATATCTTAATATAACATAGGCTTGCCTAAAATGCAATGCGCGTCGGTACCGGGGAAAGACTTTCCCCTTACCACTGGCGTCATGCGGTTTATGCGCAGGTCATGAGATTTTGAGCCTACCCCCTCATCTTACTGAAGCGAAGGAGTAGGCTCGTAGATATTCTGCCACTAGCCATGACCGGGTTTATTTTGGCCACGGGGGTTTTGGATACTGAAATTCGGCTGAGGCGTATTCTGGCGGCCATATCAGTCTAATCTCATTATTTTGGGCTTGGGCAACACCGCTGCCGCTGGTCCCGGATATCCCCGTGTAGCTAACCTGGTCAGCGCCAAACTTTGTCGGACCCATGATGGTGGTAAACTCCTTGGTGGCTATCACATTGTTAATTTTTTCCCAATCCAGTGACCCGGCCTCTTCAATAGCCTGCTCCATAATCTCAGTCACCCACTTGTGGAGGGGAACATCGGTCATGTCTGGTGTCGTACCCCAGAGCTCCATATATTTATCATAGAATTCCGCTGAGCCTGGACCGGGACCGTATCTGTCCCACCAGCTCGCGCCGGTAATTCCCTCGCCTGCCCCATCTGCATATATGTCAAAGAATCCGGTTACCCCCGGGCCGACCCAGAAGTAGAGGAACTTGGGGTTAAGACCGATTTCCCTGGCCTGTTTTATGATGAGAATCATATCGGTGGTAATGGAGCCTACTATCAATGCATCCACGTTTAAGTTCTTGGTCTCCACCAGCACATCGGCCAAATCGGTAACCTCCATCGGATAGTCCTTTTCCAGGACTATGTCAAAGCCCGCTGCCTCCGCAGCCGGGATAAAGGCCTTCTTGAAGTCAAGGATAGCCGGGTAGATTAGCCCCATATACGCTACTTTGGTGCCTATCGTAGCCTTATTAGCACTCATGAAATCAACCAGAGCTGGGCCGTTTACAAAGCCCAGGGGAGCGCCGGGCGCCCACCAGTAGTTTGCCTCTACTCCCAGAATCTCTTCAGTGCCACAGGTGGCGGCGATTAATGGGACCTTATACTTCTCCACTAGAGGTAGTAGGGGAAAGGTAGCCCAGGTTCCCCAGGGTGCGAGTAGCAGGTCAACCTTGTCAACCGTAATTAGCCTTTCGTAGATTTTTACTACCTCGTCTGCCGAGCTCTTGTCATCATAGTAAACCAGCTCTATGGGGAGGCGCTGGTCAAGGTCCTTGATATACAAGCCACCCTTCGCGTTAACCTCATCCCTCCACATCTTATAGGGATTCAGAGCGGTTTCGTAGGCGATAGAGCCCCACCCACTCATGCAGACACTAAAGCCGACCTTAATTACGTCCTTCTTGGGGACCTCTGGTGCCTTAGGGGCGCACCCGGCGGCTATCACGCTGAGAATGAGTATGATGGCCAAGAAACCAACAAACCATTTTACCCATTTCCTTTGCATCCTTATCCTCCTTTCTTAGTTTGTAAAAACGATTTTCCCGTAGAGGCCAATCACTAAAGTCATCACATAACTACCACCTCCTTGAGGTTATTCTCTTTTGCATCCTAAAGTCAAGATTTTACCCGCTTCTAATAATTCTTAACTTATAGCTAGTCTTTATACTACCTTTTCTCTACATTGTCAACTGGAGGTTAATTGGTTAAAAATAGCTATAATCCCAGGTAAGCCTTTTTTATGTGGTCCTCCTTCATTAGTTCCTCACCGGAACCTTCCATGACTATCTTTCCCGTCTCCAGGACAAAAACCCTTTCGGCAAGCCTCAGGGTATGGTGCACATCTTGCTCTACGAGGAGAATGGTAACCCCGGCATCATTAATTTCTTTAATTAGCTTAAAAAGCTCAAGCGTAATTAAGGGGGCTAGCCCCAGTGATGGTTCATCAAGCATCAGCAGTTTGGGTTTGGACATTAGTCCCCGGGCGATTGCCGCCATCTGCTGTTCGCCTCCGCTCAGTGTTCCCGACATTTGCTTGGCTCGTTCCTTTAATCTGGGGAACAACTGGAATACCCATTCCAGGCTTTCCTTGGTTTGGGCTCTGGCCTTTTTGGTGTAGGCGCCGATTTCCAGGTTTTCCCGAACGGTTAGATATGGGAAGAGCCTTCTTCGTTCCGGAACGAGTGAAATTCCAGTTCCCACTCGTTCATGTGGTTCATAGCGGCCTATATCAGCTTCCTCAAAAATAATGTTCCCGGAGGTTGCGGGTAAGAGTCCGGCTATGGTGTTAAGAATAGTGCTTTTGCCAGCACCATTTGACCCTAGGATGACGGTTATACTTTTTTCTTCAACATTAAAGGATATATCCCATAAAGCCTGGATACGGTGGTAAAAAACAGATAACGCTTCAATTCTTAACATAGTATCACCTCTGCCGCTATGTAGCGGCTGGTTCCCCCAGATAGGCTTGGATAACCGCGGGGTCGGCGCTCACTTCCTTTGGGGTTCCTTCCGCAATTTTCTGGCCACTGGCGAGCACAATAACCCGGTCTGAAATACCCATAACACTCTTCATGATATGCTCGACCATAAGGATAGTTATCCCCCGGTCATCCCTCAGCTTTCGTATCAGTTCCATGGCTTCAGCCACTTCAGACGGATTCAGCCCGGCCATTACCTCATCAAGGAGCAGAATTTTTGGCTTTGCCGCCAGCGCCCGGACCAACTCTAGTCTCCTGGCATCAATTGAAGTCAGGCTCTCCACAAGCATGTCAGCTTTTTCGATTAACCCGGTAAATTCCATTAGCCGCATCGCTTCTTCCCGGGCGCCTTTTACATTTTTCTGGGCATCCTTGCCGAAAAGTGCCCCAATCATTACATTCTGAAGCACCGTCATATTGGCAAAAGACCTGGTTATTTGGAAGGTTCTGGCTACCCCTTTGCGGCAAATCCGGTGTGGTTTAAGCCCGGTTATCTTCTCCCCTTCAAATTTAATAACACCACTATTAGGGGGGTAAAAGCCGCAAGTCACGTTAAAAAGCGTTGTTTTGCCGGCGCCATTGGGCCCTATCAGCCCCACAATCTCACCATCGTCAACATGGAAGCTTACATTGTTTAAGGCAAGCACCCCACCAAAATGCTTGCTAACCTCTATTCCCTCAAGAACCGGCACCTTTCACCCCCAGAATTTGGTAACATATTAAAGGGTTACTATCCATAGGGTTATTCCCCACTATTATGCTTGTTTTTTGCCGAATCGCAATCTTTCTATGCCCCCTAGTAGCCCCGCAGGCAGGAACTTAACCATTATGATTAGGGTAATGCCGAGGATGATGAGGTAATGATATGGATAATTTATGCCGAAAGCCTCGGATATTAAGGTGAGGATAAACGTCCCTAGAATGGGACCGCGAAAGTCCTCCCAGCCACCAAGAATAGCCATTATTGCCGCCTGAAAGGTTATCAGTGGATTAAAAACGATGTACGGCTCAATCCAGGTCCAGCGTAGGGCTACGATTGCCCCGACAGACCCCATGAAAAACGAGCTGATGGCGAAGGCAACCAGTTTGTACCAGGTTGTGTTTACTCCCATAGCCTCCGCCGCCTCTTCGTCTCCCCTGATACTGAATAAGCCAAGCCCAAATTTGGAGTTTTTAATAACCTGGGCCGTAATAATGGTTACGATACCAACTATCAGGAGGGAGTAATAGAGCGTTTCCGTTGAGGGAGGACCCAGTAGTGGTATGCCCACCCTCTTCAGAACATAGGCTTGGTACACTTCGAAGACATACCTGAGAAGCTGGGCCAGGCCCAAGGTGGCGATGATAAAATAAGGACCTCTAATCCTTAAGAATGGAAAGCCGATAATAAACGCGAAAATGGCGGCAGCTAATCCACCCAAAATAATGAGTATGGGTAAGGGTAGCGGGGTGACATAAGCCCAAGAGAGAACGGTGACATAGGCACCTATGCCAAAAGAGGCAGCTATGGCTAGAGAAATGTACCCGGTGTAGCTGGAAAAGATAATCCAGCTTACCCCCAGGGTGGCATACATGAAAATGGTGATAAGCACTGCAATGTAGTAGCCCGGAGCATATAATGGAAATGTTGCTAGAATAATAAGGATGGGAATTGATATGGTGAGCCATCTTGTTTTCGGTATCACCGTAGCCTCCTACCCAGGATGCCGGTGGGCAGAAACAGAATAACCAGAACGAATACCAGATACAGTATCAGAAACTGGATAGCGGGTGAGGTCATAGATACGGCGCCGGTTATGATAAGACCTAATAATAAACCACCGATAAGACTACCTAAAATATTTCCCATTCCCCCCAGAATTATCACCACCAGCGCCGTCAACGTATAGGGTAGCCCCATATATGGGGTAAGAGCATAGAGCATACTGAGGAGAGCACCCGCCAACCCCGCCATGGCAAAACCGGCGCCAAAACAAAACATATATACCCTATTTATATTCACCCCTACCAGCTTGGCGGCATCCTTATCCTGTATTACCGCCCTGACCGCCTTACCGAATAGAGTTTTTTCTAAATAGAAGTAAAATCCTAGAGATACCCCAATGGCTGCCAAACTGGCAAGCAGCCGGTTAAGTCCCACGGGCGTCCCTAAAATTGTAACGGTTGTGGCTAGATAGGTGTATTCTCTAATATTTCCCGTCCAGGCTAAGAATGCCACATTTTGGAAAAGGATGAGGACGCCGAAGAAAACTAACAGAGAGAAAGACTCAACGGCTTCAGGTGACTTTATGGTGCGGAGGCTACTTGCGAATATAAGCTTGTAGACTATTAAACCTAAGATGGCGCCACCAATGGCAGCCAAGCCAGCCGAGATAAAGGTGCTTACGTGGTAGAGGGTGAAAAGCCAGTATGCGGTATAGCCGCCGAGCATAATTAGTGACCCGTGGGCTATATTTATCACTCGCATCGTGCCCCAGAGCAGGTTAAGCCCAACCGCAGTTAGGGCATATATACAGCCTATGGTTAAACCGAAAACAAGTATTCTAGATACAGTTTCCCATTCCATTCCTGCTCCTTGAGCATAAATTAAAAAAGCAGGGCTTTAAAGGCTAAAATATATAAGCCTGATTCTAACCTGTTGGTATCACTCTTGTCAATAGCTCTTCATCTTGGGGCAGGTTCTTCTAATCAACTTTCCCGCATTTCCCCAATAGCTATGGGTATAATGCCTCTTTTGATTAGTAATCTCTTACTGTCCGATAACATTAACCCCCGAAAAGAGTTTATTAGCTATTAGTCCGGCAATCGGCGGGAAGAAAAAGACACACGCCAGGCGAATTAGCGTGAATTTCCAACCCATTAAGCCTATTTCCATTGGCATTCGGGAAATCCCCACCAATGACCATCCGGTCATAAAGGCTACCATCGTGCCGATGCTTGCCCCGGTGCGGAGCAGTCCGGCGGCAATGGGCATGCTAACGAAGGGTCCACCTGGTGTGAGAGCACCGAATGCGGTGCCCAGCAAGATACCGCGAAAACCAGATTCTATGCCTACCCACTTGGATATTATTTCCTGAGGGATAAGGACTTGAATCATGCCGGCGATAATGAAGGCGAAAATTAGTAAAGGGATAATTTGCAGTAGCAAATTCCCGGCTGATTTTAACCCCAGGATATGTTCCCCGCCCCCTTTTTGGTAGCTGAGAAAGATAAGGACAATAGCAATGACGCCCATTATTATGGTTGGGATAAGCATTCCTGAAGACCTCCTCTTGTTAGGCATACAATTTCTCCGTTTATTTGTCTAGTTCATTATAGTTTTGAGTTGTAACCTTGTCATTTTAGTGATAAAGAGGCCGTTTAGCAACCTATCTCCCTATCTCCTTTCCTTAATTAAGGGAAGGGGGAGCGAGGCTCATAAGAGACCGGAGCCTTCAGTCTTATCGGGACTGTGTTCTAACCTACTGAGCTACGGGGATTACTCGGAAGCGAGCTTTCCCGCGGTTGCCCAGTTGTGCTTGGGATTATCTTTGATGATGATATGCACTGCTTCCGGGGGAACACCCATATCGGTTATCACCGAAGTTATACCCGCCACGAGTTGCTTCTTTTGGGCCACAGTGCGTCCTTCCCACATTTCAACGATAACTACTGGCATGATACCCTCCTTTTTTTGATTAGTCAGGCAGTTTACTGAGTAGTGAAGTGGCTTTCCCCTTCCTCACCAGAAGGCATATATTTCTGGAAAAGAACTTTATCGGGAGGTGGTAGAAGCTCTCAGGGAAGGATTTGAGCACGGTAAAGCCTGCCTGCTTGGCCAGCTTCTCCAGCTCAGGGTAGGAGAACAGGTAATAGTAGCGATACAGGGTCTTACCTCTTGTCTGCCACGGCACCGCTACCTCACGGCGACTAAACCAGAATCTGGGCTGCCATCGGTTCCACACCGTGATAAAGGCTTCACCACCTGGCTTTAATACTCGCTTCAGCTCGTTTAAGGCAGCTTGCCTTTCCTCTACACCCCTTATATGGTGGTAGGTAGCTACTGAGATTGCCCAGTCAAAGGTTTCATCATGATAGGGAAGACGGCTGGCGTCAGCCAGAGATAGATTTACCGTAAGATTGAATTTCAGGGAGTATTTTCGGGCCAACCTTAACATTTCAGCGGCAAAGTCTACGCCATATAGCTCAAAGCTCTGCTTAAAGGGTAGGAAGTCCGGTCCGTGGGCGCAGCCAATGTTTAATAGCTTGCCCCTCTGCCAGCGCTGCGCCAGCGTTTCCAACTCGCTGCGGAATATAGACCAGTGCCTGAAGTTGTACCAGCCAGGGGCTATCTGATTAAATATATCCTTGTTTGTTGTCATAAACTGGAATCTGCTAAACTGTCTATAATGGTAAGTATACTATGAAAAAATCGGCGAGGACAATATCCGGGGTTACTCCGGTAGCCGTTATGACCCTGCCTATGAAATGCCCGGGGCAATGTATATATTGTCCCACCTTCATGGCTACCCCCCAGAGCTATACTACGGAGTCGCCGGCCGTATTGCGGGCTAAAAGGTGCGGCTATGATGCCAAGAAGCAGATTAAGCTCAGGCTAAAGGTTCTATCTGAAATGGGGCACCCTACCGATAAGGTTGAACTGATAGTAATGGGCGGCACTTTTCTGGCTTGTCCCCAAGATTATCAATTCCAGTTTATCAAGGATTGCTATGATGCCTTAAACGGGGAGGAATCGGTCACGCTGGAAGAAGCGAAGCGGTTCAATGAAACGGCTGACCATCGCTGCACCGGTCTATGCATAGAGACCAGACCTGATTGGTGCCAGCAAGAGGAAATAGAGCGGATGCTTGAGTTTGGTACTACTCGGGTAGAGCTCGGGGTGCAGACCCTGGATGATAGAATCTACCGACTGGTGAGAAGAGGCCACAAGGTGGAGGATGTGGTTAAAGCCACTACATTGCTCAAGGAGCATGGCTTTAAGGTGCACTATCACTGGATGCCAGGACTGCCCGGCTCAACTCCTGAGGAGGATTTGGCGCTATTCACCAGGCTTTTTAGTGATGACAGCTTTAAGCCAGACGGTTTGAAGCTATATCCGACGATGGTAGTGGCCGGTACCGAGCTGGAGAAGTGGTATCGGGACAAGCGCTACCAGCCATACGATGTCAATACTATGGTTAAGCTAATGGTTGAGATGAAGTCTGTTGTGCCCAGGTATGTCAGAATCTCAAGAGTGCTGCGTGACATTCCGCCCAAGTTTATTGTGGCTGGTTGCAAGGACTCGCTGCGGGATGTAGTTAAACAGCGAATGAAGCAGCAGTCCATTGAGTGTAAGTGCATCAGGTGTCGGGAGTATGGTCACCGCTCACAGGATGGCTGGGAAATAGGCGAACCCCGGATGGTAAGAATGGAGTATGAGGCTTCAGGCGGTAAGGAGATTTTTCTATCCTTTGAGGATAAAAGTGAGACGCTATTTGGCTTATTGCGGATGAGGATTCAAGCCAAGCCCATAAATGGCCTGGGACAGGGAAACAAAAATAACTTAGCCTTGATAAGGGAGCTGCATATATTTGGGCCCGAGGTTTCTCTTCGCCAGCGAAATCCAACCGCAGCCCAGCACAAGGGTCTGGGTAAGGCATTGCTCCGTGAAGCCGAGCGCATTGCTGCCGATGAGTTTCAAGCCAGGCAGATGGTAGTCTTAAGTGGCAGCGGCGCCAAAGAATACTACCGCTCCGAGTTCGGTTACAGCTCACTGGGAAACTATATGGTTAAGAATCTATAGGCTCGTAGTTCAAGGGGCTGGCCTTTGCCTTTTTTGGGGGGATAAGTGGGGAAGTTGATAAACAATCTCCAATGGCTGTCATGGAAAAGCTTAATGCCGGGGCGATAAAATTAGGGTTGCATCTTGACTCAAGGCAGCTTGAGCAGTTTCAAATCTATTATCAAGAGCTTCTGGACTGGAATAAACGAGTGAACCTCACCGCTATCACCGGTTATGAAGATGTGCAGATAAAGCATTTCCTCGATTCGCTCGCGGTGACCCTGGTCTGGCAGCCGCCGATAAGTAATACTAGCCCCCGCCTTATTGATGTCGGCACCGGGGCGGGTATCCCGGGCATACCGCTTAAAATCCTGTTCTCCGATATAACGCTGGTGCTGCTTGACTCCACCGCTAAGAAAGCGACCTTTTTGCTCCACCTTAAAAATAAGCTCGGATTGGATGATGTTGAAGTCGTAGTTGGTCGGGCGGAGGAAGTCGCCCATGATGCCCGGTACCGGGAGAAGTTTGATATGGTGCTCTCCCGGGCGGTTGCTTCTCTGCCCACTCTGGTGGAATTAACCTTGCCTTTTTGCACTATAGGGGGTAGCTTTGTTGCCCAGAAGAAGGGGGTTATTGAACCAGAAATAAGCGGCGCGGCTAAAGCAATTAGCCTGATGGGTGGTAACCTGCGAGAGGTGAAAAGGGTTGACCTGGCGGAATTTACCGATGAGCGCCGGTTAATAATAATTGATAAGCTATCATCAACACCTCCGCAATATCCCCGCCGCCCCGGCATACCGGCTAAGAGACCGATATTATAAGAGCAGTAAGACTACCTCCGGTTGCCGCTACCAATTGATTTGGACATTTTTAGCCTCAAATTATTGATTTTAATTTTGGGGAAACAATTCGAGGCTAATTAGCTTCGGGGAATTGTTTTAATGTTATGTAAAGATGGTGACCTATCCCC
>SDBU01009411.1_pt1 | contig 10949 bp, 10 predicted proteins | sample 2277071 | NCBI WGS metagenome assembly SDBU01 (sample SAMN10397929, study PRJNA504765) | marine sediment metagenome | isolation source: marine sediment core GS08_GC12, 126 cmbsf | place: Arctic Ocean: Gakkel Ridge, Loki's castle | collected 2008
CTGGTGCGGACTACAGTCAACTATGAATTGATGCAAGCTGGACTCGGAGTGATCAAGGCACAGATGATTCAGGTGTCTGGTATGCTCCGCGCGAATGGACTTGCGCCAGACGCTATTGGCGACATCGTCAAGCTGCTCGCTCAGGGAGATCTCGAGAAGACCAGAGCATCTTCTGGTGCTGGCATGTTCATGGACGGGATCGACAACGATGACACTATCGAGGGAACGATTGTCGAGCCAGGGAACCCAGAAGAGGCTGCTATGTACGACATCCCAGCAGAGACAGAGACCAAGGGGCGTGCACAGCAAGCGCTGATCAAGTTCTATGAGTGGTCCATCTTCGACATGCGGAAGGCCACCGCAAAATGCAAAGGATTCTTTGGCAAGACATTCAGCGAGTTGTCCGAGGCCGAGATGCAGTTGCTTGCGACTGCCTATGAGAAACTCAAGGCGTCAAAGGACGGTGGCGCATCGCCAGGAGAATTGAAGGAACAAGCCGGACATATCTCGGAAGCTATGAAGCGTTGCCTGGTCGAGAAACGTCTGTGGAAAGAGCCAACTGAGACCGCCGAACAACTAGAACTGCCAACCGAGGAAGCCAATGACAACAGCACTGACGGTTAAGCCGCTGTCCGACAGCAAGATTGAACGACTGCTCGCCAAGCACGTCAAAGACGGCTTCCTGATTGAGGACGAGGGCACGCTACTGCTAGGTGCCCTCTCTGCGAGAGCGTCCAAGAAGCTGGATGACAGCTGCAGGAGTATCACCGAAGCCTTTGGGGACCTGAATGACATTCGGATTCACAGCTTGCATACCTTTGGTGGATTCAAGAGCTTCGAGCGCTTTCTTCAAGAGTGGCTCGACAACCACAAAGAGAGCAGGTCAAAAGCCTGGTACTGTATGAGGGCTGTCACGTTATGGACGCAAGGGCTCAACAGGCCACTGGACGAGCTCACTGCCATCAAGGGTGGCGTGTATGCTATACAACCACTGCTTGACGACAAAGACAACAAGATTGTCACAGAGATGAACCCGCAGACTGGAGAGGTGACGTCTCTCTCCAGTGGATGGGAAAAGATCCTTGATGAGCAGTACCCAGACGCAGAGACGCCAACGCAGAAGGTTGCCATGTGGGTTGCCGACAACCTGCAACCAGACGACACCGGCAGATCTGTGAAATCTGCACTGCGCGACCAGCGAGAAGAAGCTGGGACCCAAAAAGACAGAGTAAAGTATGGCCCTGTCGTGCAGGCGAACGACCGCACAGGCAAGATGGACGTCGTTGGGTTCACATGGAAGTTCTACCCTGCAGACGGCAAGATGAGGGAGGGAACTGGCCTGAAGTCGATGAACACCAAGCTTAACAGGCCCATTCTCTATCACACATTGCATCTGTTGGGCATAAATTTGGACACAGAATGAAGGCGATACACAAGGTCCCTGTGTTCAAATCAGCTCAGACCTTCGGCGGCATCGTCTGTACGATAGAGGCAAGTCAGGCAACCTTGGACGAGCTGGGCATGACAGTAGACGAATTCTTTGCAAAAGCAAAGTCTTATGCTGCGCTGCACGCGAAGACGTTTCATAACCTGTATGCTGAAGTAAAGGTGCCAGATGCTTGACAGACGTGCAAATCTATGATACACTGATTCATGTCTAGGAAGGAGGTCGCACAATAAATTGTGGGCATAGGCCCCGATGTTTGCTAACGATCCTCCTTCCTAGACAAAAGGTGGTGACGGCAAGCCTCGGGGCTTTTGCATGTAAGGAGACACTGATGGGTGAGCAATGGAAGGCGATTGCTGGGTACGGTGACGACTATGAAGTAAGTGATCTTGGACGAATAAAGTCGCTTAAACGTGGAAAGCTAAGAATGTTGAAGCAAAACGCCAATAGCGCTGGATATCTGGTTGTCAGGCTTTGCTCTAAGAACAAGTGCCCGTCATATTATGTGCATCTCCTAGTCGCTAAAGCCTTCCTCGGCTCCCGTCCTAAAGGACACGAGGCCAACCACAAGGACGGCATCAAGCGCCACAACAACGCAACAAATCTAGAGTGGGTAACTCCTGCTGAAAACAGCGCCCATGCTGCTAGAATGGGACTGGTTGCGCGTGGAGAAAGAAACCATCTCTCAAAACTCACTGTCGCTCAGGTGATCGAAATGCGACGGCTCCATGCCTTGGGCAAAACACACCGCGAACTCGGTAGGATATTCGAGACCTCACGGTCAAACGTTAGCTTCATCGTGCGCCGTGAGACCTGGAAACACGTGGCTACGCCACAGAAAGGACGAGTAACATGAAACGGATTGGATGGATCATTGCAGCACTTATCGCCCTTGTTGGATGCTCGATTGCGAGCGCTGATGAGTCGGCCACATTTCTTTCACCTGTAGCATACCTTCCTGTGGTACAAGGAGGGCCAACAGCGGTTCCGACACTTGTCCCACCGCCAACGCCGATACCGCCTACGCCAACATGGGTGCCGACAGTAGACCCCTGGGCAGGATGGATTGAGTTTCTTACAGGGTACCAGGAAACTAGAATGAAGGGACGAGGTACTGGATCTGTACGGCGAACATCTTTGACGGATTATTGGGGCGACACACATTACCCGCTCGGTGTCTACATTGTTTTCTTCATGGATGTAGTCAACTTCGATGTGGGCTCTGCTTACGTATCTGGATATGGTACATTTTGGATGCGAGACGGTACAGGGCCGCACTACGACATGGCCGATCTAGACCCCCAGATGGCGGCAGAATATGAATATGATCGCATGGGCACCTACGAGGATCTACAGCCACGGTTTTTATATAATATGGTCTTTGTATTCGACGTGCCAGCATCAGGATCATACAGCCTTTGGTATGTGCCTTGGGGATCTGGTTCAGCAGTCCTGGTTCAAGAAGACAGTGCTACAATCGTAGACGAATCAGCACTTCAGCAATTCCAGGGTAACTGGTAGTGGCTACGGCCACAGAAAGGATAGCCTATGCTCGTTCACGAAAAATGCGAAGACCGTTTTAAGATATACATAGAGAGCGGAGAAAAGGTAGGCGCAGTTATCTGCGATCCTCCCTTTTCCGTTTCTGAGCTTGCTGGTGGTGAAAAAGAAATCGGCGGCTTCGACAATCACAAGCCATTTCAGAGGGAGTTTGGATCTTGGGATTTCGGCTACTCTCCGCTGCCCTTGCTAGAAATGGCAGCGGAGGTCACAAAGCCCGGTGGGTGGCTGATCGTCAAGAGCGGAGATGTGAACTTTGGCATGGTGCGCGAGATGGGCGAGAGAAGCCCAAAAACGCTGAGGAGGTATGCCGAGTTCTTTCGAAGGACAGACTGTATAGACGATGCTGCCTGGGCCATGATGAACGACGGCATTGACGAAATGCCAAGGTACTGGGAATACAGATCAACAGTCTGTTGGCACAAAACTAACCCAGCACCCAAGGTCCGCCAGTTCTCTCTAGTCTCGTCATGCGAGTGGATACAGATTCTAAAGAGGCTGGATGGCAAAGGGGAAAGCGCAAAGTCCCTGGCCTTCAACTGGCTTGGGCAGAATGCCTCACACAATCACATCGAGGGCCCGAGATGCCAAGAACCTGAAAGGCTATACTGGCACAAGGTCGACGACGCAATCGTGCCCTGCCTGAGCTCCCGGACCTGCCCGCTGTGTAAGGAGGGTGTAGCAAGGCTCAAGCACCCAGCACAAACACCACTTTACGTCTGGCGCTGGATATTCGCGCGCTTCACGGTTCCCGGAATGAAAATCTACGACCCCTACTCCGGACTCGGGACAACCATCATTGCAGCTGAACAGTCCAACTTTGGACTTGAAATCGACGGCTCAGAAATGGACCCAGACTTTGTTAAGGTCCATCAGCTATGGAAGGAGGGCAAATGGAAACTGCCAGTGTTGACTGAAACAGCCCAAGTCGAGATGTAAAACATAGCCCTGCAGGTGTTCTCTGCCTGCAGGGCATTGCTATGCCAGAAGATACTTTGCCAGCTCCAGCAGGCCAAACAGAACCGCTCCCCCTCCAGCACCAGACGCCATAGTCTTTGCAAGTCCAATTCTTGTCTCAGTCAACTGATTGTTGGTGGCTCTCAGCCTGGTCGCAGTGCCGTTTGCCTGTACCTTGTAATCTGCAACCCTGTCTCCGACTCGCGCCAGGTCGTCTATGGTAGCGACTTGATCATGGATTCTTCTATGCCCTTCCCACCGTTCGTCTTGTCGTGCCATGCACGCCGCGCAAATCGTCTCCAGCTTGGCTACTGCCATCACCATAGACTTCAATTCATCGACGACAGTCACTACATGTTTCATGTCTGCTGCCATTCCTGCGTAACAAATCTCTAGCTGTGTGATTCTTTTATCCTCAGACAATTCACACCCTCCTGCGCGGCTATTTCTTGCGGACGTCTTTATGCAAGAGCACGATCTATCGCATCTGCAAGCTCGGCAATCGCGATAGCTTGACTAACCGAGACTGGGACCTTTACTGCCTTCGTTTCTCCGGTAGGCAGCGTCATCTGCGCATTTGCCCAGTCGACTAGCTCTAGCTTCTCTTTGACCCATTCGAGGTACAAGGAGTCTATTGATGCTTCAACAGGCTCAACAAGTATTTCTTCATAATCCTTGAGGGCGATTAACGTTGCGTCTTTGTCGGTATCTGTGAGCTCTTCGTTGACCCTGCCCAGATACATTTTCAGGTTAGCGAGGTCTTCCCACGACGGCAACGGAACACGTGCGTCCCTGGCCTCTTTGTTGATCCTATCTAGCATTTTCGATGTTGGCCCAGTCATAAAACCGAGCGCAAGTTCTCGAATCATTCTTGCAGACTTGACCGTAACCTTTTCCTGCCTGCTGAGAACTGCATGCAAAATCTGTCTGTCTGAGACGGATAGGGTGATACTTTTCACTGCCATGTTTCCTCCCGGGTCTTGTGAAAGCGTCCTGAAGGACGCGCTGGCTAACTTTGGGCAAATGATTCTACTCGCTACATCCACTGCAAACTGTAGCCTGAAGCTTTTGAATGCGGTCAACTTCAGGGTCGTGGGGGCCATACGGAGACACGCACCAGCCGTCTGACTCTGTGTACCAGCTATAAGTTTCTGTCTCCACGTCGTAGATGGCGTCCCGCGGGGTTATGCACAGGGGGACTACACAGCCATCGTCACAGCGGATCGGCACCAAGGCTGCTCGACGTGTTGTGACCATGACAAAAACCAGAAGCAGCCCTATCAGAAGATTTTTCATTTTGCTTTCTCCAATTCTACTATGCGGGCTGCCAATTCATCATTCTCGGTCGACAATTCCTTGATGGAATCCATTATCACGGATACAAGAGTACCTATCTCGATACCGTCCTCACCCATCTTGTCACCAGCTTTGTACTTGAGGGTACTGGGCGTCGTGACAACACCTTCCCTGTTCCTCTCTTCCTGTTCGTACACATCCTCTGTAGCTATAGGAGCAGGAGAGTAGCATAGCTCAGGGAATGAGCGATAGTCCAGCTGGAACTTTCCAGTCCTGGACGACACCTTATCGGATGGTACAATAGCCAGGATCGACTCTAGCGCTGTCAGAGTCTCCTCAGAATCTACACGCTTGAGATCTACGCCCAAGAGAATCAGACATCCACGGTCATTCAGCACCTTGTAATTGACTTCGTTCCAGTAGAGAGCAGCTGTACCCAGATTCCCTTGCCCGGCGATATCCGGGGTAAAGTCCAAGTTGCCGAACAGCTTCATGCCAGTGGCTATGACCTGCAGAATGCGTGCACCGTCTACGAAACTCTCACAGGCACCCACGAGTGCGTTGGACTTTGAGTAGACCTCGAATGCTGTATCAGAGGCAGCATAGTCAGAGTGTGGGCGTGCAGTAAAGAATCCCTGCGATCTGTCAGCATTAGTCTGTGGATTCTGCGTGCTGAGACGCATGTTAGAATTGTCACTGACAGAGACCCAGCCATACAAGTTGCAGATGATCTCAGCGTTGTCATCAAGCCACTTTATTTTGTTGCGATCGTCATCTGCGTCCTCTTGGAAACTCAAACCGTCCTCGTCTAGCCACACGGCCTTGACACTGTTCTCCCAAACTGCAAGCTCAGAAGGAGTGATCTCCATTCGGTCGCCGTTCTGGCTTGTCAACAGAATGCCAGGAGTGTTGTCAGCACCAAAGTCGACCAATGCCGCGCGCATCTGGTACATATCGCTGACCTCGTCCAAAGTCAGGATATCTGAGAATACTGCATACTCTGCAATAGTCCAGCCGCTTTGTAGCGTTCCGGCATACGACGACCCCACTCCCCAGTTCACAACAGCCGTAGGCGCTGTAAAGGCAGCATCGATGTCTTCCAATGCGCCGTTGACGTAGAGCTTGCTAGTCCCTGCGTCATAGTCTATCGTGACAACAATATCCAACCAGTCACCGGCGCTGAATGTTTGCGCTGCGCTCACGGTTCTCCAGGCAGCGTTGTAGAATACCTCGAATGTTTCAGCTGGAGCATTGTAGCGAAGGATGATCCGGTTATCGTCGTCTGCGCCTCGAAGATCCCAGATATAGCTATTGGCTCCCGAAAGCCACGTCGCATCATGATCGTATGGCGCTTGACACACAACCCTAAACGACAGGGTATCCTGATCAGAAACCATTCCCCCGCGCAGTGCTAAGTTGAGCCAACTGACTGCCCGCGTACTTGTACTTGCGTGTGCCGCTCCTGTCCAAACGTACCCATAACCCAAGGTGCCATCAACATAGGAGGTAGCCACTCCCAGGGCCTCGCATTGAACTCCATCAACATAGATAAATCGACCAGCTGTAGGAGCGCCGGTTGTGCGTATAAGCAACAGCCCAGCAAGATCCCCACCTGCAGGCGTGCCCGTGGTTTCTACTCGCTGCCACCGATCTCGCTTAGCCATGTCAGCATTGACAGCTCCCCCACCTGCTATGCCTACAAACCCGATAAACTCAAGCTGGATATTCGTCCCATCAAAGTTGCTGGGTATCCATAGCCAAGCTGAGAACGTGTGCGCCACAGCAGTCAACGTGATAGGATTGTAGTAGGCAAGGTTAGCATGGTCCTGATACGTACACTTTAGAGAATAGCTACCAAACCGCGACTGGTCGGTGCTTCGTGCAATGGTGTTGGTTCCATCGTTAGCCCAAGTTGTGGTGTTGGTCTCAAAGGATGGGTTTGTAACCTTGTTGGTTGCAGCAAGTTCAAACTGATAGCCAACTGATCCTATCCAAGGGCCAGTCTTTGGATGAAGCCCCCCGGTAAATGTTCCCAGCGCACCCTTGGCAGTCTCCCAGTAAGGAATCCCAGAGATACGCTTCAGGCGGGGAGGTTGCCCAAACAAGAGAACGCCATTATCCGGCCTGAATACTCCAGGGCCGATGAGCATCCTTGAAGCGGTAACAGTGTTAGCAGCCAGCTTGGTCGTAGTAACCGTTCCCTCAATCAACGCATCCCCGTGAACCCGAAGACCTTCACCTGGATCATACGCCATCCAAGAATCCCCGGCGTAGTCTCCAATGAAAATACCATAAGCATCTGCAACGTAATCTGCCAATCCATTGATATTCCCGAGCCTCAGATGGTTTGTTACAGTAGCCCACGGGGCCCCAGCATGAGTGAACACGTCCAGGTACGGGGCATTTGTCAGGTCTGCTGTCTGAAGAATGCCACCGTCCCCAGCCTGGCCATAGTCCACAACCGCAGCGCCAGCAGTAAATGTGGTGGGAACTGCCCCGCTATCTGAGATACAAACATACCGATAGAAGGTAGCCTGGTCTGAGACGCTGTCTACCGTCATCCAATTATCGCCAGATCCATCCTTCATCCGCAAGATGTCGCCGACAGCAAAGATCTGTGCATGGCCAGAAGCAGGGTCTTTGACATCCACATTGAATGGGTTAGGAGAAGCAATTACTGTCACGTCTGCATATAGAACGCTCGCAGACTTAACGACAATTGCTGTTCCTGCCGTAGCATGTAGCTCGTCAAATACGAGAACGCTAGTCCTTAATTCTCCACGAACACGCATGTTGTTGAACTCAGCGTTGCCAAGATGGTCAATGTTGAAACCAATGGAGTCAGCAACGTAATTCGAAGTTCTAATCCACTTGTTGGCTCCGTCAATATGAATGAAAGGTCCAGCAGCCCCAACCGTCAGTAGCCCCTCAATGGTGCCTGCTGTGGCTTTGAGAATCCCAGCCTTTGTCACGCTAAATGGCGCATCTGCAGCAACAGCGTCACCAATCCAAAGCCGATATACAGCATCGGCAGCGTCCACTCGCACGATGTCATCACCAGTGCCAAGCAACAAATATCCAGAGTTATGAAGGGTAGCGTCTCCCCCTGTGAAGGCTGCAGCACCGAGCGTCCATCCGCCTACGGTTCCACTCGTCGCAAGCACTGCGCCAGCAGGGGTAACACTAAATGGCGCACTTGCTCCCGCCGCATGTCCAACCCATATTCTATAGCCAGCATCCTGGGCATCCAGCCGTACAACGTTGTTGCCAGTGCCCAGCAAGAGATAGCCTGTGGAACTCAGAGTAGCATCATTGTTGGAGAGATTCGTAGCAGCGATTGTCCAGCCGCCTATCTCTCCAACAGTGGCGTAGATTGTTCCTCGAACAACGACGTCGTTGAACTCTGCTGTCCCGCCATTGATCTGAAAGCCTGAGACACCTGAAATGAAATCAGCGCTCTGGATGTAGCCAGATGGGAATATCTGAATCATAGGAGTTTCAGCATCAAGAATGATCCGGCCAAGCACGTCTTGCAGCGTGGTGCCTGTTACTACCCACCCGCTGAGGACAGACCAGCCAGGTTGTTCTGGAAGCTGCACGGCATCTGCAGGAGCAAGTGAGTTTTCTGCAAAGTCACGAACCTTGAGCTCGAGAGTCTTGACTCGATCAAACAAATCCCTGACTGTCACATCACGTTCCATTAAGCTCATGACTGTTCTTCTCCGCCAATCCCGGCAAACCTTACAGTTGGCTGGAACCTTTCTTCAGTGACAAGTTTGCACTCTTTGCTCTGAACATTGTACTCTCTTGAGAGAAGTCTCACTACTGCATTATACCCTCTAAACCCATAAGTTGGCAAGACGCACCTAACATAATCTCCAATGCCATAGGAGGAAAACAATGCCGGGGGCTTGTTCACCACAGACAACGCAGGACGAGTGTGAGGACTACTGCTCTGCTCAACAGCCGTGTTTGAATACCGCTCTAGCGTCGTGGACAAAGTGACCTTGGAATAAATTTCAGATCCCTGTCTCAATCCATACAGCTGTTCGCTGTCACGATCAACAGAGATCGACGTTGGCCGATCAGTGCTCCACCCAGTGCCAGCGCCAACAGATGTAAACGAGTTGATAAGTGGCCCTTGCTCACTGAGCCCAGCAGTGGACACATTCTTGCCTTCCTTCAGCTGCCTATGCTCACTCTTGTCCTCTCCGAGCTTCTCGTAAATCTCTGCGCGAAACCTGATGTGGCCACTTTCAAGATACGGAACAAACTGGACGTCGCAATTCTCCATCGGGAGAAGGTCGCTCACAATTACATCCCACAAATTCTTAAAGTGGAATCGTGGGTGGTGCATCCTGCCACCTGTCCAGAGTCTCCCAAACGTGATCCCCATTGGAGAATCAAATTGTGTCTCTGTCAAAAGGGCATGAAAAACAGACCCGACAGGCACGCTGTTAAACGCGCGAATTTTCCCTGTGATACGAAACTGCAACATATACTCAATGCCGTAACACGATACCTTTACGGTATCGGCTCCCCAGACGCGAGGAGGATCAAGAACCCCTCCCCAGGCTGGAAGCCCAACATCACTGCTGAATCGAATGAGCACCCTGTTGCCGTGCCGAAGCATTTCCTCTGTTGTCTTGGAGTCATTCTTGGAGAACGTCAGAATAGTTCGACCAATGGAGTTCAATCGCCAAGAAACACCCCCGATGCTCGGCGTGACCTCGCCAATCACCTTGCCAAAACGATCTCCAATCATAACCTGCGTCGCCATTTAGTAGTACCTCGGCTCGAACACAGTATCAAGCGTCAGGGTATCTGTGTCAGCATCCGTGAACTCAAGCGTATTGTTACCAGGGAGAAGGCGCAGCCAGTTGTGCCTGGTCGCATCCCATCCAACTGCCTGGAACTGATTGGACTCATCTGCTTCATACGTCACAGTTTCTTCATCCGTGTCTACAATGAGCGTTTCGTCAACCTCCATATCAAAAGTAACTGTGATAAACTCTCCCGTTTCCTGATTCAGGATGATGCAGCTCAGCGGGTAGTTTCCTTGCTCCGCACAAGCAGACATATCCACAAGCGGAGTATCTGTTGTGCTCAGCGTCACAGTTACCGTTCCGGCCTCAATCTCCTGCCAGAAATAGAAGCAGTGCATTGTGATCGAGTTCGCCTCACTCCACGGCGCGCCCGCAGCTTCCGACCATGCGTCCCAAACATCGTTTACGGCTGGCGGACCAACAAATGCTTGATGCTCCCACCAGCTCGCGTCTCTTACCCAATATCCTAGCCATGATCGGTAGAGAAAAGTAGTGACATCTGGCCATCTTATCTTTCCATCTGCCCAGTCGGCATTGATAATCCCACACGGGTTATTCAACGTCCATCCAAACCATGGCCCGAGATCAACATTAACCCACAAACCAATAACAGAATAATCTCCAGCAGCCAAGGTTCTTTCTGTAGCAGAGTACACGCCACCATAGCCAGCGAGCGTCAGGTTTCCGGTAGGCACCCATCGGCCCGCGCGCTTGTTGTTCTGATCTCCAAACAATTGGAACACCCACGAAGCATTAGTGCTGGCATCCGTGAAAATGTGCTCGTAGTCATCGTCTACGGTCGGAGCCACTGCACCAGGGTTGCCATAAGCAAGGATCAAATCATGCTGCAGCCAGTAAACCGT
>SDBU01009412.1_pt1 | contig 10949 bp, 10 predicted proteins | sample 2277071 | NCBI WGS metagenome assembly SDBU01 (sample SAMN10397929, study PRJNA504765) | marine sediment metagenome | isolation source: marine sediment core GS08_GC12, 126 cmbsf | place: Arctic Ocean: Gakkel Ridge, Loki's castle | collected 2008
TTAATAACTTTTGATTCTAATGAATAATAATGACAAAAATAAATCAAAAGCAGTTTTGCTGTTGATTGTATTTACTCTGTTATACTTATTGGTAATACAGCCGATAATCCTTAGCAATTGGGAAAAAACTGATCTGCACAGGCACATGATAAAAGCGCAGGGAAACTGTGAAAATGCAGAGCAGGCAAACTGGAGCAAAAAATCGTGTGAAATATACAAACCATTATTAGGATTATTAGGAAATGTTTTTTCGGGAAGTATAGAACTGTTCTCGATATTTGGATTCATTATAATAGGGGTATTAATCCCGATAACTTTATTTTGGATAACTAAAAATTGGATAAGTATTTTATTTTATTTCACAACAACCAGCTTTTTTTATTATCACATTGATGGAATTTATGCGCAGGCATTGGCTACTTTATTAGCTATAATGATACTGGGAACAAAAGACTGGAGGCTGGAATTATTGCTGGTTGTACTGGCCGCACTAGCACATGGTCATGGTTTGCCCTTAGCAATATTAATTTTAATTGGGAAATATATTCCTAAAGGAATCTTAGTCTGTACCGGAACATTCGGAAAAGCAACCCCGGAAATATTTAATCAAAAAATAGGATCAATCGGGGGGATTGATACGACAGTAGCTTCGGTAGTCCATCCTTTTACCAGAATAATCCCTATTCCTTTTCTGATATTAGCTTTTTACCAAAACATAAAAGATAAGAAAACAGAATTATTATTTCTTACAATTGTCGGCATTATAGGGGGCTTCATAGTTAGCACCAGAGTGTTTTACATTGTGAGCATTCCAATGATAATCGGCTTGACAAGTTTTTATATACAGAATAAAAAAAAATGGGGAAAATACCTAATCTTAGGCGCTATTCTCATGGGAGCTTACCAATTATACGCTTATTTGAATTTAAAGGCCTGTATGCTACAGTGATGTTGATTAACTAGACAGAGATTTTGATTTGGCGCAGTTTTGGGTTTTCTGTTGAAAAACGTTCTGTCAAACCAAACTCGAAAAAACATCTGATCAAAATACAAATATTGTGCGCTAAAACCTTGCAAAGAATTTCATTATAATTAGCCATCAAATTTTTAGTCATTAAACTATCACCAAACTTTTGTTTGAGCATGAAAAAAACACTTTCAACGTTTGATCTTCGATGATATTTCTCAAAAAACTCTTGCGGATTATCCTTAAAATAAACATATAATTTCCTCCAAAGCAAACCATTCTTTCCTCCGTGGGGCCGAGTGTTAGACTTGAATGGAATCACTGGAAGAGCTCCGGCATCTCTAATAGCTTCTAAATTCCCACGACTTATGTATGCTCGATCCGCACTGAATTCTTTAATGTTAAAACTTAGAGCAGTTCGTTTGACCAAGGTTTTTAGTTCTGGAGCATCCCCAGAATATTGATTAGTAAGAGTTACACTTGTGATTATATTCGTCATTGTTCCACAAGCTAAGTGTAACTTTCGATATAGTCTTTTTTCTGATTCTTTTCTAAATTTCCAATCATACCACCTACCAAACTTTGAAACGGAAAACCCCGAAGCATCTGCCGCGAATTGTGATTCATCCAAGCTAGCTATTGGCGTAGCACTTAATTCGATTAGTTCTGTTAGAATTGGTTTGAGTCTTTTATCATTAAAGTAATACATCAAACTTGAATAAGTCGGGGCTTTTGAAATGTGCCCGAGTTGTTCTGCTGTTTTCAAATCACTACTCAAACGTCTGCTTGAAATCATTCTGTAAGTTTTTGTTAGCATGCAATAAAGAACATCTTTGATATCAGCTGAGGGTCTTCCAGTTTTTTGTTTGTGTTCAACAACAATCAGATCTAGTAATTCAAGGAGTACTTCATTGAACATTTCATACTCATTAGTTTGAGCGTTTGTTAAGGAAGTCCAATCAGTTTTCTTGTGAACCTGATTCTGGTAAACAAACTTTGGTTCTGGAAGAATATATTTTTTTTCAGCTTTAAAATTAAAGTGACACTGTTTGCACTTGTATCTCTGCCAAACAATATTCTTAGTCGTGTTATATGACAGTCCGGCTTTTACTACTTTTTCCGATTCACATCTTTTACAAATATATTTGATCATTGTAATCCCTCTTCCCTTATCTCAACTATATTACTTTTCCGCTGAATAATGTTATAGGCTTACGAAGGGTTTTTAAAGTATGCACATAAATCCGCTGAAAAACGGAACATATAAATACTAGTTCCGCTCTATACTACTACACATATAATAAAAAAGAGTGGATTCAAAACGGAACATCGCGAAACAATCAACAAAACACTAGATGATGAAAAAGAAGAAATCAGAACAGCCAGAGTAGGATGGGATGGGAAACAGCACATTGTGCGTTTTCCACAAATCATCTCACAAATGGCAAATATCACTCAAGATGACAAAATCAAGTTCATAGTCGATATTGATTCAAAAGAAATCAAATTAGAACTTGTTAAGGCGGCTAAGAAATGAAGCTAGATTTATTCGATAAGGCCATTCTAAAGGTACTTCACCGCTTTAATATTCCTCTTAGCACTAGGATGGTTGGAATAAAAGCCAGGATGCATCCATTAACAGCTAAAAATCATTTGGAAAGGCTTGGCAGAAACAGCAAGGTTCACACCAAAAAGATTGGTCCCGGAAAAAGAGTCTGGAGCACAAGGAAAATTAAATAAGTTTAAAATTGATTATGCAAACTGATTTATATGAGGAAAAACAAGTGTATACCTATAATAATCCAGTTAGTGTTTCCGTGGGCGTGAGGATGAATTTACAAGGACCAACTTTGGGGCAGGTTAATCTAGTTAGTCAATTTATTGAGGATAATGGGCTAGTTACTGAAAAATTGTTAAAATCTAAATTTAAAGAAAAAATTAAGGGTTCAACTATAAGTCAAATTCTTTTTTATTTAGAGCGAGAAAGATTAATATATCGGGGGAAAAAAGGGATAAATTGGATATTAAATGAAAATCCTAAATTCAAAAAACTTTTAGAAAAAACTATTAAAGTAAGATGAGGTGGGCCTATGGTAGATGTTTCAGTAGAATTTACTCCGAACATGGATAAAGAATATAATGATTTAATGCAGAGAGCGCAACAAGATAAAAAAGATGGGAAATCCAACTCAAAAGATATACAACTCTTAAAAGCAGTAGATAGGACGATAGGTAATCTTAAAGTAGATCCACAATATGGTACGCACATAAAAAAAATAAATATACCCAAAATGATTTTAGATGATTATGGTGTTGAAGATTTATGGAAAGTAGATTTGCCAGGCTATTGGAGATTACTTTATTCCAACACTAGAGGGGAGCTTAAAGTTATTTGTATAATATTAGATGTTTTAGATCACGATTCATACAACAAAGTGTTTAGATATAAAAAAAGGTAGGATTAAATCGTCCCAGTTTTTCCATTATCTTTTTAACAAGCTTTTGAGCCATTCCCAAAAACCAATCACGTCCTCAGAAATAGTCTCTTCTTTAATTCCTTTTTTCTTTTTTTGTAAAGGTCGTCCATCAAACATCTGAGAATAAGGAGTACCACCTCTAACAAAACCATTCTTGTTAACCACATCTTTTTTCTTACTCGCTTTTTTTTTCTTAACAACCTCTGGAGGTTTTAATACTGATTCCTCATATTTAACATAATCCTGTAAATCACTCAAATGATTACTCGGAGCATCATAAACATGAAAGCCTCTAGGCTCATAAGCCGATGGGTCTTCTTCATACTCAACACAAGGATGCCCCTCACTAGACTTCATAGAATCGGCCCTAATTCTTTCCTTAAGATCCTCACTCCCAATCTTAACCATCCCTGGCTGCTTAGCTTTAGAATGTTTATGGCAAAACTCTTTTTCACAAAAAGAACATTGTAATTTTGCATCCTTATTGCATAAATGATAACCACATTCCCCTTCTCTTGCTTTCTTTGCTTTCAACTTTACTTTTCTGGTATTATAAGGATCAATGTGAGTTAACCCCAAACCTTTGGGGGGTTCCCAAATAGCAGTATTAACTTCTCCGTGAATTCGATCAAACTCAGAATCATGTCCTTCAACAAGCATATGTGTTACTTCGTGGGTGGCAGTATCAAAAACAGCATCATAATCCATTCCAATCAAACTATCCTTTGAAACACAAACCTTGTTTTCATCCGAGTGATAATGAGCTAAGTGATCCCCATCAAACTCTGAACAATCAAAAAAATTGATTGCGGGAGTTGGTAGTTGAAGGAGTGCAGAAGCTCTTACTGTGGCTTCGATAAACCTTACTTTTTTTTCTTCTAATAGGCTATCATCAAATTTCTTGTGGTGGCTCATATGGTTTAAACCTTTTTTATTTTACGATCAAAACCACTTAAATAGTGTACTACTCCCTAGTAACAATAAAATAGTATAGTGTAGTATTACAGTTTATTATGCATTTAAAATGGATAATTATCCAATATTAGCGTATGTTAATAGGAAGGCAAAAAGGAAATTTCCGAATCCGGTTATTAAATCTGACTAACGGAAAATCGAAAACTATTACTCTTCATGTAACAGATCCTAAGGTAGATGAGTCTGTTTTAATCAAAAAAATCATAGAATCGCTAAGAGATAAAAACTAGAGTTATTCAACAGAAACCCCGTTTTACTAGTTAATCAACAAGGCTGTATGCTACTTTAAATACTTCAAAGTCATAACTTGTATGACATGGTTAAAAGAAAGAAAAGAAGCGGAAAAAGAATATCAATGCGTTTAACCGCGAGAGATAAACAACGGATTAAACAAATCAAATCAAGAACCGGCGTATTAACTACCAGTGATGCTATCCGTATTGGATTGAAAAAAGCGGCGAGAGGATAATTTTGGCTAGGATTGATATTACTAATAGAGTAGCTGCTCAAAGAGTTGTGAATAACCCTGCTCTAAGAGGACAACCTTTACATATTCGGGCTGGTTTGCCGAGTTCTAATTTCAGATTAATAGTTGGTTCTAAGGTTGGAGCGGGTACTGGTGATGCGTTAAGAAGAAACGTAGAGAGAGCAATTAGAACCGGGATTTTTAAAGCAGAGTTTTTTACACAACCCCAAGCAGTTAGGGCCGGTGCCAGATTTTTACCTCGTTTCCAAAGACTCGCCCCTGCAACCATTCGAGCTTTGGAAAAAAAAGGAATTTTAAAACCTCGTTTTGAAACAAGAGCAGGAATAGCAGTTAAAAAAACAGAAACTCCGGCACAAAAAAGTTTTAGGTTAGCCAGGGAAAGGAGAGTTAACATTGCCTTTGGTCGGGCAATCCCTAGTATTGGGAAAGTTAATGCTATTGACCTAGAAAGAGTCCGTCAATTTTTTAAAAAGAAAGGAGGGCCATTTGCTGTTGGAGTTACTCGTGAACAATTGAGAAGTCCTTTTTTACAAGGTTTTAATGTTTTGTTTCAAAAAAGGGTTTTTAGTGCCAATCAACTTGATGTTTTATCCAGGAAACTTGATATTGAGGGAAGGAAACTTGATAGGCGTATCACAGAGGGCACTGCTACTCAAGCCCAAGTGAATAAGTTTAATGTTCTTGTTAACGAGTTTAACAGACAGGCTAGTAGAACTCAAGCTAAAGAATTTAGAGAATTTTTTAAAGAAAGACCTAGCCCTAGGAAACCAGCCCCGCCAACAATAGAAACTTTCGGGGATTTAACTATACAAGAAGCTATTCCTGTTGAACTCGGGGGTAAAGGAGTTAATTTTATAAAATCCGCAAGAGAATTTGAAAGAGCCCTTGTTAATCTTAGTGCAAAATTACCTAGTAGACTCAAAAACCTTGAAAGAACAAGGGAAGGAACAATAAAAGGCGTTGGTTTTACACTTGGCTTAGGATTTGCGGGGTTTGAAACATTACTAAAAATAGTTGTGATAGCAGTTCAAGAAGGGGTTAAAGTTGGGGGGATTGTGAAGGGAGTAAAATTTTTTGTGCCTAAAAGATATTTAGATAGTATAAAAAGATTAAGAGAAAAAGATTTAGTTCTTGTTACTAACCCTTTAAAGTTTATTAAAGTTTCAAAAGATTCTTTTGTATTAACTCCTAGAGCAATCGCAGAATTTTCCGCAATTGCCGGAGAATTTGTTTTATTATTTCAGCGAGGGGCTTTTACAATTGCTAAAGCAACAAAAGCAGGTAAACCAGGGCAAAAAGTGGCTAAATTAAGCGTAACTACAACCGGGCCAAAGGTTAGTGATTTTGCCAATGTTAAAATTAAAAATTTAAACAGCCTTTCAAGAAGTATTAAGCGTATTCCTGAAATAAAAGCAGTTACGATTAGAGTTCGTGAGGATATAAAAGCCTTTGTCGGGGTAAAAAAAGCAATTACTTCGACTAAAATTAATACTTTTTTAAGTTCAGTTAATAAAGAACTTAGGTCATTAAGAAAAAAATTAGGGCCCATTATAAAAGATATAAAGTTATCTCAAAAAGGCTTAGCCCCCAAAAAAACAACTCCCAGCGAATTAAGAAGATTATCATCTTCTCAAGCTAGGGCCATTCAAACAGAAAAATTAAACGATGCAAGGATTTTAGTTAATAAGACATTAAGAGATCTTTTCTTAACTAGAAATGTTAGAAAAAAGTTCGGGCCTATTACTAGAATAATTAAATTAGGTCGTAAAAAAGGGTTAAGCCCATCTGGTTCGGTTTTAAGATTTGCTAGGGAGAAAGTAAAAGGTTTTGTTGACCCTAGAAGAAAACAATTAAATGCGGTTGGTATTGATGTAAATTCCTTTGCACTTAATTTAACTGATGATTTAGTTAAGAAATTACTTCCAAGAAAATTAGCCCGATCTTTAAAAAAGAAATTTCCCGAATTATCTAAAAGATTAGCTATTGGTAAAAAAAGAGGGGTTAGGAAAAGAATAATTGTTAAAAGACTTATTAAGAAAAGAACAATAACTATTTTGAACCGGACTTTTTTAAATCAAAAATTAGGTCTTAAAGTTTTGAAAAGGGTTTTTAATGCGGAAGTTAAAGAAGTTATTGGGTTATTTAAAACGCTTTCTAATTTTTCAAAAGCAAGTGTTAGAGGCGAATTTAATAATTTTTTATCTGCTGTTCGTTTAGTTAGAAAGATTTTTAAGCAACCCAGGATTCTTTTAACTGAAAGAGAAATAAACACTATAAACAAGTGGAATATTTCTCGCACTATTTTTTTAGAAAAAGTCGGAATATTGTTTCGTAAAAAGATTCCAAGAAAGATTAGAAAAAGTTTAGGGCCAATTATTAAAACTATTAAGTTAAGAGAAAAAGGCACTAGAGAATTTATTAAAAAGATAAAGGCTTCTAATAGTTTACTGACTTTAAAATTGAAAAGTTTATTTAGTAAGTTGAGTTCTAATGTTAAAGCAAGTGTTAGACCGAGGCATATTGCGGCTTTGCAAAGAAGTTTTAACACTAGGCAAAGTATAATTAAAAAAATTCTTGGTAAACAAATGAGTAATAAACAAGCGGCTAGCATTTTACGCGAATTAAATAATGATATTGAAAGATTGAAAAAAGCAGAGGTTATGGCTTTTAGAGCCCGAACTAGGGCTAGAAATGCTAGAAGAGCTAATAATCTTACTGGAGTTAAGATCGCAACAAAACAAGAACAGAATGTTTTTTTTAATGCAATTAGAGGTTTTGAAAAGTTTGAGGCCCGTGTTAGAAAAACAGTGCTTAGGAAGTTCAAAGAACCTAAACCAAGGCCAGGGGAAAAAATTATTAAGACTAAGACCGGTCAGCTTCAAATTGTTAAAGTTAAGGTAAAAACTAGAATAAAACCAAAAGTTAAAATCAAACCAAAAATTAGAGCTAAACTAAAACCTAGAGCAATACTTATTCTCAGGCCCAGGGAAAAAGTTGTGTTAAGTTCCCGGATCAAAAGAAGAGCTATTTCAGCTGCCCGGGCAAGGCAATTGAATGTTGTAAGAGTAAAGGTAAGAACACGGGTAACTACTGCTCCAAAGGCAAGAGCCAAGCAATTAGAAAGACTTGCTCTTACTCCTAAAAGTGTTACAATTATAGCCACTAGAATTTTGTCGAGAGCTAGAGTTCGTGCTCGTCAAAGAATTGCTGTAAGACCGAGAACAAGAGTAAGAACTAGAGTTAGACCAAGATTAAGGGTAAGAGCTAAACTCAGGCCATTAATTCCAATTCCTAATTTGGAATTAGGTTTGAGTTTTTCACAAATAGCAAGACTCTCAGGCCCTTTTAATGTTATTGCGCGAGTAAGAGGAAAAATTAGAACCATTAACAGAGTTCCTCTTAGCGGTTCTCAGGCTCTTGCATTCGGAGGAAACAGAGTTGATAATAAGGCAATTAGAAGTTTTGCAATAACTAAAGGAAAAGGAAAAGTCAGAAAAATTAAAGTTCCTCCTTTTAATCCCATCAAATTTAGAAAACCCGCAGGAAACACTAAGCTGCAAAGATTTTTCATTGTGGAAAAAACAAGGTTTGCAATTGATACTCGCGGGGAGAAAAGGGAAATCACCGCCAAAGGCATTAGAGCATCCAGGCTAAGAAAAAGAAGAAAAAGAGTTAAGAGAAGGAGGAAAAAATAATGGTAATTTTTGAAACAAAAAAGTTCAGAGTAGAACCTTTTGCAGATAGGACAGGAGTATTTTTTGTAATAATAAGAAAATCAAATAAAAAAACTGTTGGAAAAGTACGCTTTACAAATAAAGCACAAACTGTACAAGGAGTTAAAAGAAGATTGAAAGAATTAGAAGAACTTGACAGAATTACTGAAAAAAGAATTAAAGCAGTTAAAAAAGCGGGGAGATTTGGGTTAGCTGTTGGAGCCAAGGCTAGTAAAAGGTTTATTTCTTTTATACAATCTTCTGACGAATTCAAATCAATGACAAGAACTAGAAGGCCAAAAAGGAAAAAGAGAAGGAAAAGGAGGAAAAGATAAAAATGGGTTTCACAGAGGCGTTCAGAACAGTGGTAATTGGAAGTATCCTATTGCTGGTTTTAGTGAGCATTTTAGGTGCGCTGGATCCGGATCTAACAGCAGAACTTACAAATACTGCGGCACATCCAAACGGGTTGCTGACTCTGGCAATAATAGGCTTTTTCGCACTAGCTTTTGCAGTAAGTATTCTATTGCAAATCTTTGACGAAGGAAAGAAATCAGTAGCAAGCTTGCCGTTCCAAGAACAATAAAATTAAAAGGTATTGTTATGAAGAATGGTAAGTTTTTCTTTCTGATTAGCGTTACGCTATTAGTTATTCTTTTACCAAGTGTAAACGCTGCACTGCAAGCGGATTTTGAAGAAATTACTATTAATGGAGATATCCGTTTTACTAATAAGAATTTAGCTGATAGTGATTTTATTCTTGCTTCCGACAAGGTTTTTTACGGTTCAAAAGAAGGGCAAGTCAGCATAGAATTATTCCTGCAAAATAAGGTTAAAAGCGGGTTTTATAAGATTGGTTTAGAAACAAAATCAAAAAGCATTTCCCTTAACAGTATTTCCATTAATGGCTCTACGCGTAACTTATTTCTCAGTCCAAGCAAAACCTTTAAAGATGCTGTTTTATTTTACCTGGATTCCAGTACAACGAAAATTATTTTGAATATTTCTTTTAATCCAGATGTAATTGGATTAAGGGAAGAATTTGACATTGTTATTTATAACTCTCTTGGGGTTGAAGTGGCTAGGTATGATCCTTTTCTTTCCGGTTTTGATTTCAGACAAGAATTAACTTTAGATACTAATGATATTAATTTAAGTGGAAATGTTACAAACGATCATACTATTTGGGTTCACATAAAATCAGACAACACAGATTTTTGGACTAATCATGCTTTTGCAACTGCTAATGGAATTACTTTTACTCAAAGTGATGAACTAACAGAACTTGATTTTGATGTAAATGGTTTTGATGCTACGAATGATGATGCTAATATTTTCGTTGAATATGTAGAAACATTTGATAGTGTAACAGATAGTACAATGTGGCTGTATTATGGGGGAAGCAATACTGATAATTCAGATGGTTCAGGAGCTTATCCTGCTACTTATGATGCTGTTTGGCACATGACAGAAACAAGCGGAACACTAAGTTCTGACTCAACAAGTAACAATGTGACTTTAACTCATAGTAATTCTCCTGATCTAACAATTTTTTCACCGACTGGATCAGCAACAGAGTATGATTCAACTGCTATTAGTGAAAACTCAACTTTTACTGATGGAGGTTTTTCTGTTATTAGTATGTGTTTTTGGTATAAAAGAAGTAGTTTAGATTCTCTTGGAGATTTGATAACAAAACATCAAGCAGATGCAGACAACAGGTATTTCTTTAACAGTGGTAATACTGGAGCAACTACTTGGCGTTGGGAAGTGGCAAATGTAACCGATACTGTTACTGCTTCTAAAACTGATTGGGATACTGATACGTTTTTCCATTTTTGCATAACTGCGGATTCCGATGATAATTTCATGGCTATGTATGTTAATGGTGAAACTACTGATGGGGGAACTAGAAGCGATCCTATTTCAGCAATGCCAGCAGGAACAAGTACCGATTTTCAAGTTGGAGCAAACTCTGCTAATACCTCGAGCTTGGATGAAGTAAAGGTTTTTGTTGAAACCGAATTAACAAACGACGAAGTGAGATTAATTTATAATTCGGATAATGACAATTTAATTACTTTCGGGGCCCAGGAAACCGCATTTAGGGCTGGCTTTAATTTTAGCCTTAACCCGAATGGTCTTGATCCTGAAAATGGGCTTAATTCAGTTATAGTTACCCTGACAGATACTTCTACTGCAGACGTTCCTGCTATAACTGATTGGAATTATTTTATTGATGGTGTTCAGTTTTTTCACTCAACAGTAAATGGCAACACTACTAGAGAAATCACCACCCTAGGGGATTTTAATATTAGTTTAATAATAAT
>SDBU01009413.1_pt1 | contig 10948 bp, 6 predicted proteins | sample 2277071 | NCBI WGS metagenome assembly SDBU01 (sample SAMN10397929, study PRJNA504765) | marine sediment metagenome | isolation source: marine sediment core GS08_GC12, 126 cmbsf | place: Arctic Ocean: Gakkel Ridge, Loki's castle | collected 2008
GACGGCTGGGTGGATACTATAGAAGCCACCATGGGAGAAACTAAGGGCAATCATTTTGATCTCGCGGATGATCCCCTGGTTACCAGACTAATCCTCGGTTATCTGCATGAACTGGAACAGGCCCGGCAGGATATTGTGCGCCTGGAACAGGAAAAAGAGGCGTTTGAAAGAGGAGATTTTGCCAATGATGTAGAGGATGAGGAACCGGAGGATAATGGGGGAAAGCCCAATTACGCAAAAGAACTGAAAGAGCGGATTAAGGATCTTAAAAACGAAATAAATGAAGATAAAAAGCAGATCAAAACATTAACCGGCAGCGCCCGCATAAAGGGCTCCATAAAATTTCACCAAGACAAAGGAGATGATATCGCAGCATCGGGAACCCGACTAAAGGAACTCACAGCAAAAGTGGAACCTGTTGAAACGAAAATTTATGAATTGGAACAAGAACTCCAACCCTATATGGAAATCACAAGCCAGTTAAAAGAAGCTAAAAAACAGCTAAAGGAACTTCAAAAAAAATTCATTAAGCGCCTCCATAAAGCCTGTGAGGCTCTGTCTGATGATGAATGCCGCGACCTGGTGCTCGATATACTCAATGAGAAACTTGTCACGCATCTGGATAGCTATGTAACTGCCCATCGACAGGAAGTTATCGCCGCAGTGGAGAATTGGTGGAATAAGTATCGGCTGACGGTGAGGGATATTGAAGGGGAGAGGGAGGAATCAACCGAGAAGTTTGCTGAGTTTATGGGGGAATTGGGGTATGGGTGATATCGACCATGTTGTACTATCTGATATTTCCGAGGTAAATCCACCAACAGACCTGCATGGGCTCGATGACAACGCAATGGTGTCTTTCATTCCTATGGCTGATGTGTCTGAGTCTGGAGAATGGACAAACCAACAAGCTCGACCATTGAAAAATGTTAGAAACGGATATACCTCTTTTCAAGAGGACGATATTCTTTTCGCCAAGATTACGCCCTGTATGGAAAATGGAAAAGGAGCACATGCCACTGATTTGCTAAACGGTATTGGTTTCGGCACCACGGAGTTCCATATTTTGAGAGCAAAATCACGTGTCCATGTTCGTTTCATATATCACTGGATTATGAACGAGGAGCTGAGGCGAAAAGCAGAGGCACAAATGACCGGTTCAGCAGGTCAACGTCGGGTACCCGCAAGCTTTTTTGGTGAGTTTGAGGTACCCTTTTTACCTCTGCCTGAACAACGCCGCATCGTTGAAATCCTCGACACCATAGACGAGGCCATTCAAAAAACCGAATCGCTAATTTCAAAGCTCAAAGCCATGAAGCAGGGGCTTCTGCATGACCTGCTCACCCGCGGGCTGGATGAAAACGGAAAACTCCGTGACCTAAAAGCCCATTCGGAGCAGTTTAGGGATTCACCATTGGGGGGGATACCGAAGGTGTGGGAGGTTGAAAAGCTTGGGGATGTTTGTCAGAGGAGTGGTGGTTCAGTCCAGACGGGTCCCTTTGGAAGTCAGCTACACGCTAAAGATTATAAAGATAGCGGTATTCCAATTATAACCGTTGAGCATTTGGGCGATAATGAAATCATTCATAACAATCTGCCTTTAGTCGGAAGTATGGATTATGAGCGATTAGGTCGATACCGGTTGGTGACGGGTGATTTGGTATTTAGTCGTGTAGGTGCTATCGATCGGTGCGTATATGTCTCAGAGCAAGAAAATGGATGGCTTTTTTCTGGTCGTTGCCTTAGAGTCCGGACGGGGGGCAAATTAGTTAATCCGAGCTTTCTTTCTTTTCAACTCAATAGCTATGCATCACGAAAATGGATTTTGAACCATGCAGTTGGATCGACAATGGCTTGCTTAAATACGGCGATATTGTCTGAAGTGCCAGTATCTCTTCCAGCGATTCAGGAACAAAGAGCTATAGCTTTACTGTTGGACGCCCACGACGCATGCATCCGCACCGAAGAGCAATACCGCGACAAACTCAAACTCCAGAAAAAAGGCCTTATGCAGGATTTGTTAACCGGAAAAGTCAGGGTTAAGGTCTAGCCTAAGTTTATTACGATCAAGTTCGATATCTGGGTTAACATATTCTAATTATTAAGGAAAAGGTGAGTTTCATTTGTATACAACAAAACCTTTTAATTTGAGGCGATTAATATACATTGAAATTAAAAAAACCTTGATAAAACAATAGATTAAAAATATGTAGATATGACATTTTTTGTGTATCGTAATAAACTTATGCTAGGTGCAGATCGCTTTGCACAGAATATAGAATGAAATCTGTAAAAATGAGCTCACATACAAAGACAAAGAAAAGGCACAGAGCCGTCACCTGATAACGAGGGAATGTCTTTTAAAGTTATGTTTTTTACATCTCGAATGATATAGGATACTTCATTAAGATGGGACAAAATAAAAGAACGAACACAATTATTCTTCATCTTTCAGACCTTCATTTTGGTTGGGATAGAACCGAATCACAGGGAACAGATCGTACTCTTGCATTAAATGGTTTACTGCAATGCCTTCGAGGGCTGGAACCTGAATGGCGACCTAATACCTTGCTCGTAACGGGCGATATCGGATGGAAGGGCAAACAAAGCGATTACCTTGAATTTAAATCGTGGTTTCTGCAATTGTTAGAAGCCACAAAACTGTCTATTGAAGCAGTTTTTCTTTGCCCTGGGAACCACGATTTGAAACGTTCCATAGCTAAAATGAATTCACGACCAAGTACCCCCAAAGAAGCGGATGAAGTTTTGTCGAGCAAAAATGTTCCAGAACATTTTCAAAAACCTTTTGAAAATTATATCTCGTTTTGTCAAGAAATGGAACTTTTCCCGTATAAAATTGGTGATCGTGAATCATACCTTTTTGGTTCACGAACTTCAGGAAAGCTTAATATCATATGTATTAATTCAGCTTGGTTTTCAAAAGATGATGAGGATAAGGGAAAACTATGGTTAGGGTTGCCGCTGATCAAGCATCTGGAAACAAACAACCAGTTTCCTCATCCAAATAGCCAAAATGAATGGCCAATAACTATAGTGCTACTTCATCATCCAAGAGAATGGTTGCATGACCAGGAAATCCATACCTATTCGAGCCGGAAAAACACCTTTGATTACCTTGCCGAAAGATGCCATCTGATTTTATCAGGGCATACCCACGGTGAAGTGAGAAAGGCGGATCGGGTTTCGGAAAACGCTTGGCATTTATTTGGTGGGGCCGCATTCGCGGGTGCCAGCCATTTCAATTCATTCCGGCTGATCCAAGTTGAAGGTAATAAATTCGTCTATAGATCCTTTGAGTTTGATCCCCGATCCACTGACAACTGTTGGATACAGAAAGGCGGAGCGAGAGAACTTTATTTCGGAGCAAGAGCAGACGATTTATTATCTGAAATAGATAGAAAGTCCACTTATGATTTTCAGGCGTACAGATCAAAAGCGGAAGATGATGCTAAGCGGCTTGTGGAAGCTAAATCCAGAGCATTAAAACCATTTGGGGAACTACCCAAAACGATCCCATTGCTTGTATCTGTCGATGTCGAAATTAAACCCCCTCGTGTGGCAACTGATGGCAGGTTAATTTCTGAAGGGGAAAAAGTAAAAAATTTGTTGCCTCTTTTCAAGGCGACTAGACAGCATAGACGCACACTCCTTTTAGGGGATTTAGGAACGGGGAAGAGTACACTTGCCGGACATTTAGTAATGGAAATAATGAAAACCAATGATCATTTGTTGGCGTTTATTATCCCGGCAAAGGCTTTCTGTCTCCCACAAACAATTACGCTGAAAGTACTTTTGAAAGCTGCATCTCAATATTTCAGTGATCAGATTGCACCAGCATTGGCTTCAGTAGATATCGAGTCGTTTCTTAAACAAGGTATAGAAACCTGTCTCGTTGTGGATGGTCTCGATGAGGTTTCGAAAGATGACGCATCTTTTATCCTCAATCAGCTTGCGGCACTGGTGGATCATTGGTCCTGCATTCAAGTATTAGCTACTGGCAGGCCTGTCGAACTGCAAGGTGTAAATTATGAAGATTGGAAGTTGCTTTCGAGTGCGACATTGACTGACGAAGATCGCTTGCTGCTTCTTAAAGAAGAAGCTATAGGTGAAGGAAGGAGCATAAAAGAAGCCAACGACCTTGCAAACCTTTTCTTGAGCAAGCTCAGGTCAACCCCAACTCTATATTCTTTATCAAATTCACCTCTTTCTATTCGTCTGCTTTACCCATACTTATCAGGAGATGGTGAAATCGCAACCGCAACCCTAGGTGATCTCTTCAGTAATTTGATTGGAAACAGGCTTGGCCATTGGGCGGCAAAAGACGGGAAACAACCTGCCTCTCCAAATTTTGAAGCTAAATTTCCCGATATTGAATTTCGCACCGATCTTCTCTCAATGATCGCCCTTAGATTGCAGGGCCGAACCAGCATGCCAAGAGAAGAAGCATTCACACTTTTGAAGTCCTTTATCAAGAATCAGAGCTATTCTGATGAACATGTTTTAGCAAAGGAAGCATTAGATTTTTATGTGCAATCCGGTATTCTGGCGGCTGATGGGCAGTTACAGTTTAAGATACAACCGTTTTTCGAGTATCTATGCGGTGTTGGGTTGATGAATTTATGGCAACGGCCTACCAAAAGTATACCCTGGCTCGAAACGTCCCATTGGAGGATAGTATCGTTTGCAGCTTCTGCCATCAGAAAACGTGGTCTAATTGAAGAATTAAAACCCGAATTAGTTCAGTTTTTAGATACACTGATTATTAAAGAGGGCAATACTGCTGCCGCAAGTTATATTGTCAGCGAATCTAAGAATGAATCAATTGCCAAAACCTTCATAAAGAAAGCAGATGCAATTGGGCCGCGCCCCCTTCATGTTTTTTGGGAGGAGAGACAACAGTCTGCCAAATCTTTAGCTGAGTCAATCATATTGGCAGGTCAAATTGGATTTGATTGGTTTTATAGTCATTACCTGGAACCACGGTACCCATTTGTTTTTGCAGGAAGCGCTGTTCCAGAAGCTGTTTTTGTTAATTGGGCATATCTTAGATATGATAGCATTACAGACCACGAGAGAGAAAGCCTGAAATCATTGGTCAGGCCCCACATTGAAGCAGGTACTTTCCAACTCCATAGTATTATAACGATTCTTGCCACATTAATCCCTGAAGCCTTCACTTTGCATGAAAAATTATGGTGTTGCGCTCAACTCCTGAATAAGGACTTATTTGCAAAACAGGCTGAAGAAATCCTATCTGATGCATTCAATTCCGAGCATACGCAATTGGTAAATGACATTTTGTTAAAAACTTCATCTATTCCAGCTGTAAATTTATGGTTTAAACTGAATCCCGGTCAACCAACTGCAAAAGTGGCAAAAACAGCTATAAAAGCGCTTGGATCTGCCAGACAGGAAACAGAGCATAGGGAATTGGTTGCAAACTGTATTTCCCGCATCGGTAATGATGGATGGAAGAGGTTACTTCGGTGGTGTCTTTTTGATAGTGATTCTCACATATCGGCTGGAGCATCCATGGGACTTTACAAACTGGGTGAACGGTCATTGTCAATTTTAGGCGAACCGCTATTGCGTGCTATGCACGACGGAGGCTATGTACCCGAATCCGAGAGTATCTTAACAAAATTAATATGTGATGGAGGGGATAAGGCTGTCAGGTGGTTATCAGAAAGGATTGCTGCAAAAAGATCCGGATCAATCGATAGTGCACATTCAGGGTGGTGGCGAATTCTTCTGTCACAGCTTGAATCAATTAAAAAAGGTGGGCCAAAGATATTGGCCTCATGCATGGGATCAATCGGTCGTTTTTTGATGCCCCGTCATCCTGAGATACGGCAAGGATTTAAGGATTTACTGCAAGGTACGCATGGAGAGCTTTATTACAAGGAACTTCGTGAACAACTTTTCGACATGGACCCCGAAATAAGGCACGGTGCCGCGTTAATCCTTTTAATTACTGACCCTCAAAATGAGAGCCACGCCCTTGAAACAATAATCAGGTCTGTATCAGTTAGGGAAATATCAAATTGGCATGAGCTGTATGGTTTTCTTTTAAGTTTGAAATTTGGCCCTACTGTTTTGTCTTACATTGAGTCTAAGCTGAACGAATTCGACTCTTTGGCTGAAACCTTTGCATTGGCGATACTCCACAAAAACGGTTTCCAGCTTGATGATGCCAGTTTTGGAAAGCTTGTCCATGGGCTACTGGATAATGTATTTTTAAGTCATGAGGTTCCACAAATGGAAGAATCGGTTTTTGCAAGTGCTGATGCCCTGAAACATCTCAAATCAATTATAGAGAAAAGAGTTGACTGGTTTGGTCAATTGTCTGCGAGGAGTATATTACGGTATCACGACCAAAGCATAACCGAGCAACTAAGAGCAAGATGCAATGCTATTACATTGGAAGGCAGTTTGCTGGAAGAACAAAAATTGAATAGGGAAATAGAGAAAATCAAAACAGTTAATTCATACAGGCAGATTGTCGAAGAAGTTTCAGCAGATATAACTAAAAAAAGCGGTAAAAGGCCCCTAATCGCTCTTATAAATAAAGCAATTGGTGTTTCAACAGCATGGGAGGACGTTGTATGGCGGATACTTTGCGACGATTCCGGATTAAGTAGTGAAATAGAGTCAGGTGGCCAATGGCTTTTGGATCATGGAAGATTAAATCTTGATCATGGAAGAGCTATTGGTAAGGCTGCGGAAAAATTTCTCAAAGATCCTAGGGTGCTGCAGACTCGATTTGGCGAAACTGTACAATGGCTAACCCTGCTTGCCGATGAATTCGTAGGCTTATCAAAAGAGCGCATTGAAAAGGCTTTGCTGCATGGCTATGTTATAAAGGATTCAGTAACATGTGCATTGATAGCCAGACTGGGTAAGGCACCGAAAGGATTTGATCGCCGAAAAAAATCCACAGATATTCCACATCCTTCAGAACTGCAAAGTGACTGTGTTGTTTTAGCAGATTATGGCCATTTGCAGGAACTCGCTAGAGAATCGGAAAAGCTTCATCCTGATGTCCGCAATGTTTTGGAAGAGATGTCTTTGCGGCCCGAATTGCCAACCGAACAGCAAAATACTTTAGCAGATGAAGGAACTAACGGCATATTTATCGCCAGTGCTTTGTCGTTTATCTATGAGCAACAACCCAACCCTCGATATATAATTCCCGTTTTGCTAAACTTTAGACGGCCAGCATTGGGGCAAAAGGATCCATGCCAGGAATGTCTAATTCGTATCTGGCGAAATGGTCAATTGATTCAAATCGCTGATGATCCAAAACTTAGAGTAGAACTTATAAAATTGCTGGATAAGGCGGTAGTGAGCTCCAAACGTTTTGACACCTTAATTATAGCCTCCCAATTGCTTGCATTGAGGGGAAATTTGACTAAATCTCAGGTCTCTCAAGTTTTGGATCATTATGGGCGACATCCAGAATATGTGGATCATTATGGATTAACCATTAGGTTAGCCAACTGGCTATCTCAAGAATTAAGCGATGAAATCAAGAAGGCGACTGTTCAAGCTTTAAAACGTGCAATATCCTCGCTGGACAGGCAACCTTGGGATAATTCAGGGGGCGTAAAATATGATCCATGCAGATTTCTCCTATGTTCTTTAGCCTACTGGGTTTTTACAAATAATCTCACAGATGAAAGCGTTAGGGTATTTTGGCGTGGCCTAAAATTCATGCACATCCAACCCATAGAGAAACCCGATCGTTTTGATCCCCAAATACAACCAGAAGCTCTCCAGGCATTAGAGAAACTTGAGCCAATTATGTTGCGAGTACCAAGCTGGATACTTAATCAAGCGTTAAAGTTAGGAAAAGACATTAATGATCCTATTGTAAGAGGGCTTGCCAGGCTATTCATGGTTAGCCTAATTGAAAGGGAAAATGAGTGACGTTAGTTAAAATATTGATATCTTCGGACTGGGATAGGACTGAGGTTCTGGAGCATTTTGTACGGGATTTTTGTTTGTTGGAATTGATTCATGAGACTGGTGTCATAAACTCAGGAATCAAATCACGAGTGCAACAGGCATTTCGTGGAGAACTTTAATCCATTGCGAAGAAGAAAAAACAGAACAGTACAGGCAAGAAACCGGCCTTGCAACAGCCAGTAAGTCAATACTTTTACCATAGCGTCAAAGCTGTAAAGACATATAGGGTCGTGTCTACACTATTCATAAAATGTATTATAAATTATGAGTCTACCTATTAATATTAATGAAGTGCTGCAGGGCCGCCCTGTGGAGTGGGAGCGGCTTGAGTTCAAACTCGGCTGGAATCCGGAGGCTGTTTTGCACACCTTGTGCGCTTTTGCCAATGACTTCCACAACTTTGGCGGCGGCTATGTTTTCCTTGGTATTGCCGATGACAATGGCTCTCTCGCTCCTCGTTTTGAGACTGATGATGATCGGGCATACTTTGTGAGTTATTTCCCTGCTCATCCCCTTGTTGTTTCGAAAAAGACCAGACAAGTCGGGACCGAGTTGGGACCAAGTCGGGACCAGGTCACCGCACAAGTCTTGAATTTTTGTCGGGAACCGCGCAAGTCCTCGGAAATTATGGAACTGATTGATCTTAAAGACTGGAAAACTTTTCAGGCAAACTATCTAAAACCTCTTTTCCAACAAGGATTAGTTGCCATGACCAAAATAGGGGTCTATCAAGTATGCTCTTGACTTATGTCAGTGAGAAATTAGAGATATCTTGAAATTTTCAAAGTTAGGTGAGAAGAAGGTTCGCATACATCACCTTTGCCAGCTTGCTGGTTTGGGTGTTGAGTGCAAGTCAAGTATAAGTAATAAATGGGAGATAACAAAATGAAAGTAGAAGCCGTAAAACTTTATGCAGTTATTACAGGGGATATTGTTGATTCCTCAAAACTGCCGCCAGAAAAGCGGAAACAGCTTCATAAAGTGATGAAGGAAGGATCAAAGGCATTGCGCAAGACTTTTAATAAGGATATCCCTATGAACGTGGATATTTTTAGAGGGGATAGTTGGCAAATGCTGGTATCTGACCCTTCCAAATCGCTTAGATTAGGATTATTCTACCGTGCGTATATAAAAGCTCATATGCAATTAAGCAAAGTGGATACCCGCATGGTCATTGGAGTGGGATCTATCGATTTTATTCCAGGAACAAAAGTTTCGGAAGGGGACGGAGGAGCTTACAGGAATTCAGGGAAGATGCTGGCGGATATTTCAAAATCTGTTTACATGCGCTTTAACTTTCCAGGGAATGAAAAATCAGCAGCATTGGATATTGTGGTGCAATTAGTAGATGCCATCGTTAGAAGGCGCTGGACAGACAAGCGTTCGCTGGCCATTACTGGTGCGTTACAGGGCTGGAAGCAAGATAGAATTGCTTCGCTGTGGGATAAACCCATCAAACAGCAATCAGTGGTAGATAACCTCAGTGGAGCTGACTGGAAATCCATTGAAAAGGCTATATGCTTTTTTGAAACGAGTTTATCGGTACAATCAAACCGAAAACAGGCTAAATTGCCTGTGTAGGTATCAAACAGGTTGATTGGCCTGTATATTAGGACTAAAGGTCAAACAGCCTGTATAAAGCATCAGGGGGGTATTACTTTCTCGGAATTGCAGCGGCCTGTTGCAATTCGTAGACAATGTATTGCGGGAGAAAATTGCTGTCGGTGTGCTATTAAGTACCTGCAGATTGCAGACTCTGATATACGAAATGGTAGAAAAAACTAATGAATGAAATCACAAGACAACTGCTGATTTGTCTTATGGCATCTCATTTTGTCGGGGACTTTATTTTTCAGTCCGATAAAGATGCATCGAATAAACTAATGCCTCTCATTCTCCTGAGACACTCGTTCACAGTGGCTATGTTAAGCTATGTGCTTTGCGGAGTCTGGAATCAGTGGTTGATACCCCTTGTGATATTTTGCACCCATTGGGTCATTGATTGGACTAAAGAGAAAGTTGTCAAACGAGAAGATTTGTCAAACAAATGGAGTATTTACGCATTTTTTATTGATCAGGCTGCCCATATTTCTATCATAATTATTTTGGCTATCACAATCACACCTGCGGGAACTGCTGCCAACACCGGCGCGAATACGATTTCCTTGTTCTGGGTGGATCTTTTTGGAAAAGGCTTTTTGAAACCACTAATCGTTCTTTCAGGTGCCATTTTGGCAGTTAAAGCCGGAGGGATTCTGATTGGAATGGCCGTAAAGCCTTTTCTTGATGAAATAAGGAATAGCGAAAACTATGTCGATAAAAAGACAAACCCCAGCAGTAGAGGCTTTAAAAACGGCGGAAAAGTGATAGGGCAGCTTGAACGAAGTTTAATTTTTCTCTTTATCTTGATGGGGCAGCTTGCAGGCATTGGATTTCTAATTGCGGCAAAATCTGTTTTTCGTTTTGGAGAAATCAAAGATCCCCAGCACAGGATGGAAGCCGAATACATCATTATTGGAACACTAATGAGTTTTGGCTACGGTATGTTGATTGCGTATGCGACAAAATATTTCTTGGGACAGGTCTGATTTTGCAGAAAGAAGGGAGATACCCTTAAAAAGGGATAATAAAGAGGGTAATAAAAACGACCTATGGAACAATCACCTGACGAAAAGACCTATGTAGAAATACCCTTTATTGACCAGTTAAAGGGGATGGACTGGGGCCATATTGAGGGTGAAAAGAATGATTGAGAACAGCAGGCATCAATCAATTGCTCAGATACACAGGGACTGGTATTATTAAGAGAGGGGAATCATGATTAAGCTTACGAAGGGCAACTTACTCGAGGCCGATGTGGAAGCCCTTGTTAATGCCGTAAATTGTGTGGGTGTTATGGGCAAGGGTGTCGAATGATTAATCCCAAATACATCATTAATTTCCCAACAAAGCGGCACTG
>SDBU01009414.1_pt1 | contig 10948 bp, 13 predicted proteins | sample 2277071 | NCBI WGS metagenome assembly SDBU01 (sample SAMN10397929, study PRJNA504765) | marine sediment metagenome | isolation source: marine sediment core GS08_GC12, 126 cmbsf | place: Arctic Ocean: Gakkel Ridge, Loki's castle | collected 2008
GAAATGATTGATCTTGCTTTACTAAAAGAGGTAAAAGAACGGGGAACTCGCCTAAAAATAACAAGTAGTTCTCCATTTGGAATAATTTTTTGGCGAATTTTTATTCCAATTGCGACTGTTGGTATTGTTGGTTGGATAAGTTTCACACTTCCTGACTTAATCCCACCAGGAAGTCTATTAATTCCATCTATTCCACAGTTACCCACTGGAGCGCCAGGCCCAATTGATCCAGTACCCCTTATTAGATCAGCGATAATTAATGGAGCAATCTACGGGATTGGAACTCTATTAGTTGTAAGGCTGGTTGCAGAATTAAAAAGTAGATAATTTTTTGATTTTAATTATCGGATTAGGATATGAAATTAATTAAAATGAATATCTTCCTCAAATATAAGATTTTTGTAATGATTCAAACTTAATTGATTAAAAACTGCTTCCTTTATCTTGGTTTTAAAAGCTTTTTATCAATATTTAGTTATAATTTCAGTTATTTATAGCTCACTAGTTACGTATCTATCGCAGAATTCGCATCTGATTGAATCTTTATGTAGAAATGTTTTAATTAGGGTGTGTGATATCTTAGAACCACAAGAAGGGCATTTCAAATTATCTAATTTCGCTTTAATTCTTCTCGATAACCATTTTGGAATATCTTTAAAATCATTAAACCATTTTGGCAAGTTTTTTATAAAATTTCGATCATCCAAAAGGGTATTTAGTTCCTCTTCATTAAGATATTCCAAGTAACCTTGATTTATTAAATGCTCTACCACTGAGGGATATCCACCTGCGATTCTTTGAGCAATCTCTTCTTTGAATACCTTTTTAGCAAGAGGATCTCCTACTTTTACGAGGGCTCTCAATAATGGGAATGCTAAATTTCTGTGTAAAATACATGAGTTATAATCATTTTCATGCCACGCTTGGAGATTTGAACAATGCCCCCAAAATTCGACATCAGGAGATATGTTATATTTTCTTGGTTTTCCTCTCTCCATAGAAGAATCCAATTTTTCGGAAGCCTCGTCTATTGAATCAATTTCATCATAATCTCTAATGTTAGTTTCAGGAATATTTAACAAAAGATATTTACATTGCTTAAATAATTCCCCTCCCACATATATGTTTGTATTACCATATTCTAATCTTAACTTTAAGTAGTTATTGATTATGAATTCGGGTTTAGTACTGAGTGGCCGTCCTAATGGTTTTGGAGGAGGTGAACTCCCAAGTCTTCTAATTATTTGTTCTCCCAACTTTTTAAAAATTAATTCTGAATTTTGATTAGATTTGGAAGAAATTTCTGTAAATACGGAGATATTATAATCATCTGCAGCTAAAATCGCCTTTTCTCTTGAAGCGGCTTGATTCTCTTCTGAATGAAGTTTAGAGGCAATCAAAATTATAGGAATATCCCCTATTATTTCTCTAATCGTTTGAATAGTATCATCTAAATGATCTCGAAAATTAGGTTTGGTAATATCAGAAATTATTATAGCACCGTTGGCACCTCTGTAATAAAGAGATTCTAAAGATTGAAATCTCTCTTCGTTTAACAATTCCCAGATTTGCATTGTCATAGTTTTCCCGAGCACTCGAAGAGATTTGATATGGAAATCTATACCAATTGTATGTTTATAATCGGATGCAAAATAGTTCTCAAAGAAGTTGCTTGCGAGATATGCCTTTCCTTCAAGATCATCGCCTATGAGCATTACTTTAACTTTATAATCACAATCAGACATATTATTACTAAATTCATTATTAGGAAATCGAATCAGTATGATTGGTTCCTTATCTTTTCTTAAAATATGAACCGCTCAAAATAAATTTATCTCTTTCATATAATTAAAAAAAATACTGTAATATAAATTTCACATTTCTCCAATTTTTTCACATGTTAAAATGGGATTGGAGAAAATTATCTAGTTAGCGATAGTTGGCTCTCACTAAATTGTAGATTTTAGTTTTCATTAAAGATCAATTTAACTAATGCCATAGAAATCTTTAAATTAGAACATCATTAGAGTACTGGCTGAAAAGTTGAGGTAATTCTAGTACATCAGTCTTTCAAGAAGTATACATTATCGATTTTTTCGAAGTGTGAATCTCCAGTTACTATCATTAAACCATGTTGAGATGCAGTCTCGACAATGATAGCATCTACAAGTCCAATTGATTTATTATTTTTTCGTAATTCGAGTTTTCTGAATCCCGAATTTTTCGCGATTTTTAACGAGCAAGGTAGGATGTTTGATTTTGAAATGATAAAGTGGTATCTTTTCTCCCATTCATCTACTAAATCTTCTCGGTGATATTTATCGGACAGTTCTACAATTGAAATAATTGCAGTATGAATAATTTGATAATCTATTAAATTATTAACTAATTCACCTTCTTTACTACCTAAAAAATATTCGATCCAGGCATATGCATCCAGTAAATATTCAGTATTCCCTGAGTTCAAGGTGATCATCTCTTGAGAATTTCTCTATTTTGCCCTTATCAATCCCAAACATCGAATTTGGTAAATCTTGTGCTTTCCTAATTAGTTCATTGATTAATTCATCATATGACGAAAAATTCATAAATTCTTTCAGTTTTTTGAGTTTTTCTAAGGTAATTTTAGTGATTTGTATTGTGGTATTCATATATAATCTATAGCATTATAGATATATAATTTTTTCTAAACAAACTTATTCTATTCGAACTAAATACATGTATATAGATTAATATGTGAGTGTAGCCATCCTAGGTTAATTCGCTTCCCAAATCTAAAAAGCTTATCATTCTTTGAGAAAAAATTAAATAAAAAGCAATTAGTTTTAGTTTATCTAGTGTTAGTTAAAAGCAACAATTAATACTTTTCAATATCTAATCGAAGATGATAACAAATGTTATGGGTAACACGAGATTATGTCCATATAGATAGAGTGGCCTCTCCTTGGCTGATTAAACGATTTGTTGATAAACGTGCTCAGTTTATTTTTCTCCCTCGCAATGAAATAGCTGATTTTGTGGCGATTATGACCGGGAAGAAAGTCTAATAGATACGACTTAGTGATTTAAATAAATCTAAACTATTTTTTCACTTTTCTGAAAATGTTATATACCCTTTATATTAAAGGGTGTCTTATTCAATAGTACATTTAATGATATTCGAATTTAAATGAAATAACGAAGTGATTTTATGAAAAAAAGAAATATACCTCTTCTAATAATGCTGGGGTTACTTATAATTACAATCATAACTGCTATTATAGCGACAGCACTTGGTGTTCAACTTATAGCCTTAGATGACGTTCATGTCTCAATTGCATCGTTTGATTATTGGTCAGTGGGACATTTCCTCAATGGAGTAGCACTGTTTGTAGTGTTATTTACATTTGGCTGGATAATTCATAACTTAACTGATAAACCAAAGGATCCAATCAACGAACCAGATTTTAAAAAATTCGTTCTTTATTGGGTAATTATCCTTGTTATAGCAGTTATTTGGGAAATCGTTGAAAACACATTGCTTTATATGGTAGGAATTAAAGTGAAATTCGACAGCGCTGCAAATATGATAACCGATATAACTATATGGAGCATCGGTGGGTGTGTGGGCTGGTACATGACAGATTTAATGTTTTTAAGTGATAAATACCTTAGAGCCTATTACATTTACGGCTTTATGAGCCTTACAATGGGCTTGCTCATATTTATCGTTTTTGGATTTATTACAACTTTACCCTAAATTCATTTTTTTTATTTTAAGATTTTTTTTGAAGGGATTCAACAGAAGGCTTTAAACCGGAAACTATTTTGAGTCTCAATTCTTCTCGTTTATTTTTTTGTTATAGAGATACTATTTAAAGTAATTACTTACATTATGCAAATTCGTCAAAATTGATTAAAATAGAACAGAACCCTTATTAAACGAGCGGGATTATTAGAAAATAATTTACTTTCTATAATCTATAGGGGGAATATTGTCTATATTAAAGGGAAGATGAGCATCATCTGGGATAGGATCAATATATAAGTTGCGAAATTTTGGATTTTGCATTCTACAGAAAGTGCTTCGATGATTATAGGCCGGATGGCGTACCATCTTTTTCCAAATTTCTCTTAAACTTTGATTCCGGATATTCCCAAAGGATAAAGGGGTAAAATCACAAGGTGCTACATCACCATACGCAGAAATATAATACTGGATATTTCCTGCTAAACACCCAATTCCACCGAGATATCCTTCTATGGAATTTTGCCATGATTGAGAAGAGAGAGGAGGCATTTTACCTTGATTGAAAATTTTAGAAGAAAATTCGCGAATTTCATCACGCTGCTCCATGGTAAGCATTTCACTTGTGTCCTTTAACATATTACCTGTTGGTACACCATCAAAGAGAATTATATTATGAACTCCTAATTTCTCAGCAAATTTGTATAATTTCCTATACATACCCTTTTCTGTAGCCGTACGAGTGGCATAGGAGGAAAGACCAACAAATATTCCTTTCGATTTTATTTTCTTGATCCCAGCAACAGCGGCTTCGAAAAGACCAGGAGTCTGTCTCAACCGATCATGTTCTTCAGAAAGGGGACTATCAATGCTAACAAAAAGCGAGTATAACCCCGCCTTTGCTAACTTATCTACATTTTCGTCTGTAAGGTATTGTCCATTTGTAAACATGATTGGAACAACTTTTTTTTTGTCGACATATGATATTAAATCAAAAATATCCTCACGTAATAACGGTTCTCCTCCCGTGAACGCAAGTATAGAAATACCAAGGTTTTGGCTGTCAATAATAAGTTTTTTAGCTTCCGCAGTAGTAAGTTCTTTTTTGTCCTTCCTTAAATGCTTTCCCGCGCTACAATGTACACAATTACATTGACATCTATATGTAACAGCAAACGTCATCGCAACGGGAAAAGGATAACGAAAAATACGACCTTTTATGGCTGCAATCATCAAACGAAGCATTGGACGGCTCCCAACTGGTGGCGCAAAGGTGTTTGAAACTCTTTTACCATTCCATGTACCTAAATTTTTATAACTTCTATAGAATTTTGCTTGGATCATCAGCATAGTGAAGAATCCTAACTTATCAATCAAAGGATTTAAAAAGCCAGTACCAACAATTTCTCCGGTTTCAAGCTTTTTAAAACTAATAAGCTTTTTACCAAATAGTTTCAAATAAACCTTTTCTCGTTCCATAATTTTAGACCTTATTAGTAAGGATAGTATTAAAAAATTTGAAAATATAGTCCTTGATATCGTTATATTTTGTAACTTAGTATTAATATCTTTTTATTCAAAATATAAAGTTTTTTCTTCAACGTTCTTATAATTAGCTCTTTCCGATCAAGCAACTATTTTTAAATTCATCAAACTCTTGAAAGAGATAAAATCCCTTGTAAGATGAATTTCTAAAAAAAAAAATCCTAATAAATTCAATTAAATCTTTAGGGGAATGATAAGGATCTGTACCTATTTACAAAATATAAAGAATTAATACCGAGAAAAGCATCTTATTTATTGATAATAATGACTTTAAAACAATTAGAATATTCCTAATTTCCAAAATTAAGTCTAATATACATAAAATGTTGACTAGTGAAGAAGTTATCAATAAATTAAGAAAAGAACTTTCTTTTCTAAAAAAAGAATTTGGAATTAAAAAAATTGGACTCTTTGGATCTTTTGCTAAAGGGAAGCCAAAAGAAGAAAGTGATATTGATATAATTGTAGAATTTGAAAAATCTATTGGATTAGCTTTTATGGATTTGGCTGATTATTTAGAAAATTTATTCAATAAGAAAGTGGATATTTTAACTCCCGAAGGAATTAGAAGTATAAGAGTAGAAAAAATTGCCCAAAAAATCAGTAAGAGTGTGATTTATGTCTAAAAGAGGAGTAATAGAAATTCTGAGCGATATAAAAGAAGTAATATCTAGAATTAAAAAATATGTTACAGCTCTAAATTTTGACCAATTTTTAAAAGACATAAAAACTCAGGATGCTATTGTACGTAATTTTGAGATAATTGGTGAGGCAGTTAAACTTTTACCGGATAATTTAAAAAATAAATCTGAGTCAATCTCTTGGAATAAAATTGCCAGTATTCGAGATAGACTTATCCATCAATATTTTGGAGTGAATTATGAAATAATTTGAGCAATCATTGAAGATGATTTAACTGATTTTTTACATAAAATAGATGATTTATTATCAAAAGAAATCCCTTGATATTTTTGATTTTGTAGAAACTTTACTTACCTGCGAAAAAATAATTTAAAAGATAATTTAGTCAGGATTTGGATGATTAGGAAAAAAATTTATAGCTGTGGAAAAAGTTTTCAAAGCTTTAAATAGCATATTTATTAATAATTCTAAACTAAAGATGTTAAATAATATATTGATTTATGAAATATCACATCTAATCATTATTAAAAAACTACTTCGAAAGTGAAAAAATTTAATATTTTTACAGTTATAGTAGCCACGGTAATCCAATTTTTTATCAGTCATCTTTAAAGTAGTAAAATTTAACTAAGATATTAGGCAAGGTGCTACCCATGCGCATATTGAAGATGCAATCAAAATTTCTTGATGAGTTTCTTGAAACTCTTAACAAATTTGGAACTCTATATGGACCAACGCATAAGAATGGTGTTCTGACTTTCGATAGGCTTAAAAACATCTCAGATCTAGTTGTCACTGATGAGCATCCAATGATTCCCCTAAAGAAACTCTTTCATCCAATGCGATTCACAATGATGCATTTTAATGAGAAAGGATTTACTCCAGAATATCCCATGATTGAACCGAGAGTCGTGTTAGGAGTACATCCCTGCGAGATACATGGTCTTCTCATACTCGATGATATTTTCATGCGAGACCCGATTGATCCTTATTACGCAAGACTAAGACGGAACACAGCGATAGTGGGATTCTCTTGTCTTCCTACTGAAAACTCATTGTGCTATTCAACTGATACTGATATTGTGCAGGAGGGATATGACTTGTTTTTTGTTAACCTTGGTGAGTTTTATTTAGTATGGGTTGGTTCGAGTCTAGGCCATGACATGATATATGAGCGAGAGGAATTCTTTGAAACGAATGTCGCTTATGATGATATTCAGAGGTTTATTAAATGGCGATATAAGCGGAATAGCATGTTCAAGAAGGGATTTGAGTTTGATAGCATGCCTGATATAATGGAACTCAGCTATGAAAGTGAGGTCTGGAATGAATTCGCTGAGAAATGTATATCATGCGGTCAATGCTCCATGGTATGCCCAACGTGCAATTGTTACAATGTAACTGATGTATTTGATGTCACGAATGAAACACGAGGACGCCGAGATAGATACTGGGACAGTTGCATGTTTGTCGATTATAGTCTAGTAGCAGGAGGACATAACTTCCGAGGATCCCGCGCTGACAGACTCCGACTCTGGTATGGACACAAATTGAAGACATTCGGAAAGAATTTAGGTCGCCCTGGTTGTGTAGGATGCGGTCGTTGTGTAGAAACATGTCCGGTTGAAATCAATGTCCTTACCGTCTCAGATGCTCTAATCACCAAGGAGGTGACGAAAAAATGAATGGTATTAACACTGTTGAGAATCCGTTTAAACCAAAGGCCGCAAGGATTGTTCGACATTATGATCTGATAAACGGCCACAGATTCTTCCAGATTCGGCATATTGATATGAAGAAAGCGATGTCATTCTCTTATAATCCTGGTCAGTTTATCATGCTTTCAATCCCTGGAGTTGGGGAGTCACCATTTTCGATTTCATCCACACCTAGTCGCCCAGGGATTCTTGAGTTGGGTGTTAGAAATGTTGGAGTACTGACGGATGATCTTTTCCAGAAGAAGGACAACGATGTAGTTTACATCAGAGGACCCTATGGAAATGGATTTAAACTGGATCAAATGGTTAATAAAGACCTTATTATTGTTGCTGGTGGACTCGGAGTCATTCCTCTTCGTTCAATTCTGTATTATATCTTGGACAATCGAGATCAATTCAACCGAGTATTTTTTCTATATGGTACAAGAACTCCTAATGAGTTCCTGTTCAAGACCGAATTTTTTCAATTGAAAGAACGTGATGACTTGGAGTGTTTGTATACTGTGGATGAGCCCAATGCAGAATGGACTGAAAATGTGGGTGTGGTAACGAAGCTTCTTAAGAACCTTCCAAAAATAGATCCACATGAAACCACAGCTGTTGTGGTAGGTCCTCCAGTCATGTACAAATTTGTAATTGCTGAGTTCCTGAAGCTGAAAATTCCAAAAAACCAGATCCAACTATCACTAGAAAGACGGATGAAATGCGGAATCGGAAAATGTGGACATTGTGCTATTGAACATCTCTATACTTGTATGGATGGGCCGGTATTCACATACTGGGATACCTTACACTTCAGGGAGTTGAAATAAAATGGTAAATGTTAGTAAAACTGTAGCACCTTCTGCAAAGCCGAAAGTGGGCATATATGGCTTCACAGGATGTGCAGGAGATCAGCTTACTATTATCCATACTGAAGATGAGATTCTCAACCTGATTAATTCAGTAGACTTACGTTCCTTTGTGATGGCTTCGAGTAATCCAATAGAAGAAGAACTCGATATTGCTTTCATCGAAGGTAGTATTAGTACGGAAGAGGAGAAAGAGCATATTCTCAATATCAGAAAGAGAACGAAGATATTGGTAGCCATTGGTAACTGTGCTGTAAATGGTGGACCGCAAGCAATGTGCACCGGTGATGGTGGATTCGAAAAACGTTTATACAAAGTATATGGGGATGCCAAGTTTTTGACAGATCCCATTGAAGCTAAACCTGTTGATGCGTTTGTCGAGGTAGATTATTATCTCCCTGGCTGTCCAATTAGTTCACCACAAGCTTTCGCTCTGATCTCAAGGCTTATACATGGAGTGATACCAGAACTTTACCTCCATCCCGTGTGCCATGAGTGTAAACTCAATGAAAATCGATGCCTACTTCTTGATAAAACAGAATGTTTAGGTCCATTGACTGCAGGCGGATGTGATTCAGCTTGTCCCAATCATGGGCTCCCATGCGTTGGTTGTTGGGGCCCAAATGAGGATGGGAACTTTCACTACCACCTTGAACTATTAGAAAGTTTCGGAAAGACAAGAGAGGAAATATTGAGACTAATCAGAGGATATGGAGGTCACAAAATCATCAAATTCATTGAAAAGGAAGGGAAATAATATGGCAAATAAGAAAGAGATCACGATAGAAACATTAGCCAGAGTGGAAGGGCATGGTGGTATCAGAGTGGAGATTGAGGACAACAAAATTAGCAATGTCGAATTTCGGATTCTTGAAGGACCAAGACTCTTCGAAACCCTTGTTGTAGGTAGAACCCCTCAAGAAGACCTCAGCATAGTCCCTCGCATCTGCGCCATCTGCAATCTCTCTCATAAGTATGCAGCTCTTCGAGGTCTGGAGAAAGCTTTGGGTGTCGAGGTCGATTCAACAACTAAGTTATATCGTGAACTTATGCAACTTGGCGAAATTATTGAGAGTCACAGCTTACATCTCTACTTCCTCTCACTACCTGACTTCCTAGGATATGAAAATGCTTTTGCAATGACCGATAAGTATGGAGACACTGTTGTAAAGGCTTTACAACTCAAAAAGTTCAGTAACAAGGTTATGCGAATGATGGGTGGTCGCATGATGCATGGTGAAAATCCGATTATTGGGGGATTCGGGAAGCTACCAACAAAGGAAAAGCTTACTAAGATAAAGGAGGAAGCTTTGGAATTGATTCCGTTTGCCATTGAAACGATCGACCTTCTTGCGGGACTTGAAATTCCCGATCATATGGAGAGAGAAACACAATTCCTCTGCTGTAAACCTCCTCATGATGACTATGGTTATTATGGTGATATCCTCATCACTTCTGATGGTGAGGAGCACCCAGTTGAAACCTATAAATCAGTAATCAAGGAACGGGTTGTTAGTCATAGCTTTGCTAAGCGAGGGCGATATAAAGACAAACCATTTACTGTTGGGGCTCTTGCAAGGATCCTGCTTTTAGGTAATAGGCTAAATGGTAAAGCAAAGGAGGTTTATGACAAATTAATCAATGAAAGATGGCATCACAATCCTTTATTCAATAATCACTCACAAGCAATCGAGCAGATTCAATCGTTGGAACGAATAATAGAACTTGTAGATGAACTTCAAACCCGTTCTGAACCGAAAATTGCTAAGTCTACAAAGAATACAGGCTCTGGGACAGGGGCGATTGAAGCACCTCGTGGAACCTTGATTCATCATTATCAGCTCAAAGATGGTTTAATCTCCGTAGCTGACATAATTACACCTACATCTATGTTCCTTGATGACATTGAGGAGTTCATTCGAAAGAGCGGTCAAACCCTTTTGGCAAAGAATCAGATAGATGGGATTGAGCTTCAGTTTGAAATGATCGCACGGGCTTATGATCCGTGCATCAGTTGCAGTGCTCATATTGTGAAAGTCGTGTACAAGTAATCCTTAAATAAGTATTGTAAGGCTAGCAGAATATGAAAGTAAAATACCACAAAAGCATTGCTACACTAGAATTATATACTTTTATACCGATCTTTTTGATTGAAATATGTGATATCGGCATATCCTTTATAGATTTTAGCTGAATGTTTTACTCCCTTTGGAATTAAATACCGATCTCCTTTTCTAAACACAAACTCTTTTCCTTCTATAGTTAAATCAATTTGACCTTCAAGAATCACCCCCCATTGACTCTTATGGGAGTGCTCCTCAATGATAGCGTCTTTTTCAAATTCCATGTATAAAATCTGAAAGTGCTCACCTTGTGCAATATATGCTTTAAGGCCATCTATAGGTATATCCGCCTTTGGTAAATCTAAAACCGGTTTTGGAAATATTTCTGACATTTTTTCTCAT
>SDBU01009415.1_pt1 | contig 10947 bp, 19 predicted proteins | sample 2277071 | NCBI WGS metagenome assembly SDBU01 (sample SAMN10397929, study PRJNA504765) | marine sediment metagenome | isolation source: marine sediment core GS08_GC12, 126 cmbsf | place: Arctic Ocean: Gakkel Ridge, Loki's castle | collected 2008
CATGATACCTATATCCTCCACGGTCGAAGACAACCTGAACTATCCCTTTCTCCCTAGCTCGGTTGGCAATCAATGAGCCTACCAATTCGGAAGCAGATATTTTTGTCCTCCCCTGGGAGTCGGTTTTTATCTCCGGGTCAAGGGTTGAGGCTTGAGCTATAGTATGCTGTTGAGCATCATCTATGACCTGGGCATAAATGTGGTTCAAGCTACGGAAGACGCACAGACGAGGGCTTGCCTGCTTCCCCACCACCTTCGTTCTAACCCGGGCGTGCCTCCTCTCTCGTGCTATTCTACGATTATTTTTCGCCATGCGCTACTTCTTCTTCCCCACTGCCTTGCCCGCCTTACCAGGCTTAAGATGGATTATCTCGCCAGCATATCTAATTCCCTTGCCTTTATATGAATCGGGAGGACGAACTCGGCGGATCCTGGCAGCCAGCTCACCCACCAATTCCTTATCTACACCTAACACCTTAATACGATTTGTTCCCTCTACTGCAAAGGATATCCCTGAAAGAGGAGAGATCTCTACCGGGTGAGTGTAGCCTACCTGAAGCACCAGTTTATCACCAGCCTTATGAACCCGATAACCAACACCAACAAGCTCCAAACCCTTCTCGAAGCCCTTGGTAACCCCTTCAACCATGTTGGCTAAAAGGCTTCGGCTAAGCCCATGCAAAGAGCGATGAAACCTCTCATCGTCAGGTCGAGAAACTATTAGGTTACCCTCCTTCAAAGAGATAGATATATCGGGGTGAAAAACACGGTGAAGCTCCCCCTTAGGTCCCCTTACGGTTACCTCGCTACCTTTTATATCTACTGCTACCTCTTGCGGTAGAGGAATAGGGAGTTGACCTATCCTAGACATCTTCAACTACCAAATGTTGCACAATAATTCACCGCCAAGATGTTGCTGCCAGGCTTGCTGTCCCGTCATCACACCCTTTGGGGTAGAGAGGATAGTAATACCTAGCCCTCCATAAACCCTGGGGATTTCAGTCCTTTGGACATAGGTTCTAAGGCTGGGCTTACTTACCCGCTTCAACCCCATGATAACTGGTTGCCCGTTATGGGTATATTTGAGATAGATTTTGATCATGCGCTGAGGTCTACCCCTAAGCACCTCGTAATTGTCAATAAAGCCCTCTTCCTTAAGGACCTTGGTTATAGCAAGTTTCATCGTTGACCATGGTATTAGTACAAAGTCATGCCTTGTCATGGTAGCATTCCTTATTCGAGTGAGCATATCTGCAATTGGGTCGGTGACCATTAGTTCCTCACCAGCTTGATTTCCTCACCCCAGGGATATTCCCTTTTAGGGCTAACTCGCGGAAGCAGATGCGACATAGCCCAAATTTACGCATATAGGCGCGGGGACGACCACATCTTTGGCATCGATTGTGCTGCTGAACTTTATACTTAGGAGTTCGTTTTGACTTTACAATCTTTGATAACTTAGCCATCTTTACTCTCTCCTGAACGGCATCCCTAAAAGCTCCAAAAGACGCCTGCCCTCCTCATTGGTTGAGGCAGTAGTTACCACAGTAACTTCAAACCCTCGTACCTTATCCACTTTATCATAATCGATCTCAGGGAAGATAATTTGCTCCCTCATCCCAAGGGTATAGTTGCCTCTTCCATCGAAGGAATTCCTTGAAACACCTCGAAAGTCTCGAATTCGGGGCAGGACAGCATTGACCAGTTTGTCGAAGAAGTCATACATCCGCGTCCCTCGGAGTGTTACCATCATCCCAATACTCATGCCCTTCCTCAGCTTAAAAGAGGCGATTGCCCTTCTGGCATGGGTGATTACTGGATGTTGCCCTGAAATAGCTGTTAAATCACTCTCTGCCGCTTCCAAAGCTTTGGGGTTTTGAATCGCTTCACCCAAGCTAATGCTGATGACAACCTTCTCTAGTCGTGGCACTTGCATTACATTGGTATAGCCAAAATCGCTCATCAGAGCAGGTATAATTTCCTGCTGATATTTCTCCTTTAATCTAGGCATCGGTTTCATAGCTAATCAATCACCTCATGACAGGAGCGGCAAATGCGAACCCTCTTTCCATCCTCCAGGGAACGAAAGCCTACCCTTGTAGGGCGGTTGCACTTATTACAAATTAACATTAGGTTTGATACATGAATTGGGGCTTCCCGCTCAATGATACCTGCTTGCTTTGCCATAGCTCGAGCCCTGGTATGCTTTTTAATCATATTGATGCCCCCCACCACTATGCGCTCCTTCTCGGGAAGGGCACGACGCACCTTCCCCTTCTTTCCTTTATCCTTCCCGCTGATGACCAGCACGGTGTCATCTTTGCGAATCTTCACTGGTTACCTCTCACAATACCTCTGGTGCAAGCGATATAATCTTGGTAAAGTTCTTATCTCGAAGTTCCCTGGCTACAGGCCCAAATATACGAGTACCCTTTGGGTTATTCTGGTCAGTTAGGATTACAGCAGCATTATCATCAAACCTAATATATGAGCCATCGTACCTACGGTAAGGTTTAGCGGTGCGCACAATAACTGCTCGTACTACATCTCCTTTCTTTACCGTCCCGCCGGGCATTGCTTGCTTCACTGAGGCAACAATGATGTCGCCTACACGGGCATACCTTCGCCTTGTGCCTCCGGGGACATTTATGCACATAATACTTCTTGCCCCAGTATTATCTGCCACTTTAAGCCTAGTCTGAGTCTGAATCATCTCTAACCAGTTTGTCTAGGTATTATTTCCACTACCCGCCAGTGCTTGGTTTTAGACAGTGGGCGAGTTTCCTCAATCCTCACTACATCCCCTTCTTGGCAGGAATTATTTCCATCGTGAGCCTTAAACTTAGTCTTGACCTTCATGGTCTTCTTATACACAGGGTGTTGTCTTAATGATTCCACCACAACCACCACTGTTTTATCCATCTTATTACTCACTACATAACCAATATGGGCCTTACGCTTTTGCATTAATTTTAATATCTCCAAAGAGCTCCCTTTCTCGCAGCGTGGTCTTCATCCTGGCGATTTTCTTCCTCACCTTGCCAATCTCACGATGGTTTATCAATTGTCTAGAAGACAAACGAAAGCGGAGGTTAAATAACTCATGGTGGGCTTCTTCAATCTGCTTTATCAATTCCTCATTATTAAGAGCACGAATTTCATCGGGCTTCAACTCGATTTCCCCTTTTCTGGTTCAGTCTGAGTACAAAACTTGGTATCGATAGGAAGCTTATGGGAGGCGAGGCGCATTGCCTCTCTTGCCATTTCCTCACTAACCCCACTTACCTCAAAGAGCATCCTCCCTGGCTTTACCACGGCTACCCAGTGGTCAGGATTCCCCTTGCCACTACCCATGCGTGTTTCCGCCGGCTTCTTGCTCGCAGGTTTGTCTGGGAAGATGCGAATCCACAGCTTACCGCCACGGCTAAAGTGGTGGACTATAGCCCGACGCGCTGCCTCAATCTGCCTGGCAGTTATCCAAGTACCCTCCGCTGCCTGGAGACCAAATTCTCCAAAAGCGAGGAAATTCCCTACTTGGGCTTTGCCTCGGTTCCTACCTCTATGCACTTTGCGATACTTCACCCGTTTCGGTTGTAACACTGCTCACCTCTAATGCACTTTGCGATACTTCACCCGTTTCGGTTGTAACACTGCTCACCTCTGTAGGAGGCTGTTCAATAGCTTCCCCTGTCTCCTCTACAGTTTCTAACTCTTTGGGCTCAGGTAGTATATCACCTTTATATACCCATACCTTTACCCCAATACGTCCCAATGTAACACGCGCCTCAGTAAAGCCATAATCAATATTTGCCCGTAATGTGTGCAAAGGGACACGACCTTCACGAAGGGTAGCTCTGCGGGCTATTTCACCACCTGTCAACCTCCCAGAGCAGGTTATTTTTATCCCTTTGGCACCAGCTTGCATGGTGCGTGAAATCGACTGCTTCATAGCCCTTCTGTAAGCCACTTGGCGCTCAATTTGCCCGGCTAAATGCTTGGCTACAAGATAGGCATCAAGTTCGGCTTGCCGAATTTCCTGAATGTTCAATCGGACTCGCTTCCCGGCAGATTTCTCTAGTAAGGCTCTCATTTCCTCTACCCTCTGTCCCCCTCTCCCAATGACAATGCCTGGTCTGGCGGTGTAGATGGTCACTATCACTTCATTTGTACTACGCTCAATCTCCACTCTGGAGACACCTGCCTCAGGATACTTTGAATCAATCGCCTTACGAATTCTGAGGTCTTCCTGAAGGAATTCAGCGTAATGCTTGTCAGCATACCATTTGGCCTGCCAATCCTCGATGATACCGAGCCTAAAGCCTATAGGATGAACCTTCTGTCCCATTTACTTCTCCCCATCAACAACAGCGGTAATGTGACTGGAGCGCTTGAGGATAGGATTTACTCGTCCCCTCGCCTGAGCCCGAAACCTCTTTAAGCTGCGACCTTGGTCTACAGATATCCTGACAATCCTTAATTCAGAGGGCAACATTTGGAAGTTATTCTCTGCATTGGCGCTGGCTGACTTTATCACCTTGGCTACAGCTCGAGCTGTTGGGGAGGGGAAAAATCTGAGCATGGCTAGTGCTTCCTCCACCTTCTTCCCCCGCACCATATCCGCAACCAAGCGCGCCTTTCGAGGAGATACGCCTATATACCTGGCTAGTGCCTTTACTTCCATAGCTAAATTACTTCCTTTTTTGTATTCTCTCCGATTTGCCGCCAGCAGCATGCCCCCGGAAAGTTCGAGTAGGGGCAAATTCACCCAATTTATGCCCCACCATACTCTCGGTGATAAAGATGGGAACGTGTCTTCTTCCATTATGCACCGCAATTGTATGACCTATCATCTGGGGCAAAATAGTGGAGGCACGCGACCATGTCTTTATCACTGCCTTTTGTCCTCCGCGGTTAATCGTCTCCACCCTTTTCAAAAGTTTAGCCTCCACAAAGGGACCTTTCTTTGTCGACCTTCCCATTTATTTTCTCCGCTTAACGATTAGCTTGTCAGTGCGCTTGTTCTTGCGGGTCTTATACCCTAGGGCTGGTTTGCCCCAAGGGGTCTTGGGGTTCATCCCACGAGGGGACTTGCCCTCCCCCCCTCCATGGGGGTGATCACGAGGGTTCATTGCTGAACCCCTAACTGTGGGGCGACGACCTAACCATCTACTGCGCCCTGCCTTACCTAAGTTTATATTTTGGTGATCAACATTGCCAACTTGCCCAATGGTAGCCATACATTGGCTGAGGATTTTGCGCACCTCCCCTGAGGGCAACCTCACCAAGGTATATTTATCCTCCCTCCCCATAACCTGGGCAGCGGTTCCAGCGCCCCGCACCAATTGCCCCCCCTTGCCCAGTTGAAGCTCGATATTGTAAATCACCGTGCCAACAGGGATCTGCCTCAGGGGCAAGGCATTGCCCGGTTTTACCTCGCTACCATCACCTGAGGTGATAATGTCACCCACGGCTAAACCCAGGGGAGCAAGGATATAGCGTTTCTCCCCATCGGCATATTCAATCAATGCGATACGTGCTGAGCGATTTGGGTCATATTCGATGGCTATGACCTCTCCGGAGATGCCAACCTTATTTCGCTTAAAGTCGATAATGCGAAGCATCCGCTTAGCCCCACCACCATGATGGCGCACTGTTAACTTGCCATGGCTGCGCCCTGCCTTCTTCTTCAAGGGCACGATAAGCGATTTCTCCGGTTCCTTTTTAGTAATCTCCTCAAAGGTGGAACCAGTCATACCCCTCCTTCCTGGAGAGGTGGGTTTATATACCTTAAGCGCCATTTTTCTGCCTTTCTCTATACTCCTTCGAAGATCTCAATTTTATCCCCCGGTTTGAGAGTCACCACCGCCTTCTTCCAAGGCAAAGTCTTCACCCGATACCTTCCCCTCCGTGTCTTGCCAGGGACGGCTATGACATTTACCGCTACCACCTTTACCTTGAAAGCCTTCTCCACCGCCTGTTTGATCTGATATTTGTTAGCCGTCTTAGCTACTTCGAAGGTATACTTATTTTGCTCTTGTAGAGCAGTGTTCTTTTCACTGATTATAGGGCGCCGCAATACTTCATAGAGATTCATTTTTCTCCCTTAATGCTGTAGAGCAAGTTGCTTCCTCCCCCAAATCTGCTCCACCTGGCGCACAGCATCCACGGTTATCACCACGAATTTATAGGAGAGGAGGTCTAGCACGCTAAGTAGGGCAGCAGGTAGAGTCCTCGTCCTAGATATATTTTGAGCTGATTTAATTACATTGACCTCTGGTTTAGGAGTGACAATGAGGACTGAGGAATCTACGCCTAGCGCCTTCAGCCACTGCACCATCTTTTTAGTGCTAGGCTGAGCTAGCTCTAATTGCTCCACTAGTATAAGCTCACCATTTTTAGCTTTGGCAGAAAGTAGGCACTTTAGTGCCAAGCGACGCATCTTCTTGGGCATCCGCTGCCTGTAGCTTCTGGGGTGGGGACCAAAGACCACGCCTCCCCCTCTAAGGAGTGGCGATTTCACTGTCCCCCGCCTTGCCCTGCCAGTATGTTTTTGCGAAAAGGGTTTCCTGGTGCTTCCTGAAACTTCTCCCCTTGTCTTGGTGCTTGCTGTGCCCAACCGAGAGTTAGCTAATTGCCTTACCATAGCTTGATGCACTACTGTCTCCCTAAAATGCACAGCAAAAATATCATCGCTTATTTCCATATGGGCAACAACCCTTCCTGATGTGTTGTGAACTGGAACCTGCATTTATCTTCTACCTCGATTTCCTAATCAGCAAAAGTCTCTTGATAGCACCGGGAACTGCTCCTTTAATCACAAGAAGATTGCGAGCCGGGTCAGCCTGAACTACCTCCAGCCGGCGCACAGTTACCCTCCTATTCCCCATATGCCCAGCCATACGGGTCCCCTTTAGCACCCTCCCAGGGAAGGTAGTGCCACCGATAGAGCCAGGGGCTCGATGGCGGTCAGACTGACCATGAGTTTTGGGGCCACCACTGAAATGGTATCGCTTCACCACCCCAGCAAAGCCTTTTCCCTTAGATGTGCCAATAACATCAACCCTATCACCTGGCTTGAAGATGCCCACGTCTATCTTTTGTTTCAATTGAACGGAGGTTGGGTCATCGATTTCAAACTCCCTGAGATGCTTAAGCTGCTCCCCCACACCCTTGAGATGACCCTTTTCTGGGGAGTTAAGTCTTCTTGTCTCACCAAAACCAAGCTGCACCCCATTATAGCCATCCTTAGCCTGGGTTTTAATCTGGGTCACAAAGCAAGGTCCTGCCTCAATAGCAGTTACCGCCTGTGCTGTGCCATCTTCCTTGAAAATCTGGATCATGCCCAATTTTCTTCCAATAAGCCCTGATACCATGTCAATCACCATTACGATTTTATCTCTACATCAACCCCTGAGGGTAGGTTTAGGCGAGTTAGAGCCTCAATAGTCTTCGAGGTAGGGTCTAGGATGTCAATGAGTCGCTTATGGGTGCGAATCTCAAATTGCTCCTGAGAATCTTTATCAATGAAAGGAGAGCGGATGACGCAGAACTTCTGAATATGCGTTGGCAAAGGTACAGGACCAGCCACACCTGCTCCAGTTCGCTCTGCTGTCTCCACGATCTGCATTACAGATTGATCCAATATTCTATGGTCAAATGACTTTAGCTTGATACGAATCCTTCGCTTAGGCATAGTTCATCGTCCTCTTACAGTCTGCTCCAGGGAAGATGGCACCTCTTGATAGTGTCGAAACTCCATGGAATAGGTAGCCCTCCCTTGGCTTAGGGAGCGGAGCTCAGTAGCATGGCCAAAGGTCTCCCCCAAAGGGATGAGACCTTGAATTACCCTGGTTTCGCCTTGCACCTCAATGCCTTCAATTTGTGCTCTCCTTGTCTCAAGTGCAGCGATTATATCACCCAGAAATTGCTCTGGGGTGGCAACTTCTAACTTCATGATTGGTTCAAGGAGCACGGGCTTAGCCTGACGCACAGCTTCCTTTAGGGCAATTGACCCAGCCATCTTGAAAGCCACCTCGGAGGAGTCCACCTCGTGGAAGCTACCATCATAAAGAGTTACCTTAATGTCTACTATAGGGTAACTTGCTAATACCCCCCTTTGTAAAGCCTCATTTACACCAGCTTCCACTGCGCGGATAAACTCCTTGGGTATGACTCCACCTTTAGCTTGGTCGACAAACTGGAAACCGCCACCCCTCTCTATAGGCTCAACCTTGAGCCAGACATGACCGTACTGCCCTCTCCCACCAAATTGCTTGATAAACCTCCCCTCAGCTCTGGCTAAATGAGTAATTGTCTCCTTGTAAGCAACCTGAGGTTTGCCTACCTTTGCCTCCACCCTAAAATCGCGTCGCATATGTTCTATAAGAACCTCAAGGTGTAGTTCCCCCATTCCAGAGATTATCGTTTGCCCTGTCTCAGGGTCATAATGTGTCCTGAAGGTGGGATCCTCTTCAGCTAACTTAGCTAGAGCCTCTCCTATCCTGTCCTGGTCAGTTTTAGTCCTGGGCTCGATGGCAACCGAGACTATTGGCAAGGGGAAACTTATAGACTCGAGAAGAACAGGCTGAGAGAAATCACACAAAGTGTCACCAGTAAAGGTATTCTTTAAGCCTAAAGCAGCGGCTATGCCCCCAGCACAAACCTCATCGATCTCCTCACGGTGATTAGCATGCATTCGAAATAATCTGCCCAAACGCTCTTTCCTCCCCCTGGCGGGGTTGAACAATTGAGTTCCTGTTTTTATCTTGCCTGAATACACTCTAAAATATACCAGCCTTCCCATAAAGGGGTCGGAGACTGCTTTGAAGGCTAGGGCAGCGAAAGGCGCCGCTTCATCAACAGGGCAACTGGCCACCCTTCCTGTTTTGGGTTCGATACCTTGAACCGGTGGCATATCCAATGGTGAAGGAAGATAATTTACTATAGCATCTAAGAGTGGTTGGATGCCCTTGTTCCTTAAAGCACTGCCACAAAGGACAGGGGTCAGCTTATTTGCTACACAGGCTCTTCTTAAAGCGGCTTTAATATCTGAGGCAATAAGGCTTCTCCCCTCAATATAAGCCCACATAAGCTGATCATCGTTTTCAGCCAATTTTTCGATCAATTTTCTTCTTTGTTCCTGAGCCATTTCCATATAATCCTCAGGGATGCCCGACTTGACCGGCTGGGAATTAGGGTCCTCCGGGAAAGTCCAAGCAATATTCTCCACTAGGTCAATAACTCCGTTAAAGGATTTCTCTTCTCCCAAAGGCAATTGTATAGGTAGCGCTTTGGCATTTAGCCTTTTCTCTATCATAGCTATAGTATTATAGAAGTCAGCACCTATGCGATCCATTTTATTGATAAAGCAAATCCGAGGGACACGATACTTATCGGCTTGGTGCCAAACTGTCTCCGATTGGGTTTGAACCCCTGCCACCGCATCGAAGACAACTACTCCGCCATCGAGAACCCTTAAACTGCGCTCCACCTCAGCGGTGAAATCCACGTGCCCCGGGGTATCAATAATGTTAATACGATGTCCTATCCAGTAGCAAGCGGTGGCAGCAGAAGTGATGGTAATGCCACGCTCCTGCTCTTGCTCCATCCAATCCATCACCGCTGTCCCCTCATCTACTCCCCCAATCTTGTAGGTGCGTCCGGTGAAATAAAGTATCCTCTCAGTGATGGTAGTCTTACCAGCATCTATATGGGCAATTATGCCAATATTCCGTATCTGCTCCAGAGGAAAAGTCTCCACTACCTTTTTCTCCGATCCAGGTCTTGTTAATGAATGAGATTGGATTGATGACTTTGTTACCATCGGAAGTGCACGAAAGCCCTATTTGCTTCAGCCATCTTATGTAATTCTTCTCGCTTCTTGACGGTGGCTCCCCGCCCTTGAGCGGCGTCCATAATCTCCTCAGCAAGCTTCTCCGCCATTGACTTGCCGCTCCTTGCTCTGGCTGATTTCACTAGCCAGCGAATTGCCAATGAAGTGCCACGCTCTTTTCTTACCTCCACAGGAACACGATAGGTAGCCCCAGCTACACGGCGAGGCTTGACCTCAAGGAGGGGGGTGGCATTCATAATCACCTGCTCCAAGAGGCTGCCAGGAGCCTTTTCGGTTCGTTGCGCACAAAGGTCAAGCGCAGTATAGACAATCCGCTCCGCCTTTCTCTTCTTGCCATACTTCATCACCTTGTGAATAACCTTGGCTACCGTCTGGCTATTATATTTAGCCTCAGGGGTTATTTCCCTCTTTATTACTCTTCCTCGTCTTGGCATCTTTTACTCCAAAGAAAAGGCTCGGGTAGTCTTCCTACATTACTAAACTGGCAAAAATCTCAGGCGCTCTTACCCGAGCCCTTAGCTAGTTTCGTTCCATATCTGCTGCGACCTTGTCGCCGACCAGCTACACCACCTGAATCTAAGGTGCCACGGATAATGTGGTACCTCACCCCAGGCAAGTCCTTTACCTTACCCCCTCGAATCAGGACTACAGAATGTTCTTGAAGGTTATGCCCCTCTCCAGGGATGTAAGCAGTTACCTCCATACCATTTGTTAGTCTCACTCGAGCGATTTTACGCAATGCAGAATTAGGCTTCTTGGGGGTCATGGTCTTAACCTGAACGCAGACCCCCCTCTTCTGCGGAGAACCTTTGCCCCGTTTTGCCTTGCCCTTAAGCGCATTGAACCTAAAGTGCAATGCTGGGGCTTTAGTTTTCTGGCTTTTTTTCTTTCGCCCCTGCCGAACAAGCTGGTTAATTGTAGGCACTCTTTCCTCCTCGAACCCAAACTATTACTTTACTATTATTTGTAAAGGATGTCAAGGATAATGTAGTCAAGAAGCTAGAATGACACCACTTGGGCGGGGTCCATCTACAAAAAGAATAGACCTCCTTCTTTGTTTAAATATATACGGTAGTTCACAGATAAACTCTCCA
>SDBU01009416.1_pt1 | contig 10944 bp, 7 predicted proteins | sample 2277071 | NCBI WGS metagenome assembly SDBU01 (sample SAMN10397929, study PRJNA504765) | marine sediment metagenome | isolation source: marine sediment core GS08_GC12, 126 cmbsf | place: Arctic Ocean: Gakkel Ridge, Loki's castle | collected 2008
ATAGTAGTCCCCTTTTGCCCTGAGTCTTCTTTGTCGGGAATAAACCATACCGATTTCATGAACGCCGTTTGGTGCAGGCGAACTGTGAGGATACCGGAAGAGTGGAAAGGGAAGCGCATTCTTCTCCACTTCCAGGCGGTCGATTACGACGCGACGGTATGGGTCAATGGCAAGGAAATCCATCGCCACCGCGGGGGATTCACCCCATTCACGTGCGACCTTGAAGGAATCGCTCAACCGGGCCGGGAGATGACAATAGTCGTTCGTGCCAGGGATTACCCGACTACACCTCAACCCAGGGGCAAGCAATCGACCGAACGCGAGAATTCCGGCTGCCTCTACACCCGCACCACAGGTATCTGGCAGACAGTGTGGATGGAGCCGGTTCCACACTGCGCGCTGAAACGCCCGCGCATAACGCCCGACGTGGCGAACGGGATGATCAGACTTGACCAGCCGATAAAGAGCAGCAGGTGCGGGCTCAGACTAAGGAGCACCTTGAGCTATAACCAGGAGAAGATTTGCACTGAGGAGTGCCCCGCCGATCTCGATTTCTCACCAGTGCTTTGCTTTAATATCCCCGAAGAGCACCGGCATCTTTGGGCTCCAGGCGATCCCCATTTGTATGATCTGGAAATCGAGTTGGTCGATGCCCGAGGCAAGATTATCGACCGTGCCGGAAGCTATGCAGGCCTCCGAAGCGTGACTATCGACGGGAAAGCGGTGAAGATAAACGGCGAGACCGTGTTCCAGCGTCTCGTGCTCGATCAGGGATACTATCCTGACGGCATAATGACTGCACCAAACGATGAAGCTCTCGAGCGGGACATAAGGCTCAGCATGGACGCCGGATTCAACGGCGCCAGGCTTCATCAGAAAGTATTCGAAGAACGGTTTCTCTATCACGCTGACCGTCTCGGATACCTTGTGTGGGGTGAGTTCGCCGATTGGGGCTGTGCAGGTTTCGGCCCGGAAAACGACCATCATAGAATCGGCCCAACCCACATAACTCAATGGTTTGAAGTCCTGGACAGGGATTACTCCCACCCCTGCATCATCGGCTGGTGCCCAATGAATGAAGCTGAGCAGGTGATCACCGATAAGATAACAGCTCTTGAAGACGCGCAGAAAGGCATGTTCCTCGCGGCAAGAGCAATCGACTCCACACGGCCGATCCTTGACGTCTCGGGCTATTCACATCTCGTGCCCGAATCCGACATCTACGATTCCCATGACTATGAACAAGGCGCGGAGAAGTTAAGGATCAACCACCGGGGTCTTGGAGAGGGCAAACCGTTTATCAACGACTCGGAAGGACGCCCCATCTCGATACCTTATCGCGGCCAACCGTATTTCGTCAGCGAATTCGGGGGTATATGGTGGAACCCAGATGTGAGTGATGATGAGAACTCATGGGGTTACGGCGAACGCCCGAAAACACTCGATGGATTCTACCAGCGTTTCAAAGGTCTGTGCGATGTGCTGCTCGACAATCCCGACATGTTCGGCTACTGTTACACACAGCTAACCGACGTGTTTCAGGAGCAGAACGGGATTTTCACATTCGATCGAAAACCTAAGTTTGAACTCGAAAGGCTCCGTGCCATACAGCAGCGTAAGGCCGCCATCGAAAAGCTGAAAGGAAAGGACTGACATTGCCAATGGAAGGAAGATATATGAGACATTCACAACCGGGCCCCGTCGACACCACAAGCAGTCCACGCGCCGCTTTGAAGACGTTGCCATTCACGGACGTCTCGCTGCTGGGAGGCTTCTGGGCAAACCGACAAAAAGTCAACCGCGACTCCTCTCTCAAACATGGGTACGAGATGCTGAAAGAAGTCGGCACACACCAGAACTTCCTCCTCGCTGCAGGCAAGAAGAGCGGTACCTGGAGCGGCCACCGCTCGCGCGATTCGGACCTCTACAAGTGGCTCGAGGCGGTGGCATATGAGCTTGCCACAAGACCTGACGGTGAATTGCAGGAAATGGCTGACGAGGCAATCGAACTCATCGTCTCCACCCAGGCTGAAGACGGTTACATCAATACCTATTACCAGCATCTCGCGCCGGACAAACGCTGGAGCGATATCGAATTTGGCCATGAGTTGTACATGGCGGGACACCTCATACAGGCAGCCATAGCGCACCGACGAGCGACCGGGAAAGATGACCTGCTTCAAGTTGCTCGTCGTTTTGCCGATTATATCGGCTCGGTTTTCGGCCCGGACAAGCATAAGGTTGTGCCTGGGCACCCGGAAATTGAAATGGCTCTCATCGAACTCTCCCGCGAGACGAACGACGAGTGCTACCTCGATCTTGCGGAATTCTTCATTGATCAAAGGGGCTACAACACCCTCGGCAACCGGTTCTATGGCAGCTGGTATTACCCCGACCACGTCCCCGTCCGTGAGGCTTCGAAAATCGAAGGCCATGCTGTCAGAGCGCTCTACCTCGTCGCTGGGGTGACCGACGCCTACATGGAGACTGGCGAGGAATCACTTCTGCACGCCCTTGAAACGCAGTGGAGCGACATGACGCGCAGGAAAATGTATATAACCGGCGGTGTCGGCTCTCGTCACCACGGCGAGTCCTTTGGCGACGAATACGAGCTGCCGAACGACAGGTCTTACTGCGAGACTTGCGCCGCCATCGCAAGCATAATGTGGAACTGGAGGATGCTGCTCGTCACGGGTGAAGGTTGCTACGCCGACATCATCGAGCGCACACTTTACAATGGCTTCCTCAGCGGAGTATCCATCGATGGCAAGAAGTTCTTTTACCTGAACCCTCTTCTCAGCAGCGGAGATTTCGAACGCTCGAAATGGTTCGGCTGTGCATGCTGTCCGCCGAACGTCATGAGGCTCATGTCCTCAATGCAGCACTACATAGCGACGGGCGACGAAAACGGCATGCAATTACATCAGTACATCCCGTCGAGAATAGAGTCAATCCGCGACCACAAGCACATTGCCTTGAGTGTTGATACGAACTACCCGTGGGAAGGATTAGTCAGAATAACCATCGAGGACTCACACGGCGGCCCGTGGAGTCTTTCTACGAGAATACCGGAATGGTGCGACAAGCCCTCCTTGCGAGTTAACGGAAAGACTAAGGAGCCCGGTACAACGAAGGGTTACGCCGTCGTTAATCGCAAATGGGCGAAAGGCGACACCTTGGAGGTTGAAATGCCGATGGAACCGCGATTTACCGTGTCACATCCAAAGGTCTATGCAAATCGCGGCAACGTCGCCATCGAACGGGGACCTCTCGTGTATTGCCTGGAGCAGGCCGACCATGACGCTTCAGTAAATATACTTGATGTCGAGATCGACACGTCTGCATCCCTTGAGACTGAATGGCATGATGATATCCTCGGCGGCGTTATGGTAATAAAAGCCAGGGGCGATTCGGTCGATTATGGACCTTGGGAAGATGAGATTTACAGGACGCTTGCGAACGGACAATCTAAAAGGCGACCCATTCACTTGACCGCTGTTCCCTTCCATGCCTGGGCCAACCGCGGCAAGGGCGTAATGCGCGTCTGGATCTCAGGAGCCGAAATTCCGTAGAGCGCTCTTAGCCGCCTCTTACGAGTCTGAAAAGCTTGGATGGCGAGAGAAAATCCAGAGCAAAATAACGGAAACCCAGAATCATCTCAGAAACAAGACCGCTGATCCCTCTTCAGGCAATCCACGAAAATCCAGGTCCTTTATCATCAACTCTTCACCGAACATGTTGCAGGGCCCGAATTCCCTGCCCTCCCAGTGCAATTCATATCTCTTGTCAGGAATCAGCGCTTTGAGCTTCAGGCCTTTTTCGATAAGGCGGCCCGGAGTGCGAAAGACAAACACAAGCGCTTCTTTTTTGTCCGGCATGAGAAATTCGAAACCAATGAGCCGTCCCCTGTAATCGTCTCTACGGGGTTGTTCAGTCAAATGATACATGTCTGCTTTACTGACGAACGGCCTGACCCTTTCCTTGTAGAAGCGGATGTTCTCGATGAGCCTTTCCCTGATCCGTTTCGGTAATTCCGGAAGAGGCTGTGAAAGACCGAAGACATTCAGCATGGAAATCCGGCAGTAGTAGTCCAACTTGTACGGCTCGATCTTGCCTTCTTTCAACTTCAGTGGATTGACACATCCGGTCGTGTCCGACCATACCCAGTGGAGGCATCTGCTCGGGGCCATCATCATGGTAGCTCCCCAGAACAGCTGGAGGCTGTGCACCGGCATGTCCGGATCACTCAAATAAGCCGTGCTGGCGTATTTCATCAACCCGAGGTCTATCCTCAGTCCGCCCGAAGAGCAGTTCTCAATCATTACCTGCGGATGCTTCTGCCTGATTCTTGTCAACAACCGGTAGTACCCGAGATAGTGCTCATAGAGTCCATCGCCGGACTGGTGGCCATGGTCCGTCCTGTTGCATCCTGCACCCACATCGACATTGTAGTCCACCTTCAACCAGTCAACACCATACTCGGTAATGATTCCATCAAGGATCCCAAATGCCCATTCCACAGCGTCAGGATTACCCAGGCAAATGGCCCCGAGACCCTTGCCATCCCGCATCTGAAGCAATTCGGAATGTGTTTCATTGAGCTTCGCCTTTTCACCAACGGCCTCTATCTCGCACCATATGCCGAATTTCATTCCTCTTGATCTCACGAAGTCGCCGAGTTCTTTTACGCCTTCCGGAAACCTCTTACGATTAACATCCTGCCAATCTCCTCTGACGTCGTACCATGACGCATCTTCATCACCAAACCATCCGGCATCCAGGACACACACTTCCATGCCAAGTTCCGCTGCGACATTGACGTTCTGCTTGAAGACGTTGCTGTTGATGCCGCCGTCCTCATACGGCCACCAGTGGTTCCATTCCACTGGGCATCTATCAGCGAACTCGTTCTTCGGGTACCAGTATTTCCGTCCCCATCTCTGAAGTTCTGAAGCGGCATTATCGATGTCACCCGGCATCCCAAGCGCCGTGATTACATGTATCCCTTCGAATCGTTCAGACCTCTTGAGCTTCTTTGTGAACTCCCAGGGGTTAAGTCCTCCGGAAATGAGATAAGTTCCGTCCTCCTTAGGCTCGAAGCGGTAGATCCAGTTGCCGGACCAGGCGATCGTGCTGATCATGACCCCCCGGCTATTATGCTCGAGAGCGAACCAGGGATGCGTCTGACTGCTGGAGCGCCCGCTGGAGGATTGAAGACACACAGTTCCGCCAAGCGGCTGAATCACTTGACTGAATTCCTTCGCCCAGCCGCTGGTGAAATAGCGCAGTTGGTGGTCGCCTCGTGGCAGCTTCAAGCAGAAAGCATCAAGCCGCTGCACCGCGACGGGGTCTTTACCGATATTTGTCGCCGTGGCCCATTTCTCGATTACCTTAGTTCCCGGAAAGAACCGGACAAACAAGTCGACGCGGATACCGAGGCCATCGTGCTGAGTTCTTATCCTTTGGACCATGGTTCCCCGTTCCAACTTCACGCTCTTGTGCCCGACAAATCTGAATTCAGGATCACAGCTCGAATATTGCTTCCCATCGCATTGGATGATGAATTCGGGAGAAGCACTCTCCGTGACCCACGAACGAGCACTTTCGCGGAGGCCGAAATGCTTGGTGCTTAGCCCTCCTGCAGTCTGAAGAGTGTATAGAATGTCGGGGCTTCCGATATCGATAAGTGGCATTTAAGTGTTACTTCTTCTTGCGTCCATTGCCGAGGCTCTTCGCTTTGTCGTCAGCCATTCCCGCCATGTTCTTGGCCACATCTCCTTCCCGGTAGTAGGTGTCCCGCGACTTGAAAAGAGAGAATCGCTATCATACCGATCAGTGACAATAGAAATATGTGATTGGTGAGCTCGTGCCTCGTTGAGGATGTCATCTTTCTCGTCCACCTGCTTTCGAGAAGGGTTTCCACTACTTAGATTCGGTAAATTACCATGGGAGATTACAGACTTTCCAGAATCATTTTCCCCCTTTCCATGAATGCTGGCTCAATGCTACTCTGGAATAAGTATCACGATGGAGACAGTCAATTAACGGCGGGAGAGTTTTGAGACACAAAGTCCTTTTCCTCTGCACGGGCAACTCGTGTCGAAGCCAGATGGCGGAAGGTCTTGTGCGGCATTTCATGTCCGAGAACTTCGAGCCTTACTCCGCGGGATTGATCCCCGGCATTGTCGATCCGCGGGCGATCGAAGTGATGAACGAGATCGGGATAGACATATCGAGCCAGCGGTCAAAGCACGTGGACGAGTTCGTTGATATGCCCTTCGATCTCGTCGTGACCGTCTGTGATTACGCCAAAGAGAACTGCCCCGTTTTACCGGGAGCAAGCAGAACCATACACATCCCATTCAGAGACCCCATCGATGCGGCCGGCACCGAGGAAGAAATCCTTCAGGTCTTTCGTGACGTAAGAGATCAGATCAAAGACCAAATCCCCATGCTCCTGAAAAACGAGTTCCCCTCCTGATTTCGAACTTGTTATCAGGCAGGTCACATGGCTCAGGTCTCTGAGCTATAGGCTGGTCATCATTCACATGCTGATGCCTCGCTTTAATCGCCAGGACCTGCTAAGGACGAAAGTGCTAATCCTCCTGCTCGTCATCGTCAGTAGTATCTTCTGCAGACTCTTCTTCTTCTTCTTCTGCTTCGGCAGCCTTTTTTTCTATAAGAGAATCGAGGTCCGTTTCCTTGAAATACTCCATGATCGCCATAATCTTCTCGTCCCAATCAAGCGCCTCGAGCTTCTCCGTCGAGCCCTCTTCCATATAGTATCTCAGAGCATCCAACAAGGACTCCCGCTGTGATTTCGATAAGGAAAGGAACACGGACACGTATTCCTTTATCTCGTCCGGCTCTTTCAAGCGAACCCTTCTGAGAAGGCGTTTCTGGTTTTCTTCCAGAGGCATAACTGACGTTATCGTCAAGATAACTCCGTCGGGATAGAATTCCATGTCTGAGAAATCCCATTTGATGATGTTCGCATCGTCTTTCATTTGCTCCTTTACAGCTTCCCTCCCGGTCTCGTCCTTATCCTCATCAGAGTTCTCTTTGTCTTTTGTCGGTTCCGGGAACACATATATTATTGATCCCGGCATTGATATCTCATGCTCGAATGCGTGCGATGGGGAGAAGAACGCGAGTGCCGTTGCGAAGGAGGATAATAAGCTACCCATCAACTCACCAAAAGCCTCGACCGTCCCGTATCTCAGCTTGATCTCCTCCTCGAAGCCTTTGTGGAATCCACCGTCATCGAACAGGTATCGCTCGACTTCTTCGATCGGTATGTGGTCACCGTTTTCCTTGCTGGTCACCAGATCGTGTAGCTTCTCAACGATCCAGACTTTAATATCTTCCTCTACTTCCTCTACGACTTCATGATCGAAATGTATGTTTTCGATGACACCGAGTTGCATGAGGTCATAAGCGATCTTCAACAATTCTTCCGAGACCGGGTCATCAAAGAGCGTCTTAACTTCGAATTCCATCGGCATACAGAACATCATATGGAACACGACGGAATTCCATCTCTTCAGGAACGGCAACACAGTCTTCTTGGTGTAATCCTTCAGGGCCCGCAGGTCGTATTCCTTTCCAAGATCGCTTTCTATTGCTGCCAATGCTATATCGATGACGATGTCGGTGATCGTGTTCAAGTTTGTGTCCAGTTCGTCCTTTGAAAAGTAATCGTGGAACCTCTCGACATAGGTTATGCTTTTCACCAGTATGAAGTCCTGGACGATGATTCGCCCCTCGTTGTAGGCAAATCTGACGTTCTCTTGTTCGTCTGTTATCAGTGCGTTCTCCGGAACGACAAGCTTCCAGCGAAAATCATCATGTATTTTCCCCTCCGAACGCCATCTCCCGTGGAACCGACCAGGCGACCGTTTATGGAAGTAGAACCTTTTTTCCGCGGGAATGACCATGTCTTCACTGAAGTCGACAGGCTGCTCGGGCTCGACTTCCTCGCCCGTCTCCGGATCTTCTTCCTTCTCATGCTGTTCGATGTAGAATTCAACTTCGCGTTCCACTCCACCGTTTTCATCGATGACGGTCGTGAATTTGTAGTGGTAAGTTTTGCAACCCAGTAAAGCGCAGACTGACAACAAAACAAGAGTGAGAGAGAAAGTTCTCATCTGACTTCTCCTAATTGACGCCAAGCACAGGTTGTGAATATGTCTGATTATCTTGCTATTTCATCTTCTCGAGCTTCTTCCAGCAGTAGAGGAGCGAGCGCGGGATGTGGAAAAAGCCTTTCCAGCGGCTGCCTTTGAACCGGTGTGTTACGTTTCCGAAGTTGTCGAGGTAGCCAAACCATTCGCCATATTCCGGGTCGGGGAAATGCGACCACGTGTAGTCATGTATTTTACTGAACCATTCCAGGAATTTCTCGTTGCCCGTCAATTCATAGGCACGCAGACAGCCGTACAGCGCCTCTACGTGGGCCCACCATAGCTTCATGTGCCACTCGAGCTGTGTGGGCGAAAAGCCCTCGCTGTCAATATAATAGAAAAGCCCGCCGTCTTCATCGTCCCATCCCATTTTGATGGCGTTGAGCATTATTTCCGAAGCGAGAGCTATCCGTTTCTTATCGCCTCGGCGCTCAAGCTCGTCCATCATAAACCACATCGACTCGATAACATGGCCCGGGTTGATGATTCGTCCGTCGGGGCCGGCGGGCCGGCTGCCATCCGGATTGGCGAACTCGAAGATGATCTTTCTCTCTTTGTCCAAGACTGTATCCATCACGATGTTCAGGTTTTCTTCGATAATCCCATCATACAGCATGTCGGGAACGAACTCGTTGAGCATCCCCGTGATCGCAGTCATCATCATCGGAAAAGCATGGTCCACGAGGCGCGGAGCATCGGGCAGCTTTTTGTTGTACTTGCCTTTCGGGTTATCCATCCTTTCCAATATTCGCCGATAAGTCTTGACCGCCATCTCCGTGGCCCAGCCCTCTCCGCTTGCGGCGCCGTATTCTGCCAGGGCCGAGACCGCGAAGAGGTCGGAGAAAATGTTGTAGGGCGCGACAGTCGGCTTCCCGTCGCGGGCAAGCATGAAATACCAGTCCAGCTTGTCATCATGGCCGTGGTCCCTTATGAACTCGATGCCGAGCTTCGCCGCCTCGAGCCAGCCATCACGCTTCTCAAGCGTACGGTACAGGTGGGAGAACATCCAGGCCTCGCGGCAGATCATCCACATGCTCTTCTCGTCTGAGTAAGGCTTTCCGTCGCGGTCGAGGCAGTGGAGATAGCCCCCGTACTCCCTGTCCAGTGAGTATTTTTCCCAGAAAGGCACAACATCATCGAGCAGGGCCGTCTTGTACTTATCTGCAAGCTCGGTATAATTCAGCGAAACCATCTTTTCCCTCCGTGTTCATTTGGACCTGGAATCTGCCCTTTCAACCGGCGAATAACGATTCTCCCGTGATATCGAAGAGAAATGCCAGCGAAATCGGCGCGTTCGTCCAACCCGAATATATGCTCCCCTGTCCGCCTTCCCATCGATCACCGCCGCCCCAGTCGCCCGTTTTCGTGTCGTACAGACCTCGCCAGCATCCCTTGAACCAGGGTTCCTCGGATTTGTCCTGAATCAGTGCCAGAAACTCAAGCGAGCGGTCGAATGCTCTGCGATATTTCTCCTCGCGACCGAATAGAAGCCAGGCATGGTACAGCCCCAGAGTGGCCCAATTCTGTGTGTATATCAGATCTGCGAGATGAGGAGCTGCCGGCGACTCATCGTGTTCCGCGGGGAAATGCCCTGTTTCATACTGATGCTTGACAAGCAGATCTGCGGCGGACCTCGCGGTCTCACGCGCCAAAGGCATATCGAATTGTTTCGCAGCTATTGAACCCGCCAAAGCGAGATAACCGTATTCCGACAGAGTCCACGGAAGGCCCGTAATCGTCGGGTTTCGCGAATCTGATAAATGCTTCGGCAGGCCTGAAGAAGCATACTCGAAGTATTTCCTGACGACATCGGTGTAGTCGATCTCCGAATCCATTGCGGCGGCATGAGCGAATGCCATCGTTGTGAGCCCCAGCCAGTGGGGGCTCAGGTTTGTGCCCTCCAGTCCCTTTTCATACGGCGCGTCCTTTCCGTTTTCGTCGAGGTGTTCGTAGTAATCCATCATGTGGTTTCGCAGTGCACGCGCAGCGGCGATGCCGGTTTCCCTCAGTTCCTCTCTGCCGCGACTGGCGAGGGCGAGCAGCAAGGTGACCACCCACGCATTGTCGTCGACCCAGCAATACTCAGAAGACAGCGGCATCGACCAGCCCCAGAGAGCTTTTGTCGAATCGTCTTCCTTAACGTGTCTGAGCGCGCTGCGTTTGGTCAGGAACTTGATGAGGTTGTCCGCGACGGTATTGAGCGATTGGTCCTTCATAACTTTGGCTGCAAGCTCGAACATCAGGGCCGTCTGGAAATTGCAGTCCGCACGCCGATGCTCGAGTACTAATATCCCTGACGAGATTTCCGTCTGGCAGTAGAAGTTGTCGTTTATCTTCTCCAGGGCCTCATTGTCACCCGCGACGACGATTCTCTCGGCAACGCCCCAGAAACCGTCGTTTGGTCTCATGATTCCGGAATTTCTGAACCAATCGACGTTTCGCCTGACAACTGAAAGCTTATCCATGAAATGAAGCCCCAAATAAACGTTTCCGTCTCGAACCTCAGTAGCTGCCGGTTGGATAATACTCTATTCCCTTGTCTCATATTAATGAAAAAGTGAAGAAGCAGATGGTACGTATGACTAATATTCCTGAGACATCCATCCGATATATAGGGTACATATGTGCAAAGAGTGGTCAATCCTTGAAGGGGTGCAACATGGCTGAGAGCAGTAAGACTCCTGAAAAGCCGATAGCCTTTACCCGCATAGGAATCCAGGCTCTCGCGTTGATGGTTGTTATTCCAGCGCTCCTGATTGTC
>SDBU01009417.1_pt1 | contig 10943 bp, 7 predicted proteins | sample 2277071 | NCBI WGS metagenome assembly SDBU01 (sample SAMN10397929, study PRJNA504765) | marine sediment metagenome | isolation source: marine sediment core GS08_GC12, 126 cmbsf | place: Arctic Ocean: Gakkel Ridge, Loki's castle | collected 2008
CTGAGACACTTGATGGTTACAGAGCTGAACGCATGTTTGTTCCGGCGATGCGTGTCTGAAATGTACCTCTTCGGGGGGATATGCAAAAAACCCCAACATGTGTTTTTGATAACATAAAACTTGACAGCCCATGCTACCTACTCTGTAAACTCTTAATATGGATATTCTACCTCTCCCTTTTTCTGGATGTCAACGACAAAGCGTCAGAGATGCCATACCGCCGTCATCAGCCGGAATCAGATCATACAGCCAGGAACGGGATTTGGCAAAGTTCTATAACCATTTGCCTTAGCACCTGATGGGAATCTATAGCATATATTAGGTATCAATCTTTGCACCAAAAACTCTTGATCTCAAAATAGTCCTTCTCTAGCCCAATGTTCATGCCAATCCATGCAGTTTGTTTTCAGCATTTAATTCTTGCATATCATTGATCAAGGCAGAGCCTTTCCTAACATTCCCTAATCATTTAGAGTTTTTTGAGTGAAGGAATGTTCCATTTTTCGGAAAGAATATTCATAGGGATTACTGTATATGGTTACAAGAAACGGCTTAATATCCGTATGTGCTGCTTCCGCCGCTTTCCGTTCCTCTACGCCCATAGCGCCTGTCTCCGATGCAGCGGCGGTAGTTGATAGCGGCAGAACTGAAGCAAGCTCCAGAGAAGAGTGATAGGCACATGGCGTAGGAAATGGGAGTTCATCATACTAGAGTTGGAACGATTTGCAGAGAGGAAAAGAATAAAGGAACGATGGCTAAATGAAGTGCGTCAGGAAGCGCCGCATATTCTACAGTGATATTGCTCTGTAATGTTATTTCCCGGGCGTTTTCAGGTATATCCTCATTTATTGCACGCCAAAAGGGTATTTTTTATAAGATTTCTTATAAAATAAACGATCCTTTTTGCGCAATAAAAAAGGCGTCATTTCGAGGCTTCTGTAGCCTCGGCACCAGAAGCTTGGTAGTCATAGTTTGGTTTTATTAGGACCAGAATCCCCAAGGCTATCTTCTCAATTGATCAGTTAACCCTAATCTCCTTGGGGTAACATGGCAACCCCCATTTTTTGCATACCTTAACTTCCGCCCTATTGCCATTTACCCGACTCCAAAGAAGCCTGGAGCTTCCTACCAAGCCCACGTCGTAAATCCGTCGATATAAACACCTTTATCGTCCACCCTGACCAATACACTTTTACCTGGGTAGTGCAAGGTGATTTGGTAGCCATTACCGCTTGGCCCCATTTCAGACTCAGGACAATTGGTCACCTCCGCCAGTATTCCGCGACACCACCAAGGAAACTGCCCAGGTACTGACCTGCCAGTCTTGACACTTACGAGATCATTATATTGCTTTTTCCACTGCCCATGTTTCTCTTTTATGATTTTGGTCATTTCATTAATGCTTCTTTGCATATATTTACCCCTTTCTAGAATCAATTTCTGGACAAACTTGCTACAATTGTCTAGTCCAATTATACGGTGTTCTAGTTGGATCGTCAACAATAAAGCAAAGAGTTGCCATTTTGGCAACTCTTGTTGGAAGGGAACCTAGAGAAAATGCGGGTTTGTGATTGGGGTTGAATGGGAAATGGCAAAGTTCTATATAGATCACGACAAACATGAATCCTATGATTCTGTCCATTTGCTATCGGGATACCTAGATGTTTCTTCTCCATAGGAGTTCATAGATTTCATATCCATCGAATGTTTCCACAAGTATGTCTTCCCGTGGCTTAACATTGCATATGCCAGAAAAGCTGTCAGGTGTCAAATGCGACCTCGTGACTACCAAAGTAGAATCGCTTTGCGTAGCGATCTCCAATAACTTTGATGCTTGTTCAAAAACATGCCCATAGAGAATAGATCTTCCACTACTGCTACGTATTCTCTTTATTGGTCCCTCTGCAATGGCACAAGCGGTCAGAGCCAAGTGGCTTCTGAGTTCATTCCACGCGAGAGTAGCTTCCTCGAACTTCTCAAATATTGCTTGGATAGGAGTACCCGTTGCGAAACTCTCCACATTGATGGAGCCGCCATAGTCTTCTATCAATTGCTCAATTAGTCTCATGATTCGGGTATCTCGCCGCAAAGCATCATAGGTCTTTAGCGATCCATTCATATCCTGAAGCTTGCATAGCCCCGCTGTCAGGAAGAACAGGACAGTCCGACTGTCATAGGGGGTCATATATACCCCGCTTATAGCTAGGCTTCGGCGGTTTTGCGGACTACTGAGGTCCACAATCTTTACCAGAAGACTACTAAGATCGCTTTGCTCGAGGAGTTCTATCGTTTTTCCGATTTCAGAGGTACTAAGATATGTTTTAAGGTCTGCTCTGGCATTGTTGCTGGACATGTCGCTAACCAACATTATTATGTAGGTTTCCAAGCAGCGGCTTTGATCATAGATCTGCTTGCAGATCTCTCTACCGTTCACTTTGTCGCTATTGTAATCCATGATGATGAAATCAAATATATCATTGTATAATTCCTTCGTCACGGTTTCCCGAGTCGTTGACGCTGGCTGCATGATTTCAACACCTTTAAGCGAATCAAGCAAGTGCATTATTATGCGCTTTGTCCCCTGATCGGAGACGGCGATCATAAGCTTCATCTGGCTGTTCCTATCGCTTTTTGCTCTGGAAGATAAACAGAGAAAACTGTCCCCTTTGCCTCCTCACAGTTGGCAGTAATGAACCCACCATGAGCTTCAAACACCGCCTTGGCAAAAGATAGCCCTATGCCCATGCCGCGGCCGGGTTTGGTCGTGAAAAATGGCTCGAAGATCCGACTTAAGTTCTCTGGCAGTATACCACAGCCATTGTCAGATATAATCACTTTTACGTTTCGAACATCCTCAATTCTTTCATAGCCTATTTCTACTGCCAACTCGCCCTTCTCCACATTCTCCATGGCTTCGAAAGCGTTACTGAATATCGCCATAAAGACTTCAGCGAGCCATTCCCTACTACCAATCACAACAGGCGCAATGCCACGATCATCAATGCTGGTATGGAATCTTGCGCTATCACCGCGCAAATACTCTCGCTGTTTCATGGCTGTTTGAAGTGTGGATTTCAGGAGTTCCTGCAAAGGTACCTCATCAGTTCCTATAACTTGCTCAAACGATTCTCCATTAAACTGTTTTACCATCTTATCAATGTAGGCCAGACTTTCTTGAGCCTCGTCTACAGACTCTATAATGGAATCCGAGGTCTTACTCATACCACCAATGCTCTTCAACAGCACTCCACTGGATTTGATTTCGTCCGCCGCCATCAATGTCTCGAGAAAGTCTCTCAAATCTTCTTCGACTTTGTGTTTTACTTCCCGTATATGAAAAAGGGCGGTAGAAAGCCGCGGTCCGCTCTGATGCATAAGCCCGCGAGCAAGGGTCATATTGTGTTGGATTGCTGCTATTTCAGCTTTTATTTGCTCCTGCTCCTTTTGGATCTCTTTTTGCTTCCTTTCGTATGCGAGTTGCAGCCTGTGTGAGAGTTCCGCCAGAAATTCGTCCGAAGGTCTTTCAGGTGTGGGTTTCATCATAAAATCTATGGCACCAAGACGAAATCCTCTGACAATATCACCAATAGTGGGATTTATCTTGCTGCCCGTCAGGAGGACTATACACTGATGTGGCAAACTGTCCGTTATTATCTTAGTAGCCATATACCCATTCATAGGAAGATAGTCCTGCGGATCTGAAGGCCTGCGTTTATATCCCTCCTCCTCGAAGACTATATCCATCACGATTATATCAGGCGGTGAAATATCTGGGTTTCCAAGCCAGTCCATCAAGTATTCGGCATATTTGAAATCAAAACACCCCCATCCACATTCACCTTCCAGATAGGTTGCCATTATCCGGCGATAGGCGTCTCTATCTTCCGCAAGAGCTATCGTGAATCTCTTGTCATTTTTTTGCATTTATATCACCTCCCACGGAATACTGAGTGTAAACCTAGCATATTTATGCTCCACTGTATCAATTTTAACCGCGCCACCCAGATTCTCTATCAGTGTTCGAACTAGCGGCAATCCCATTCCGCTGTGCCCCTCCTTAGTAGTTACCCCGGGGGTGAATATCAGCGGGAGATTGTCATTGGAGATTCCCTCGCCATTATCTTCCACTACTATTATAACACGCCAATTCTCAGGTTCGTAGTAAGTGGTGAGCCTCAGAATATGATCGTCTTTAGCATTATCATCACTCATTGAGTCAAAAGCGTTGGAAATCAAATTCAGTAATGCAAATACTATAGAAACTGATATCTCCTCCGAAAGCACTCTCGGAATATTCCCGGCCAATTGCAATTGTGGATGGATGTTATTGTAATCCAGCCTGGCTTTATATATCTTAATCAGGTACCTACAAATCTCGTTCACATCTCTACATACAGGAAGCTCTTTTATCAGAGCCATCATATTCTCTAGTTCGCTCTGCAAGCCTCCAAGTGTTTCTATACTGTGGGATAGCGAGGAAGTATCAATAGCCGCATGGCTCTCTATGAACTTATCCAGACTATCAGCTATCGGCTTGAGATCGCGTCCTATGCCTTTAGTTTTGTGATCAAGAGCTGAACCCACCAATCCAATGATCTGACCCATGTTCTGTATAGCTTGTGTAAATTCCTCTGCCCGAAACAGTGCTATAGCTACTTTGTTGCAGAATCGGTGAAAGAGATTTCTTTCACTGTTAGTAAATCCCTTTTTACTATAGTACTCCAGAGTAATGGTTCCAATCACATTTTCGGCATGGAGAAGGACGCCAATAGCAACGGATTTTATCTTATTCCCTCTTTGCTCCCATTGATTATCCTGGTTCTCCATCATGTATTTACTCAACTGCATAAACTCTTTATCTAATTCCACATCCACTACAAATTCCGCATCTCTGGTACTTATTGCTCTTCCGCATATCCCAACATTCGTTGGAAGAGGACAATGTCCCACACTGTCATCTACCCCCTCTATTAGCGCTTTGATGACCCATTGTATTCCATTGTTTTCTACCCGAATTAGACAATTGTCCGCCTCAAGTAATTCGCTCGCCAACCTCGCGATTGAATCCAACATACTCTCAGTACCGGCGGATCTTACCAAAAGCCCATCAGCTCTATCCAGTTTATCCATGATTTCTTCATGCCAGATATGATCCAAGTTCTGAGCCAGATACCCTGAGAAAATATTCAGAACACGCTTATCTTCTTCACCCAGTTCCATATCAATTATCGGAACATGTCTAGGTCCATAGTCCACTGCGATCTCGCCCACATATTCAGAATGAATCTGAAGTACTGCTACCAGAGATCTGCCCGGCATCCCTATCTTTCTCACGCTACGCTTCACTCGTTCACTGAGTTTCGGATATTCTTTTCCCCAATCACGAAGTATAACCTGACCTTCGCGGAAAGGAGATTCTTCGATAGGCCAACTGAGTTCATTAATATTGAACCCCATTGGCATTCCCGCACATGCTTTGCCGCTGTTTTGCCAGATGCCATCTCTGAATTCTCTGAGGTATATCCTGACGCGTGAGTACCCCATATAATTTCTCAATTTGTCAGCAGCATATTGCAGTAGAGAAACATCGCTCTTGTCCTCCTCATCTGTTTCATCATCGTACTGCTGGACGTCCTTAATAAGATTCGATAGCCTCTCCATTTTGCTCAAAGGTCGTACCTGCTCCACAACTGCAACTACTTTGTTCTGCTCTATCTTGTCCAGAATCGCGGCGGCTGTTATGTTGATCCTCTTGTCTCCAAAATCTGTAGAGCTTGGGCTGGGCCATTGCGCACTTACCGTTCCCAGTTTAGGATTATCCACAATCCTTTTGGTAGGATCATTGTTGCTACGGTCATTGGATCTCTGGTACCATTTATCTCTGAACAGCGTCCAAGAATATTCCCCATACCATTTTTTATCATTCAGATTGAATTTATCAAACTTCGTTTTATTCAGCATGAGCACCTTGCCTTCTGGATCAAGGACGGCAAGTTCATCCTGAAGTGTATCAACAACTCTCTGAAACTGATTTTTCAGATGTTTCGCATCACGGATCCGTCTGAATAGATGCAACATAACCTTCATCAAGTCGCTATTTTGCACCATCTCTCTAACCGGAATATATAGCAGCGCGCCAGCTCTCAAAGCTCTTTCTCGCTCGAGGTGCGAACCGCCAGTATAGATGATTACAGGTAAATCAGAATGTTTAGCTTTAACGAACGACAACAACTCTATTCCAGCGTCGTCTTTCTCACCGATCTTCTGATCAATCATAAATGCACATAAATCTGATCCAACTTCATCAAGCTTTTCCTTTGCCTCATCAACAGTGCCGACTGTTACTATCTCGTACTCCAACCCGTAAGACAGAATAATATTCCTCAACGCATTCAAAGCGGCTGCGTTGTCATCAAGAATAAGGATTCTATCTATCGCCTTTTCTTTCCATATATAGTTCTTCATACCATTCCCTCTTCTTAGCTTGCCATATTTTACCCTCAGGGATCTCTATAAGGAAAGTCGTCCCTGAATACATTGCGGTGTCCTCGACGAAGAGCCGCCCATCCATGTCCTCCACGCACTTTCTCGCTATATACAACCCCAGACCACTGCCCTCATCCTTTGGCTTGGTCGTGTAATAAGGCTTGAATATATGACTCAGAGCCTCATGGTGTATGCCAATACCGTTATCCTTTACTCTAATCTTAACAGGACGTATTTTATCATCACTTTCATAGGAAGCGTTTATAATCACTTTGCCTTTCGTTTTGTGTACTTGATGAGTATGATAGAATGCATTGAACAGAATATTCATTAGTGCGTGGAAAAGTCTTTTCGGTTCAGTCAAGATATTATCTAATTGATGGTCAATATATTCCAGAGTCAAAGACACGTTATATATATCAAAAGCTGTATGTTTTAGGAATCTCATCGTGTTCCCAAGAGATTCGGAAACAGATGTCCCAGATTCAGTTTTGCCCAATTTGAAACTCATCAAGAATTCCTCGAGCGTGCTAGCTAATTCCCTGGTTTGCTCATCAAGTGAGTCCACAATGTCAAATAATCGATCCCAATCTTGATCGGGTGTCTCCTTGCTGTGAATTTCCCTGATAACCTCCGCGACCCTACCTGCTGTCACATTGTGTAACATCACGCTTTTGTTCAGTTCATGGAGCATCGTAGGCAGTATATTCGAAATCTGGTTGATATGTCTCTTGTCAAGTGTTTTTTCTGTCAGTCTTACGTCTTCCATATTCATGGCCAATTCATGTGCCAATCTAAGCAATTCCACATAGCTATCAAATCCGCTCTCTCTCTCGTGGAAGAAAAACAGCCCATACTCCTTTCTCCCCATAACTCGCAACGGGAATCCCGCAAAACAATTGAACGATGTTAGAGATTTGTTCTCGCGAATATTCCTAATCTTCTCAAAGCCGGTCACTTCTTCAAGGTCTGGGGCATAGATTTGGCTATCTCCTAATATAACATCGTTTATTGGGCTGTGTTTGATGTCATAAGCAACCTTTCTATAGTCAGCCAGGTCAATGCCTTTGGAATAAACAAGTTCATATTCTTTAGAATGCTGATCTCGGCAGAACACCGCCATCTTAATATCGGTAAATAGTGATTTTGCTTTGTCGTAGCAATCCACATAAAAGTTCTGATCCAGATCACCTAAATTTAATATAACTTCAGTTGCGTGCTGCGAGTGCTCTTGCTGCTTACACCTTTCAAGCGTCGCTACAACCTGTCCCAATATACCAAGGTCTGAGAATTTATCCAGCATATCCAATCCGGTCACTGGCGAATCGGAAATTCTAGAAACAGCCTCTTCTCCAGTAAATCGGCTGAAAAATATGAATGGCAGACCAGGATATTCATTATGAATTTTCTCACAGAGCTCCACTCCGTCAAAGGGCAGGTTCTTAAACTTCATATCGCTAACGACGCAATCAAATGTGTGGCATGCCAATAACTCAAGTGCCTTGTCAAACGCGTCAGTCGAAATATGAATGTGATAGACAACATGTCCCTGTTGCTGAAGGAGCGATCTAGTAATGTCGGCGTCTATTGAAGTATCATCCAATAGAAGTACCTGCCTCCGTTCCCCATATTCATAATCTTTGTACGATTTGGGCGTGAGTTCCTCTTTCATCTGCGGCGGTCGAAATTCGTGTGCAATAGCGGGCCGTAACTGATTCGGACCATCCACCCAGAGCTTCTTTATGCTGAGAAATGCCAGGGAGGTGTTGTAATCCACTGTTGTTACCAGAGCATCAATGATGTCATCTACATATAGTATTTGCTCAGGCCTCAAGTGGCCAACGTCTGGAATTTCAGCAACAGGAAGGAAACCATCAATTCCGCTTTCGAGGACTACGTAAAATCCATTATTCCTATGACTAATAACTCGACATCGAACTTTTGTTATGAATTCATTGTTTTCAGGATCGAGTTGTTTCAAGGCTTCCGCTATTTGGCTGGTATCCAGAATTGAGAATTCCAGCTGCTTGCGTTCATCATCGTAGCCATCCACCACTACGTAAGCATACCCTGTTTTGGGAAATTCGGTTTCCATATATTTGGGTGATTTCGATATCTTGTAGTCTCGCAGGAACCCTATACCATCCCTGCCCACATTCAAGATCACTCTATTTGCTGTTTTCGCCACTATAAGGGCTTCGATGGATTTGCCGACAGGATTATTCGCCTTTATGCGATTCCATTTCACATTGACTGATTCTCTACGCATGATAGAATCTCCGGGAAATAATCAGTGTTATTCGCCACGTGCTAGAGATCGCACCAAAGCTACATTGAATATCACAACAAGAGCGAACCCAATAAGAGCCTCTGATGATGCCAATAACTGGACCACCACGCAGTCGGGACGCGGATGCCAATCACCGTAGCCCAATGAGACGAGTGTAATTATGGTGAAATATAGTGATGTCATATACGTAAAACTAATCTCACTATCTGTATTGCTGATACCACTATAGCATATCTGATGTGGAATTATATAACAATAAAGCAACGAGTATACAAGAATAACACCGATTATATATAGAAGGATCCGGCATGGACGTTCGCCGTAACCAAAGAACCAAGAGGATGCTAGAAGATGGAAATAACGACGCCATTTCTTGCTACGTCTTGCCTCCCTTTTCGTGGCTGTCATTTCCTTGTAATATTGCTTGCCTGCATCTCTATAGCGTCCGCACTCACGATATATCTCTTTGATACGTCTTGGATTGGCAGCATCTTTTTGATCATCATCATCAACATTCACAAGCAATGCATCATTCAGATCTGCATAGGAAAAATCAGAGAAACTATAAGCAGTTTGGTCCATCTTTGCATGCCGAAAGCTAACATCATGCATATCCGCTTTCTGGAGAGAGCCACCATGGAAGAATGCTGAATCAAACACGCAATCTATGAGTATAGCCTCGTCAAAACTTACAGATTCAAACCTAGCATGGGAGAAATCTATAGCGGATAGTTCTATGTTAGATAGATCCAAGCTGGAGAGCGTGATGTATCTGAGGTCAATTCGGTTCTTATGTTTAAATATTGCATTATTTCCTAGAAGGGATTCTAGATCATCAGTTTCCCCCTCTATTCCTATCTCACGTATTGCCGTTAAACATTCTATCACTTGCTCTGATAACTCGTTCTCTTGCCATCTATCCATTAAATGCCCAGTTTGTTCATTTGTCATGACAGTTTCCTAACTCTTCACATGCAACAGAATGTATGCCACCAAAAGGCATATTCCCAATTTATGACAAAAGTGAAATGAGTTTCAAATAAGATAGTGCATTATAAATTCACGACTTATGCTAGTTTCTCCTGAAACCGCATGGATACCAAGTTTTGAGAAGATGAGTTTACCAAGTTCGGTTCCACAAAACCGCGCAAACAGAGCATCTGTAAAAACAACTATCACAATTCATAAATTCTGTTAAACTGAGACTGCCTTATAGGCAGGTCATCGTGTATCCTGAAGTTTTGTCATAAATTTCACTAGAGAGAAGCTACACAATTACCTACGACGATGATTATAGCATACCAGCGCACAATCCCGATTGTCAAGTTCTGTTTTTCTCTGGCTGATACCTTCTTATTCATTGTCATACAGCTAATTTACTGCTTTTACTGTTATTTGTGCAGGAGGTAACACCCTTTTCCACACAAGCCTTCCAGATTCGTCCTCTTCACTGAAGATTAATCAAGAACACCAGCCAATATCATCTATCCACCGTTCCCGAAAATCTGCTGTCTGTAATCGTTAAAAAATGCAGTCATGTATTTGCGTTCACCACTTTTCTCAACATTGTTGCGGTATCCATGAGTTGTGCAAGCAACCTGAAATTGAGCAACCTGCGGAATGGCAGGCGTTTCAATTTTGACCAAAGGGTTTGCACCCCAAATTCAGGTTCGATCAAACCACGTAGGGACAGTAGAAAACGTCCACATCGTGTGTGAGCGGGGAAAACACCTAGTAACGCTGGATGCTGTTCCATGGGTATCTCAAACTGGCGCGGACATTCGGGCCTGTAAAGGCAGTTTGGCTGAATGCAGTTATATATATGCACCTTGTCTTCCCAGTCCAGATGAGACCACTGTAAGGGTTCTTCTTGCTGTGGGCAACATGGTGTAGCTGTATCATTGACGGGGTATTCTGATAGAACTGCGTTGCACTTGGGCTTAACCAGTACCAGGACGTGGTAGCTTTCATACCACTCCAGGATTTGCTGGAAGTCATAGATGGCTTTGTCCACAAGCAGGATGTCCAGTTTCCCTATGCACTGCTTGAGTATCTCTTCCATGAGTTCTGAACTATCCACCGACCTCTTGGACAGTTTTGTGAATCCCGATGTTAGAATATCGGTAATCAAGCCTATGGCGCAATTACTGGTGTGAATTCAGTCCCA
>SDBU01009418.1_pt1 | contig 10942 bp, 11 predicted proteins | sample 2277071 | NCBI WGS metagenome assembly SDBU01 (sample SAMN10397929, study PRJNA504765) | marine sediment metagenome | isolation source: marine sediment core GS08_GC12, 126 cmbsf | place: Arctic Ocean: Gakkel Ridge, Loki's castle | collected 2008
CTCACCAGCGTCTACCACACATTACAACTCAGAGGACAAAACCTCCTCACACATGGACCCAGCATCATTCAGACTTCACACGGCTGAACTCTTACATTAGAAGTAATGATACTACATGCAAATCTTCATGGAATAGGAGATACCCCCTTAATAAAATATATACGATAGGTAGTGCCAACATGATGTTTAAACCGGTAACGTACATGATATCTGGCTTATCTTGATAAACTGTTTTTTTTGACATTTGTGTGACGTAGAAAAGGAAAACAATAATACCGAAAAATAGTGTCATCAGGAAGGATACCGCCATGGAGACTATTGAGCCGATCACCAAATAGCCCATTATTGGAAATGTGATCTTTTCCACTCTGTTCTTAGCATAGTATCCAAGGGTGTATACCATTAGCCAGCAGAGGAAAATGAATGACATGACAAGGGTTATCGATATACTCATTGAATGGTCATGGAGCCATTCGTTACAAGCGAATTTAGCTTGTTTGAACTTGGTAGACCAGCTCTCTTTGATTAGCTTTGCCTCGAGGTCATAGTCTGGTGCGTCATCCTTGAAGTGCCATATGTAGTAATGCTTCCCGTCCTTGAATGCTTCTTTTGCGTTGTTGAATTCCAGTTCCTTTGAATCCTCACAAGAGAAAACCACCATTGTATCGCTGATATATCCCCATGCCGGTGATGTACCCAGGGGGAAGTAGGCTGTTTCGTTTTCATAGAGTGGAAGGTCAAAACTTAACAGGAAGCCCTCTGTTGCCGGTGTTGTTAGCCCGTACATGATTGATATGAGTTTGTCGAAGCGTTCCTTATCTGCAGTCTGGTATATGTCCCGGTACATGGCAGACAGCTCAGGTATCTCCCATCTGGGCGAGAAATAGTCTCCCTTTCCATAGTCATAAACCATAAGTGATGGATTTTCCTTTAAGAATTCTTTAAATTCTTCTATTACCTGTCTCTCATTGTTTAATAGGGAATGATACCCGTCAAAGGGAGCAGTTGTAGTTCCATTGATTATTGCTATATTGTAACTTCCATATTTGTCTATCATGTCCTGCAGGTCATTGTATTCGGTCAGGTTTAAGGAACTCAGGAAATTTGAAAGTGTGGTGACGTTATCAAAGGAGTGAATATCTACTGTTAACCCGTCAAATTCAAAATGTTCATATAATCCTCCCGTGTCTCCAATCAATCCGCTTGTCATAATTAGAGCACCCACACCAAATACCTGTCCCACGAATCCTTTCACAGCCGTTTCCCTGAGGTCTTCACGAAAGTGCTCATCTGTTCCATCTTGGACGTCTGCCAAACTGGCAAGTTCATCGAATTGATATTTTTCTGTAAAAACGTCAAAGGTTGTTTTGTTTGCCTCTATTTGCCCTGGATAGGTTCGTAAAGGTATAGCGACGGTAAAATTCATTCCAGGGTCCAATGATACTAGATTTAGGAATAGATCAAGCCTCTGGCTGTCTTCACCTACCTCTATGTAGGCATATTGGATATTCTCCCTGAACAGACCGTGTAATTCTTTCTTAACTACTGGAATTCCGTCCGACTCCGCATTTATAGAGATGATATTGATGATGAGAATGCATAAAATAGCGAATGTTGGGAATCGCCCCGTAAATGCCATGAATCAATAAATGATTTGGAGGTTATAAAAGGATATTTACGATATATCGGAAATTCTAGGATTTCAGCGCGATCTCTATATTTACGCCATCCGGCACTTGAATTCTCATGAGCTGGCGCAGTGCGCGCTCGTCTGCATCCAGATCGATGAGGCGCTTGTGTATGCGCATCTCCCAGCGCTCCCAGGTTTCACTCCCTTCACCGTCCGGGCTCTTGCGGCACGGTATCATCAAACGCTTTGTGGGCAAGGGGATGGGGCCCCGCATGGCTACGCCCATCTTGTCAAAAATCATTTTTATCTGAAGGCACACCTTGTCAAGCTTCTTCGGGTCTGTTCCACTGAGTGCGATGCGCGCCTTCTGGTCTGTCATGTTTCCCCCATAAAAAATTAATTAAAAAGGAGCTCAGAGCTCCTTCTTCTCTATCTCGATGCACATTCCTGCAGCCACGGTCTGGCCCATGTCACGGATGGCGAACCTGCCCAGCTGTGGGAATTCCTTTGCGGTCTCGATTACCAGCGGTCTTGTGGGCACTATCTTCACGATTGCGCCGTCACCGGTCTTCAAGAACTCCGGGTTCTCCTCAATTACCGCGCCAGTCTTCTGGTCGAGTTTCTTTAGCAGCGCCTCGAACCTGCACGCCACCTGGGCAGTGTGCACGTGGAACACCGGTGTGTATCCGACAGTGATTGCGCTCGGGTGGTTCAGCACGATGATCTGCGCCGTGAAGCTCTTTGCCACGGTGGGTACCTTGTCGGCGGGACCGGCCACATCTCCCCTTCGGACATCCTTCTTTCCAACGCCTCTGACGTTTGCGCCGACGTTGTCCCCGGGCGTTGCCTTTGGCAATACTTCATGGTGCATCTCGATGGACTTGATCTCGCCAGTCACGTTGCTTGGCATGAACACCACCTTCTGGTTCGGTGTCATAACTCCGGTCTCGATTCTGCCAACCGGGACTGTGCCGACACCGGTTATGCTGTACACATCCTGGATCGGCCATCTGAGAGGCAGGCCCTCTGGCTTCTTGGGAAGCGTAAGACCGTCCAATGCCTGTAGAAGGGAGTCGCCCTTCCACCAGCTGAGGTTGCCAGCACCCTTGACCACGTTGTCGCCCTTGTACGCGCTTAGAGGGATGAACGTAATCATGTCGTCCTTGTAACCAATGGACTTTGTTATCTCCTCGACCTCGGCCTTTACCTTATTGTACCTGGCCTCGTCGTACTCTGGCTTTGTGGCGTCCATCTTGTTCACAGCCACAATGACCTGGTTTACCCCCAAAGTTCTTGCCAGGAATATATGCTCCTTTGTTTGGGCCATGACGCCCTCCGGGGCTGCCACTACCAGAACTGCGGCATCTGCCTGGCTTGTGCCAGTGATCATGTTCTTGACGAAATCACGGTGTCCGGGCGCATCAATGATTGTGAAGTAGTACTTGTCTGTGTCGAATCTCTTGTGAGCAACGTCGATTGTCACGCCGCGCTCTCTCTCTTCCTTGAGATTGTCCATGACCCAGGCAAACTCGAAGGTTCCCTTTCCCTTTGCCTCGGCCTCTTTCTTAAACTTCTCAATGACATGCGGCTCTATTGCGCCAGCGTCGAGCAGTAATCTGCCTACCAGTGTAGACTTTCCATGGTCCACGTGGCCAATGAACACCATATTCATGTGTGGTTTATCTGAAGCCATACTTCATTCCTCCATTTTTTTCCTTATATTGTTTTTCGTATATATACTATACTGTTACCTTAAGCTGCATAATACGCCGCGTCGTTGGGTTCTGGCTTGAGGCCTTTCCTCTGCCTAATCGAGGCGACTACGCTTTTCATCAACTCATCGGGCAAGGGCTCGAAGCCTACATTCTCGGTTGACCAGAGTACCCTACCGCCGGTCGAGCTCCTGATCGCGCTTGCGAAGCCGAACATCTCGGATACTGGCGCCTTCGAGTGAATTATCGTCAGATCGCCTTCCTGCTGCATGTCCTCTATCACTGCCCTCCTCTGCTGCATCTCCCTGGTTGCGTTGCCCATGACGTCCTGGGGCACGTTCAGGTACACCTTCTGCTTGGGCTCGAGGATGATTCTGCCTGCCAGGCACATCGCGCCGTATATTGCAGACCTGGCTGCCGGGATTACCTGTGCGGGCCCGCGGTGTATGCTGTCCTCGTGAAGCTTTGCATCGACCAGCTTTAACTTCACTCCGCTCACCCTCTCATTTGCAAGAGGGCCGCGGTTCATTGCCTCATGGAATGCCTGGAGGCACAACTCCATTGTTTCATGGAGGTACTGGATCCCCTTTGTGCCGTCAATGAACACATTCGTGTCGTGGAATGCCTTCACTCCCCTGGCCTCGAACTTGTCCATGCCCAGGTCCTGGAGCTGCCTGGCGAGTGCCTTGGAATCCTTTATCTTGCCCTCTGCGGATAGCGTTCCCTCCTTGATCGCCTTGAAAATTTCCTCGCCGATGGGCTCGACCACGATGTAAAAACGGTTGTGCTTGTTCGGGGACTTGCCCTCGAACGGACCTCCTTTCTTTCGAATCGACTCCCTATAAACAACTATCGGGGTTGAAGCCTGTATCTCGACTCCGTGCTCCTTTTCGATCCTGTAATTTGTAATCTCGAGGTGAAGCTCACCCATACCGGACATCAAATGCTCGCCAGTCTCCTGGTTGATTTCGACCTGGATGGATGGGTCTGCCTTTGATATTATGTGGAGCACGTCTATAAGCTTTGGAAGGTCCTTCATGTGCTTTGCCTCGATTGCCACCGTAACCACTGGCTCAGATACGTGAACCATCTTCTCGAATGCGGTGATATCGGGATCGGAAGTGACTGTCGAGCCCGCAATAGCATCTTTGAGGCCAGCAACTGCGGCAATGTTGCCTGCATCTATGTTCTCGACTGTGATCCTTTCGCTGCCAACGCAAAGTGAAACCTTCTGTGTGCGGTTCTTGTTTGGCATCCCGCTTATGCTCAGTTCCTGGCCCTTTGTAACCTTTCCGCTGAAAACCCTTCCGATTGCAACCTCCCCGGCATGTGGGTCCATGATAATCTTCGTGACCATCATAATTGTTGGGCCGTTCGGGTCGCAGCCGATTAATGATTTGCCATCGCCAGACTCCAGATCTCCCTTCCAGATTCGCGGAATCCTGTACTTCTGGGCCACTATTGGGTCTGGCAGGTGCTTGATTGTCATGTCAAGCAGAATCTGGTGTATTGGTGACTTCTTTGCCAATTCCTTCTGGTTATCGTTGGCACAGAAATCATAGATGTCCTTGAATGTGATGCCGGACTTATTCATGAATGGAACGGAGATCGCCCAGTTGTAATACGCCGAGCCGAATGCCACGCCGCCATCTTCAACCTTTGCCACCCAGTCCTTCTCGAACTCCTTTGGCACCATCTTCTTGATCAGTTGGTTTACCTCTGTGATTATCTTCATGAAGCGCTGCTCCATCTGCTCTGGCGTGACCTTGAGCTCGTTGATTAGTCTGTCAACCTTGTTTATGAACAACAGCGGCTTTACGTATTCCTTCAATGACTGCCTTATGACGGTCTCGGTCTGGGGCATGACTCCCTCAACTGCGCAAACAACAACTATGCTGCCATCCACGGCCCTCATTGCCCTTGTCACGTCACCGCCAAAATCCACATGGCCAGGTGTGTCGATGAGGTTGATTAGGTACTCCTTGCCCTCGAACACGTGCACCATTGAAGCGTTGGCCGCGTTGATTGTAATGCCTCTGGCTTGCTCCTGCTCATCATAATCCAAGATCAGTTGCTTGCCTGCCAGCTCTTCGGACATCATGCCTGCCCCGGCAATCAGGTTGTCACTGAGCGTTGTCTTTCCGTGGTCAATGTGTGCGGCAATGCCAATGTTCCTTATCATGTCTGGCCTTTTCATTATGACTGTGGCCTTCTTGATATTATCCTCTTTACGTCCCATAACCCCACCTCAGATCGTTTAAATTACTTTGTCCATCATCACCTGGCTGAGGAAGCGACCCTCTCCATTTCATCTCTCTTCTGAACTGCAAAGCTGTTCAGGTCCCGCTTGGAAGCCATGATAATCTCGTTTGCCAGGCACATTTGAATCGCCATCTTCTTCTTATATGTTGATTTGATTGCGCCCCTGCAGATGTTTCTGAGGGCGAAGTCCAGCCTTCTCGCGGGAGATATGTCAACCGCCTTTGGAACAGATATGCCGCCAAAGCGCAGTCTTGTGATCTCCTCTCGCGGCGCACTGTGCTCCAGAGCCATTACGAAAACCTGGATTGGGTTCTTCTTCTCCCTCTTCTCTATGATTGCAAATGATTCCTTCACAACCTTGTATGTCTTCATCTTCTTGCCTGTGAAGTCCTCGGTTCTCATCATGTTGTTGATAAGGCGCTCGATTATACTCATTTTGTGCTTTCCGAACTCCCTGCTTGAATACCTTCCAGCTGTGTGCGGCTGCCCTACCGGATCGAGGTTTATATACTTCTTTAATCCCGGGTCGGAGACGTTGACGCTAGTGAAATCATACTTGCCGAATAGAGGCGGTATATTGCCTGCCAGTATCTCCTTCTGGACATTTTTCGCGGTTTTCCTCTTCTGCTTCATCTCCTCCACTATTTTATCATCGGCTGGTTCGTCTTCTGCCTTGACCTTTGCGGGCTTCCTGGCATCCTTCTTCTCGGAGGAAACTTCCTTCGACTCGGAGGAAATTGGCTTTTCCTCCTCTCGCAATAATTTCCTACGAGAGCTGGAATGAAATTCCTGCGACTTCTCGTTTTCCTTAGGTGGGGCTGATGGCTTTGTCTCCTCTTTCTTGGCCTCTGGCCGTTTTTGTTCCTCCGGCTCATCACGAGCCTTCTCGTGATGAGAAGAGGAATTGCCAAATTCACAGGAGGGTATGGACTCTCCTGTTCTCTCCGAAATCTTGGCGGAAGATAGAGTCTTCCGCCGATGATGGGAGGAGCCATTAGGCTCCTCCAACATTCTAACGAATTTCCTCGATTCCTCTGCCTCTTTCCCTTTGCCCTCTTTTTTCGGCTCTGGCTTAGGCTCGTCAAGACCACCGTCTGTTTTAACTTCCTTTTTTTCCTCTTCTGCCATAGTCATCACCTCACTGGCTTCTCCTTCCGTCCCCTCACGAGCTCCTGAAGTGACACGTTGTTGACCTTTATTACCTTGTATCGGACGCCAGGGATGTCACCGTAAGACCTGCCCATTCTTCCGCCAATGCCCTCAACCATGACCTCGTCGTGCTCGTCTATGAAGTTGATTGCACCATCGCCGACTGCAAATGCCGTGATCTGCCTCCCGTTCTTTATCAGCTGGACCTTGACGCACTTTCTGATGGCGGAGTTTGGCTGCTTTGCCTCTATTCCCACCTTTTCAAGGACTATGCCCCTGGCCTGGGCTGAGCCCTCCAGCGGGTCTGCCTTTTCCTTTAGATGAAGTGCCTGCTTCTTGTAATAGCGGTCGCTCCACCTGCGCTTTTGTCTGTCCTTTTTAAGCTTTCTTCCTGCATACATTCCTCGTCCCATGCTTATTGCTCCTTGGTGTTTTATAACAGGCTAAATACGTCCCCCCAGACAATAGTAAACCTATGACGGGTGGGTTGGTTAGTACACTTCTTATATATAAGTATTGAGGGGTTAATAGTATATATGGAAATAAACTATTAAATTCTGTAAGGAAAGCACTTTCACAGACCCCCTAGTCGCCTTTAAATACGGCCTTTGCATAATCGGATTGCCGCTGTGTGACCGTTTCATGGCGGCGGAAAATAAGCAAACGGAGGTGAAAAAGAATGAAATCTGAACTCGTTGGTTTTGTTAGAATGAGCAGAACCGGAGGCGCAATAAAGGTAAGCGTTTCCAAGGAAGCTTTTGGTAACGCCAGAACCTATCTGTCCCAGAACGGTGAGGAGTTTGTGCCACTGGTCATAAACCTCAACCACCTGGAATCCCTGATCTCTGGCGAAAAGGAAGTTACAAGCATTTCCCAAATCGAACAGTGAGAATTTTTTAGTTCTTGTTAATCCTATTGAATCTCCTACTGAATCGGATGTTTGATAAAACTGTTTTATAAATTTTTTCTTTTATTTTTTTTACTTTTTATACGGCACCCTCTTTATGTTGTGGCAGTTTTCACAGAAGTATATCTTCCTGCCCCTCTTTACGCGGACGCGGCAGTTTATTCCGGGGTGGAGGTACGAACCGCATTTTTTGCAGATCCATCGCTTGTATTCCTGAGGGAATGATACCTTATAGCGGGTTCCAACCCGGCGGGCCAGGCCCGAATACTCATTTGCCCTTGCAAAATTGCCTGCTCTTGCTTCGGCCTCCGCAGAGTTCATGAGTATGGATATCCTTTCCCTTGCAATTGATGCGTTGACCCTCTTCTTTCTCTTCCAATTTCTTTTGCCCATCGATATGTGATTGCAATAATTATATAAATATGCCATACCAAAGTTTAATATCCCTTAAAATAGAATATAGTTCGCAATTCCAAGCAGTACAATCACTGGAAAAGAACTCAACATTATAGTGGAAGACGAAAATATTTGACTTTAGGTCGCGTCTTCCACTGTTAGTGGAAAACATACAAAGTGGTTTAAAACTTATGTTTTCCACTATATGAGAACCTTTTCCAGTTCTCAACACTGTATGAACTCAGTAAGGAGGAAGTGAAACTTCCTGCGATTCATTACAATATCAGGAGTTGAAAACACGGATCGGGGATTGAATATGAAAACGATAGAAGGTCTTATGAAAACGGCATTGGAGCTGAAAAAGAGCGGGCTGACTGACAGAGAGATAGCGACAGAATTGCATATATCACCAGAAACTGTTGCATGGCTCTTGACACGCGGGGTGAAGGGTAAAGAAGCGCCCCTGGATACAAAGATAGGTTGGAGAAGCGTGGGGGTTTACAGCCGCAGGATAGAGAGCATCTCCACGATATTCGCGGACATTATAGAAGAGGAAATGCAGAACAATGATTTCACTGTTGATACAGTCGTGGGAATCGCCATAAATGGCATACCGTATGCAACCTGCTTATCCACAATCATGGGCACGGAGTTTGGTATTTACAGGCCGCCTGCAGATGAGAACGGCAAGGGCGCCTTCAGTTCAAATTATGCTGGAGTAGAGGGCAAAAACGTGGTTGTCGTGGACGACGTTATTGGAACCGGGCACACCATTGGCAAGGCAATCACTGCCCTTCAGGAGGCGAATGCAAAACCGGTTTTAATAATTGTGATGATTAACAAAACAACAAAGAATGACCTTCTGGGAGTTCCCTTGAGAGCGCTTATACGGTCTAGGATTATCAAATAATTCAGCGGACTGATAGAATGCACTGGGCAGATGTCGAGGCAAGCGCGCTTCGCTCGATTTCAGATGAACACATCATTTCCACAGGCATAACGCCATCTGGACACATACATGTAGGCAACATGCGCGAGATCCTTACGGGAAATGGGATTTATCGTGCGGCCAAGGATGCTGGCATAGATGCAAGGCACATTCATGTCGCAGATACCTTTGACCCCTTAAGAAAGGTATACTCGTTCCTGGATGAGAGTTATGCCCGGCATGTTGGTAGACCCCTGTCTGAGATCCCCTGTCCCTGCGGAGGGCATAAGAATTACGCAGAGCATTTCCTAACGCCTTTTCTCGCCTCCTTGGATGAGCTGGGAGTCGAGTGCGAGATAGTGAAGACACATGAGCTGTACAGAAAAGGCTCTTTTTCGGATGCCATTGACACGCTTTTTCAAAACATAGATGCAATAAAGCAGATTCTGCAAGACCTTTCGGGAAGGGAACTGGGCCAGGATTGGTTTCCGTACTCCCCGAAGTGCAAGGGGTGTGGCAGTTTTTCAGATGCCACGGTACTCGGTTACAAAAAACCCTTTGTTTACTACAAATGCAAATGCGGAGAAGAGGGGAAGGCGAGCATTGAAAAGGATGATGGCAAGCTTCCCTGGAGGCTGGACTGGCCAACCCGCTGGTATGTTCTGGGAGTGACCTGCGAGCCCTTTGGCAAGGACCATGCAACAAAGGGCGGCTCGTATGAAACCGGCAAGAAGATAATCGAGGATATACTGGGTGGAAGGGCGCCCCATCCAATAATATACGAGTGGATCCAGCTCAAGGGAATGGGAGCCATGTCCTCCTCGAAGGGGGTCGTTGTAAAAACAGAGGACATGCTCAAAATGACACCGCCCCAGGTATTGAGGTTTTTGATACTGAAAAACCAGCCCAATAAGCATATCGACCTTGAAACCGGACTGGGATTCCTGAATATAGTTGATGATTATGACATGCATGAAAGATGTTATTTCGGGGTGGAGAGCGATCATGAAAAGCTGGATGACATGAAGAGGACCTATGTTCTTTCCCAGCCAAAAGGCGTTCCGGAGGACATGCCCCCACAGATTCCCTACAGGCATTTTGTGAACCTCGTTCAAATCAGCGGTGACTGGGAGAATATCAAGGAGATTCTGTATCGCGCGGGACTGCTGTCTGAGAAGCTTAATGATTCGGAAGAGGAAAAACTCATTCAAAGGGCGGAAAATGCAAGATACTGGCTTGATGTTTTCGCACCGGATAACGTCAAGTTCTCGGTTCAACGAAATGCACCGGATGTCGAATTAAACCCGGAGCAGAGGAAGGTAGTGCGGGGGCTGGCAGCGGCGCTTGAAGGGACAAGGTGGACAGGCGATTCCATACATGACGCTATTTACAGTGTTGTCCAGGCAAGTGCGTTAAAGCCAAAGGATGTATTCAAGACCGTTTACATGCTAATACTTGGCCAACCCAGAGGTCCCAGGCTTGGATATTTCCTCAGTTATCTGGATAGGGATTTTGTTGTAGCTCGCTTCAAGGAAGCAACCGAAGCAGCCAAATAACTGTAAAGCAAAGCCCTCCGAAAACTTTATATAATGCCGTGTAATTAATTATCACTATATTTAATTAAATATAACGAGGTTGAGAAAATGGACGAGAAAAAGTACACGACGGTTTCGATACCAACGCCTTTGGCGGAGAAGATAAAGAAGAGAATGGAAGGCACTGGCTTCAACTCCATCTCCAGCTATGTGACCTACGTGCTGAGACAGGTCATATCCAGCATAGAGGGTGAGGAAAAGGAGAAGCAGGCCTTCAGCAAGGAAGACGAGGAAAAGGTCAAGGACAGACTGAGGGCCCTTGGCTACCTGGATTAAGGAGTGATGAACATGATTAGACCGCATGGAGGAAACCTGATAAGTAGAATCTACCAAGGCTCGACCGACACAAATGAGCTGCCCAAC
>SDBU01009419.1_pt1 | contig 10941 bp, 8 predicted proteins | sample 2277071 | NCBI WGS metagenome assembly SDBU01 (sample SAMN10397929, study PRJNA504765) | marine sediment metagenome | isolation source: marine sediment core GS08_GC12, 126 cmbsf | place: Arctic Ocean: Gakkel Ridge, Loki's castle | collected 2008
GTTAAAGGCAGGCCCTCGTCTTCCAAGTAACGACGCACTTCAGGCTGGAGTGCACCTTTGTGGTCGGTCAGTGAGAAGACGAGTGTCAGGTCCCGCCTTATGGCCAGTTTGCGCAGACGGCTCCAACCATCATCATCGAAAGGAAACCAGCAATCTGTTGCTCCTGTGAGATTTAGCGCCCCGTAGTTGGGAAACACCTTTACGAAAGAACCACGGGGAAGCTCCTTCATTAGACCCAATACCCGTGCGAATCCCTCTGTGCCCCGACCGACCGGTCGACCATTCCAGACGTACATGGCCTTTTCCTCGGCCCGTGACGGATTGAAGACACGCGGAGACCACCTTCCCTCAACTGAATCAGAAGTCGTGTATGCGTCTTTATGGTTGAAGTCTCGCCACGTGAAATAGGCGTCATATTCGAAAGACGGTTCCGGATGATAGAAACGGACGTCGACGATCCATTTGCCTCGACGCTTGGCAAAATAGCGTGGGCCGGCCACTGCAAGTGCCACGAAGGCAGCTCCGCAAAGAACCTAAAACACACGTGCCAGAAACCTAATCTTTGTGCTCAATGTTCCAGTCCAAAGGAGGGAAAGTCGCGACTGGCCGTAGCCTCGCCATGCCTTCCAGTTGGGATTCTCCGGCCGGTCGCGGGATCGCACATGCGCGCACGGTAGCAGCAAACGTCGATTTCCGAATCCCGGCATCGATCGTGGAAGAGGATGGTGTTCGCGTAGGCCGACGATGTGGCGCTGGTCTCGTCGCCGTGCAACCAGTCGCCGTCGCCGCTAAGCACGGTTGCCTCGCCGTACGCGTACTTCCTGACGCCCCAAGCTATCGCCTCAGGTATGAGCATCTCAGCCAACCCCAATCACGACAGGATTATCCGCTCGTCGCGCCAGTATGTCAAGGCTCCGTTGAATCTTGCTGCGAAGATGGTCAAATCTCAAGAGAGCGCCCATTGACTCAAGTGATTGAAGACACTTACCACTCGCGTCTCGCCGACCCGGCCTTCTCTCTGCCCGCCCAGGACTCGGACGCCGGACGCAAGGCCCTCCCACTATGTTAGACGCATCTTCCGGCCGTTTCTTTGGTCAAAAACGCATATTTTTTGCAGAAACTTCACGGGCGAGGCAGCTCGGCAGGGACGGGAAAATATGCCATCGGTTGCACGTATCCGAACGGCAATTGACAGCGGGGCCTCCAGAGCAACCTTGAGTTGTTTGGGCGGGGCATCTCCCGGGGCCCACTTTGGGATGTATAGGCTCCCGATCCTTGGCGGCAGGGAAGGGAAGGTGTGCGCTCGTATAGAGAAGCCGCGACCGGAGAGTCGGGTTCCGGCTCGTTTGACTTGTGCCCAACGGCTTTGGACTCTCTCTGCAACGGGCAGACCGCCAAAAAGCCGCTTGACAGTCGTGATGTCCGTTGAAAGAATCTGAGGTCTGAAAAGCGGGTGTTGCGTGGGCGAGGGTCAAACGGAGAAATCCGGTCTGTATTGGAAAGGAAGCGGACATGTTGCACGACATACGGCTGAGGTTTTGGGCGCTTGTGGTGGCTGGACTCGTTCTGTGCGGCGTGGTCGCTCCTCAGCTCCATGGTGAGGGATCCGACATGAACCCAGTGATGACAGCCTATCGCGACGCGCTGATTGACCAATTGGACAAGCTGGAAGACTCACTTCCTGAGATGTCTCAGTCGGCTGAGGTCGTGGCCGAAAGGCTCTTGGCCGGGGGCAGCCTTTACGTGGCCGGGCAGGAAGCGTTCGTCAGCGCGTCGCACAAGCGCGCCGGCGGGATGATGATGGCGCTGGCATACAACGACAAAACACGGGCCCCATATAAAGAGAAAATACCGCTTACCGCCAACGACGTTGTCCTTGTGGGCGCTTGGGCGAACGATGAGGAGCGGGCGATTGAGGCGTGCAGGCGCGCAAAGGAGGCGGGCGCTTACGTTGTACTCATTTCGCCTGCGTTTGACGATTCCGACGCGCCGCCGGCCGCGCTTTGTGACGCGCATATCGTCAACTTTTCCGGCGGCGAGCCTGCTGTCCCAGTGGGTGAAGGCAGGCGAGTTGGGCCGACCTCGCCCCTTTACAGCGTCACGGCGTTGTGGACGTACACAGCGGAGATCGTCGGATCGCTGACGCGCAGGGGCAAGATGCCGATGATGTGGCAGAGCGTCCTCGTGCCGGGGGCAAGAGAACGGAACAAACGGTACTGTACTACGCGTGACCCCTCAGAGAGCCGGTTTCACGATGATATGACGATTCCTGCGCAGCCGGCGGGCAGGCTCGGTGGGCTCTATGTTGATGCGGTTCGAAGGGAAGTGGCCGGGCTCAGGGGACCGGTCCTTGAGCAGCTTGAACGGGCAGCCGAAGACATGGCCGCGTGCGTCCGCGCTGGGGGAGCGGTTCACGTTCAGACGATATCTCACTTCACAACGTACGAGGTGACGAGCCCGTCGGTCCCCGCATGGGTAAAAGCCGAATACGACCGGCGGCGCAGGGGCACGCGGCTTTCGGAGGAATTGGGCAAGGCGATGAAGCCGGGCGACGTCTTTTTTCAACTCGGCTACTACGGGATCGCCGCGGGTGGCGAGCTGATTGAGGCCGTGCGAAAGGCAGGGGGTAAGTCCATCATCGCGCTCTGTCACGCTCCCATCGCTCCGTCGGACGGCCCGCAGCCTGACATGCTGATCGACGCGCAGTGGGAGTTCGGGGACGCTCTGATTCTGGTCCCCGGTTACGACGCCAAGATACTCCCGTCCTCGGGCGTGTTGCAGACAGCGATCTTTTGGACGGTCATCGGCAAGGCGGAGAGCATTCTCGCACGAAAGTAAGCCGGAGTTCACAACGTTCGGCCGAACATCAAACGCAGCACGATCGGAGCGTTATCACGAAGCCCTGGGCAATGTGACGCCCGATGATGTATACTCTGGTCAGAGGGAGTCAATCCTGGCGCGTCGGGCCAGGCTCCAACGGGAGAAGACGGCTCGGCGCAATGGAAGAGACATGGGTCGCTCTGGTCCGACAGAAGGAGCCGAGACTCTCCCTCAGATCAGCCTCTGAACATTCTCATTTTGCCCCACGGCATACACTCGGAAACGGCCAAAGAAGGAAGCACCAGACATGAAGCGGCGGGAATTCATGAGGATGGTTGTCGGCGGCGCCGTTGCGGCCGCACTCTCCGCCTGGCGCATCCGCTCTGCGCTGGCGCAGGGCACAACGGCGATCCTTTCCCGTGCGCGTCCCCATCGACCGACGGTCTCGATCAAACGCTTCGATGAAGAACAGAACGCTGTTGCCGCGGTCCAAGACGCACTCGAATCGATCGGAGGCATCGACAAGATCGTCCGACCCGGCGACAGGGTCATCATCAAGCCAAACTTGGTCATTGCTCCCGGGGGGCGATGGAAGGGAAATGTAACAGGCACAAATGTGTTGGAGGGGGTCGTCAGAGCGGTGGTTGATTGCGGAGGCGACCCAATAGTAGCGGAAGGTACTTGCGAGCGACGTTACGGTGGAACGGAAGGCTTTGCCGAGAAACTTGGCGTCGTGGATATGTGCAAGCGATACGGAGCAACGCTTGTAGACCTAAACACCGACGAGATGATTCGCGTCAAAGTGCCGTCACCGCTGCTTTGGTCGGAACTCTACTTGGCGCGCCAGGCCGTCGAATGCGACCGATTTATATCAGTGCCTGTGATGAAGGTCCACCGTGCAACGGGCGTTTCGCTGGGCATGAAGAACCTGGTGGGCGTCTTGAGCCCGAAGTACTACTCGGGCAGGAAAGGTGGAATAAGCGTCGGCAGGCTGCACAATCTGGAAAGAAAGCTTTGGGCCGAACGATATGGGGACAGTACAGAGGGTGAATCCGAGAACCTACGCTGGATTTCTCTTGGCGCCAGCATCGCGGATATGTCGAGTGCTCGCCCGATTGATCTTGTCGTCGTGGATGGAACATTTGGCCGAGAGCGAAACGCACCATCAGGAGACAGCATTGTGGACATCAAGGAACGTTCGGGCAGTTACTTGATACTCGCCGGAAAGAACGCCGTGGCCGTCGACTCTATCGGAGCACACTTGATGCGCCAGACCCAGAATCGCCTGCAACAGCTCCGCTTCGCGGAAGCGAAAGGCCTGGGAGAACGACGTATTGAAAGAATTCACGTTGTCGGAGAGCAGTTGGAGGACGTGGCCGTCCCCATGCTCGGCTATATTGTCTCATAGAGGCCCACGTCAAAGGATACATCAACAATGAGAAAAGCCGGCATCCTGATGTTCTTGGGTCTTGTCAGCGCCCTCCTTATCCCCACAGGCCCCGCCTTTCCTGCAAGCTTTGACGAGGCACGTGCGCTTGAGTTCATCGCCCAGTGCCGGAACGTTCCCGGCCGCCGGCCCAATTTGCTCTCCATTTACTGGAAAGCCAGGCTCTTTGAAGCAGCAGAGAAGGATTTCGACCCGAAATCATACGCCTCGTTCATACGGACACTGCAGAATTCAGATGGCGGGTTTGGACTCTGGCCAAGGGACGTCTCAACCGCGGAGGGAAGCCTTGCTGCGCTCGTTCTTCTCAAGCAGGCAGACGCGGAAATTCCTGATGTAACAGCGCTGGCCGGCTATTTCAAATCCGTTCTGGCAGAAAAGGCAGAGGCCGCTGAGGTGCACTGGGATCTCGAAATTCTCCGCGACATTCATAGATGCCTGATGGGTCTCTCCGAATTGGGCGCAACGGTTCCGAACCTGGAGCGATATCTCAAGTTCTTCGAGCAAGATCCGCGTCCGTGGGGAATCTACTACCGTGTGAGCGCAGCGAAAGCATTGGGGCGGCTCGGCGAGGACCGCGACGAATGGGCAACGAAGCTTTCCTCTCTCGTTTCTTCGCATTACCACAATCGCCGGTGGAACACAACTGACAAATACTACGCACTTGAAGCCATGGCGCTCCTGGGTGAGCCCCTCCCCGAGCCCAAGCGCATTCTGGATGCAACACGGGAAGTCCGGCGGCCGCCAAGATTATCCTCTCTGAAAGACTCATTTCGATTAGCTTCAGCGATCCGTGGCTTCCGGCAGATCCGCCTGGCCAAGCTTCTGCAGGCGGAGCTCCCCTGGCTGGAATCATGGATATTGGGAGAGGCCGTCATCCAGCCCATGCCACAAGGCGGTTACGCGGCGATGCCGGGCCTCAGGACGGACCTTCAGGCAACCGTACTTGTGCATCAATCTCTGCTGCAGCTCAACATCCCGACTCAGGGACTGCCTGGCTGGGCCACGCACTGGCAAGACAGACCGCAGAAAGAAGGGGACTACCAGGATTTTGACATGGCCACTATTGAGAGGCCTGAAGACGCCGAGTATGTCGGACGCAGAATCGAGGAAGCGTGGAAAGCGCTTACGGCACTGGGCCCCACCAATCACGCGCCGCGAAATCCGGAAGCACTCCATTCCTGGCTCAGTCAGATGTTCGCCCAACATCACGACGGCCTGGATGAGCGGAGCATACTCCAGGCCCTGGAATGCTTCGCTGTGCTGGACAGAAAGCCTGAGAACCTTGATGAGATCATGCCCAGACTCATGGAGCGCTTCGTCCATGATCCATCGTTCGTTATCAGAATGTGCAACATAATAGGAACGAAGCCCGAGCTGAGAAGGGCAGGGGCCTCCCTCTCTGTCCGGCCGGACCGCGTTCGGACGTGCGGAATTCCGATGGAGCTATCTGTGTTGGCACGCACGTTTGAATCGCTCGACACAATTGAAGAAGACTATGTGGGTGCCAAATACTTCCTCGATCTCATAGGTACGCAGCAAAACCCGGACGGAGGCGTCCGCAAACCCGACGGCATCCACAGCAATCTCTACGACACACTCGCCGCCGTGAGAATCGCCAGGGTGCTTCCGAAGCTTGAAGACAGGTACAGATCCAGCCGGGTCCGCAAGAATCTGTTGATCCGTGCTCGAGAGGTGAAGCAGCCGATCTCACTGGATGGTGATCTTTCGGAATGGAAAGACGTTGAAGGAATCTCCTTCAAGGAGGAGTCGGACCGTGCCGAGGAAGCCTGCAACGTGACCGAAGTGCGCGCTCTGTGGGACCGCGAATTCCTTTACTTGGCGTTTTCCGTAAAGGACACCAACCTTCAAGCAGAGATCAGCGAAAGAGATGAGACCGCGGTCTGTCGTGACGACGGCATTGAGTTCTTGATCGACCCTAACCTCGATAGGACCCGTACCTATCTGCCGGACGACGTCTGCGTTCACATCAACATCTTGGGAACAGTGTTGGATGATTGCGGCTCGCCGACAGGCGAACTGGATCTTGGATGGAACAGCCAAGTCCGCTCTGCCTTCGCAATCAAAGGAACCGTCAACGACTCATCGGATAAAGACGAAGGCTATACGGCAGAAGTCGCATTCCCGTGGGAGGATATCGGCCGGATGCCGAGAAAGGGCGCCAACCGACTGGGAATCGACCTATGCGTCAACGACCGTGACGACAAGGAGGACGGTTACTGCTATAGCGATTGGGCCCAAATTCGAGTGTTCCATGTGCCGCGAGACTGGGGGGAGATCATTCTAGTCAAGACTGATTGAAGACCCGGCACCAAAGCGAGGGGCGCAAATCACAACGTCATCTGATGGGTATGTGTCTCCTGAAAAGCCCGCAGTTCTTGCCATAATGAGATTCGTGGGATTCGCTGTAATAGGGTGTATTGGCGGGGACTCATGGCGACAGAATGATGGCGCGGCGGACAACGGTAGAGACAACGGGAATTGCCTTGGAACAGACGGAGGTGCCTATGTCCATCGATCGAAAGGCGGCGGTCATATCAGCAATCAAGCATCAGGAGACGCCCCTTCTCCCCTATACGTTCGATTGGGATGAAAAAAGCGACATCGCCGAGCGTCTCGATGCCTTTTACGGCAGCCGCGATTGGCGCCAGCGTTTCCGAAGCTACATTGTAAGGGTCGGGCGCCTTGAAGACGGTCGCCGGGTTCGTCAGGACGGTCCGCCCCTTCGCAGGAATCACTATGGATCAATATGGCGCGTGGACAAGAGGCCCTATCACTTGCAGGAACCTGTCTTGAAACGGCCTTCGCTGCAAGGATACACATTTCCGGACCTGGATACCTTGTTCCCGCCGGAATGGGAAAAGGACGTCTACGCGTCTATTAACGATAACGCTGATTGCTTCACTGTTGTGAGTCCGGGATTCGGCCTTTTTGAACGAAGTTGGGACTTGCGAGGCTACATTCAGGTCTTGATGGATGCGGCTGCGGAACCGGCCTTCTTCGCGGACCTCATCGCGGCCGTTGCCGAGCATTATGAGAAGATCATCGATTACTACCTGAGTTTTCCAGTGGACGGCATCTATTTTGGCGACGATTGGGGAGACCAGAGGGGCGTTATCATGGGGCCGGAACGTTGGCGCAACGTCATCAAACCTCACTACGCCAGGCTCTATGCCAAAGTGAAATCCGCCGGCAAGTTTGCGCTGAGCCACTGCTGCGGATCGGTTTTCGATATCATGCCGGACATTATCGAGATGGGCCTGGATGTATTGGAATCGGTACAACCCGAGGCGGGGAACATGAACCCGTATGAGCTCAAGAAGCGTTTCGGTGATCGGATCACGTTCTGGGGCGGGCTGGGCTCACAGAGCATCATTCCTCACGGCACCCCTCAGGCGCTCAGGGAGGAGATCCGCAGGTTGGCTGCCCACATGCGCAAGGGCGGAGGCTACATTCTGACTGGGGCGAAAGCCCTTCAGCCGGAAACACCAACCGAGAATGCCGCTGCTGTATTAGAAGAATTCACGGCGCTGGGGGAAGACGGGCAAGCATCGTTCTCATAACAGAGGGCCGGCCGCCAATGTCGCGGAAGTGGGTCACCTCCATTCGCATTACGGCAGGCAAGTGACCGGCACATTGAAGATATCTCGACTTCATTCGTGGCGGCTTACCCCGTCGAAGGCGATGGCGCTTCAGGAAGACCTGCGGACGCGACTCGTGACGTGCAGGATCCCCTCCGGCATCCGGTTCGTAGCAGGTGCGGACGTGTCCTACGCGAGGAGATCGGAACGGCTTTTCGCGGCCGTGGTGGTGATGCGTCTGCCGAACATGGATGTGGTGGAGGAGTCGTGGGTCGTCCGGCGTGCACACTATCCGTATGTCCGCGGCCTGCTGTCCTTTCGCGAGGCGCCGGCCGTGCTCGCGGCATTCGCACGGCTTCGGCGCAGGCCGCAGGCGGCCATCTTTGACGGGCAGGGCCGCGCCCACCCCAGGGCGATGGGTCTGGCCGCGCACCTTGGGTTGTGGCTGGACATGCCGACCATCGGCTGCGCAAAGAGCCGACTGGTGGGCGAGGCCGCGGAGCCCGGCCCGAATGCCGGCGACAGGACGGCGCTGAGGTTCAAAGGTCGCATCATCGGCACGGTGCTTCGCACACGGCGAGACGTGAGGCCGGTCTACGTTTCGGCCGGACATCGCTCGAACCTGCCGGACGCGGTCAAGCTGGTGCTGCGATGCTGCGCGGGATTCCGCCTCCCGGAACCGACACGCCGCGCGCATGCGCTGGTGAATCGATTGCGCACGGAATTCGAATCACGTCGCCGATCCTCGACGTAAGAAACCTTCTTCAGGAGGCAGAGATGACCCCGGAGGTCCGATATCACATGCTCCGTCCTCCTCAGATTATGAAAAGGAGAACGGCGTGCCCCGTGGCGTACGTGCCGATCGGCACCCTCGAATGGCACGGCCTTCACGCCCCCGTGGGCACCGATACGCTTCAGGCCGAGGGCCTGGCCGGGCTTTGCGCTCAGAAAGGCGGTGGGCTCGTCTTTCCTCCTCTGTACTACGGCGAATGCCGCATAGACGGCCTGGTGGATGCCGTGAGGGCAGATCACCGTGAAATCGCCGGGAAGATGGGGCTTTCGCCGGACAATTTCCTGCCAGAGAGGCAGCCGTTCACGAGGGTCGAACAGGCGCTCAACTACCACAAGCTTCTGCTCCATATCCTGGCCGAGCTGGAGACCCTGGGGTTCGAGGTAGGCGTGTTCGTGGCAGGGCACTACCCGCTCTTGGACCACGCGTACGCCGCGGTGCTCCAATTCAACCAGTACGAGAGAGAAACCAGGTGGCAGCAGAAGATGCTCGCATGGGCGTTCATGGACTACTTGCTGGTGAGGGACAAGTACGAGTGTGCGGGCGATCATGCCGCTGGATGGGAGACCTCCCACATTCTGCACCTGCATCCGGAAACGGTGGACATTTCCGTCCTGCCGCCGAAAGGAGAGAAGCTCGTAGGCGTGGGAGGAAAGATGCCGCCGCAAGACGCTACTGCAGAGTTCGGTCGCGAAACCCTGGAAGCCGCCGCGGAGATCGCCGTGCAGGAAGTGAAACATCGTCTGGAGCACAAGGACCTGTATCGACGCCACGGCAACAGCCTCGCCGAGGGGCTTTGGAGAAAGGCCGGCTCCTGAAGCAGGCCAACTCTCTGCAGAACATGCGAAGTCTAATGGGCGATGCCCTGGGCGCACTCGTGGAGGGCATGCCGCCGGGCTCATCCCCCATGGTGGAGACCATGGGCGGCGCCGGCCGTAAGATGAGACCTGGCATCTGGGCCGACGACATTATCGCCGGCTCGCGCCTCTCCCAAGCCCCGCTCGTCGTAGACGTACGATTCCGCCGTGCCGTTGGGATTGGTCTGCTTGGACAGACTCCCCTCGCCGTTGTAGAGGTAGCGCCTGGTGACCGAGTTTGTGGCGTCCATCTGCGCGCTCTCCAGGGTCACCCGCCCCTGCAGGTCGTAGAGGTAGGTCTCCAGGTACTCGGCCGGGGTCAGGGACGTGCCGTCCTGGTCCTTGTGCTCGGTCTTCTTCGAGGCGGTCAGACCCGAGGCGTTGTACCAGTAAGTGGTCGCGTACTGCTTGGAGGTGTCGGCGTTGTCGAGGATGAGCACCTTCTTGGTGAGCACGGAGCCGCTGTCGTAGTAATACCAGGTCTTGTTCGACTCCGGGCTGATCACCTCGGTCACGTTGCCCACCGCGTCGTACTGGACCTGCTCGGTGATGTCCAGGCCGCCCTCGTCGGCGATGCGCTTGGTCAGATAGCCGTTCGAGTCGTACATGCTGCGGTTGTACGCCCCGCCCGGAAGGGTGTGGCGCGAAACCTGGCCGTAGGCATTGTACACGAAGACGTGGGCGCTGCTGTCCGGAAGGGTTACCTTGGTCATGTTCCGGTTCGAGTCGTACTCGAAGGCGGTGATGTTCCCGCGCAGGTTCCAGAGCTTGGTGACCTCGTTGTTCCTCCTGCTTCGCCCGTCATCTCTCCTCGTCGTGGGCCAACCGAGGCCAAGAAAACAGTTAAAATCATTACCCAAAACTCGGTAGAGTCGAGACGTGGCGCAGTGGTTTAGGAGGGGCCTATCTGTTTCCGGCCCTTTCGTCTGCCGGTGCCTCACTAGCCCATCCATGCTCCGTTTCCACATCCCGCTCGTCGAACCGGACGTGCGGTTTGGCCGCATCCGGCTCTCGGACCAGGTTCGGCCTCAAGGCATGCGCGAGGGGGCAAGCACGCGGGCGAGATTCATCAATCCCAGGCCCTCATAGAGATGGGCCGGCGGAAAGCGGCATTCGCCTCGGGACTGCACCTTGTGCTTGCGCACCAGCCAGCCGGCTCTCGCTTGGCCTTCAGGTATAGCTTCCGTTGCAGTGTCTGGACCTTCTCAGGCGTTCGTAGACTCATCGCCAATCGCCTCGTCCCGTACTGCTTCGGTCGCACCCTGGAACCAGGGCTCCTTCCCTCCAGCAGCATTACCCGGTTTCATCAGTACTCCGAGCCCCTCCGCCACCCGTCCTCGGCCAAACGCCCCATGCGTCTGGTGGAAGAGCCGCTCATCCACCAAGAACGGGCTTCCCGTGTTGCGCGCCGCTCCTTGTTGACATGCC
>SDBU01009420.1_pt1 | contig 10940 bp, 8 predicted proteins | sample 2277071 | NCBI WGS metagenome assembly SDBU01 (sample SAMN10397929, study PRJNA504765) | marine sediment metagenome | isolation source: marine sediment core GS08_GC12, 126 cmbsf | place: Arctic Ocean: Gakkel Ridge, Loki's castle | collected 2008
CATAACCGAGTGAACGAAGGGCCTTGCAGGCCTGGGTACCAGAGTAATCAAACTCACAGGCCTGGCCGATGATAATAGGGCCGGAGCCGATAATCATGACCTTATGGATATCGGTACGTTTGGGCATTATCTATTCCCTATATTAAATCCTGAGAGAATTATAACGACGTGGAAAATAATCTCAAGACAAAAAGTTATTAAGTGTTTTCTTTAGAGAGAGAAACTCTCCACTCAATATTTACAGTCTCAGCTTGAAGGCTATGCACGAAGAATATAGCGCCTTGTTTCCTTAGCCTGTCCGATGGGATTGGGATAGGTACCTCAGATCATGACCTTTTACCCCAGGTGTCATTTTTGGATTCCACATATTCTGAAACAGCGGTCTGCCTCGCTCCTGGCCTCCTTCTCGTTAAAGCCCTGATTGATCTCCTTAAAAGTTCTCTCACGCTCATCGAGCGAAAGGCGCGGGATGGACTCTCTTTCCTTTAATTCTACATTCTCCGGCTTAAATTCGCAGCCTTTCCACTCCCTGTGGCAGCCCACTTTTATATCCTCTCCTTTTAGATAGCGATCAATAGATATGGCGGCCTCTTTTCCTGAAGCGACTGCCTCTACGACCGTCCTGGGACCAGATACAATATCACCACCTGCAAATATTCCGGGGATATTTGTTGCCGCAGTAAAGGGGTCTGCCCTAATTAGATTACCGTTGGAGAGGCTAAGCTTGCAACTATTGGACAGAAAAGAAAGTTCAGGGGCCTGACCTGTAGCCACTACGACAATATCAGCCTTAACAATAAATTCGGATCCTTTGATAGGAATCGGCCTCCGCCGCCCTGATTTATCAAGCTCCCCCAATCTCATGCGCATGCTCTCTACAGCAGAGACCTTGCCATTCCTGCCCAGTATTTTCACAGGGCCAGCCAAGAACTGGATATCGATTCCCTCTTCGATAGCTTCCTCAATTTCCTCTTGGCCTGCTGGCATCTCCTTACGCGTCCTTCGGTATAGAATAGCCACATCAATAGGCCCAAGGCGCTTGGCCACTCGTGCACAATCAATAGCGACATTTCCACCACCAATAACGACTAATTGGCCCTTGTAATCAGGCGGATTTCCTAAGTTCACATCTCTCAAAAACGTGACACAGTCAATAATGCCTGCTAAATTAGACTCTCCGGATATTCCCAGTTTCATGGCCTGATGACATCCGGCACCTACAAAAATCGCATTGTATTCCTTTTGAAGATCGTCAAAACTGAGATCTTTTCCGATTTCGGAATTGAGCCTGATATCAATATCCAATTTTTTGATTATGTCGATTTCGGCCTGGAGGATATTTCGGGGGAGCCGGTATTCAGGAATCCCAACAGCCATCATCCCTCCCGCCACAGGAAGTTTTTCATAGACCGTAACTGGGTAGCCCTCGATTGCCAGATAATATGCCACCGTTAAACCTGCCGGACCTGCGCCTATAATAGCTACTTTCTTCTCCTGCCTTTCCTTTGTTTTTGGAACATAAGGTGTCTGTGAGAAAAGATCTAAATCGGCTATGAATCGTTTCAGAGATTCGATGGCTACAGGCTTGTCCACCAAGCTCCGGCTGCACTGGGTTTCGCAGGGATGGTGGCAAACACGGCCGCATATAGCAGGAAAAGGCATTTCCTCTTTAATGAGTTTCAGGCCGTGTGTATATCTTCCATCTGCTATGGCACCCACAAAACCCTGGATACTGATATGAGCAGGACAGCTTGCCTTACATGGAGCGGTTCCCCATAGCTCAAAGACATTTGAATTTGTATGTCCCCCGCTGATGGCCATATCACGAAGCACATCCACAACATCGCTGAAGTGCACATTTTGCGGACAGACAAACACACAGGTGTCACAATGCGAGCAATACCACAGGTATTCAGAACCAAGGAGCCTATCTTTAAGACCCAACTTGATCATGTGCAGGATTTTTCTGGGGTCAAATTGTGGCTCACTTTTGCTGACGGGACAGATACCATTGCAACTCCCACAGTCAAAACACTGCTTGACTGATTTACCCCCGGGCATTCCACTTACTTCAAACTTAAATTGTGGTTGCAAATCACTCCTGGTTATGGCCAAAGAATCCTCCTGTTGGCGGATCTGAGCTATCAGGCTATGGGCTTAAGGCCTGTATCCGTTTTTCCAATTCATGCATTATTGCATCATTCACTTTCTCTGCCATCTTTGCCTCAATCACCTCAGGGGTATAGTCACTTAATAGTCTAAGATCCTTGGCAAGCTTGCCTAATCGTGTCCTTAGTTTAAGGCTTTCTATGGCTGACTTTGCTGCTGAAGTTCTAAAGAGCAGTTGTTCTCTGGCCATCCCCTCTGCTTCCCCCAATGGTCCCAATTCCTTGATCTGGTTTGTAAACCTTGTTATCAGATCCACAAAGAGGGGTGCCTCGGCAGCCGAAGCCCAATCCAGGACAAACCTCTCAAGGTTTATGCCAACCCCCGTCAGTATTTTCCGGATGACATGGGCAGTGACAATGGCATCATAATTACCGACCTGGTAATGGCATTCGCCGAGTTGTCAGCCACCTACAAAAACACCATCTGCACCAGCATAGAAGGCCTCGATAATAAAGAGGGGATCCATTCTTCCGGTACACATGACCCTTATAACCCGGATGTTTGACGGGTATTGAAACCGGGCTACCCCTGCTGAATCAGCTGCTGCATAGCAACACCAGTGGCAAAGAAAACCGAGTATCTTTGGTTCGAATGGTTTCTTATCCATCGCCCTCACTTCGTAACAGATCATAGGGTAACAGGGATATGAGCGCTTTTCTAGGGGGACCCTGTAATCACTTATCTTCCCTCCCCAAAAGCCCTTATTTGGGCAATGATCTGCTCATTGGTGAACCTGCCCATGGATATGGCAAACGTTGGACAATGAGAAGCACATATCCCGCATCCCTTACATGAAGCAGAGACGGTCTCCGCCCTTTTCTTTTTACCGAGCTTTATTATCCTGATTGCTGCGTAAGGACAGAGGCTCTCGCAAATTCCGCATCCGATACAGGCCTCTGGATCAACTGAGGAAACAATAGGCTCTATCTTCACGAATCCCTTGGCTAGTGGAATACAGGCCTTACCCGCTGAAGCCTGGGCCTGGACAATGGATTCAGACAGGGGTTTAGGTGAATGGGCAAGGCCGCAAAGATATATTCCCTCAACAGAAAACTCAACGGGCCGAAGCTTGGGATGAGCCTCTAAGAAAAAGCCGTTCTTATTAAGTGGGGTCTTGAGGGTTTTTGCCAGACCCCCAACCTTACTCGGCACGATACCCACACTTAAGACAAGGAGATCAGGTGCAAGGACAACCTTTTCACCCAAAATCTTGTCCATAAATGCAACCCTTATCCGCCCTTCTTCTGTTCTTATTTCTGGGGTTTGATCTTTTTCAAAGTGAATGAAATTCACTCCCTTTTCCCTGGCCAGTTGATAATAGTCTTCCATGAACCCATAAGTGCGCATATCCCTATAGAGAATAGTTGTGTTTGCCTTTGAGTTGTATTCTATGAGCTTAAGGGCATTTTTTACTGCTTGCCCGCAGCACAGCTTACTGCAGTATGGCAGGTCTTCCCCCCTGGAGCCCACGCACTGGATCATCATTATTTCCCTTATCTTTTTAACCTCATCAGGGTTAGTCAGTTTCTCTTCAAACTCAAGCTGTGTTATGACCTGCTTTGATTTGCTGTACAGATACTGCTCTGGCTCATACGCCTTTCCACCTGTAGCTACAATAATGACCCCATGCTCTATGGTCTCGGATCTTTCATCTATCCTGATAGAGGTGGTAAAATTACCTACATAACCTGAAACATTTTCGATAGAGGCATTCGTGTAGGTATGAATAAAGGGATTGGATCTTATCTTTGCCTCTGTCTCCTGAAGGACTTGCCTCGGATCCTCACCAGACAGCAAAAACCGCATATTCCTCAAGCTCCCTCCAAGATTTGCTGATTTTTCCACCAAAAAGCATTCAAACCCTTGTCCGGCAACACTCAGAGCCGCCGTCATCCCCGAGATGCCTCCCCCAATAACTAGGGCCTTTGGGTTCACCGGAATGCTCTGCTCCGAGAGGGGTTGAAGGACACGTGCTTTGGCCACAGCCATCCGAATCAGATCCTTTGCTTTTTCCGTGGCGGAAATAGGGGTCCTGGTGTGAACCCAGGAACACTGATCCCTTATATTGGCCATTTCAAACAGGCACCTGTTCAGGCCTGCATTTCTCAATGTTTCCTGAAAAAGGGGTTCATGGGTGCAAGGTGTACAGGCAGCAACTACCACACGGTTTAAGCGGTTCAACTTGATCTTTTCGGCAATGGCTTCCTGAGTGTTCTGTGCACAGGCATAAAGATTTGTATTGGTAAAGACGACATTGTCTAAGGTTGCTGCATAGTCGGCTACTGCCTGCACATTGATAACGCTGCCAATATTAGTCCCGCAAAAGCAGACAAACACCCCGATACGTGGCTCTTCTTCAATCTCGATCTCGGCTGGATAGGTTTTGGTTTTGATCTCTGTACCCCGTACTTCCTGTAAAACCTCGGCAGTGAGTGCAGTGGCACCGCTTGCATCGGTTACGGACTCTGGAACATCCTTTGGCGCCTGGAATGCGCCTGCAACAAAGATTCCAGGGCGGCTGGTTTCAAGAGGGGAAAGGGGAGGGGTACTGCAAAAGTCATAATGATTTAGGTCAATCTTGGTGGCTTTTGCAAGGGATGTGGCATCTTCTGGAGATTCAAGTCCTTCTGGAAGTATAACCATATCGAATGTTTCGTTAAGATGTTTTCCACCCTCATCGACATAAGAGATCTCAAGAAAGTTATTATCTTCCTTCACCTCTGCAACCCTGCTCCGCACAAAACGGATGCCGTTTTCTCTGGCGCGAAGCCTGGCAGCATCGAATTCTTTTCCCTGGGTGCGCATGTCCATGTAGAAGATAGTTATATCCATATCCGGCTCATGATCTTTTGCCACCATAGATTCCTTGATTGCATACATACAGCAGACAGTAGAACAATATCCATTGCCGCATGTTAGGTCTCTGGATCCTATGCACTGGATGAATGCAATCCGCTTGGGATGCTTGCTATCCGAAGGCCTAATAATCTCCCCTTGGGTGGGCCCCGAGGCTGACGTTAGACGTTCAAATTCCATACCTGTGAGCACATCTGGCCAGATTCCGTAACCATATCTTGATAACACCTCTTTACTTATCCTGCCGAAGCCAGGCGTAAGTATCACGGCACCCACATTCAGATCCATTTCCTGTGCCTGCTGTTTGAAATCGATAGCCTTAGCCAGGCAGACTTTTTCACATTGCTTACATTCTTTGCTTGTTAAGAATAAGCAGGCGTTCGCATCCACATGGAAGGAGGCTGGTATGGCCTGCTGATAATCAATATTCACTGCCTTTGTTGAGCAAAGGCCCTCGTTGTAGACATCCTTTATGGGAACCGGGCAGTAATCGGCACATGTGCCGCATGCCGTACATAGATTCTCATCCACATACCGGGGCAGGCGATGGATCTTGGCGGTGAAGCTGCCTGCTTTTCCCTCGACTGAGATCAATTCTGCCTTTGTTATGATCTTGATGTTCGGAGACCGACCGGCCTCAACAAGTCTAGGTGCCAGGATTCAGATAGCGCAATCGTTGGTGGGAAATGTTTTGTCGAGCTGAGCCATGACCCCTCCAATGGAGGCTGCTTTCTCCAAAAGATAAACATAGTAACCTAAAGCAGCCAAATCGAGGGAGGCCTGAATCCCGGCAATCCCACCACCAACCACCATTACAGAGCCGATGGTCCTCGAATAGTTTTTGGTTTCATTCATTTCTTGCCCTCTCCCAAAGGTCGTCCAAGACCACAGAGAGCTCTGTGGAAAGACCGTTAGAGGTCCAACTGTATAGGGATTTCCCTATTTGGACGCAGATGAGCGCAGATTATCAGGATTTTCAAATCTATGAATAATGATGTTATCTGTGTTTATCCGCTTCTGGCGGATAAATCCGCGAAAATTTGCGTCCTAATTTAACTGGCGGCGATTCAGCACAGACGCTGCTGTAAAAGATTCAGAGACGTATTAATCTTCAACCAATTCTAAGGCGCCGGTATTGCACAACCTGACGCAGGATGGGTTGGGTGGTATCCCGCAGAAATCACATTTAAGAGGGAAGCCAGTTTCAGCCTCTATAAAATAAAAGGGTTTTTCAGGACAGGAGGCTCTACAGATCAGGCACATATCATATTGCTGGCCTGCTATGACGAGGGTATTTTTAGAGGTGCAGGCTGCATCAACAAAAGGTCCGGCAATGGTCGGAAAAAAGGTATTGCCTTCCTTAAAAACCCTTATTCTCCCTCTTCTGGGATTGGCAATCCCTGCCACGTGATTGAGGGAACAGGCTATCTCGCAAAGACGGCATCCAGTGCACTTATTATAATCAATTTTTATCCTTGCCATGATTATGCCTCCAGTTCCAAAGCCTTTAGAGTCTCAGGAACCGGCTCACCCTTTTCATCCCAACCTCGAAGATGGTAATACTCAGGTAGCATTTCTTCTAAGCGACTGATCTGCCCCTGGGCAGGTCCCTCATGAATCTCCTCCTTTAGGAATCTCTCTGGCAAGATATCTTTGGAATGATCAAATCCAGCCCCTATATTGAAGAGCCTTTCCAGGTTCCAGACCCTCTCCCCTATCAATAATAGGTCCTCTACTTTATAGCTTGTACCCAGACAGCTATTGATCATGGGCACGAAATTGTTGACTTTAAGGCCCATCAATGGCCAGTTGCATAAACCCAGGGAGTCCATGATTGCGGTCGTCTCCTGGTATCTTTTAACCAGTTCTGGTTTTCCTTCTGTTGTCCAGGGATCCATGTTTTCATGAACGTTTAACAGCTCATCAATAAAGGTATAGGCATATATATGATGAGGACCAAAATTGGAGGTGGCAAAGTGGAGGCCCATCCCTTGGATACCCCGGGGATCAAATGGGGCAAGCGATAAGCCTTTGACACCCATGAATAGGTCTGGCCTATTGTATTCTTTAGCCAACGCCTCACCTCCATGACCCAAACGCTTAGCGTACTCATCTTTTGTTGACATGAGTCGGAGGGCCTCCGTCATATCCTCAGCCTGGCCAAACCTTAGATCCAGGTTAAGGGTCTCCTTTGAAATGACCCCTTTCTGCATCAATTCCATGGCCGTGGCCAGCGTTCCACCTGTGGCAACAGGATCAAGTCCCATTTCGGCACAGAGCATATTGGCTATACCGATTGCCTCTAAGTCGCTTAATCCACAATTCATACCAAGGGCCCCGATAGCCAGATAAGTGGGAGCCATCCCCTTTCCTTTGAACAGGGGATGCATGACATCAGTTTTTTTTATGCAGGCTATAGGACATGCAAAACAGCCCCGGCCTCTCAGGGCAAATGCGCTACTTAAGGCCTCAGTGCCGATGTTTCTAATATCTATAGAAAAGCCCCCTTGAAAATTATTCTGTGGTAATATTCCTTTCTGATAACAAAGACCAACAAGAAAGGCCGATCCCCAGACGGACATAGATTGACCGATCATTGGGGAACTGTTAAGTTTGTTGATCAAGGTGGTTACAGCCTGCATAAACCGATTTCCATCGGCAACAGAGAGAGAATGCTGGCCTCTGACAGCTATGGCCTTGAGGTTTTTAGAACCCATAACAGCCCCAGTGCCCGCTCCCCCGACAGATAAGAAACCATCGTTAATAACAGTCGCTAAGGGAACTTGGTGTTCACCGGCCGGGCCAATGGAAAGCAGGTAAGTCTCACGTGCTGCCCACTTATCTCCTAGATTCTTTTTGAAAATCTCCTCCGTCTCAGAGGTGGTCCTACCCCAATATTCAAGGGCGGGCTGAATACTGATCTTATCATCTAAGATAGATAAGACAACAGGGAACTTGGCCTTACCTTCTACAATGATCATGTCAAAGCCGGAGAACTTCAGCTCTGCTCCGAAATGACCCCTCGTTTTGGTGCAGCCAATCGCACCTGTTAGGGGCGATTTGGTTACCACGTCACATGAAGCCCCTGTTACAGCACCGGTCCCAACCAGAGGGCCAGAAACAAATATGAGTTTATTTTCTGGCGCAAATGGATCTACCTTTGGGTCAATTTCATCGAACAAAACCTTCCCCCCGAGACCCCGGCCACCAATAAATTTTCGCAGTAATTCCGGGTCTAGTTCCTCAATGGAGTGTCTTTCTTCGGTCAAGTTAACCCTTAAGGCACGACCGGTCCATCCATTCATAGTCTAACCTCAAACGCGCCCGGTTACTTCGGGCACTCCAACTGACTTTGTAAACCAGGATCTTATAATTTATGTCAAGTTTTGCGGTTAAATCGAGTGCTATTGCTTTTAAACTCGAAATCCCTGGCCCAGACCTGGCATGCAAGGATTGAGCTCTATAGGTTTTATTTTCGGACTATTACAGCGACAACATTGTGTCCCGGGCAAGTCGTGCCTCGCGATCCCGTCCCGGTCTCGGGACGGGGAGGGCAGGCCGAAGCACGAAATCCCTGGCCCAGACCTGATACCTATTATTGCTGAATTCTATGGCTTATTAAAATGCTTACCATGGCGATGAAATAACACTCCTGTTACATAGCGCCAGGGCGGGCCGAAACAATGACCAAATTTTCAAAATTCAAATGAAATAAACAATATATCTAAAAGGAACTCTTACTGTTTTGTACATTTGGAAATTAGAATTTCGGATTTGTTTAGATTTTCGGAATTCGAATTTCGTATTTTCCGGCTTGTCCGGGTTAGGCCTACGCAACACCTTTGAGCCACTCGACTGTTTTATCTTGTAATGCATGGTCAATGCCAAAATCCAAACAGGCTGTGCGGCAACATCCACAGCCAATGCAGTTACCTGTTTCGACATATATGGAGCCCTGCTGGTCAATAATGGCCCCAACGGCACAAATTCTCAAGGCATAACAATCCTTGCAGTTATGTTTGCAGATAACGTTGAGCATCTTTATCTCCTTTCATGAATTGAGTTATCCTAAGATCTTGTCGATTTCTTCTTTGTCTGATTCCATAACATAGGGAATACCTGAAACATCGGCTGCCTCTCTGGTCAGTGCAACCAAATCATTGCGGTCAATGTAGCGAAGGGCGAACTTCCTTGCACCTGCCATTAGTTGTTGCAGGCCCTGTCGCAGGCGATCGATATATGAGTACATCCCGATTGCCCCAGCCGGGAGTTCCCCAAAATCCTTGCCAAATCGCTCTTTCAATTGAGCGCCAACCGCAAAAAGCCTCAGATAGCCTTCCTCAATATCTCCACCTTCCAGTTCCATTTTTTCAGCCATTAGCCTCCCATGTGTTTTACCTACCATGGCGGCTGTCATCATGGCCCTTCCCAGACAGATGGCCTTGACATGAGGTGCTCCAAGGGCCAAGGCCTTAAAGATGTGATCTTCAAGGGAAAGGCCGCCGGCAATGGCAATGGGTGGAATATATGCGCCCTTTTTCCTTAGACGTTCACAAATCTGGTAGGTCAGGCATTCAAGCTGGACCGTGGGAATTCCCCATTCATTCATCATCCGCCAGGGGCTCATGCCAGTGCCGCCGCCAGCTCCGTCAATGGTCAACAGGTCTATCTTTGCTTCAGATGAGTACTTGATGGCCCGGGCCAAGTCGGCTGGCCTGTAGGCGCCGGTCTTCAGGGTTACATATTTGGCCCCAGTATTGCGAAGGTGTTCCACTGATTTGTAAAAGGCCTCCTCATCAACCATGCCCAGCCTTGAATGTCTTTCGAACTCAGTTATTCCTCCGGCCTTGAAGGCCACCTGGGTGGATGGATCTGATGGATCGGGCAGCACAATATACCCTCGTTCTTTCAGTTGCACGGCCCTCTCCAGGCTGGGTAGCTTCACCTCACCACCGATGTCTTTTGCGCCCTGTCCCCATTTCAGTTCGAAGATTTCAACACCAAGCTTCTGGATGACGTACTCGGGTACCCCAAGCCTGGCGTCTTCCACATTAGCCTGAACAATAACCCCGCCTTTGCCATCGTACCATCTCTTGAATGCTTCGATCCGGCGCTCCATTTCAGGCGATTTAACAATCTTCCCGTTCTTGAACTCTGCCTGGGGGTCCATGCCGCAGATGTTTTCACCAGCAACAACAATGACACCAGAGATGGCTGCACCCACAGCGATGTCTTCCCAGTTGATCCGGCCGATTTCAGTAGAGCCTAAAGCGCCTGTAAATACAGGGAAATCCATCTTAATATTGCCGTCAGCCCCTAAAACGGTGGAACAGTCCACCATAGGAAAGGTGGCTTTGTCAGAATCAGCCTCAATGCCTATAGCCCCTACAGCCGTTCCCTGGATGTTGAAATGGGAAAAATCAACGGGGTAATCCTTTTCTGACCCAGCTGTGACCTTACCAAAAGGCTGGGGATAGATTACCTCCCGTCCTTTAAGGGCAGAACGTCCAATTTCGCATGGTCCCTCACACCCATCCAGACAAGTTGCGCAGATGCCTGAAACGGGAGCAGGCTCTACCCTGGTTGTGGTTATGGTGGCAGCACTTCGGTTTGGTTTGCTAAATGACATAATATGTCTCCCTTTTTTTGGATTGAAATAAAAAAAGCGCCTTTTGCCCCGATTGGGGAAAAGACGCCCTCGTCTTTTTGGTACATGAAATAGTCCGCACGTCTTTGTGCGGAATCTGATTATTTGAAGTAGATCCTTATTTAGTCTAACCAAACAACTTTGTCAACAATATTCTTTTAAAAAAATCAGTAACGTTCAAAAGTTGAGGCCTAATTGTTCTTTAGGCCACATGATAAACATTCAATAATATCTATGGTAATGACAATTTCTTCAAGGCGATATCTAT